>Ga0335072_10001492_pt1 | contig 38072 bp, 25 predicted proteins | sample Lox_Sample_21_FD_206725 | JGI IMG/M metagenome (GOLD analysis project Ga0335072, IMG submission 206725) | Soil microbial communities from Loxahatchee National Wildlife Refuge, Florida, United States - Lox_Sample_2.1 | ecosystem: Environmental > Terrestrial > Soil > Wetlands | place: USA... | reverse complement strand
CGCATTCGCTCTTCCACGACACTGCTCGCTTTCCAGGGCATGTCTCTTTGTACACGCCCTACCAACTCCCTGCAGTGTCAGGAACGTCCCCGGTTCAATCTGTCAACCATGTCCCCGGTCCGTACCCCTTGGGTGAACGGCCAACGCAGGCCGAAGTTCTTGCGGCCTTGCGGGGTGCGCGCATCGAAGTACGCAACGGAACGGCTGCGCCCATCAGCGGCAAGCTACTCAGCGTGGAGCGCAAAACCCGCTCGAGCACCACGTTCACCGTGGAGACCGACGAAATTTCGCTGATCACCGACTCCGGCGAAATTCGCTCTATCGATCTCAATCCCGCTGCTTCCGTGCGCATTGTCGACCACGATCTACAGCTGGAAGTGGGTCGCTACCTCGGCCTGATTGCCGCCGCGCGCGAGCAAGATGTTCGCCGCATGACGATTTCTACCACGGGTTCCGGGGAACGCAATTTGTACGTGAGCTACATCAGCGAAGTGCCCATCTGGAAGACCACCTATCGCATTGTGCTGCCGAGTAAGCCCGACAAGAAACCGCTACTGCAAGGCTGGGCCATCATCGACAACACCGTGGGCGAAGATTGGAACAACGTGGAGCTTTCGCTGGTCGCCGGTGCGCCACACTCTTTCATTCAGGAACTCTCCGAGCCGTACTATGGGCGCCGTCCGGTGGTGGCTCTGCCGGAAAATGTGCAACTGGCTCCGCAAACCCACGCGGCCACGCTGGCAGGCGGGAATGGCCGGTTGTCGGGGCAGGTAACCGACCCCTCTGGCGCCGTGGTGGCCGGCACCACGGTGCGACTGCTCGATGACCAGGGCACACTGATCGGATTCACGGTTTCTGACAGTAGCGGCAACTATTCCTTTCCGTCAGTGGCACCGGGGGCCTATCGCGTAGAATTTCAATCCACAGGCTTTAAGAAGAACGTGGTTTCGCAGCTCAATGTGGGTCCCGGCGAGAACCTGTTTAACAGCCAAATGCAAATGGGAAGCGCCGCGCAAAGCATCGAGGTCACTGGGGCGAACGGCATGATGAACGCAGAAACAGTTGCTGTTGCCGGGGGTATCGGCTCTGTTCCTTACGCCAATCGGGCGCATATCGGTTCCGGCAGCGGTAGTGGCATGGGGCCCGGTATGGGCGGGGGCACAGGTGGGGGTCGTTTTGTAAGCGCCCTTCCCGGCCAACCTTCTATCGAAGCCGCCAGAGAGCTGAGCACGGCGGCGGCGAGCGGTCAGGATCTTGGCGACCTTTTCGAGTACAAGCTCAAAGATCGCGTCACGTTGAAGAAAAACCAGTCGGCGTTGGTACCCATTGCGCAAACGGAAATCGAAGCGGAGAAAGTCTCGCTGTGGAACAGCACGGCATACGCAGGCCGCCCACTTCGCGCCCTGTGGTTGAAAAACACTTCTTCGCTGACGCTGGATGGTGGCAGCTTCAGTGTCCTGGAGAGCGAAGTGTTTGCTGGCGAAGGTCTGACCGATCCGATCAAGCCCGGCGAGCGGCGCTTGTTGTCCTATGCCACCGATCTCGGGCTGCTGGTGGAAATGCAGCACTCCAGCCAGCCGCAGCAAATTACCCACGTCAAAATCGCGAAAGGCGTGATGACGCAGACCAGCGAACTTCGCGAGAGCACGCTGTACACCGTGCGCAATCAGGATGACGCCGCGCGAGTACTGGTGATCGAACAACCGGTGCGTTACGGCGCGTTCCTAGCAAAAGGCACAAAAGAGCCGGACGAGCGTGCACCCGGGGTTTATCGATTCAAACTGGAGGTACCCGCGAAAACCACGGCTTCCCTGCCAGTGGAGGAATTCCGCGTATTGCAGAACAATTTCCAATTGGCCGACCTGAACGAAGATCAAATCGCACTGTTCTCCAAAAATGGGAGCATCACGCCGGACATGACTGAAGCTCTCCAGAAAGTCGCCGCACAACGTGCCGTCGTCAGCAAACTCGAGCAGGATATGGAAGACCGCCAGAAGGACATTGACCGTATCGTGGCAGACCAGGAACGTCTGCGGGAAAACATGAAGGCGCTTCGGGGCAGCGCGGAAGAGAAGGCGCTATTGCAGCGTTACACCGGGGAACTCGATCAACAAGAAACGCAACTGGACACCCTGCGCAAGAACATTCAAGCCACCGAGGCCGAACGCGACAAAGCCGACGACCAACTGGAGGACATGATCGCGAACATTCAGTTGGAAGCCACGCTGTGACTTCTTTACCGTCGCACAAAGCAAAAAACCGCAGGCATCATCCCGCGCCGGTTGAACTCTTACACTCTTTCACCGTTTCACTTTTGGACTTTGCCACTTTCACTCGTAGCGCAGCGCTTCCACGGGATCGAGCTTGGCCGCTTTCACGGCAGGCCAAACGCCGAAGATCAAGCCGATGCTGACGCTCACTGCGATTCCGGTGAGCGCCGCCCACAGGGGCACAACGCCCGGCCAATTCAGCGTCAAGCGCACAACCAGCACTAACAAGAAAACCAGCACGAGCGCCAGCAAACCTCCCGCCCCGGTTAAGGTCATGGCCTCCAGCAGGAATTGCCAAGTAATGTCTTTGCGTTTCGCGCCGATGGCCTTGCGCACGCCAATTTCGCGGGTGCGCTCAGTCACGCTGACCAGCATGATGTTCATCACGCCGACGCCGCCAATCAACAGGCCGATGGAGCTCAACACGATCATAGCCAGATACACCATCATCATGATGCTGTGGAACTCCTGCACTTCCTGCTCCGCGGTGTTGATGGAAAAATTGTCCTTGCCGCCATAGGGCACGTTTCTGCGCCGCTCCAACACTTCGCGAATCTGGTCCACCGCTTCATTCAGCTTGCCCGGATAAGCTTGCGCCCGCATGTTAATTTCATTGGCGGATGGATAGGTTTTCTGGAAGGTATTGAAAGGGATCAACACCCGGCGATCTTCATCGCCCATGCCAAACCCACCTTTGGGCTTTTCCACTACCCCAACTACCGTAAAATCGGAACCGTCGATGCGCACGTCTTTCCCCACCGGATGGCCCTCGGGGAACAACACCGGCGCCACGTTCTCGCCGAGCATGACCACTTTCTCTTTGTGCAGGTCGTCGCCCTCGCTGATGAAACGCCCGTCCAGAGTCGAGGCGTTGGCATACACCGTACCGAAGTTGGCCTGCACGCCACGAAAGTCAATCGCCGATACGGAGCCGGACTTGGTGCGCACCGTATGCGGGTGGTCCCAATCGGTTTGCAGAAACGTGGTAACGCTTTTTACCGCGGGACAAGCGGCCTGGATCGCCTTCGCGTCGTCGAGTGTCAGCGGCTTGCGCTGGATCTCTTCCAAAGGTGGCGGACCACCGTGGCGGCCCTGATCCCACTTGGTGATGAAGGCGGTGTCGGCGCCGAACTGGTTGATGTTCTCCTGAATCTTCTGGTCGAAGCCGGTGAGCAGCGCCGCCACCAACATAATGACGCTGACGCCGAGGACCACGCCAAACACGGTGAGCGCGCTGCGCATTTTGTGGGCGCGCAGCGTGTCCATGGCTTGTTTCAGGTTTTCGCCGTGTGCTTGTGCCATGGTTCGCCTACCCGTCGGCCCGCAGTGCTTCGATGGGGTCCAGTTTCGCTGCCCGCATGGCCGGAAAAATTCCGAAGAACAGGCCCACGCCGGTGGCCAGGGCCAAAGACAAAATCACTGCGGTCAGCGGCGTCTCCATCGGGAAGGAAAACACCGCCTTCACCAGAAATACCACGGCGTAGGCAGTAATAATCCCAATGAATCCGCCCGTGGCGGCGAGCACCGAAGACTCGGTTACGAATTGCAGCAGAATGTGCTTCTTTCTGGCGCCTAAGGCGCGCCGCAGCCCAATCTCGCGGGTGCGTTCGGTCACGCTGGCCAGCATGATATTCATGATCACGATTCCGCCGACCACCAGGAAAATACTCACCAGCGCCATGGCGACCACCGCGAGATTTCCGGTCAGGTCGTGCCACAGTTGCATGATCGAATCGGACGCGAGGATCGCGAAATTGTCGGGCGCGTCGTAGGGCAGATGCCGCCACGCGCGAAAATACATGCGCGCCTCATCCTCGCTGGCTTGCATCAATTCCTGGCTGGGCGCTTGCACAAAAATGGTGATCCAGTCATCGGCCTTGTGCCAGCCCTTCCGGTAGGTGCTGATGGGCATGATCATGTAATTGTCTTGCGACTGGCCGAAGGCGCTGCCCAAAGGCGCGGCCACGCCGATGACCTGATACGTGTGCATCCACGCGCGGATGGTCTTGCCGATGGGGTCCTCGTTCGGAAAGAACTTGGCCACCAGATCCGGCCCGATGAACACCACGTCCTCGCGATGTTCTTCGTCGGCTTCGGTGATGAAGCGCCCTTGCGCAACCTCAAGATTGCGTACGTCCGCAAAATTCGGGGTCGCGCCCATGACGTCCGTGTTTTCCATCACGGCGTTGCCCACCTTGGTCTGGAGGTTGCGGTCTTCCTCGGCGGCCACCGCGCTGGCCAGTTTCATGCTGTCGCGAAGCCGGCGGTAGTCCTCCATATCGATGTACGGGCGCTTTTGCGCTTTGATGAACTCATCTTGACTGGTGATGATGCCAAAGCGGTCGACAATGAAGACATTCGCGCCAAGATTCGCCACGCGCGTAGCAACATAGAGATTCAATCCGGCAATCACGCTCATCACTACCACCAGCGTTAAAACCGCCAGGATCACTCCCAAAAGCGTCAGGAAACTCCGCAGTTTGTGCGCCCGAAGGGCGTCCAGCGACAGTTTGAAGGTCTCCCCGAACGTACGCCAGGCGCGCTTATAGCGCTCCCAACGGGAGAAGGTTTCCCCGGAGGAGTCGGCCAGTCGCGTTGCGGATAGCCCTTCGAGGGGCACCACTCCCATGCAATTCTCCTGTATCTAGAAATACGCGTCCAAGGCTCGGATTGTTCCGCGTCAGGCTCTTAGACGTACGCCAAGCGGCGTTTGTTCGCGCCAGGGTGAGCGATTCCTTGTGGTTAGAAGGTATCGGCTGGGACTGGAGATGTATGGAACCCAGCAGGCGGTAGGCAAAAACCTCTGCGGCGCATCAGAGCCAAGCCCGGCCCGGCACTTACTCTAGAACCAACTCTATTATATCGAATAAGTTGGCAGCAGTCTCAAGACAAGGCGCCGTCGCAAATCAAAGCAACCTGCGTTCCGCCGCTACTGCGTAACAGTGATGGTGAGGGTGGCCGCGTGGCTGGTGCCCGCGTTACCCGTGGTTGTTGCCGTTATCGAAACCGTACTCGTTCCAACCGGGGTCCCTTGGTTCTTACTTCCGCCTCCGCCCCCGCACGACGCCACCCCGGCCGAAACCACCAAGAGTGTCAGCATGGCCCAGACTGGCACTCGTAAACTCTTCTGCGTACGCAATGTGGCGAATGCCAGCCATATTGCGAGAAGCGCGAATACCGATGCATAGAGATACGGTCGAGAACGCGGCAAAGGTGCGAGGAATGCCGAACCCTTGGCCGTTGTTTGTACCACCAGCGTAGAGGTGGCGGAGTTGCCATTCGGGGTAACCGAAGTTGGGTTGAACGCGCAAGTCGTCTCGGCAGGCAATCCACTGCAGGAAAAGCTAACCGCCGAGTTGAAACCATTCAGCGGCTTGACCGTGAATGTTGCTGTGCCACTCTGTCCCCTCGCGATCGTCAGACTGGAGGGACTAACCGACAGCTGAAAATCGGGCGCCGGCAGGTTGATGGTGTACGTTGCGCTTACCACTGCACTGTTCGAGAAACCACTGGCGGCGGCAATGGCCTGGATCGTTTCGGTAGAGTTAACGGTGATCGGACCAGTATAAGTGGCAGTGCTAGACGACGTAGGCGGTGTCGAGCCGTCAGTCGTGTAGTAGATGGTGGCGCCAGCGGTCGAATCCAACAGCGTCACACTCTGCGCTGATGTGTAGGTGCCTGCCGCAGGACTGAACGTCGGCGCCGCTGCCGCCGTTCCTTGTGCAGGAACGGCCAGAAAACTGTGAAACACGTAACTGCCGTCCTCATAAGTTCCGGTCATTTGGCCGGTGGCGTTGATGGCGATCAGGACCGTTCCTGAAAACATGTTTTCATAAACTGAATTTGGATCATCGGCAGGCGCAATGAATGTTCCATTGGCGGCACGCACGAAACCGTGGTGGTCCCCCTGCCCGTCCGTATAGATTCCCGATATCATTCCTCCCGCGTTCATGCTGGCGGCGAGAGTTCCAGGGAACAGTCCGTCCATAGCTACGCCCGGCGCATCGAAAGTCGTAAACGCGGGAGTCGTGCTGGAAGCCGTATACACGAATGCGTGGTTATTGCCGCCATTGGCGTACACACCCGCTAGGTCTCCCGCGCTGTTGATACTGGTGGCAACGGTGCCAGAAAATTGAAGTTTACCGCTGCCGCCGGTCCCGGCCCCGGGTGCATCGAGAGGCGCAGTGATCGTTCCGCTTTCATCACGCAGGAAACCGTGGAATGTGGCGTTGGCGTCCTCATAGAATCCAGTGATGCTTCCTGTCGCGTTGATACTCAGAGGGACCGTTCCCTGGGTCGCGGACGTGCCTGCTCCGGAAACGTCGAAGCTGGTGAACCCGCCAGCGGACGTCCGCACAAACCCGTGACGAACATCGTTCGTGTCGTCCACCCAGATTCCCACTATGTCTCCAGCGGAATCGATAGCGATCGGCAGGGTCCCGCGATGTCCTACAGTGGTCGGCGCGCCGGGCACATCGAACTCCGTGATCGCACCCGAAGCACTGCGCAGAAATCCGTGGTACGCGTTGTTGGCGTCGAAGTACATTCCTGCAATTTCGTCATCGGCGTTGATACTCGTGGGGAAAGTTCCCTGATTCAGACTGGTGCCGGCGTGAGGCGAGTCAAACTCGGTGATCGTCCCATTGGCGGTGCGGACAAACCCGTGAGCCACGTTGGTTGCTGTCCCATTGGTGTTCAGGTAGATGCCGGCAATGTCGCCATTGTCGTTAATACTGGTGCCCATGGTTCCCTGCAGAAGCCCCGTGCCCGCATCTGCAGCCTCGAAATCCGTGAACGTGTAGGAACTGGCACTCTGGGCGTGGACCGTTTGTGCCCGCCACCACGGAACGCCAGTGAACACCCTGTTTGAAGCGAAGCCAAGAATGGCCACAAGGACCAGCGCAGCTAACAACGCGGCCATACTCCTGCTTTTTCGCGCGCGACGGGTCACCGTTTTCATGGCGCAAAACACCGCTTGGTTATTGGAAAGTTTAGGGGAGTACGGCTGTCTCATGGTGAGGCCCTCCGAATGGACCGCGGTTTGAAGTAACGAGTGAGCTAAGGCTTGCCGCGATATGCTCGGGAAGTCAATGGGGCTAAGAAGGATTTGATATGAAGTTGGTATGAAATAGCAGGGGATTACGGTGAATTTCTGAAGTGCAGACGCAGCTCTAAGGAACCAGGTTGCCGACCGGAACGAACTCCGTATTGCACCCGACCAGGCAACGTACCTTTTCAAATGCAGCTTGTTCTGCCGCGCTCAACGTATGCGCATTGCTGCCTGTCCGATAAAAGCGCTCATGCGCGCTCCGAAAATCATCGCCTCCCGCATAAGCCGCCATCAAGCGAATACCTTTATTGAACTCGTACCAAATAGGGCAGCCACGGGGCTTGATGCATTCCAGCACCGTCAGCCGGATGACCCCGTGATCGACTACCGGATCGGTTGCTTCATTGTACTGAAACAAGGCGCGATTCAAATCGCTTCTGGGGAAAAGCAGACGCAAGCGTTCCTGAGCTTGCCCCATACCGTGAATCTGGAATTCCGGTTGCGCTTCTGTGGAGGCGCCAAACACCCGATCGGGATCCAGGACCACCAAGGTTGCTCGGTGGTCGTACTCGCTCATTCCCGTGGCGATGATTTCCTCTCTCCCGTCGCCATCCAAATCGCCAAGAGTCAAATACGGCAACGCTCCAGAATGCCAATAGTCTGATAGCAGCGCGCCCTTTGCATCGAGCAGCGCGATTTGATCGGGCCACCAGGGGTCGTGCGCGCTTGAAACCACGATTCGAGGAGGTCGTTTCCCTGCTGCTTTGAGCACTCTCAACGCATAGATCTTGTAAGTCGCGGGGGTTCCGTGAAGTTCCGGCAATTCACGGCCGGGAGTCCAGCGCCATTTCTCGTCGCCGCGATCCGAGTAGCAGATCAAGGTGGAAGAGTGCGGTTCCGCCGTGTGCGCCGCAGGCGAATAAATAAAAAGAACACTCGTATGTCCGTTGCCCTCCAGGTCTGCGAGCCAAACCGGCGTGTGTAGGTACACTGCGTAATACCAATCGGGTCCAATTCCTTCCGGAAACGCTTTTCTCCAAAGCTCCTTACCTTCCCCATTCGTGACCACAAGCTGGGAACCCTCGAGCCGTGCGGATTGGGGCTGCTCCGGCTTTGCGAGCAACCGCATCGAGACGTAGCCCACCAATCCAATCAAGCCGAACGTCACGATTAGCAACGTTCGCCCCCAGTCCTGACGGCGGTTCACTTGCCACCACGAGCGCGGGTTCGACACTTGCGCTATGGCCGGCGATGGTGGAACTCCGGTGCCGTTCCGAGGCATCGCGTCGATCCACCGCGTTTCCGGGTGGCCATCACCGGAAGGAGCACGCTTGGGAAAATAGATAATTACGGGATCAGTTTTTCCTTCATGGTCGTAATAGAACTTTACCGCGCGCCGCAACCGATTCATCTCTGTCGCAACGTCTTTGGCCTGTTTGGTCTTGATTTCCGTCGGCCATAACTCATTGATTACAAATTCTGCCGTAAGTGTAGCTTGGGAATTGGGGTGGTTGTGCAGGACTTGCAATAGCTTCCGCAGCTGACTTTTCGTCGCGAAGCTGGGACTGCGCAGAATTCTATCGATTTGGTCGCGAACGGCGCCCGGGTCCATAGATTCAGCCACCTCCGTCGATTGGCTGATGCGCCCGTAATTCGATGAGGATGAATTGAGATGATATCACGTGGCCGCAAAAGCTTACGGATTCTAAGATCATTATGTTCCTGATCGCCGCGATCGGTTCCACGGTCAATATGCGTGTAAGGGTTGCTTACTCGTAGCGTAGGGCTTCGACAGGATCCAGCTTAGCGGCCTTCATCGCGGGCCATACTCCAAAAATCAAGCCGATGCTCACACTGACAGTCACGCCCGTAGCGGCCGCCCAGACGGGAACGATGCCGGGCCAGTTCAGCTTCCATCGAATGAACGCGACCAGCGCATTCACCACTACCAGAGCCAACAAACCCCCGACTCCCGTCAGGGTCATGGCTTCCAGCAGGAATTGCCAAGTGATGTCGCTGCTTTTTGCGCCGATGGCTTTGCGCACGCCGATTTCCCGGGTGCGCTCGGTCACGCTGACCAACATAATGTTCATCACGCCGATTCCGCCTACCAGCAGGCCTACGGAACTAAGCACCACCATCGCCAAGGCGACTTTGTCGACGATTTGATGAAATTCCGCCACCTGTTCCGCGGCGGTAGAAACCGAGAAGTTGTCCTTCCCGCCAAACGGTACGTTCCGCCGCCGCTCCATCACTTCGCGAATCTCATCGACGGCTTGCTCCAGCATGCCCGGGTACGCTTCCGCGCGAATGTTGATTTCGTCAGCACCGGGATACATTTTCATGAACGTCCGATAGGGAATCAGCACGCGCCGATCCTCTTCGTCGGCGCCAAAGCCACCCTTGGGTTTCTCCAGCACGCCAATCACTTGGAAATCGGTGCCGTCGATCATGGCGTCTTTCCCGAGGGCATGCCCGTCCGGGAACAACACCGGCGCCACATTTTCGCCGATGACCAGGACTTTTTCTCGATGCAAGTCGTCGCCATCGCTGATGAAACGCCCTTCTTTCATCGTGGCATTCGCGTAGACCAGACCAAACGCGGCTTGCACTCCGCGAAAGTCGACGCCGGTTACTTCGCCTCCGCTGGTGCGGATCGCGTGGGTGGTATCCCAGCGCGGTTCCACCCAGGCGGTGGCGTTTTTCACCGCTGGGCACGCGTCCTGAATCGCCTCCGCGTCCTCCAGCGTCAAGGGCTTGCGCAGCCGCTCCTCGAGCGGCGGGGGACCGTTGCGGCTTTGATCCCACTTGCTGACAAAAGCGGTGTCCGCGCCCACGCGGTTGATTTCCTCTTCCACCTTGCGATTGAAGCCGGTGATCAAAGCGGACACAAGCATAATCACGCTCACACCAAGCACGACACCAAAAACCGTGAGCGCGGAGCGCGTTTTATGCGTGCGCAACGTGTCCAGCGCCTGTTTCAGATTTTCACCGTACTCTTGTGCCATGACTGGTTTAGCCGTCCGCTCGCAACGCTTCGATAGGATCCAGTTTTGCCGCGCGCATTGCCGGAAAAATACCGAAAAAGAGCCCGACAGCCGTGGCCATAATCAGGGAGAGAACCACGGCGAGAATGGGCATGTCCATAGGAAAAGAAAATGCGGTTTTGACAAAAACCACAATCGTGGCCGCCAGAGCGACGCCAATCAATCCGCCTACGGCGGCAAGCACGGAGGACTCCGTAAGGAACTGCAGCAAAATGTGCCGCTTTCTGGCACCCAGCGACCGCCGCAGTCCGATCTCGCGCGTGCGCTCCGTAACGCTCGCCAGCATGATGTTCATAATCACGATGCCGCCAACCACCAGGAACACGCTGACCAGCGCCATGGCCACAAACGCCAGGTTGCCGGTCAGCTGATGCCAAACCGCCATGATCGAGTCGGAGCCCAGAATCGCGAAGTTCTCCTCGCCGTTATAAGGAATGTGCCTCCAAGCGCGCATTAACATGCGCGCTTCTTCTTCGGTGGACTGCATGGTTTCCGCGTTTGCCGCTTGCACAAAGATCGCCAGGGAATCGTTCGGTGTGTGCCAACCCTTCAGGTAAGTCCCCAAGGGCAAAAGCAGGTAATTGTCTTTGGAACGCCCCAAGGCACTACCAATACGCGTGCCCACGCCAATCACTTCGTAGGTGTGCGTTCCCGCGCGCAGGGTTTTGCCGATGGGGTCCACGTTGGGAAAGAATTTCTCGGCGAGATCCGCGCCGATGAAGGCGACCTCAGAACGGTGATCTTCGTCTGCCGGCGTGAGGAAGCGGCCCTGTGCAATTCCCAGATTCTCGATCTCCGCATAGTTGGAGGTAACGCCGATGACCTGGGTATTTTCCATCACCTGGTCGCCGCTGCGCGTCTGCATGTTCTGTCGATCGTATCCGGCAACCTGTTTGGCCAGTTGGCTGGTGTCGCGCAGCCGTTCAAACTCCTCCATCGTAATCAGCGGCCGTTTCTGGGCTTTCACCCAGGCGTCTTCACTGGTGATGATGCCAAAGCGATCAATCACGAAGACGTTCGCGCCCAAGTCCGCCACCTTGTCGGCGATGTACCGGTTCAAGCCCGCGATGACGCTCATCACCGATACCAGCGTGGCCACCGCCAGAATCACCCCCAGCAGGGTAAGAAAGCTGCGCAACTTGTGCGCCCGCAAAGAATCCAGCGCTAACTTCAGGGTCTCGAGAAAGGTGACCCAGCCGCGGCGGAATGCTTTTGTCCGCAGCGCAGAGTCTGCCGCAGCACGCCCGAATGCGGGCGCACTCGTCAAATTGTCAATTGGGGTCACTCCCAAGCCTGTTCCACCTCAGGGCAATGTATGGATGAGACATTACACTTATTTTCGAACTTGGCAAGATGACTTCCGGGCCAGTTTTTTGCATTCTGGCCTTGGCGTATGCTTTTATGGAGTGTGGCTGCGGGCCCAGAAATTGACGGGTTGGCTTGGGCTTTGCGCAGGAGCTCGCGTGAATCGCTTGCACACCAGCTTTTTACTTTGTTTTCTGTGAGTTATAGAAGCACACTGACAGCGGGCATGAATCATCGCGTCTCCTGGAGATGCGCGGCATTTCTCTCTGCCTTGTTGACTCCGGTGCTGTTCGCGACCGGTCAAAACGCGGCTCCAACCCCTAGCCCCGCCACAGCTCCACACGTTTTCAATGAGGTTGTTGCCAACCAGAAGAAGGGCGAGGCGCTACTAGACGAATACGAACGTATCCAGCGAATTGAAAAGAGGAGAATGGGCGGCGACTCTGATCCCTCCACAACCATGTGTTACCGGCTATTTCCCGCCGGGCCGGCGGTCGATAAAATTCCTCTTTCTCCCGACGCCAAGCCCACCAACGTAGAACTTTACCGGTCGGAGTTGGAAAAGCTCGAAAAGTATCTAGTCTGGGCCAGCGAAGATGGGGCATCGCAGAAGGACGCGTATGCCCGGGCGGAACGAAAACGCAAAGAACGCTTCGACTTGATGGATGCCACGCATCAGGCTTTCCTGTTCACGTTTCAGGGCACAGAAATGCGCGGTGGCCGCACTTTGCTGCGCTATGGCATGACTCCGAACCCCGCCTATCATCCCACCACGCGCAATGGGCAGATATTCGCTCATGTTCGCGGCACGCTCTGGATTGACCAGCAATCTTCCGAATTAGCCAAAATTGATGGCGCGGTGACCGAAGACATTTCTATCGCGTTGTTTCTGGCGAAGGTCTACAAAGGCAGCCATTTCATGCAAGAGCGCTATGAGATTGCTCCCGGGGTATGGGAGCCCACCTTCGAGCAATACGATTTTGACGGCCGCAAGTATCTGATGCCCTTCTCCATCCACGAGCGCACGTTCTACAGCGATTACAAGCGCGTAGGGCCACCCAAAGAAGCAGTCGAGGTCGTACGTGCCGAATTAAGCAAGCTGTCGGACGAACCTGCGCCGCGCTAAGGCGATTCCCTGCTAAACTGATTTTAAGTACTGGTACCGTATGGCCGGTCTGGAGGTCTTATGCTCAGTCGGCTGCTCAAGGCTTCCGCCTTTCTCGCACTCCTCGGTGTGGGTGTGCCAATCTCGGCTTGGCCTCAAGACAGCAGTTCCCCTGCTCCCTCCACGGTTCCTGCTCCCGCCCCCGCAACCCCGACAGCACCTCCTAAGAAGGTTTGGACCAACGAAGATCTCGGCGGGAAGGGTGGGGTTTCCGTCGTCGGTGATAAGCGCAACCAGAATTACCACATGACTTCGAACGCCTCGGCCGATCCCGCGACGGTGGCCCGTATCAAGAAAAGTCTCGAAAAGCTGCAAACCCAGCTTGACGACGTTAACGCCAAATTGAAGTCCTACAAGCAATTCCAGGATGGCGAGTCCGTCTCTACTGGCGCTCGGGATATGTCCAAGGGCTACAGCCTCACCCCGGTGGACCAGAAAATTGCCCAGTTGCAGGATAAAAAGAAAGACCTGGAAACCCAGATGGGCGATTTGGTGGACGAGGCCCGCAAAAAAGGCATCGATCCCGGGCAGTTACGATGAGAATGCGTCGGCTGTGCCAGCTGCTCGTGGCACCTCTAGGACTCACGCTCTTTAGCTGCACGGCTGTGGTCCTCGCGCAATCTGCGGATCAAGCCAGCAGTTCACAAACTGCGCCGAAACCGGCCGACGCTACAGCGAAAACTCCCGCTCTCGCAGCGCCGGAGACAAAGAAGCCGAAAAAGGTCTGGACCAACGACGAAATCGGCTCGGTTAAAGGGGGCGTCTCCGTGGTCGGCGATGACGGCGCATCTTCCAGTAGTTCCCCAAACAAACAGCCCACATCATCGGGGGAGCAGTCGCACCAGCAGCAAGTCGACAGCTATCGCGACCGTATTCACAACTACCAGTCGCAAATTGATGCGGTCGACCAGCGCATCGCCCAATTGAAAAACTTCAAGGCCGACAATACCACCCCGTCGGGCGGCATCAACCTGCATCAGGGTTACGATACGGTTCCTTTGGAAGACCAGGTGAAGCAACTGGAAGAGAAAAAAGCGAAATTGCAAGCCAACCTGGATGACACCGAGGCTGAAGCCCGTAAGAATGGCATTGAACCAGGGGAGCTGCGGTAGTCGTTCCCGTTTCGAAAAAAACCTAGGCGCGTCCCTGGTTAAACGCAGCCACCAGAATATTTCTTCTTTGCCTCACAACATTGCCCTAGCTTTCCGTTTGCACAAGCGTAGAATCCGACCAAAAGGCTGTGGTGGCCTTCTGTAGTACGGAGGTGGTCGATGGGTCGGATCGACTTCTTCTTGGGTGTGTGTGTTCTTTCTCTGGTGCTTCCAGTTCGTGCCCCAGGATCTTCGCTTTTCTCCGCTTTTGAAATGTCGACGTTTGCGTTGACCGGAACCGTGTTTGTGGACGGCAGCAATCAGCGCGTCACTCAGGCCAATCTGGTGCTTTGCGACGACGGCGGGAATCCGTTGGAAGAAACCACAACCAACGATTCCGGCGAATTTGGCTTTTATGGATTGCGCGGAGGTCATTACATTCTGCGCGTGCAAGCGGCCGGCTTTCAGTCCACGGATTTGCACATTGACCTCAGCTTCGCGTCAGATCGCGGCACGTCGATCAACCTCAAACCGCAGCGCTCCGATTCTGCTTCTGGGCCCCCAACACAAACTATTTCTGCTCGCGAACTTTCGATACCCGACTCCGCACGCAAACTTCTTTCCTCCGGAAAGCAAAAACTCTACGTAGAAAAAAATCCCAAGGAAGCGCTGCACGATTTTCAGTCGGCCACCAAACATGCTCCCACTTTTGACGAAGCGTTTTATCAAACAGGAATGGCGTATCTGGCGCTACAGAAGCCGGAAGATGCGGAAAAGCAGTTTCGCAAAGCCGTGGAACTGAGCGACAAGAAATACGCCGACGCGGACATAGCGCTTGGTACGCTGCTGCTGCATCACAATGAGCAAAGCGAAGGCGAGGCTTTGCTGCGGCTAGGTTTGGCGTCGAATCCACGATCCTGGCCCGGGCAAATCGAGTTGGGCGAACTGGAATTGTCCCGCGGTCACCTGGAGCCCGCGCTCGCCGCGGCACAAACCGCCGTCCAACTGGCGCCGCAACAACCGATGGTCTACCGCCTGTTGGCGGTAATCCAGCTGCAGGAGAAAAATTATCCCGCGCTGATCTCCGCGCTCGATTCCTATATCGCGCTGGATCCAAGCAGCCCCGCGGGAATACGCGCCAAAGAACTACGCGCTCAGGCGCAAAAAGAATTGGATAAATCGCCGGAATCGGCGGTCGCGGTGAAATAAGTTCAAGGTCCAACCGGCGGCTGCGGCTTCAGTGCAGGCGGCTGTAAGGATCGACCTGGTCCACGGCGTCATACACATACTGCACGTTGACTGGGTGGTTGCCCTTGCTGTCGGTCACGTGCACGGTCTCGATCAACTGCTTGCCGTCCGGGGAAAGTTCGAAGGTCCGGCTCACTTTTCCCCCGTGTGCGCCTTTTTCGTCGGTGACCAGTTTTTTGTCGTCCCAGCGCGCCGCGACCTGCTTGTCATCCGAGTCCTTCTGCTTTTCGAGTTTGCGGCCATCGGTGAAAAACTGCGTGCGGTGATCCCGGTCGTCCGCCAGCAGCACTTCCGGATCGTTCTCAAGCTGCTGCGAAAATTTGATTTCGCGCGGCGGATTCACAAAATCGCCCATGGTGTCGGAAGTGTCGCCTTGCGGACGCGGTCCTCCATAGCCACCGCCGCCCCCGGGCCACGGGCCATACACGCGCGGCCCACCATAGCCGCCGTTTCCGTTGCCGCGATTGCTGTTGTCCGTTTGCCGCGACTGATTCAGTTTGGCGCGTCCGTCATCGCTCTCGTCTTTATTGAAGACCCAGTAGCCCATAATGCTCTTGCGCGGTTGCACTTCTACTTTTTTGGGAGGTGGCGGAGGAGCGGGCGCATTGGGATCCGGCGGAGGTGTCGTCATGGGTCCCGGCGGTGCTTGTGCTCCCAGCAAGCCGCCAACGAGGAGCCAAGCGCTCCCCAGTAACAATAGTTTGTTTACGTGCTTCATGGTCGTACCTTCCCCTCACATCCTAGCGCGGTGCGGCCTTTCAGGCATTCCCTCGCGCCCCTTGAAAAGTTCCCGGTATCCCCTTTCCGTCAGATTCTGGCGACCCCGCAAAAGGCTGCTTGCGCTTTCGCCGCCGCTAAGCCAACCAATGACTTAAATCCCCGGCGCGCTCCAACAACGCCAGCGCCCCCAATTCGCGGAAGTGTTTGGCTCGCTCGCGGTAATCGAACTCTTTCTTGGGAAGAATGCCCATGAACGGCACGCGCGCGGCCTTGGCCGCCAGCGCATCGTCAATATTGTCGCCCAGATACAGGGCGGTTTTTGGATCGCGTCCCGCCAGAATAATGCGCAGACCTTCCGGACTGGGCTTTTTGGCCGCGTCATCCATAGTGATGATAGTGCGGAAGGAGCGTGCCGCCGGCCATTTGTCAAACGTCCAGGTAAATTCCTGCCGGGTCCTTCCGGTGAACAGATTCAACTCGCGGTTCCGCGCCCAGCTTTGAATCAACTTCGGGTCGACCAGCATCTTTTCTTTCGCAACGTTCCCCGGCTGACCGTCGCTGCCCCAATAAAACGGCGAAAATGCGATTCTCGCCTCATCGTAAGTGGTCGGCACTCCCAACGCGGTGGCCCACCGCGACACCATCATCCAATCGTCATTGTTCCCGGGCATGCGCTTCCACTTGTGAAACTCCGCCCAGGTTGGCCGCTTGCCGGTCAGTTTGTGGATGGTCTGCAGACCCGAACGCCAGTAGGTCTCTCGAACGTCGACCAACACGCCATCGACGTCGAAGATCAGGATTTTGGGATCCAACTTGCCCTTGCCAACACTTTCCCCGCGGATTTTCGACACGCTTCTGGTCCTTTCGCCTTTCTTCCAGTGTACCTGTTTGCCTGATTTGTGGCTCGGGCGAGCGTGCTCCTCCGTCGCCCATGTGACGGGGAGTTCTCCCTGGCGTGCAGTAGCGGAAAGCCGCTGCTACACTAAGGCACCACTTGCTGTGAGGACATCTCCACGCCACCGCGCGTGAAGTGAAATTGGATGAGCCAATCGCTCGGCACGCTGCGTCCGTCGGCTTCGGGCGGCGTAAACACCCACTGGCGCGCCGCCTTCAACGAAGCATCGGCAAAATAGCGGCTGGGCCCGGCGTTTTGTAATTCCGCTTGAGACACATTGCCCGCCGCGTCAACGTGGACCTTCACGCCCACGCGCACCGTGCCCGAAATCGTTGCCATGGCCTTGGCCGAAGCCTCGGGCTTCACCTGGTCCAACACGTCTCCCTTTGCCGCGGAACTGTCTGTGCTTTTTGCAGCCCGGCTTGTAGGAGGAGTTGCGGTCGTCGCGGCGACAGGAGGTGCGCTGGGGGCAACGGCACTGGGTTGCGTTGGAGCTGGCGTGGATGCCGTCGCGGGCGGCGGATTCCCTGAAGGTTGCACTGGTAGCGGGTTCGAACTCGCTTTACTCGCGGGAATGGTGGTGTCGCCAGTGGCCGGAGACGTAGCCACCGAACTCGCTTCCGAGTTTCCGCGGTGCCGCAGCACGAAGGGAAGCAAGGCCAGCGCGATGACCAGGAGCGCTCCCGCAAATAAGGGAATGACATAGTTGGGCAGGACCACCGTTTGTCGCGGAGGCGTTGGTATTTTCGGAAACGGGTCTGTAGGCAACGCGGCGCTTTCTGGTTGTGCAGCAACTAACTTGGCCAGGGGGATGGCGGGCTCTTTCGAAAGCGGTACCTCCACTGCACGGGCAACCGCGGGAGCAGGCGGCGCGACCGGCGCAGCCGCCAGGGCTGGAGCCGCAGAGGCAACCGGCGTGGAAACGCTCGCGCCGGCAGCGACGGCCACGGCTTTCTTCGCCGTTGCGGCTGGATTCAACTGCTCGGCAATGCGCGCGCTCGTCCAACGCAGCCTAGGTTTCCGCCGCAGGGCATTACGCGCAATTTCCAGAAAGGGTTCGCGTACCGTTGGCGGAATGATCGGATCGGCCTCTTCGTTGAACGGCAAAACCGTGTGTTGCTGCGTGAAGGCTTCCACCAGCGTCACACCCAGCGACCACATATCCGCCGCAGGCGTGAACGGCGCATCCGGCAATTCCGGAGCGTCATAGGGACTGCGCTCGCGGCGCATCTCGCGTGTCTCCCCGGCCGTGTCGATCGTGTCGCTCGATAACTTAAGGCGCTCGCCCATCGCCAACACGTTCGAGGGCTTCACGTGTCCGTGCACTAGATTCTTTTCGTGCAAGTACACCAGCACGTCCACCACGGCATTCAGCATCTCGCTGGTTTCTTCGGCCATCAGCGCGCGATGCGGCAGCACCTGCGCCAGATTTTCTTCGGCGTATTCCATGGCCACATACAGAACTTCCATCTCCTCGATCTTGCAAGCACCGCCACCATAAATCTTCAGCAGATTAGGATGGCTCAATTGCGAGGCAGCGCTCCAGGCGGCAAGCTGCTGCTCTTTCTGTGGGAAATCGGCAGAGATGAATTTGACGGCGCATGGGCGCACCTCGGGGTCGTGAAATTCCGCAAGAAAAACGACGCTATGGTCAGTGCTGCCCAGGAATTGCCGGAGTTGATATTTGTGGTCGACGACCTGGCCTTCCCAGTTTTTCCACATTTCACTCATGCTGCACCTCGAATTCAAAATTCCATGCACCGGCGAACCACTCACTTCGTGGTATTCGCCCAGCACATAGGGACGAGGCGTCTGCGGGCTGATCGCTTCGGACGGAACTTCGCACAGGCGCCAGAGGGCCGGGCGCTGTCGCCTCATTCTGCCACGAATCGCCAAAACGCGAGCCATTTTGATGTTAATCCTTTGGCGGCTCCCAGTACCACGCCGGAAAGACAGGGTGGGCACAACCCGCGGCTTTCCGTGGCTGGCTGGCAAACCCGCTTGCCCTCGGTGGGTTGGCCGCACTAAGCTTGTTTTCTATCTTTGCGATGAATTCGTTGGTTTAGGAGGAAGCTTTGTCTCTCGTGAAAATTGCTTCAGCGGTTGCTTTCGCGCTGGTGTCGTGGTGCGCCGTCTCTCCGGTTTCTGCGCAAACTGCGCCGGCCGCCGCGGGAAAGATTGGTGTGATCAACATTCAGGCGGCCATCAGTGCCACTACGGAAGGTAAGCAGGCGGCCAGCGAACTGCAGGCGCAATTCGCCGCACGCCAGCAGGAATTGCAATCGATGAATAAGCAAGTGAGTGATCTGCAGCAGCGCTTGAACAACGGCATCAGCCTGAGCGACGAGGAACGCAATCGTCTCACCGCCGAGGGCACCCGGCTGTCTCAGCGACTGGACCGCAAGAACAACGAGTTCCAGGAAGACTTCAACGCCGCCCAGTCGGACCTTATCAACGGCATCGGCCAGAAAATGCTCGCGGTCATCAATCGCTACGCGCAGGAAAAGGGCCTTACGCTTGTGTTTAACTCTGCGGCGCAAGGTACCCCCATTTTGTTTGCGTCCAAGAGCATCGAGATCACCCAGGACATCGTGAATCTTTACGATCAAACCTATCCGGCCAAGGGCGGCGCGGCGCCTGCCACCAGATCGACGCCGGCACCCAAGTCAACGCCCACACCGAAACCCACAACACCGCCGAGCAAGCCGCAGTAGCCGCGGTGTTGATCGCCAATTCGACCGTCTCACCCGGGAGCGCTGCTGGCGAGCGTCGTTTCGCCTTGCTAAACTTCACTCATCACTCGCACGCGCGCTCCAGAAGGACGATGGCATGCCCTCATTTGCTGGTGTCGATTTCATTGATTTTGATTCGTTGTTGAATGACGAAGAAAAACTGGTGAGGCAGACGGCGCGCCAGTTCGTGGACAACGAAGTACTCCCGATCATAGAAAAACACAGCCGCGAGGCCACGTTTCCCCTACAGCTCGTTGCGCAGCTGGGCGAACTCGGTTTTTTTGGCGCTAATCTGCAGGGCTATGGTTGCGCCGAAATGTCCAACGTCGGCTACGGGCTGATGATGCAGGAGCTGGAGCGCGGCGATTCCGGGCTGCGCAGTTTTGTTTCCGTGCAAGGCGGCCTGGTGATGTACCCCATCCATAGCTATGGCAGCGACGCGCAAAAGGACAAGTGGCTCCCGCGCTTGCAATCCGGAGAAGCCATCGGCTGCTTCGGGCTTACGGAGCCGCAGTTTGGTTCCAACCCCGGGGGCATGTTGACTCGCGCCGTAAAAAAGGGCAGCAGTTACGTGCTCAACGGCGAAAAGATGTGGATCACCAACGGTTCGCTCGCGGATGTTGCGGTAGTCTGGGCCAAATGCGAAGACGAAAAGGTGCGTGGCTTCCTGGTGGAAAAGGGCACGCCCGGGTTCAAGGCTTGGGACGTGCACGGCAAATGGTCGCTGCGCGCTTCCGTAACTTCCGGATTGTCGTTGTCCGATTGCCAAATTCCCGAAGGAAATCTGCTGCCCGGTGCTACCGGGTTACGTGGCCCGCTGAGTTGCCTGAACCAGGCGCGTTACGGGATCGGCTGGGGCGCCGTTGGTGCGGCCATGGGTTGCTACGACACTGCCCTGCAATACGCAAAAACGCGCAAACAATTTGCCAACAAGCCGATCGCGTCTCATCAACTGGTGCAGGAAAAACTGGCGTGGATGATTACCGAAATCGTGAAGGCTCAATTGCTGGCGCTGCACGTGGGCCGCTTGAAGGATCAAGGCAAAGCCGATCCCAGCCACATTTCCATGCTGAAAATGAATAACGTGTCCATCGCGCTGGAGACTGCGCGCAAATCCCGAGACATTCTGGGCGCCAACGGCATCGTCGACGATTACTGCATCATGCGCCACATGAACAACCTCGAAAGTGTGTATACCTACGAGGGCACCAACGACATTCACAAGCTCATCATTGGGGAAAAAATCACCGGAATTTCCGCGTTTATGTGAGGCCTATGAAGAACCGCTCCTTCTTCAAGCAATCGTTCCGAATCGTTTGCGCATTGCTTCTGGTTGGCTTCTGCGGCGCCGCGCAAACAAAGCCGCCCGAAGCTTCCAAAACCAAAATTCGCTGTATCACCGCGTTCGTGCGGCTCGACCGCGCCAACTATCAGCCCGAAATAATCGAAGCGGTGAAGTTCCTCAAAATTGCCCAGACCACTTTTGAATCGCGCGATTTCACGGTGCAGACTCTGCGCATCGCCACTCAGCCCTTTCCCGAATATACCCAAGGGCTTTCGCACGACCAGGCGCTGCAATTCTTTAAGGATCTGGACGGGCTCGCGCAGATGCAAAACGTCATCGTTTCCATTGGCCCCGCCTATCTCTCGGGCGACGATGGCGACGCACAAGCCGATCTCCTTGCCGACGTTCTCAAAAACTCCAAAGCCCTTTATGGCTCCGTGTATGTCACCGAGGATTCCGGAGTGAATTGGCCCGCGGTGCAGGCCGCCGCGCGTGTCATGAAAAAACTTGCCGACGGCACCTTACAGAGCGAGGGCAATTTTCATTTCGCCGCACTGGCCAGCATTCCACAAGCCACGCCCTTCTTTCCTGCCGCATATCTCACGGGATTGGGTCACCAGTTCGCGGTGGGACTGGAATCCGCCGGCGAAGTTTCCGCCGCGGTACATGATGCACCCGATCTAGCCGCGGCCTCGCGGCGATTGGACGACTTGTTCTTTCAGTTGGCCTCGAAGGTGGAAAGTGTGGCTCTGCGTGTCGACAGCGAGCGCGGCTGGACGTACCTCGGACTTGATCTTTCGCCCGCGCCTTCGAAAGATGCGTCGATCGTCACCGCCATCGAAAGTATTTCGCACCAGCCGCTGGGATCGAATGGCACGCTCTCTGCGGTCGGCGCGATAACCGGTGCGATTAAAACGGTGGGCCTGCGCAAAACTGGTTTCTCAGGGATAATGTTACCGGTGCTGGAGGATCCCGTGCTGGCCGAGCGCTGGAGCGCCGGCTTGGTTTCACTGGATTCGCTGCTCAGTTATTCCTCGGTGTGCGGCACCGGGCTGGACACCATCCCTCTTCCGGGTACAGCGACCGTCGAACAATTGGCGCGCATCATCGGCGATGTCGCCACACTTTCTGTTAAGTGGAACAAGCCTCTTACTGCTCGCCTGCTTCCGGTTTCCGGAAAAGCCGCAGGACAGCAAACGGAGTTTTCTGCCTCGCAGTTTTTGAACGCCACCATCCAACCCATTTCCGGCCCCGAACCTCACTAATCTCCGGGAATTCTCCGGGGGGACTGCCCTCCGTGTTGTTCACGAACCCGGAAAGGCCTCCGACTCGACGATAAGCGTAACTTTGCCTTAACATAAGCAGGACTTGCGGAGGGTGTCCCTGTGGAAGAACGTCTCAGTCTGGAATTTCTGCGCGTAGTGGAAAACGCGGCGGTCGCGGCGGCCCGCACCATGGGCTTTGGCGATCGTCCCAAAGCGGACGAAGTGGCCGTCGAAGCCATGCGCAAGACCATGGATCAGGTCGAAATGGACGGCACCATCGTCATCGGCGAAGGCGAGCGCGATGAAGCTCCCATGCTTTATATCGGCGAAAAGGTTGGGCTAGCCACCCATGCGCCCAAGTCTCTTTTTCCGCAAGTCGATATCGCCGTCGATCCGCTGGAAGGCACGAATCTTTGCGCCACCGGCGCTCCCAACGCGATCACGGTGCTGGCGGCAAGCGAGCGCGGTGGACTCTTGCACGCTCCGGACCTGTACATGGAAAAAATCGTTGTCGGCCCGTCTTGCAAAGGCGCTGTCGAACTCGATGCGCCGGTCGGAGACAACTTGAAGTCTGTGGCCAAACGCTTGGATCGCGACGTGGAAGATTTGGTGGTGATGGTTTTAGACCGCGATCGCCATCAAAAGCTCATCAATGAAATTCGTGCTGTTGGCGCGCGCATCCGGCTGATTGGCGATGGGGATCTCTCCGCAGGAATTTCCGCTGCCGTGGTGGGCACGGGCGTCCACATGGTTATGGGTACCGGGGGGGCCCCGGAAGGCGTGCTAACCGCGGCGGCGCTGCGTTGTCTGAATGGAGAGATTCTTGCCCGCTTGGTCGTAAGCAAGCCCGAGCACCAGGAGCGGCTGGAAAAAATGGGGGTGTCGGATCCGAAGCGGATTTACGGCACCGAAGATCTCGCGCCCGGCAAGAAAATCATTTTCGCGTGCACCGGCGTGACCGACGGCAATTTGCTCAAGGGTGTGCGCTTTTTCGGCGAAGGCGTGCGCACCTCTTCCATGATTCTTACGCTGGACGAGCGCCAGGTCCGTTTCATCGATTCCGTGCACCTCGACAAGCGTCCGGACGTGAAGGTGCGCTTCAGTTAATCGCGCCAGCCGCGGTGCTTGCCATTTCTGCGGGATATCTTGCCATTCTGAGGAGCGCCTGTCCGCTGTAGCGCGTTGGCCGACGATCTTACGTGCGTATCAAAACAAAAAGGGCGCCCTCTGCGAGCGCCCTTTTCCCTTTTGACTCATTCGGTTAGTTATTTTGGTTGGGAATGGCTACAAGCACGCGGTCGTCCACCGCGACGGTACTCGTAAACAGAGTCGAACTCCGGCCATCCGGCAACGCCACTTGCTTCGCTTGCGCTGCCAGAGCCGGACCCGCCGGATTCACGCTTCCGGACGGCACGTCTCCCGGCTGCAGAGAGATGCGCGTGATTTGCGGCGCGCAGCTTGCGGCGCCCACGCAGGTGTCGCGCACAAAGACCTGCCGGAATCCGCTATTCACTTCCGTCGCGCTTCCGGACGGGCTCCCGGTCACCGCAAGGAACGCGACGAAGCGGCCAGAATTGCTAATCGATGGCAGGATGCCCTCGCTCCCCGCCAATCGTCCTTGCTCGTCCGTGGACACCAGGAGGGTGCTCGGTTCGCAAATGTCGCTAACGCCAGCGCAGGTGTCGCGCAAATACACTTGCCGGCCCGCGGGCGCATTTTCGATTAAATTCGTCGCTGCGGAACTGAACGCCACATAGCGCGCGTCCGGCGTCATCACCGCGTTGTGGCTCGCATCGCTTCCCGGTGTGTTGTCGCTCGCGACAGAAACAGTTTTCGTAGTTGCGGCACAACCCCTGGCTCCGCCGCGGCAAGTATCACTCAGCAGAATCTGCCAGCTGCCATTTTGCGAGCCCGTATAAGCCACATAGCGGCCGTCCTGGCTGATTGCCGGAGCATCTTCCGCGACCAAGCCGGTGAGGCCCGCGGCATTTGCCGCAGCGCTTCCCGGCAGCACAGAAACGCGCGAAGTGTTCGCGGTGCAGTTCGCTGCACCTAAGCAAGTGTCGCGAACAAAAATCTGCCGCAGCGCGCTACCCGGCGTCAGGTTCGCGCTGGCGGTGTTCGCCGCGCTGGCCACCACGCTCGGAGTCTCGGCAACGAAGGCCACATATCGTCCGTTAGAGCTGATTGCGGGCAACACCGAAGCCAGTCCAGACAGCTTGCCCGAGGTGTCGGTCGATACGACCTGGGTTCCGGGCTTGCACGATCCCGTGGCTCCATGGCAGGTATCGCGCACGTAGACTTGCAGGCCAACGGCAGCGTCGACAGCCAGATTGGTTGCCGCCGAACTAAACGCGATGTATCGGCCATCCGGCGTCATCGAAACACTGTGACTGTCGGCGTTGCCCGCGGTGCCGTCGGGCGCCACGGAGACCATGGTCGTGGAGGCCACGCATGGTTTGGTTGCGCCCAGGCAAGTGTCGCGCTCCAGAATTTGCTTGGTGCCGTTTTGCGCGGACGCATACGCCACGTATCGGGCATCCTGGCTGATCGCCGGCCGTTCCGAAGACGTGGTGGTCGTTCCGGGAGGAATGTTAGCGGGACACGTGTTCACCACCGTAGAGTTCGTGATCGTGAAGGTTTGCGTCGTCACCGGTTGACCGGCCGGCGGATTGTTCGTATCGCCGCCGCCAAGATTCGGACAATTCACCAGGCAGATCCCGCTGGGCGGGTTGAGCACGTTTACCGCTACTGGTCCACTGGCACAGAGCAAGGTCCCTGCTATGGTCGCGGTCATCTTCGTAGACGTAATGGTGTTCACGGTGATCGCTGTCTCTTCGTTGTAGGTAGACGCTCCTGTCAGGGTTACTTGCGATCCGCCGTTTTGCGAAGTGGGCAGGAAATTTGTGCCTGTCACGGTGATCGATACACTGGCGCATTTCGCACTGGTCGAATCGCAGTAGGGAGCTGAGGTCGGCGCAACCGAGGAAAGCGTCGGAAACGGGTTCGGGCTTCCGTAAATCGTGAAGGTCAAGGCGTTCGACAACCCGTTATAACCGGTACCTTGCCCAGTCGGCTGGTAGGTGTCCACCGACACCGTTCCCGCCTTCGCCAGATAACTGTAGGGCACCTGCGCCGAAACGTTCTGCGTATCAATAAACGTGGTGGTGAGATTTGCGCCGTTCCAGCGCACGATCGGATTCGGCACCCCGCTGGCGTTGCTAAACGGGTTCGAGCTGCTGGCAACCACATACAAGGTAAAGCACGGATTATTTTTCCCCGAAGCTGTTCCTGGACACTGAATCGTCGAAGATGGCGGAGGTGCGGCGCCCGCGATCATGCCCGATGGCGAGAGATTCGTTAAAGTCGCGCCGGTATCGTACTGCACTGAATTGTTGTAATCATTGCAACCGGTCAACACCGCGACCACAAAAAGACAAAGAATGACAGCCTGGGCTGTCCACAACCGCTTCATTGACGCTCCTTCACTGACGCACAAGCGCAATGCGCCTGGTTCCGGCCATAGGTCTCCTGATCGCCATCCAGGAAGACCGCGCATTGGTTATAGGGTTGAGATGCAAGGAATCTCGCCCGCGTTGATTCGTCCCTAGGGACTCGCCCACACCGCAGGCATCAAGACCCACCCCATATTATGGCCCAGGACCGGGTTCCCGCAAAGTCTCCCGTGGCCCCTCAGTCCTAGCCGGCCCGTCCGCGCCGTTTCGTCCGTTTATTGCTTTCCCTGCAATGCCTCCAGGGATTGCTGCGCCAGACGCTTCATCTTCGCTCGGCAATCGGGATCGGGGACCGCGTTTGCCGCCGCATCCGCCGCATGATAATAGGTTTCCGCCGGCGGTTTCCGGCCAAGCTTTGCGTTCAGATCGCCACGCATCAGCTGAAACAACGGATTGCCCGGGTACTTTTCCGCCATTGGGGTGATTACCCGCAACGCTTCCTCATACTTCTGGTCATAATTCAGCAGATTCATGGCCAAGTAAAAGCACGCAACCTGGACGCTCAGCTGGCCGTACTCCATGCCGCGGTAGAGTTGGCGGATTCCTTCCTCTTTGGTGCCGCCGGGTAAGCCCATCAGAAAGCGCATGGCTTTGGCCAACACGGAGAGGGTATCCACGTAATAGTTGTAAAGACCAAGGCCGGTGTATGCGTCGTCGAGCGTGGGATCCAACTCGATTGCCTGCTGAAAATTGCTTCGGGCGCGCACCCCGGCCCGCGCGGCAGCCCGGTATTCGCTACGCATGGCGTACAAACGAGCGGCCAGCGCATCGGCCATCGCCGCATAAAGGTGCATCTCCCCGCTGTTGTGCTGGCGAAGACTATTCTCTGCCAGGGTGTACGCTTTGGTGGTCAACTCCAAGTAGGGCTGGTCGGTCGGCGCCTTTTCATGGTGACGCGCCATGGTCATGCCATATTTGAACTCAGCCGACTCGCACCAGATGCGCCACCATTCCACTTCCGCTTCCAACAAATATCCCAGTGGGTCGTCTGGCGCCTGCTGCTCCAACTGACGAATTTGCGGCAGCGCAAGATCGCTCCGCCCGCTGTAAATGTGATCCAGTATCTGCCCGGTATTGGGCGGCAGAAGCAGTTTGCCGGCAGGCTTCGCTAAAGCGCCACCCGGAAACCACAAACATGCAGTCAGAATGAGTAATGGCCGGAAATATCGGAACATGGACTCTGCGGAACCACCCAGCCTGCTTCACGGCCTCCGTGGCACGAGTTTAAGCTGTTCTCCCAAGGAAGCAAAACGAAATGGCTTCTGCAGAAATGTGGCTCCTCGCGGCACCTGCGCTTCCGGCAGATTCTGCGCGTAGCCTGATATGTAAATGACGTGCATCTCCGGGCGAAGCGCTTGAATTTCTCTAGCCAGATTCGGACCTCGCAGGCCCGGCATGATCACGTCGGTCACCAGTACGTCGATCCTGCCGGCTTCGCTGCGCGCCAGTTCCAATGCGTCATGCGCACTGCGCGACTCTAGCACGCGATGCCCTGCTCCTCGCAAATATTCTGCGATGGCCTCGCGTAGCGACCCTTCGTCGTCTACTAACAGGATGGTCAACCCTTTTTCTGCCTCATCCAGCGGACGCACTCGCAAATGGGCCTGCACTTGATCCTCAGGATTTCGCACCGGGAAATACAGCTGGAATCGCGTTCCTTCTCCCAGTTTAGAATCCACCGTGATATGACCGCCAACCTGGCAGACGATTCCGTACACCGTCGGCAATCCCAGTCCGGTTCCCTTGCCTTCCGGCTTCGTGGTGAAAAACGGCTCGAAAATGTGCGAGCGCGTTTCTTCGCTCATCCCGCTGCCCGTATCACTCACTTCCAAAACCACCCAACCGGATTCCGACGCGCTATCGGGGTCCGGCGCAATACTCTCGGGGAGGGAAAATGTATTGCGCGTCGAGATCGTAAGCGATCCTTCCCCGGCCATCGCATCTCTGGCGTTGATGGCCAGGTTGGCGATCACTTGTTCCAATTGCGCGGCATCGGCGCGAATCCACGAATGCGCCGCCTGGTGCTGAAAGGTCAGCTGTATGTCGGAACCTAGCAGCCGCGGCAACATGAATTCGCTATCGGTCAGCACTTCGTGTAAATCGATGGGCGCAATTTCCAGCACCTGCTTGCGGCTGAATGCCAGCAATTGTCTGGTGATGGCGGCGGCTTTCTCTACGGTGCGTTTGATTTGCTCCACGTAGCGGCCGGCTTGCGAGCCATTCGACAACGAGTTTTCCAGCAATTCCGTGGAGCCGGAAACCACCATCAACATGTTGTTGAAATCGTGCGCGATTCCTCCCGCCAACTGTCCCAGTACCTCCATTTTTTGCGCCTGCCGGAACTCTCCTTCCAGCCGCGAGCGTTGTTCCTCCAGCTGTCGGCGCTTTAATTCTTGCCGGTAATTGTCATACAGAACACCGGTTGCCTGGGAAATCGTCTCCAACGCGCGAGACTCTTCGCCGGTGTAGCCGCCCGGCCGATTCGCGACCGCAATCACTCCAACGACGCTCTTGCCTTTAAAGATGGGCACGCCCAACAGACTGATAAGCTTCTGATGGCCGGGGGGCATTCTTCCCGCTCTCGGATCGTTGGACGGTCCATTGGAAACGACGATTTTCCCTTCGCGGATAATCTCTCCAAATAAATTGCCGCGATGTTCCAGGTCGAAGAACCCCTGTGCCGCTTGCTGGCTCAACTTCGCTTCATAAAGCTGCCGGTTCGTTTCCGGATCCCAAATCGCTCCTTCGTGCGCCAGGATTCGCACATTCGGAGTGTCCAGCACCACCCCTAGCAGACCGCACTTGCTCTGTGTTTGCTTCAGTGCGTGGGACAGCAATTTCTTGCTGGCCATTCCCCAATTACCAGACTCCAGGTAGCTATTGAGCGCGTCGGTGACCACCGCAAGCGTTACGGTTTTGTCGTTTAATTCCTGCTCAATTCGTTTGCGTTCACTGATGTCCTCGATCGTCGCCATGATGCCCATTTGTTTGCCATTGTCGTCGCGTAACGGCGCCGTCGATATGCTCACCGGAAATTGCTGTCCGGAGCGGTTGACGCGGTAGGTTTCGAACCCTTTCGTCACCTGTCCCTGCAACGTGCTTTGCAGCAGTCCTGCTTGCTCCTCGAGGGTATCCTGCGGATGTGTGAGTCCGAGGGTGCCCAGGATTTCCTTCTCGGAATAGCCAAAAATCTGCTCCGCCGCCGGATTCCACGAGGTGATGCGGCCTTCGCAATCCGTTCCAACCACCGCCATCGGCACAGCCTGAACGACCGCTCTAAACTTGGCTTGCCCTCGCAGGCTTTGCACCTCATCGCTGGCCCGCAGCACCTCCAGGAGCGGGGGTATCGAGCTAAACATGAATAGCGACAGCACTAACAAGCCCAGCGGCAAGAAAACCAGCACGCTGGAACTGAGCCACGTCGGCCAGTTCTGCGTGGCATCGAAGAGAATCGCCAGGCGCGCGAATCCACATGCCGCGTACACAAATCCCATGACTAAGAATACGCCCCGATGCTGCAAACCCTTGCCCAGGCGCGTGGTCAACCACAGCACCACTGTCGCCATCGATAACAGAAATATGCCGGTCGCTATGTCTGTCGCGCGGGTATCCCACGTACCCTTCAGATACCCCGCGAGCGGCGCTAAGCAGAACGGCAATCCCAGCGAGACGTTCGCCAAATCGTTGGCGCTGGCCAACGGCCTTGCCAACGTGTGCTTCACGGCTTGCGCCGCGCCTTTCGGCACTTCACATGTCTGTCGATTCCGCATCGCCACAGTCCTTCATCGTTGACGGCGGGAGAGGTCCGCTGAAAAGAGCAATAAGAGGAAGGGTGTTTCGGCGCGCCAAGAGGGAACGGCAAGCACACCGGTCTGCTCTTTTACTTTCGCTGGCGGGTCTACCCGCGTCAATAGAACCTGTTTCTTGTCGGATACTGCCCGGCGAGCTCGTGTTAGGCGGGCGCTGCGTCCTTTGTTATTCTCGCAGCGCATGGGAAATTCGTTCCCAATCGAGAACAGCTCATCCCCACAACCTCAACTCGAGCGCGGTCTGGGCTTGAAAGAAGCCGTCGCGCTCAACATGATCGAAATCGTTGGAATCGGCCCATTCGTGGTCAGTTCGCTGGTTATCAAGGCCATGGGCGGGCCGCAAGCTCTGATTGCTTGGCTGGCCGGCGCGTTGCTTGCCACTCTTGATGGCTTCGTCTGGGCGGAATTGGGTGCCGCCATGCCCAAGGCTGGCGGCACTTACGTCTTTCTGCGCGAAGCCTACGGGCCGCAAAAATGGGGGCGCCTGATGTCCTTCCTCTTCGTGTGGCAGACCCTGATTCAGGCGCCGCTGTCGGTCGCTTCCGCTGCTATCGGCTTTTCCGAATATGCCAAGTTTCTTTATCCCTTCAATTGGTGGCAGGCCAAAGCGATTGCAGGTGGACTGGTGATTCTGTTGGTGATTCTGCTGTATCGCCGCATCTCCGCCATCGGCAAAATTTCCGTCCTTCTCTGGGTTGGCGTGGTTGGCACCATGCTCTGGCTGATTTGGGGTGGCATTCGTCACTTCGATGCGAAACTCGCTTTCGATTTTCCTCCGGGGGCATTTCATCTGTCGTCGGTTTGGTTTGCAGGACTCGGTGCCGCCATGGTCAGCACCATTTACAGTTACTTCGGCTATTACAATATCTGCCACCTGGGTGGTGAGATCCGCGACCCGGAAAAAAATATTCCCCGTGGCATTTTTCTTTCGATTTTGTTTATCGCGCTTCTGTATCTGGCCATGCAAACCAGCATTCTCGGCGTGGTGCCCTGGCGCGAAGCGCAAAACTCCCCATTTCTCGCCAGCCTATTTGTGCAGCGACTGTACGGCCCGGGAGCCGCTCGCCTGGCTACCGTCATGGTCCTGTGGATCGCCATGGCCAGCGTTTTTTCTGTGCTGCTTGGCTATTCCCGCGTCCCCTATTCCGCCGCTCTCGATGGCAACTTCCTCCCGGTGTTTGCCCGTGTCCATCCCACCAAACATTTCCCGCACGTCTCGTTACTTTTCCTCGGCGGCCTGTCTTTTGCTTTCAGTCTGACGCTGCGCCTGCGCACGGTCATCGCCGCCATTCTGGCCATGCGCTTGTTGGTTCAATTCATCGGCCAAGCGGTCGGGGTGATCCTGCTTCGCAAACACTGGCCGCCCGAAAAGCTCCCTTTCAAAATGTGGCTCTATCCTTTTCCCGCCGTGCTCACCGCTTGCGCGTGGGCCTGGCTCTTCTGGCACACCGGCCCGGTTCGCAAATGGGGCCTACTGGAAGTTCTTCTCGGTGTGATTGCGTTTCTGGTTTGGACCCGGGAAATGCGACAATGGCCCTTCGCGAAAGCGAGTGGTCCGCCCTCGAGCTCCGGCACTCTCTTGTAACGCCGCCTCCTGAGGCCGCGTCTTTTTCCTGAAACTTATCCGGGAGGTTGCGTGAAACTTTTGCGGTTCGCCACACTGCTCCTGCTTTTCACCTCTTTCTGGACCTCGCCCATACACGCTCAGTTCCCTCCCGCTCCCGGCACCGGTCCAGGCTTGCCCGAAACCATCGAAGCCATCGACAGCGCTCGCGTCACCACGCGTATCTTGTACATCACCGCGCATCCTGACGATGAATCGGCTGCCGTGCTCACGTATCTGGCGCGCGGGCTCCATGCTGACGTTGCATTGCTTTCCGTTACCCGCGGCGAGGGCGGCCAAAACGCGCTCGGTCCCGAGCAGGCTCCGCAACTCGGCCTGATCCGCACGCAAGAACTTCTTGCCGCTACCCGTGGCTATGGCGTGAAACTCTACTTCACGCGCGCCCGCGACTTCGGCTTCTCCAAAACTCCCGAGGAAACTGAGAAAATCTGGGGTGATCAGGTTCTCGAAGATATGGTCCGGGTCATTCGCGCCTTTCGCCCCAACATCGTGATCAACCATTGGGGAGGCGTTCATACCGGTCACGGCCATCACCAAGCTACCGGGCTGCTCACACCCAAAGCCGTCCAACTCGCCGCCGATATTGCTTACAATCCCAGCGATCCCACCGGCAAAAAGCCCGTCCCCGTTGATGAAGTCCCTTGGCGTCCGCAAACCCCCGTGCTCATTCTCGATCTCGACCGCAGCGATAAGCCGAAAGGTTACGTTCTTCCGCTCGACGACATTTCCTTTCTCTATGGCAAGAGTTGGCGGCAAATCGGCCTCGATGCCTTTGTGAATCACCATACCCAAGGCATCGCCGGATTCCTCAATTCGCCGTTCTTGCGTCGCGCGGTTGCGCTCGTTCCGGAAAACGGAGGCACCCTTGACCCCACCCAACTGGCCGAGCCTCTTCCCACACTTTTCCCTGGGTGCAAGGCCTTTGCTAACGCCTATAAACTGCTGGGCGAGGCACGCACATCCACCTTGCAGGGAAACATCGCGGAGGCCAGCCGGCAATTAGCCGCCGCTGCCGGGGATTTCAATGATTGGACCGGCAAATGTGGCTATGCCGTGGCCATAAATCCCACGCAGTTGCAGTATGTGGAAGATGTTTCGCGCAGCCGCCTGCGCATTGAAAGGGCTCTTGCGCTGGTCGCCGGCATCGATTTGTCGGCAGACGCAGATACCAGCGATCTCGTGGCCGGCAACTCTTTCCACGTCACTGCGCGTACCGTTTGTCGACCCGAGTCGAGCTGCTCACTAGGCACTTTGCATCTCGATATGCCACCCACCATGCAGCAATCCGCGCAGCAAGGCACCGCCGAGAAGGGCTACGAATTTACCGTGGCATTTACGGGGAAAATTCCGCCGGCTAAGCCGACGGATTTGCTAATACCAGAGCGTTCCGACGGACTGATTCCGTTGCTTCCCGAGCCACCCGCGCTAATCACCGCGCGTCAAGAAGTCACGGTCGCGGGCTACCAAATGAACGTGACCCGACCGGTTACGCACGTTCAAGCGACCTCTACCAACGTTATTCGTGTTCCTCTGCGCATCGTTCCGGCCTACACACTCTCTGTCGATCCCGCACAAGCCATCGAAGTTCTCAACGCTCCTCACAAACCCTTCGATGTGTTCTTGCGGATCCATTCCTATTCCGCAAGGTCCGCCAAAATCACCGTGGGCCTCGACGTTCCCGATGGCATCCAGGCCAGCGCACCCGTCCCAGTCGAATTCGCGGGCATCGGCGATCAGTACGCCAAAATCGCGGTCACGCCTCCCGCCAAGCTTGACGCCGGCAACTTCACCGTCACCGCTTACGCCTCCTGCAATGGAGAAAAGTTCTCCACGTCGCTCGAGCCGCTTCCCTCCATGCCCACCATCCTGTGGAGCGAGCCGGCGCAAACCGTTGTCCATGCTTTCGACATCAACGTTCCGCCAAATCTCCGCGTGGGCTATATCTCTGCGGAAGGCGAACCCATCCCTGACGCCTTGCGCCGTTTGGGCATCAAAGTGGAACTGCTCGATACCCCGGCGCTCGAGTTCGGCAATCTTTCCACATACAACGCCATCGTCGTTGGCGTCCGCGCCTACGAACTTCGCCCGGAACTTCCCGGAGCCAACAAACGCCTGCTCGATTACGTCTCCAACGGAGGCACGCTCATCGTCCAGTACAACCGCGACTTCGTGTGGGACAAACTCCTTCCCGCGCCCTACCCCGCGAAAATTGGCACGCCGACTCCGCGCATCACCGACGAAAATGCCGCGGTCACTTTCCTTCATCCCGACGATCCTCTCCTGAACCAGCCCAACAAAATTACTGACGCCGATTTTCAGCACTGGGTCCAGGAGCGCGGCCTGTACTTTTGGAAAGATTTCGACTCCCGCTACACTCCTTTGCTGTCCATGCACGATCCCGGCGAGAAGGATCTCACCGGCGGACTCGTTTATACCAAGTACGGTAAAGGTACCTACATCTACACCGGTCTGGCTTTCTTCCGTCAGCTTCCCGATGGCGTGCCCGGGGCCTACCGGTTGTTCGTGAATCTTCTCGCCGCATCAGTGCATTGAGCGGGTGGTGGTGTCGGATCGGCTGCGATCCCAGTTCGCAAACAGTGCTCCTCAGGATGAGACGTGCTGGGTCGCTTGAGTCTTGGGCAATCGACAGAACTCCAGCCCCTGAAGTCTCTCCAAACACTCTTTCTCCGGCATCTCGCCCCACTAGACCAACTAGGCACACACGCCTGCTGAATTCTCTACACTGCGCTATCCTCGTTGCAGTCCTTAATCTCTTGATCGTTCGCGCTCTCATTCTCTGAGAGGCATCGAGCGCAATTTTGCGCAGGAGTGCATCTAGCAATGAACAGCACGCAGCCGGCAGCGAACCGCAGTGCATGGCTCACACGTTGGGCGGGAATTCTTCTTCTTTTGGTCTTTTGCCTTAGCTGTTCGAGTGTTGCCGACGCGCAAAAGAAGAAGAAGGACGACTCGCAGCCCACGCCTCCCGCCAGTGTGGCCGCCGCGGCGCCCGACGATACCAAAATCGATTTCGTCATTGGTGAATTCCTCGGCGCCTGGCAAATCGGCGACATCGAGAAGATGCACAAAACGCTTGCGGATGATGTTTCCGTGGTTGCCGGTACGTGGACTCCACCGGCCATCGGTTGGACCAATTATCTGGCCGCTTACCAGGCACAGCGCGCGCGCATGGAACAGGTTCGCATGGATCGCAGCAACACCTTGATCCGTATCGCCCCCGATGGCCTATTTGCCTGGGCTTGTTATCAGTGGGATTTCAGTGCCAATGTGGATGGGAGACCGATGGCCGCGGAGGGACAGACTACCCTAGTACTCGAGAAGCGGAACTCCGCTTGGGTGATCGTGCACAATCACACCTCACTCGTCCAAGCTTCTCAGCCCTCTGCCCCCGCGAGTCCCGCGCCGCAGCCCGCGCAACCCGCTCCTACGAAACCCTAAGTGGAGGATGCTCGCTGGTCCCTGATTAGAAATTCTTCAGGCCTTGATAGACGAAAATTCCGACAATGACCAGCAGCAGCACTCCTGACGTAATTCCGCTCGTCAGTATCGGCCGGGACAGCATGTTGATCTTCTTGATCAACTCCTGCTGCTCGTTCGCCATGTGAGCTTCCGCCGCATCAATGAATATCTGATCATCTTCATGGCTCGACAGCACACTGCGCCACGCGATCAAAATCAGGAATATTGCGGTGATAACTCCCCAGGCGATCAGCAGATACAGCAGAGGTCCCTCAAAAACGTTTCGAAGCGCGTCCTCCATGGTAACCTCCCGTTGGAATCGGCCCTCGACACCCGCCCTGCGGCAGCAGGTCTCTTTCGGGCGGAGTATAGCACCACGGGGTGAGAATACTAGTGGGTAACGTCACAGCCGGACGGCACGGTCGGCGGCCAGCAGGGCGCTTTGTGACGGAAATCACAAGGAAGCAAAAATTAAGGGTGCCGGAACCTCGCGATTCTGGCACCCTCTTTAATTGTGCCGCGAAGTTTTTGAGGCTTCCCGGCTCAATCTGGTACGCACTCTAGACTTCCCGTTTCACCTTGACAAGGGGTCTCCCTCGCTTTTCCTGTGCATTTCTGTGCAACTCTGTGCAAAAATTCACCGCTCCAACTCCCCCGCTTTCGTTGACTTATCCCAATCGCGCAACCTAAGATGACTCGACCATGCCCGAACCGCCGTCTCTCGTCGGCCAAATCATCTCCCGTTATCGCATTCTGGAAAGGCTCGGCGGGGGAGGCATGGGCGTTGTCTATAAAGCCGAGGACCCGGACCTGCGCCGCTTTGTAGCCCTGAAGTTCCTTCCCGACAATGTAGCCAAGGATCCCGAAGCGTTGACGCGCTTTCAACGCGAGGCGCAAGCCGCTTCGGCACTCAATCATCCCAATATCTGCACGATCTATGAAGTTGGGCTTGAGGGCAATCGCCCCTATATCGCCATGGAGTTCATGGATGGCGTCACACTGAAAAACGGTATCTCCGGTCAGCCGCTCAGTACCGACATTCTTCTTTCTCTCGCCACCGAAATCGCCTATGCGCTCGATGCCGCTCACGCCGAAGGCATTGTCCATCGCGACATCAAATCCACGAACATCTTCATCACCAAGCGCGGCCACGCCAAAATTCTCGATTTTGGTCTTGCCAAGTTTGGCGCTAGCAACCGCTCCCATAGCCAGATCGAGTCGGAGGACACGCTCACCAGCCCGCTCTACGAGCAGCCCTACAGCTTGACCAGCCCCGGTTCCACTTTCGGCACCGTGGCGTACATGTCGCCCGAGCAGGTGCGCGCCCGGGAATTGGACGGCCGCACTGACCTGTTTTCCTTCGGTGTGGTTCTGTACGAAATGGCCACCGGCACGCTTCCTTTTCGCGGCGAGAGTCTCGGTGTGATCCTCTCCGCGATCCTCAACGACACCCCTATTCCCGCATCGCAACTGAATCCGAACTTGCCGCCGGAACTCGAACACATTATCAACAAGGCTCTGGAGAAAGACCGCAATCTCCGTTACCAAAGTGCCGCGGAGATGCGCGCGGATTTGCAACGGCTCCGCCGCGACTCGGAATCCGGGCGATTCTACGGCGTGGGCGCCTCTACAACCGGCGTTTCGGCGGTAACACGCAGCCGTTCTCTCGAGGCTTCCGCCTCGGCAAAGAGCCAGCCACCCGCGGCCGCTCCGCACAAAGTGCGGCGGTGGCCCACGATCCTCGCCGCGGCGGTCGGCTTTCTACTCGTAGCCGCACTCGTTGCTTCTTGGCTCGCCGCCCCGCTTCCTCCTTTAAAAGTCTCTGGGGCGCAGCAGATCACCAACGATGGCCGGCCGAAACTTCTGGCGGGCACAGACGGCTCGCGCCTTTATTTGCAGTATCAGTCGTCTATCGCGGACGGCTCTTCTTCCATTGGTCAGGTTGCCAGTACGGGCGGGGACGTCGTCCCTATCGCCGCTCCTTCGATCAGCATGCAGATTCTCAGCGTCGCTCCCGATGGCTCTTCGCTGCTGGTTTCCGACGAGCCCGGCACGGCATTCGACGGACCGCTGTGGGCTCTGCCGGTGCTTGGAGGACTGCCCCGTCGCTTGGGTGACGCCGTAGGCCACGCGGGAGCATGGTCGCCGGATGGACAAGAGCTGGTCTTCGCCAAAGGGAACGATTTGCTGGTCGCAAAAAGCGATGGCACCGATGCGCACAGGTTAGTCACGCTGGCGGGCTGGCCTTCTTCTCCAAAATGGTCGCCCGGTGGCAACTCGCTTCGCCTCACCGTTCGTGACCCCAGCACCAACGCTACATCGCTTTGGCAGGTTTCTGCAGATGGCCAGAACCCGCATCCCCTGCTGCCTGGCTGGCACAATCAGCCGTCGGAGTGTTGCGGCTCGTGGATACCGGGATCGCGGCACTTTATCTTCTCGTCGCAGGGCCGAATCTGGGAGCTTCAGGAGCACACCCACCTTTTCAAAAAGAGCACTTACGAACCCGTGGAACTGACCACCGGTCCCCTGGCTCTGTTTTCGCCGCTGCCCAGCAAAGACGGAAAGAAACTCTACGTCGTGGGGAGAACTCCGCGTGGCGAGTTGCTTCGCTACGATACGAAATCCGGCCAGTTTCTGCCCTTCCTCTCGGGCATTTCCGCCGAACACGTCAGCTTTTCAAAAGACGGCCAGTGGGTAGCCTACGTCACGTTTCCCCAAGGCACGCTCTGGCGTAGCAAACTCGACGGCAGCCAGCGCCTGCAGCTCACTTACCCGCCGCTCTATGTGTCTCTGCCGCGCTGGTCGCCCGACGGTAAGCAAATCGCGTTCTTTTCCACTACGGCCGGCAAGCCCGCGAAAATCTTCATCGTGTCTCCGGAAGGCGGAGCTGTTCAGGAGTTGCTCCCGGACGACAAGCAAGCCGAGGCCGACCCTCACTGGTCTCCGGACGGTACGTCTCTGGTCTTCGGTGGACTTTACGGCTCGGCGGTAACGGGAATTCGCATCCTCGACCTGAAAACCAATCAAGTCTCCACGGTCCCTGGTTCCGAGCAACTATTCTCCCCCCGTTGGTCTCCCGACGGACGCTATATCCTGGCGATCAGCTCCGATTCGCAAACACTGCTCGTTTACGACCGCTCCAAGCTGGTCTGGTCAAAGATCGTCCACGAGCGCAACGTCAGCTTCCCCAACTGGTCTAAGGATAGCCAGTACATCTACTTCCTCAGTTGGCCCGAAAATCCGGGGATTTTTCGCATTCACCTCACCGACCACGCCTTGGAGCGCATCGCCGACTTGAAGGACTTTCACCCTACCGGCTATTGGGACGACTGGATGGGCATGGACCCGGACGACTCCCCGCTGCTTCTGCGCGATACCGGCCTCCAGGACGTTTACGCCCTGGACTGCGAGTACCCCTAGCATTGGCTTCACACCTTGCGGAACACTCTTGAACAGCCGGGGACATTCCTGACATTTTAGACCGGGCACATTCCTGACAGTTTTGTCTCCGATCCGAGGGGATGGGGTGCAGGGGAAGGGGACACTTCCCCGTCCCTTGCCCCGCTCCGAC
>Ga0335072_10001491_pt1 | contig 38086 bp, 39 predicted proteins | sample Lox_Sample_21_FD_206725 | JGI IMG/M metagenome (GOLD analysis project Ga0335072, IMG submission 206725) | Soil microbial communities from Loxahatchee National Wildlife Refuge, Florida, United States - Lox_Sample_2.1 | ecosystem: Environmental > Terrestrial > Soil > Wetlands | place: USA... | reverse complement strand
ACATAGATCGTCTCCGTCACGAGCGGCGACGTTAGCCGGCCGCTTGCAGCCGCCGACGGCGGGGCGGAATTCGCTGCGGCCGGCGCGGCGTTCGGATATGTCGGTTATATGCAATTCTTAATGGCGGACTCAGTATTGCCGAGCCGTCGCCCGCACTTCTAAGCTTTGAACCGTATAGCCGGGATGCCGGCTTTGGTCCATGTGGCCGGGGGGGCGCCATGGGGCAACCTGGGCATGCGTTTATCTCCTACGTCAGGGAAGACGGCCGGCACGTCGACCGGCTGCAGCAGTTCCTGGAGGCCGGCGGGATCCGGGTGTGGCGTGACATCAGCAGCCTGGGCCCGGGCGACGACTGGGAAGCAAAGATCCGCGAGGCTATTGGCGCTAACAGCCTGGCCTTTATCGCGTGTTTCTCACGGAACAGCGAGCGGCGGCGGCGCACCCACCAGAGAGTCGAACTGCTGCTCGCCATTAACGAGCTTCGCGAGCGCCCGGCGGATCGGGCCTATCTCATGCCGGTCCGGTTCGACAACTGCAAGATTCCCGATCTCGACATCGGGGCCGGGCGGACCCTGAGCAGCCTGACCTGGGTTGACCTGTACGGGCGGCCGGAACTCTGGCAGCAGGAGGCCGAGCGGTTACTCGACGGCATCCAGCGCATCCTCGGTCCGGCCGGCACCCGCTCGCCACGGCGAGCCAAGCCGCCGGGGCCGCCGACGGTGAGCACCGTTCCCCGCGCCCGACGCCGTGGCGGCCGCTGGTTGTCCCGCCCGAGACCCTTGCTCGCCGCCGCAGCCGGAGCGATCGTGATCGCACTGGCCGCGGTCGTGGCCATCCACATCGCCGGTGCCGGTTCGGGGGTGCCCGCGCCGCCGCCCGGCCACCGGGTCACCGACAAAACCGGGGACGTCTCGGTGATCGTCCCGAACTCCTGGGGTGATTTCACCGGTGACGGATGGCATCCCCGGGGCGACATCGACGGGGTCACCGACGGGCAGTACATCGGCCCGGGCCTGAACGCGTCGCCCAATATCTATTCGTGGTTTGACGACCTGACCACGCCCGGGTTGTTCGCCGGGGTCTCCAAGATGCTCGTGCCCGGCTACAACCCGTCGACGATCCTGTCGGCGCTCGCCCCGAGCCACTGCCTTTTCGCGTCCCAGCAGCCGACCCGCGCGGACGGGCTTACCGGATACCGGGACATGTGGAACTGCCAGAATTCCGCGACGCGCTACGAGTTCGTCGCGCTCTGGCCTGAAAGCCACGGCTATATCGCGGTCCTGGAGGTAAAGATCGTGACCGCGGTCGACCAGGCGAACGCCAATCGCGCGCTCGCCTCGCTCTCGATTCATTACTAGCAGGAAGGCGCCGTCGATCCGACGGCATTGGGGGGCTGGCATGGAACAGCGGAACTCATCTGGGCATGGCCCGAAACCCGGTCGACAGGAGAATCCCTGGCGGCGGCTCCGCCGACCCGGGATCGTGGCGGCCGCGATCGTCGGGTTAGCGGTGGTCGTCGCCGCGGCCTTGATCGTGACCTTGTCGAGCCGCGGCACGCACCCGACCGCGGCGGCCGCGCGAGCCGCTTCGCGCGCCGCGCCGAAGCCCGGGCCCACCTCGACCGCTCAGCCCGCGGCGACCGCGACGGTTCCGCCGACGCCGCGCTCTTCCGCCTCCCCGACGGTCTCGCCGACCGCCACGGCCAGCGCGACCGCCACCCCATCCGCTACGCCGCACGGCACCTCCCCGTCCCCCACCCCCGCGCCAGGGCGGGTGGTCCACGATGCCACCGGCGACATCTCCGTGCTGGTGCCGGACAACTGGACCAGCGTCACCGGAGACGGCTGGCACCCGACGAACATTCCCCCGATCCCCAACGGGACCGATATCGGACCGGGGCTGAACGCTTCCACGAACGTACCCGCGTGGTTCACCGACTGGACCACGCCGGGGATGTTCGTCGGCGCCTCGCGGCAGCTGACGGCCGATGGCTACACGCCGGCGACGCTGTTGCAGCACATCGGCTTCACCGACTGCAGCCTTTTCTCCAGCCAGCCCTATGCGCTCGGCCGGTGGACCGGCACCCTGGACACCCAGACCTGCGCGGGCTCCGCCACCCGCCTGTGGAACATCGCGATGTGGCCGAGTGACCACAGCTACATCATCTGCGTGCAGATCAAGCTGGTGACGCCGGCCGATCGGACCGCCGCCGACCGGGCGTTGGCGTCGCTGTCGGTGAACTACTGACGGTACTGCCTCCCGCATGCCCCTCAAGTTCTTCAGCGTGCCGTTCGGACTGGCTGGCCTGGGCGCAAGCTGGGTCGCGCTGGCCAGCGACGGGCGGACGCCGCGCACGGTCGGCAACACGCTGCCCGCCGTCGCGGCGCTGGTATGGCTGGTGGTGCTGGCCGGCTACCTGCGGTATGCCGTAAGCGGCTGGTCGGCGGTGCGGGACGACCTGCTCGACCCGGTCGACGCGCCGTTCGGATCGCTGGCGGTTATCGTGGGGGCGGCCAGGCCGTCACGCGGACTGAGCGGCCGCCCCGCCCACGCGGGCGGCGGGCGTCTCGCCGTCCGCGGGCACGAGCCCGGCCAGCAGGTTGGCCGCCGCGGCCTGGAATCGCGTCACATCACCGTACGGCCGGGCGACCAGCATCGCGCCCTCTAGGCCGCCCACGATCATCCGGGCGGTGTCTCGGGCAGACCCGGCGAACCGCAGGCTATGGTCCTCTCGCCCGCGCTCCAGGACGCGCGCGAGCCAGGTCTCGTTCTGGTCGAAGAAACTGATTACGGCATCGCGCATCGGCGCCGGCAGGGTCTGGTACTCGGCGGCCAGCATGCCGCACAGGCACATGCTGCGGTTGCGCAGGACCTTCAGGTACAGCGCCGCGTAGGCGTCGAGCTTGGCGCGGGCGGCATCGTCAACGACGTCAAGCTCGGCAAGGGCCTGCGTGAACCGGGCCGCATAGCGGGCGATGAGCGCCTCGCCAAGATCGGCCTTCCCGGCGAAGTGGTAGTGCAAGGCGGCCTTGGTGATCTTCAACTCGGCGGCGATATCGGCGTAGCTGAAGCCGTTGAACCCGCGGACCTGCACCAGCCGCTCGGCCACATCCAGAATCCGCGAGGCAGTGCCCGCGTCCTCGTGCCCGCGCGGAGCAGCCATCAGTGTCTCCAAGTCCTTGACGCCTGACCTACCAGTAAGTCAGAATCTGACCTATTGATAAGTAAGCATATCCGAGCTGCCAGACGGTCAGGAACACGGTCGGGGCCGGCCTCGGCCCGGGGGGAAGGGAGCCAGTTATGGCCCGGAAGATGATCGACTGCCGCCAGATACCGAACGAGATCGGCTGCACGCTCGCGATCGCCGGTACCGAGGACGAGGTTCTCGACGCCGCGACCGCGCACGCGGTTGCCAAGCACGGGCATGAGGACACGCCCGAACTCCGGGAGATGATCCGCAGCGGGTTGCGCGACGTCGAGCCGGCGCTGTCATGACGACCGCCGGCCAGCCGCGGCTCGGCGACACGGCGCCCGACGGCGACGATGCGGCCGAGGCGGTCCGCCGGTTCAACGCGGCCTGGAGTGACCATGACCTCGCCGCGGCGCTGGCGCTCACCAGCGACGACTGCGTCTTTGACGCGACGTCGCCCGCGCCGGACGGCGAACGCTACGTCGGCCATGCCGCCATCAGCGTGGCCTGGAAGCCGATCTTCGATGACACAGCGAGCCGGTTCACGGTCGAGGATTCGTTCTCGGCGGGCGGGCGCGTCGTCCAGCGCTGGCGCTATGACTGGGCCGGCGGCCACATCCGGGGCATCGACGTCCTTGCCGTCAAAGACGGCAAGGTGACCGAGAAGCTCGCCTACGTCAAGGGCTAGTCGGCCGTAAGGAACGCCACGTCGGTCTCCCACTTGGCCGAGTCGGGCTCCTCGGCCGGGTTGGTGAGGTAGTGCTCGGCCCGGCCGCGCCAGGCGGTGCCATCGGCCGTGTCCCAGCTGTCGAGGGCGATGCCCTGCTCGTCCGCCCAGCGCAGCAGCGCCGCGTTGCTGGCCACCAGCCCGTCGTACGGCCCGGTGTGCCGCAGCACCACATACCGGCCGGCCGGAAGCAGGCCGGCCTGAATGCGCCCGTCGTCGGCGGTCACCTCGGCCGGGACCGCCATCTCGACGTCGAGCTCGCGCATCATGTCGATGACGTGGTACCGGACGAACGGCGGTCCCGAGGGCGGCACACCGCGTTCCGCCAGCCACCCGAACAGCGCCGGAAGCGCCTCGTCGATCGCGCCGCCCAGGCCGTCCATGGCGACGCGCCGCCGGATGCCGACGTAGGGCTGCGCGGCGCGCTCCTCGATGCGCGGCTCGGTGTTCATCGTGGATCCTCCGTTCCACTGGGCCTGCCACATTGGACGGCCGGACGGCCCCGGACTCATCGGCGACCGCGGCGGCGAGTGATGATGGATTGATGACGAGCACCACCGCAGGCCGGGCGCGGCTCGAAGAGCTGCTCATGCTCATCGACGGCTCTCCGCGGGCCGCCAGGTCCGGCCGTACCTATGCCTCGACCGATCCGTACACCGGCCAGCCGTGGGCTCAGGTCCCCGACGCGGACGCGGGCGACGTGGATGACGCCGTCGCCGCCGCGCGCGCCGCTCTCGATGGTCCCTGGGGCAAGCTCACCGCGACCCAGCGCGGCAAGCTTCTGCACCGCTTGGGCGAACTTATCGAACGCGAAGCCTCGTGGTTGGCCGAGCTCGAGACGCGGGATAACGGGAAGCTGCTTCGTGAGATGGCGGGCCAGATGGCGGGCCTTTCCGAGTGGTACTACTACTTCGCCGGGCTGGCCGACAAGGTGCAGGGCAGCGTGATCCCGTCGGACAAGCCCAACTTCCTCGTCTATACCAGGAACGAGCCGGTGGGCGTGGTGGCGGCGATTGTCCCGTGGAACTCGCCGCTCCTGCTGCTGACCTGGAAACTGGCGCCGGCCCTGGCCGCCGGGTGCACGGTCGTGGTCAAGCCCAGCGACTACACGCCGGTGAGCACCCTGGCGTTCGCCCGGCTGGTCGGCGAGGCCGGGTTCCCGCCCGGCGTGGTCAACGTAGTGACCGGCTGGGGCCCCGCGGCCGGCCAGGCACTGGTCGCTCATCCCGGCGTCGACAAGATCGCCTTCACCGGGTCCACCCAGGTCGGGAAGCTCATCGCGCGCGCCGCCGCCGACAACCTGACCCGGGTGACGCTCGAACTCGGCGGCAAGTCGGCGCAGGTCGTGTTCGCCGACGCCGACCTCGACGCCGCGGCCAACGGGGTCATCGCCGGCGTGTTCGCCGCGACCGGCCAGACCTGCATGGCGGGCTCGCGGGTCGTCGTGCAGGAAGAAGTGAAGGACGCCCTGATCGAGCGCGTGGTCAGCCGGGCCCGGACGATCAAGATCGGCAACCCCACGGACCCGGGCACCGAGATGGGCCCGATGGCGACCGACAAGCAGTACGCCACCGTCCTGAGTCACTTCGAGTCCGCACGCTCCGACGGGGCGACGATCGCCTGCGGCGGCGGGCCGGTCAAGGGCCTGGGCGGCTGGTTCGTCGAGCCCACCGTCCTGGTCGACGCGACGCCGGGAATGCGGGCCGTCCGCGAGGAAATCTTCGGGCCCGTGGTGGCGGTCGCCGCGTTCGGCACCGAGGACGAGGCGATCGCGCTGGCCAACGGCACCGAGTTCGGTCTGGCCGGCTCGGTCTGGACCAAGGACGTGCACCGCGCGCACCGGGTCGCGGCCGCGCTGCGGGCCGGCACGGTCTGGGTCAATGCCTACCGGGTCGTCGGCCCGCACGTGCCGTTCGGCGGCTTCGGCGCCAGCGGAATCGGCCGGGAGAACGGCGCGGAGGCGATCCGCGAGTACACCGAGACCAAGTCGGTGTGGGTGGAACTGACCGGAGCCACCCGCGACCCCTTCACCCTCGGCTGAACCGCGCCGGGCCCTCGTGCCCGTGTATCAGGGCCGCCGGAGCGGGCTCTGGTCGGTAGAGGCTCGAGACGGCGCGGGGTGCGGCCGGCCGGGCCCGGCATGGGACGGGGGCTTGACGATGCGATCCGAGGTGGCGTTCCTAGACTGCCCGGCGTACATGGACGCCCGCGGCGCGGTCCGGTGCGATCTGCCGGCCGAGGTGGAGGACTGGTACGCGATGCGGTCGACCGACGGCCCGCTCGAGTGCGCCAGGATCCGCTGCCCGCGCGGCCACATGTTCAACGGCCCGATCGAGTCGCTGACCCGGCACAAGGAGCCGGTCAGCACGCCGCAGCGGGCGCGGCGCTGAGGTCCCGGACCGGATCACGGGCGGCCCGGGACCAGAGCGGCCAGTCGCTCGGCGAGCGTGACCGAGAGGCCGCGCAGCAGGTCAGGGTCCGCGGCCGACACCGGGCCGACGGCATGCACCTTGACCACTTCATCACCGACCCGGAAAACGACGTACCGGCCGTGGCGCAGGGACCAGGCCTCGTCGCCGACGCCCCAGACCGCCGTGCCGTGGTTGCGGGCATAGCCGGCGTTGAGGTTCGCGAGACGGCCGGAGGTGACGGTGACGATCAGGATCCCTCCCGTCACTTACTCGTCGCGCGCGCGGTGAACGGTTCGAGGCTTTCTGCGTCCGCTCGCGCCAACGGACGATGAACAACCCGTGCGCGGGCGCGGCGCGGGGAGCGAGGGTGCAGGGGGGCGAGGCCGGCGGCGCGCGGGCGCGGCGCCGCCACGCTGCGCACCGTCAGGCGGAAGAGCGGTTGCCCGGTCCTGGCCCCGGTGGAAACCTGACCATGACAACCGGCGTCCTGGCCACGGCCAGGTGGGGAGGAATCATGAGCGAAAGCGGCGGTAGGGAGTTCTGGAGAGATTTCAAACCGATCGCGCAGGTATTCCGCCCCGGTGCGCTACCCGAGGCATACATTTCTAACGCGGCGACCGATGATGAGCGCTTCTACGCGCCTTTGTCCGAAACGGTAGGAACCCGCCCGCTGTGGATATCGCCGAGCCAGAACCGGTGGTGTGACGTCCTGATGGCACGCGGCGCCGGATTGGTGAACCGCCATTACCATCCGCAGCAGGTCTTCGCGTATACGATCTCAGGTAAGTGGGGATACCTTGAGCATGACTGGGTCGCGACCGCCGGGGACTGGATCTACGAGGCACCAGGTGAGGCGCACACCCTCGTGGCGTATGAGTCCGAGGAACCTATGAGGGTGACATTCAACGTGACGGGGCCGTTGATCTGGCTGGACGAGAACGGCAACCCCTCGGGCCACTTCGACGTATTCGATTACATAGAGTTGTGCAAGAACCACTACGAGAAAGCGGGGATTGGCGCGGACTACGTGGAGCGGCTCTTCCGCTAACCGGTCTCCTGGCCGGGCAGATCGTGCCGCCGCGCCTTCCCGTATGGCAGTGCCGGGCCTTGGCCGCCAGCATGACGGCCCGGGCCGGGTGTGAGCACCTGCCCTAGGCAGGGAGGGAAACGGGGGAACACGAAAGTCATGCGCAAGATCGGCAGGGCAGCGGCAGTGATGCTGGGCGCGCTGCTCCTGGCAGCACCCGCGGCGGCGGCCACGCCGGCCGCGGCGACCATACCCGTCGCGCGGACAACGGCCGCGAGATCCTCGACGGCGACGATGGCGACGCCAATGACGGTGGTCTACGGGTTCGGGAACTACAGCTTCGGGTCTCTGCACGCGGCGGTGAGGCCCGACCGCATCGCCTTCGGAACCGACGGGACGCACTTCATCACGCACCTCGTGTGGAGCCGGTGGAAGCCGTCCGGCGCCGAGGCCGTCGGCCGGTACTACATAGATAACTGCGTGCCCAACTGCGCCGGGGGGCGCTACCACGTCTACCGGGTGACCATGCTCCTGTCCCGGGTTCTGACCAACCATGGCCAGACCTACTTCGCGGGCATGACGCTGCGCTGGACGCAGTCCAAAGCGAGCGTGACCCGAGCGCTCAGCTGGGGCACGCATGGCGGCAAGCTCGCCTTCTGGGGCTGACGTGCGAGACCAGTGTGCCTCGCCCGCGGGCTGAGGCGTGGGTTGCGGCGGTCCACGCCGGCGAGCGGGATCCGCGACCGCTGGGTTCGGCGGTGGTGGTCGCCCCGCGCCAGGTGCTCACGTCCGCGCACGTGATCCTGTCCGCCGGCGAGGTGCGGGAGCCGTTGTGGGTCTCGTTCCCCGGCTCGGCCGGGCCGGGCCGCGATGGCGGCCCGGATGGCGGCACAGGCGAGCGCCGACGGGTGACATCGGTGGCCGCGGCGTACGCGCCGCCCGCCACCGACGTGGCCATCCTGGTGCTGGACGGCGACGTGCCATCCGGGGCGCAGCCAGCGCCGCTGCGCAGCCCCCGGCCTTCCGACCTGGCCGGCCTGGCCTGGCGGGCGTTCGGCTTCCCCGATCGTGATCCGCTCGGCCGGGCCGCGCAGGGGGTGGCGGGGGCCCCGCTGGCACATGGCTGGGTCCGCCTGGACTCGGCATCCTCCGATCTGGCGCGCCCCGGTTTCAGCGGCGGCGGGCTCTGGTCGCCGGATTACCAGGCGGTCGTCGGGGTGGTCGGCCAGGCCCAGGGCGACGGTGACGGCCGCGCCATCACGCTGGGCCAGGCCGCCCTGAGCCTGCCGGATCAGGGTCTCGAACGGCTGACGGCCTGGACGGCGCGGGCCGCCGGGGAGACGGCACTGGCCGCGTGGAGCGGGTCACCCAACCCGGGGCACCGGTTCGTCGGCCGGGCTCGGGCGCTGACCCGCATCTCACACTGGCTGGACCGCCCGGTCGCGGACCGGCGGGTGCTGGTGGTGACGGGTGCACCGGGGGCGGGCAAGTCCGCGCTGCTCGGCCGGACGGTGGCGACCTCCGATGCAGCCCTGCGGGCCCGGCTGCCGCGAGATGATGACGCCGCGGCCGCCAGCCCGGGGTCGGTGGCCTGCGCCGTGCACGCGCGGGCGAAGACGGCCCTCGAGGTCGCCACCGACATCGCCCGTGCCGCGTCGGCCGGGCTGCCGGACCACACCGCCGACCTCGCGCGGGCGGTGCGCGACGCGCTGGAGGAGCGCGGCTCCCCCCGGTTCAACGTGATCATCGACGGGATCGACGAGGCCGCCAGCGCGCACCAGGGCCGGATGATCATCTCGGCGGTGGTACTGCCCCTCGTGCAGACCTGTGCCGATGTCGGCGTCCAGGTGATCGCCGGCACCCGCCACCATGACGGCCAGGGCTCGCTGGTCACGCCGTTCGGCGACGCCGCGATCGTGATCGATTTGAACGACCCGGAGTACTTCGCCGAGGACGACCTCGCCGCCTATGCGCTGGGCGGCCTGACCCAGGCCTCCGCCGAACGGCCCGGGCACCCATATGCCGACGCCACGGCCGCCGCGCCGGTCGCCCGCAGGATCGCCGCCCTTTCCGACCGGAACTTCTTGATCGCGGGCCTGGTCGCGCGCGGCCGCGGCCTGCACGACGAGCAGGCGGCCGACCCCGGCGAGCTCAAGTTCGACGCGACCGTCGATGCCGCGCTGACCGGGTACGCCGAAGGGGCCGGATCGCCCGCCGGGCCGCTCACCGACCAGGCGCTCACCGACCAGGCGCTCACCGACCAGGCGCTCACCGGCCTCGCGTTCGCGCAGGCCCCGGGCTGGCCCGTCGAGCTGTGGCAGCTGGCGATCGAGAGCCTCTACGGAACCCGGATCCCGGCTGCCGACCTGATCCGGTTCGCGCGATCGGCGACGGCGGCCTTCCTGGTCGGCTCGGCCACGGACCCCTCCGGCCCGCCGGTGTTCGGGCTGTTCCACCAGGCGTGCAGCGATGCCCTCACCCGCACGCGGGCCGAGACCGTCGACCGCCGCGACGACGAGCGGGCGCTGACCGCCGCGCTCACCGGCTACGGCCGCCGCAGCGGGTGGGAGAACGTCCCGGAGTACCTGACCCGCTCGCTGCCCGGCCACGCCGCCGCCGCCGGGCTGGTAGATGACCTGCTCGCCGACGACGCCTATCTCCTGCACGCCGACGTGCGGCGGCTCATCCTGGCCGGCGGCCTGGCCGCGTCCTCCGCCGCCAGAGGTCGCGTCCGGATGCTCGAGCTGACGCCCGAGGCGATCCCGGCGGGAAGCGGCGAGCGTGCCGCCCTGTTCAGCGTCACTCAGGCCCTGGAGGGCATGGAATCCGGCTACGACCGCCGGTCCGGCGCGCCGTACCTGGCCCGGTGGGCCCGGGCGAAGCCGCGGGCCGGGCACGCCATGGCCGGGGCCCGCCTCGACGCCGTCGAGAGCCACCAGGACTGGGTGCGCGCGGTCGGCCCGGTCACGGTGCGCGGGCGGGAGATGCTGGCCAGCGCCGGCGACGACTGGACGGTGCGGATCTGGGACCCGGTCACGGGCGAGCCGCATGCGGTCCTGGAGGGCCACCAGGACTGGGTCCGTGCGCTGTGCGCGGTCACCGCGGCGGGACGGCAGCTGCTGGTCAGCGCGGGCGACGACCGCACGGTACGGATCTGGGACCCGGACGCCGGCGAGGAACGCGCCGTCCTCGAGGGGCATCACGGCGGGGTGGGCGCGCTGTGCCCGGTCACGGTGGCCGGACAGCAGCTGCTGGCCAGCGCGGGCACCGACCGGACGGTACGCATCTGGGACCCGGCCACCGGCGAACAGCGCGCCGTCCTGCGCGGCCACCAGGGCCCGGTCGTCGGGGTGTGCCCGGCCACCGTGAAGGGGCAGCAGCTGCTGGCCAGCGCGGGCACCGACCGGACGGTACGCATCTGGGACCCGGCCACCGGCGAACAGCGCGGCGTCCTGCGCGGCCACCGCGGCGGGGTCAGCGCGGTATGCCCGGTCACCGTCGACGGCCGGGATTTGCTGGCCAGCGCGGGTGGCGACAGCACGGTGCGGATCTGGGACACCGACACCGGAGAGCAGCGCGCGATCCTGCGCGGCCATCAGGACTGGGTTACCAGCGTGGCCCCGCTCACCAGGCACGGCCGAGACCGGCTGGCCAGTGCCAGCCGCGACGCCACCGTGCGAATCTGGGACCCGGCCGCGGGCACGTGCGTGCTGACGATCCCGACCCATCACCCCGCGCTGACCGCGGTCCCGGTCGACGGCCTGCTCGCGATCGGCCTGGTGGCGGGCGTTCTCGTCCTGGACCTGGACCTCGGCGCGTGACGACGGCCCCGGCCCGTGCCGGGCGGGGCGTCCGCTCAGGATCCGCCGACCGCTCTGAGCCGCGCGAACACGACCACGTTGTCGACGTAGGTGCGCGTGACCTCGTCGAACGGGCCCCCGCAGGTGACCAGGCGCAGTTCGGCATCGGGCGTGGGGCCGTAGACGGCCGCGGTGGGAAAGGCGATCTTGGGATACATGGCGACGCGGTCGATCCGGAAAACCGCCGTGCTGCCGTCGGCGCGGGTCACGCTGACGGTCTGGCCGGGCCGCAGTTCGCCTAGGTCGTAAAACACGGCGGGCCCGACGTAGGCCGTGTCGACATGGCCGAACAGCGCCGCTGGCCCGCGCTGGCCCGGGGCGGGCCCCTCATCGAACCAGCTGGTCACGAACGGCATCGAGAGCGGCGGCACCGTGACCGTGCCGTCCGGGTTCTCGCCGAGCGGAATGACCTGGGCGTTCACCCCGATGGCGGGGATGGTGACCCGGAGCGGCACCGAGTAGGGCAGCGGTCGGGCCGCAACCCGCGGCGGCGCCGCACTGCTGCCATAGGCCGAGCTGGGCGGCTCCGGCGGCACGGAAACCCCGCGCGATCGCCAGCCCGCGAGGCCCATCGACGCCCCGGCCGCCACCAGGCCGACGGCGGCGGCCGGGCCGAGCCACCAGCGCTGGGCGACGGCCCGCGGCATCAGCGCGGGACCCGGGGCCGGCGGCGTCGCCAGGCCGCGGTGAGTCCGACCAGGCAGCCCAGCGCGCACATCGCGATGCCACCGCCGACGAGCAGGCCGGACGAGTCGCTGGCCGGGGCCGCGTTCCCGGTCGACGCGCCGCCGGTTGGCATCGGCAAGGTCGGCGTCGGCGTCGGCACCGGGGTCGGCGTCACGGTCGGTGTGGGCGTCGTCGGCGTGGGCGTCGGCGTCGGCGTCGGCGTCGGCGTCGGCGTCGGCGCGGACTGGACGTTGGTGAACGTGCAGGTGATGTCCTCGCCGATGTCGGCGGTCAGCATGTCGGCATGCAGCACCACGGGGGTGTGGGTGCTGGTGATGACGCAGGCCAGGCTCTCCAGGGGATAGCCGGGCGGGCCGCCCTCTGACAGGGTGTACGGCACGCCGGGCGGGATCGCGACCCCGGTGACCTCCGGGCTGCCGGTCATGCCGGTCAGGGTCGGCCCCGGGGGCACGGCGGCCTCGTCCGGCCGGGCGCTCAGCGTCCAGTCCCCCGGTTCGGCGGTGCCGCCGTGGTCGTTCACGACGTGCTTGACCAGGGTCAGCGCGGCCGGCTGCGGAACGTTGACCGCGGTGCAGATCACGTGCTCGCCGGGCTGGACCACCACCGTGCCGTTGGCACCGTCGAAGTCCTCCAAGCCGGAATTCGGGGTTGATGCGCTGGTCGAAGAAGCCGGGGCCGAGGTCGGTGTAGCGCGCGTCGGGGTCTGAGAGCAGGTGCCAGACGATGATCAGGATGGACCGGCCGACGGCGACGACGGCTTTCTTGGCGCCGCGGCGGCTGGCGATCCGCCGGTAGCGCTCGCCGCAGCATCCGCTGCTCGCCGCCGGAGCAGGGTAGGTCGCTGGTGTCCAGGGCGGTGATCGCGGCGGGCGCCGACGGCAGGTGCGTGGCCGGGCATTCCCAGGTGGATGGCGGTAGCGCGGCGGCGGGCAGCGATCTGGTCCATCTGGGCGAGTTTCTGGTCGGTGGCGGCGAGGCTGACCCTGCAGGCCCTCGGTTTCGCCGGTCCAGCCTTCGCGCTGGGCTTCGCTGATGCGGGTGATCAGGTTGCCGCGGATTTCGGTTAGCCGTGGTCGCTGGGCGGGGTCGGGGCGCAGCCGGATGACTTCTTCGGGGTAGGTAGACGGCTTTGTAGCCGAGGGTGACGCCGATGTCGCGGTGCCCGGCGACGAGCTGGGCGATGTGCGGCGGCATGCCGTGCATGATCGCGTCGGCGAAGTAGCAGCTCCCGCGCCGGCCAAAGACCATGGACGAAGTCGCCGAGAAAAGCGTCGGCAAGTTCGGCCAAAGCTGCTACGCGGGCGACCAGGCGGATGACTCAGCCGCTCATGGCCCGGCTCCACCAGGAAGGATGTTGCGTCTTCGAGGGATCGCTGAACAGGACTGCCAGACCGTCGGCTCATCGCGGCGGGCCATGCTTCCGCCCGGTCTGCCACCGAGTCGGGACGTGCTGGTTTGGTACTAACAAGCGACGGTCGACCGGGCATCTACTTGCGGAAGCTGTGCGCACGTCGACGAGCTTCGTCCGTCACCGCGCTTGCCGTGCGCTGATATCCGGGCCGCAGGGCGGGATGACGCAGGCCACCTGGTTGTCGAGTGGGTTGGCAGGCTCAGCCGCCCAGGGCTCTGACCATGTTCATGATCGTGACCATCTGCGGTGCACTCTTGACGGCGAAGTCCGGCCCGTCATAGCCCCACCAGTCCCAGCAGCCCTCCGGGTTGTACGGGATGATGCTGGCGATGGCCTGCGGGTAGAGGACGACCAGGTTGTTCGTGTCGGCGTAGCTATCGAGGTTGGCGAGCTCGGGGAACTCACCGCCGATCAGGTATTGCCCGCTGAGGCATCCGTGCAGGGCGACCACCAGCTTGCACGCGGCGCCGCTGGCACAGGCTGGCGGCGTGTAGAGCAGGCCGTTGTTGTCCATGCTCAGTGCCGGGGCGTTCCCGCCGGGCGCGTATGGGTCCTGGCTGAAGGACGACAGCGTGCCCTCCGGGCTGCCGGTATTGGGCGGGTTGACGCTGCCGAGCCAGTGGGTGAGCATCTCGCCCTCGGGGTCGTCGCCGCAGTTGATGAGGAACGGCGGGCTGGTGACCGAGCACGGCACCACGCCATCCGGTGTCGGCCAGCCGTGGCCGGCCGGGTCGGAGCTGTGGTATTCGACGCTGGCGCCGAAGTGCTGGTAGAAATCCACGCCGTCGCTGGAGACCAGGTCGTTCACGACCGGGTCAAGGGTTCCGTGGTAGACGTAGACAGGCTTACCGGCCAGGTCAGAGATCGGGTCGATCCGTCCGTCGTTCGACCAGCTGACCGCCTGCTGCTCGAGCGCGGGGAGGCTGGCGCCGATGTCGCAGGTGGCGAAGTCGATCACGTTGCCCTGGCCGCAGTCGTACGGGCCCGCTGCCACGATGCCAGCGCCGTCGACGGTGGCCGAGTAGGCCACCTGCAGCTGAGTTGCCATGAACCCGCCGGAGGAGACGCCGGTTACGTAGACACCGGTGATATCTAACTTCGGCAGCCCGGCCTGGGCCTGGGCGGCCGCGCTGCCGGCCGTGACCGTCGCGGCGACCACAGCCGTGGCAAGGGTGACTGACGTGAGCATGGCCCTGACGCGAGATCGCACTGCTGGCTCCTTCCGACGTGACCAGTCCGACCGCCTGCAGGGAAGCACGTCGGCCGCGGCGAAGCTCGACAACCAATCGATCGTTTGGTCGTAGTTCACTATCGTCTGTCTCGTGACATACGATGTCAACCAAACGTTTGTTTGAGACTGTTTCGGTGATCGGATGACGACCCAGGATCGCAGGCTGACCGATGATCCGGCCGCGGCCGTCGGCTGGCAACCGCGCCGGCTCGCCGCGGTGGCCCCCGTGCTGCCTGCCGGCGCGGCACCGCCCGGCACTGGCGGGCGGATTCTGCACGCGGCGCTCGGCCTGTTTTCCGAGTACGGGTTTCACGGCACCTCGATCCGCCAGATTGCCGGCAAGGTCGGCATCAACCCGGCGACCCTCTACGCGCACTACCGGTCGAAGGAGCAGATCCTGGCTGAGCTGGTTCTGCTCGGGCATCAGGAACTCTACGACCGGCTGCGCAGCGCCCTAGCGGCCGCTGGCAGCGCGCCTGCCGAGCGGCTGGCGTCCCTCGTGCGCGAGCACGTCCTGATACACGCGGACTACCCGCTGCTGGCGGTGGTGGCGAACACCGAGTTGCACGTGCTGTCCGCCAGGCACGCCGCGACCGCGCTAGCGCTGCGCGCGCGCTGCCGGGAGTTCCTCGCTGGCGTGCTCGCCGAGGGTGCCAGCAACGGCGAGTTCCGGCTGGTTGACCCTACGCTGACGGCAATCGCAATCGGCGGGCTCGGCATGCAGGTCGGGCACTGGTTCGCGCCCGGCACTGGCTACACCCGCGAGCAGGTCGCCGATGCGTACGTGCACCTGGCGCTGCGGATGGCCGGCTACACCACCCCGAGCACGGAGGCCTGAAAACATGGATGTCCCGATGAGCGACCGTGATGTCGATGTCGCAGGCGGAACCCTGCGCGTCGCTTCTTTCGGCCATGGAGCCCGGCCCGTCCTGGCCGTGCACGGGATAACCGCCAACGCGATGTGCTGGCGGGCCGTAGCGAGAGCATTGCCAGGGGACTGGACCCTGTACGCGGTGGACCTGCGGGGCCGCGGGCACAGCACGGCGCTGCCCGGGCCATTCGGGTTCGACGCGCATGCCGCAGACCTTCGGCAGGCGGTCGCCGCCCTGCGGCTGGAGCGCCCGGCCCTGATCGGGCATTCGCTGGGCGCCTACATCGCGCTGCTCGCCGCCGACGCGCACCCCGGCGCCTTCGGACCGGTGATGCTCGTCGACGGCGGCCTGCCGTTGCCTGTCCCGGCCGGCGCAGACCTGGATGCGCTGCTGGCGGCCTCGCTCGGCCCGGCGGTGCAGCGGCTGACCGAGACCTACCCGACGCCAGAGGCGTACGTCAGTTTCTGGCGGGCCCACCCCGCGCTGACGCACTGGACCAGCGACATCGAGGACTACGTGCGCTACGACCTCACCGGCGAGCCAGGCGCGCTCCGCTCCCGGGCGAACCCCGAGGCCGTGCGCGCGGACAGCCTGGAGCTGCTGACCGGTTCCGATCGGATCTCAGCCGCCCTGCACCGGCTCGGCGGCCCGACTACGGTGCTGCGTGCCCCGGCCGGCATGTTCGGCCAGCCTCCAGGACTGCTGCCCGACGAACTTGTCAGCGACTGGCAGCGCCAGGTACCACAGCTGCACGTCACCACGATCCCGGACACTAACCACTACAGCATCCTGTTCTCCCCGCAGTCGGCCGCGGACATCGCCGCCCAGCTGCACGCCGCGGAGACGAGGCGGGGGTAACTGCCTGACCTTCTGCCTGGCCGCGCGGCCGCCGAGGGTGTAGCCGGAGCGCGGCCCAACGGGGCGAAAGATGCTGCCGCCCCGGCCGCGGCTTCAGCTCAGTCCGCGGCGCGGCGCGCCGCCCGCGCGCGGCTCGCGAGCCCAGCGATGCCGCCTGGCGCGAACAGGACCAGCACCACGAAGATTGTGCCGAGGAGGAAGCCGGGCTGCGACAGGGGTATCCGCAGGACCCCCGGCAGGCCGCTGAACGACCGCTCGGCGGCTACCTTCAGAAGGTACTGCTGCAGGTAGACGTAGATCATCGCGCCGATCACGGCACCCCAGCGCGTGCCGACCCCGCCAAGCACGACCATGACGAGGACGGAGATAGTTAGCGTCGTTGACGCCACCGAGTCTGGTGCTGCCGTTCCGATGAGAAGCAAGTAGACCATCCCGCCCGCGACCGCGATCAGTGAAGCAATAACGAAGGACGCCAATTTGAAAGGGAACGCCCCCAGCCCTAGCACCTCGGTTCTCGTCTCGCTGTCCCTGATCGCCTGCCAGACACGGCCAGTTACCGACTCGGTCGTCAGCCATACTAGACCGTATGCCGCGACCAGGAACGCCAGAGCGAGCCAGTAGAGGTTCCGGGTGCTGATCACGCCGACGAGCATCGAAGGAAGGCGACCGGTCGACATGACCAGGCCAACGTCACCGCCGGTGAGGTTGTGCGGATTATCCTCGATCAGGTAGTAACCGGCCTGCGCGAACGCGAGCGTCACCATCGCGAATGCGATCCCGCGTGCTTTCAGGCTGATCGCGCCAAGCACCACCGCCAGCATGAAGCCGACAGCCATAGTCAGTAGGGTGGCGGGCAGCAGCGGCCACTGCCAGTCTGAGAGGGCGATGTCCAGCACGTAGACGCCAGTGGCGAAGTAGAGCACCTGTCCGAGCGACAGCAGCCCGGTGAATCCGAAGAGCAGGTCAAATCCCAGCGCGACGCCAGCGAAGACGAAGCACAGGCCGAACACCGCCAGCGTGCCAGCAGAGTTCAGCACATCCACAGGGCCAGGCAGGACCCACGGAACCTGCATGTCTGCCAGCGGTAGCACGACGAAGACCACGAGCACGACGCCTAGCGGCAGGAAACGGGCAAGACGGCTGCGCATTGGCCCTGGTTGCGCCGGGCCAGGTCCCGCGCTGACCGCGGCAAGCCGGGCTATCAGCCGAGCCATCGGGCCCGGTGCCGTCTCCGCGGTCCGGTCCTGCCTCGTGACCCGCATCATGCCGTCCTCCCGAGCAGTCCGCGTGGCCGCACGAGCAGCACCATCGCCAGGAACAACACGACCGAGATGTTGCCAAGCTGGGCCAGGCCAGCTCCGCTGCCAGCGTAGAAACCGACGTACACCTGGACAAGGCCGACGAGCACAGCCGCAATGGCCGAGCCGGCTATCGAACCCAGGCCGCCGATCACGACCACTATGAACGCGAAGATCAGCAGCTCATCACCCTGTTCAGGGTCGATCAGGGCCCCGTTGAACACCACAGAGTTCAGGAGCCCGGCAAGCCCGGCCGCAGCGCCGCCCACTGTGAACACCAGCGTGAACGCCCTGCCGACGTTGATGCCGAGCGCGCGCACCATGTCCCGGTTCTCGGCGCCGGCCCGGATGATAATGCCGTAGCGGGTCCGGTGCAGGAACCACGTCAGCACGGTCAGCACGGCGACGCCGGCGCCAAGTGCCACGAAGTCCCCGTTCGGGATCCGTTCGCTACCCAGCCGCGTCACGCTGGTCAGCCAGGCTGGCACGGCGATCGTGCGCGAGTTGCTGCCGAATACGCCGAGCAGCAGCCCGACCAGCGCCAGGTCGAGCCCGATGGTGACCAGTATCTGGCCGACCGGCCGACGGTACAGCGGCCGGATCAGGACCAGTTCAGTGGCGGCGGCTATCGCGGCCCCGCAGGCCGTGGCCGCGCATGCGGTCAGCGCGAACGCCGCTGCCGAGTTCGTCGCGGCGGGCAGCCTGGACGCTACAGCCCACCCCGCGTAGGCGCCGAGCGTGAGGAACACTCCGTGCGCGAAGTTCAGCACGTCCATCAGCCCGTAGATGAGCGACAGCCCCGAGGCGACCAGGAAGTAGACCGCGCCAAGCGCCAGGCCGCTGACGGTGATCGCGATGAACGTGCTCATGCCCCTGATACCCCGAGCAGCCTCCGGACCAGGTTCTCCTCGCCGAGATCGTCAGCGTGGCCGGCATGCACGATCCGGCCGCGATCCAGCACGATGACCTGGCTGGCGAGCTTGCGCACGACGTGCACGTTCTGCTCTACCATCAGGACGCTGCAGGCTGTGCCCAGCCGTTGCAGCACGTCGACGACCTCCGTCACGAACAGCGGTGACAGGCCCTTGGTTGGCTCGTCGATGAGCAGCAGCGGCCAGTCGTTGAGCAGTACGCGCCCGATGGCAAGCATCTGCTGCTGCCCGCCGGATAGCGTGCCGGCGAACTGCCTGGACCGCTGCGCCAGCTCGGGGAAAAGCTCGTACACACGCGCGTAGCGCGGGCTGGCGACGGACTCGGCAAGGCGAAGGTTCTCCCGCACCGTCAGCCGGGCGAACACGTCCCTGTCCTCTGGCACGTACCCGACCCCGAGCCGGACGATCTTGTGAGTCGGCCAGCCGGCTACGTCGCGCCCGAGGATGCGGACGGTGCCGCTGGCTGGCACCAGGCCGAGTAGCGCACGCAGCGTCGTGGTCTTGCCGACGCCATTGCGGCCAAGCAGCGCCGTCACCCCGCCGGTCGGCACCTGCAGGTCGATGCCCTGCAAGATGCTTGATCCGGCGATGTCGGCGCGCAGGCCGGTCACTTCGACCGCCAGGTTGTCGTGCGCCGATCCTGCATCCAGTGTCACAGCGGCTCTCCCAGGTAGGCCTCCTGAACTGCCTGGTCGACCATGACCGCCTGCGGCTCGCCGCAGGCCAGAAGCTGGCCGTGGTGCAGCACGGCCACCCGCTGCGCCAGTCCGAGGACGACGGGCATGTGATGCTCGACCATGAGCACGGTCCGTCCTTCCGCATGCAATCGCGCGATGAGCTTGACGAGCACCGGAACGTCCTCGCTGTTGACCCCGGCCATAGGCTCGTCGAGCAGCAGCACCGACGCCTGGCTAGCGACCAGGATGGCGAGCTCGAGCTTTCGCTTGTCGCCGTGAGAGAAGGCTGCGGCTGGCCGACCTGCCAGGTCGGCCAGCCCGACGGCTTCAAGGGCGTGCATCGCGTCGGCGAAAGCCCGGTCGGTGCGGCGGGGCCGGTGCCACCATCGCAAGCTGCCGCCGAGCCGAGCCTGCGCGGCGATGCGCACGTTCTCGATTGCGGGCATGGCGCCGAACAGCAGCGACGTCTGGAAGGTACGGCCGATGCCGAGCCGGGCGATCGTGGCGGGGGGGAACCCGCCAAGATCGCGACCGGTTAGCCGCATGCTGCCCTCCGTTGGCCGCAGCAGGCCGGACAGCAGGTTGAACAGGGTCGTCTTGCCAGCGCCGTTCGGGCCGATGATCCCGACGAATTCGCCGTTGCCGACCTCGAGGTCCAGCCCTTGCAGGATGCTGGCGCCGCCAGCACGGAAGCCCAACTGAGACAACTGCAGGGCAGGGGCGCTCGGCTGGCTCATCGTCGTGACCGGTCAGTCGCCAGCTGGCGGTGCCGTCTGGCTTGCCGACAGCGTCGCCAGCAGCACCGGGGTGAAGTCGGCCGGGCTGTGCTCGACTAGTTTCACCTGGTACATCGGCTGCAGCATGGCGTGGTCCGATGCGCGGATCTGCTGCATTCCCTTCGGCGCGAGGAAGCTCCAGCCATCCAGCGCCTTGATCATGGCGTTCACGCTGGTGCCGCCGCCGGCCGCTATCGCGTGCGCGACCATTTCAGCACCGACGAAACCGTCGGCGGCGAACAGGTCAGGCACGGAGTTGTAGAGCGCCTTCATTTGCTTGATCAGGTACTCGTTCGCCAGGTTGGTCGAGGCCTGGTAGAAGTACAGCGACAGGTAGTCGAACTTCGTGCCGGCGCTCCCGTAGAACGGATACGTAGCGATGTTGCCCAGGCCGGTGACGACCTTGGTGCCAGTGAAGACGCCCTGCTGGTCGAGTGCCTGAGCCAGCGCCGCGCCGGTCGTTCCCGCCCAGGCCAGGAAGATCAGGTTGGGGTGCATGGCCTTTACCTGGAGCGCCGTCGGTGTGAAGTCGGTGGTCGTGAGCGGCACCAGGACCGGCTTGACCGTGTCGCCTATGGCACCGAACACCTTCTGGGCGTCCGTCACGTAGGACTCGCCGAACGCGTAGTCCTGCGCGAGGACGACGATCTTCTGCCCTCGGCCGGAACTCGCGACGTAGGACTTCGCCGTCATCACGTCCTGGTAGGTCTGTCTGCCGGAGCGGAACGTGTACTTGTTCGCGCCGGTGATCTGGTCAGCGGCCGCCGCCCCGGAGATGTACAGCACCTTGTTCTGCGCGGCCAGCGGCGCTAGCTGGGTGGCGATGCCGGAGTCTCCGGTACCCCCAATGATCTTGTAGCCCGCCCCGACCAGGCTCTTGAAGTCGGTGACCGCGGTGGTTGCGTTGTCGGCGTCGTTATCCCAGGTCACGTCGACCTTGTGGGCACCGGCCTTGCCAGTGTCATGCGTGGCGTAATCCAGGCCGATTGTGAAGCCCTGCCGCCACTCCTGCTCGTAGACGGAGTAAATGCCGGTCGCTTCGTAGATCATGCCCACCTTGACCGGCGCGTCCCCGCCGCTGCCGCCGGCCGACGGCGAGGTTCCGCATGCCGCGGCGGCTAGCGCGACGAGCGCGAGTCCGGCGGCCGCTGCCGTTCCCTTTCTGAAAGGTCCCATCCCTGCTCCTAGCGATCGTGGTGCGTTAGATGACGTAACGGCTGTTAGCCGGGCTGACCGGAGTCTGTTTCCATCAGCTCGCCTGTGCGCAGCTGCTCGCGCAGCCGCTTCTTGTCGAACTTGCCGGTGCTGGTCTTGGGCACCTCGGCGATGAACGCGAACGCGTCAGGCAGCCACCACCGAGGCACCCGCTCGGCCAGGTGCGCGCGCAGATCCTCGCCTGTAACGGCCGCCCCGTCAGCGACGACCACGCACGCCAGCGGCCGCTCTGTCCATCTCTCATCGGGTTGCGCGATCACGGCCGCCTCGGCGACGGCGGGGTGGGCGGCCAGCGCGGACTCAAGCTCGATGGAGGAGATCCATTCGCCGCCTGACTTGATCACGTCCTTGCTCCGGTCGGTGATGCGGATGAAGCCGTGCTCGTCGATCGAGCCGATGTCGCCGGTCCGGAACCAGCGCCCGTGGAACTTGCTGTCCGGCTCCTCGTGCCTGTAGTAGGCCGACGTGATCCAGGGGCCGGACAGCTCGATCTCGCCGATCGCGTTGCCGTCCCACGGCAGCTCGCCGCCTGCGCCGTCGGCGAGCCTGGCTTCGACCAGCGGCACGATCCGCCCGGCGCGGTCGCGGTAGCTCCAGTGCTCCTCGTCGGCTGCGCTCACGGGAGGGATCGCCAGCGACGCCAGCGGGCTGGATTCGGTCAGGCCCCATGCCTGGATCACGTTCACGCCGTGGTGCTGCGCGAACGCCTGCATCAGCGCCAGCGGCGCGGCCGCCCCGCCGCAGACCAGCATGCGCAGGCTGGACAGGTCGGGTGCCCTTTCGTCGGCGTGGCGCAGCAAGTCCCACCAGACCGTCGGCACCGCGCCCGCCAGCGTCACCCGCTCTGATTCGATCAGGTGTGCAAGTGACCCAGGGGTGATGAACCGGGCCGGCAAGACAAGGTCGGCGCCGGTGAGCACGGCCGCGTACGGGATGCCCCAGGCGTTGGCGTGGAACATGGGCACGACCGGCATGGCCCGGTCTGAGCAGGACAGGGCCAGGCTGTCGGCGCCGAGTGCGCCGAACGCGTGTAGCAGGGCCGAGCGGTGCGAGTACAGCACGCCCTTGGGCCTGCCGGTGGTACCGCTGGTGTAGCACAGCCCTGCGGCCTGCCGCTCGTCCAGCGCCGGGTACCGATAGCTGCCGCCGGCCGACGCGAGCAGCTCGTCGTAGCGCACCACGGGGTCGAGCCCGCCGGTATCACCGTCGCCGATCACGACCCAGTGACGGACGCCGGTGAGCTGGCTGAGGATGGGCTCGAGCCGGCCCACGAGGTTGTCCTCGACGAACACGACCCGGTCCTCGGCATGCTCCACGATGTAGGCCAGCTGCTCGGGTGCCAGGCGCAGGTTGAGGGTGTGCAGCACTGCTCCGGTGCAGGGCACTGCCAGGTAGAGCTCAAGGTGCTGCTGGGTGTTCCAGGCGAGGGTCGCGACGCGGTCGCCCTCGCGGACGTCGAGCGCGGCGAGCGCGGAGCTGAGCCGGTCGACCCGCTCGGCCAGCTCGCCGAACTCGGTACGGACCACCCCGGTGTCGGCGAGCGTGACCACCTGCGATCCGCCGTACACGAACCGCGCGCGCTGTAGCAGATGCTGGAGGGTCAGCTGATAGTCGTCCTGCATCAGGCCACGCAGCACCGTTGTCACTCCCGCCTGCGTACGGTGCCCGCACCGTCCCGCCGTTCCCTGGTCTGGGGTGGCCCTCACGCTAGGGGCGTGTGTCGCCCGCGCTCCATTGACGAAACTGAGAAGTTCCCGGCTTCGCGTTCGTACGCTCTGCAAATCGCGGCCGGCGTTCGCCTGCGAGCCCGTTATGCTGCGCGCATGGCGCAGCAGGCGGTGTCCGCGGAAACTCGCGTGGAGTCGACCGGTCCCGCCTGCCCAGACGACGCGGTCCGGGTGGTGGCAGATCGGCTTGCCGGCCGCCTTGAGGAGATCGCCCGCCAGATGGTAGACCGCTACCGGGAGGAGATCGTCGACTACCGGCTAGCGCGGCCCGACTTCCTGTACGCGGACGTGTACGGGGTGTCACTGGACGCGCTGGGCAAGACGATCGATGACCTGCAGAGCGGGCAGCGCGCCACCTCGCCCGCCGACTTCGAGGGCACCCGACGCGGGGCCGCCCGCCGGGTGCACCAGGGCATGTCGCTCGAGTCGTTCCTGCACGCGGCGCGGCTCTGGGGCCGGGTGCTCTGGGAGACAGTGCTCTCGTGCACCAACCAGGACGTGGCGGCCGAGCGCGAGGCGGCCCTGACCATCGCAGGCCACCTGCTAGAGCACATGGACATGCTCTCCACTGCCGCCGCCCAGGGGTACCTCGACGAGTTGCAGACGGTGTGGAGCGATCGTGAGGTCGTCCGGCGCGACCTGCTCGACGCGCTAATCGCCGGCGAGGGCGGCTCCGAGCGGGTGCGGCGGCTGGCCCGGTCGCTTCACCTGCGGCTGTGTGACCGGTACGTGGTAGTGATCGTGCGCGGCGAGGACTGCCCCGCCGAGGAGAACACGGAGCAGCCGGTCGCCATGCGGCTCGCGCTCCGGCGGATCGTCGAGGCCACCCGGGCCCGCCTCAAGCCGGCCACGGGCTCGCTGCTGGTCGGCGTGCGGCACGGCGAGGTCGTCGCCCTGTACCCGTTCGGCAGCCCGGCCGACCTCGACTCGGTCAGGCAAGCGTGCTGCGCACTCGCGCGTGACCTGGGCGGGCAGGACGCCAGCGTCGGGATGAGCGGGGCTCACGACGGGCTGGCCAAGCTCGCGGTGAGCTACGCCGAGGCCAGGGAAGCGGTCGACATCGCGGTCGGGACAGGCATCCGCGACAGGGTGATCGCCTTCGACGAGGTGCTGATCGACTCGATCGTCCGGTCCAGCCGACACGCCGACCGCATCCTCGAGGACACCATCGGCCCCCTCCTGCGGTACGACGCAGAAAAGCACTCCGAGCTGGTGCCGACGCTGCGCGCCTACGTTGACGCGGGCTTCAACCTCACCAGGAGCGCAGAGCTGCTGCGCGTGCACCCCAACACGGTCGTCTACCGCCTGCGCCGGATCAGGGAGTTGTCGGGCCGCGACCCGCAGGTCCCCGACGACCTGCTGCTGCTGTACCTCGGGCTCAAGCTCACCAGGCTCAAGGCGGCGGATTGACGCAGCCCGCGGCGCTCGCCTGCGCCCGGGCGATCCAGCTGCCGCCGGGGCCTTAGTCTGGCACTTTGCAGATTCTGCAACTTCACCGGTGAGAAGTTATCGATTTCCTGCATATACGACCGGAAGGCCTTTCGTTAACGTACGTGAAACACGCGCGCACCGCCGTGGCTATCGAGCATGCACGCCGGCGCGATTCCCGGAGCACCAACATTAGCTGTGCGTGCGCGCAGCGTTCCCGAAATATCGTATGAGTGGAGGGTCAATGGCCAGAGCAGCGCTCGCGCACCGGCTACCACGCGGCCTGATAAGACGAGCCGCCATTCCCGCCGCGGCTCTGTGCGTGGTCGGCCTTGCCGCAGGATGCGGCAGTTCTTCGCCCAACTCGGCCGGCAGCTCCGGACCGGTCGATATCGGCGTCGCGTCAACCCTCAGCGGGCCGTTCGGGTCCTATGGCATCGCGGGCGAAGACGGCATCAAGCTCGCGGTCAAGCAGATCAACTCCACTGGCGGGCTGCTCGGCCGGAAGATCAATGTCGTCTCAGGCGATGACCAGATCGATCCGGCCACGGGCGAGACCATCACCCGCAACATGATCCTCACCGACCACGTGGACGCGCTCTTCGGGTCAGTGTCAAGCGCCGTCGCGGCAGCACAGGAGCAACTCGCCGCGCAATACCGCGTTCCGATCTTCTTCCACATCGCCAACGACATAGGCCTGACGACAACCACATTCACCAAGTACGCATTCGAGTTCTCGCCGAACACCGATATGGAGCCGGCCGCGGTCGCGGCGGCGTTCGCTAAGGTAACTGGTCCCGGCCCGATCCGGATCGCCACCATCACGCCCGATTACAGCTTCGGACTCGACACGGTCAAGGCTTTCCTGGCCGACCTCAAGAAAGACGGCGTTACCTATAAGGCCACCGACCAGCAGACACCCGCGCTTGGCGCCAGCTCATTCACCTCACAGCTCGCAGCGATCCTGGCGACGAACCCGCGGTACGTGTTCGTCGGGGAGTACGGCGCTGATCTGGTGACGCTGACCAAGCAGGGCCTGGGTCTGGGCCTGTTCTCCAAGGCCAAGGTCGGCGCCATGTACGACCTGGGAGTGCTGCAAGCGCTCGGCTCGCAGGCTCCGGCCGGGGCAATTGCCTGGGACCGGGCCCCGTTCTGGACCGATAGCAGCAGCCTGATGAAGACCTTCGTGTCCCAGTTCAAGGCCGCCTATGGCATGTATCCCTCAGAGTTCGCGATCACGGGATACTCGGCTGCGCAGGCATGGGCCTGGGCGGTGAAGAAGGCAGGCAGCTTTGCCGCGGACAAGGTCGTGGCCGCACTCGGCGGCGCGACGGTGCCCACGGTCCGCGGGGATATCACGATCCGCGCCTGCGACCACCAGGCGGAGGTGCCCGAGCAGGTCGGCATGATTGCCTCGGCCCCCGACCCGGCATACGGCCTGACCCTCTGGGGTCCCAGCGTCTATACAGGCGAGCCTGCTGCCATCGTCGAGCCCTGCTCGGCGGGCTGACGGAACGGCGAGCGCACCGCACGGGAACGGAACGAGCCAGGCGAGGCTGCCAGATGAGTCACTACCTCATCACGCTGCTGAGCGCGATGACTGAGGCGAGCTCACTCTTCGTGGCCGCCGCAGGCCTGACACTCGTGTTCGGCGCGATGCGGATCATCAACATCGCGCACGGCAGCTTCTACATGTACGGTGCTTTCCTCGTCACCACTGTGGCGGGCGGCGTGATCGGCGGAGAGCGCTTCTGGCTGGCGCTGCTGATCGCGCCGCTCGCCGTAGCGGTCCTGGGCATCATCACCGAGCTGACCGTGCTCAGGCGCGTCTACCGCAGCGAGCATCTGGTGCAGCTGGTCGCGACGTACGCATTGTTCCTGATCTTCGGCGACGTCGCGCTGCGGCTGTGGGGCAGCCAGGCGCGCAGCGTTGCCGCTCCATCGCCTCTGGGCGGCTCGATCGCCATCGGCAGCGGCCAGTTCCCCGTCTACGACATATTCGCCATGGGCGTCGCCGTTCTCATCGGGCTCGGCCTCTGGGTCCTGCTGCAACATACGGCGCTGGGATGGCGGATACGCGGCGCCGTTGAAGACCGGGAGATGCTCGCCAGTTCCGGCACGAATGTCGCGCTTCTCTCGACAGCCGTGTTCGCGATCGGTGCGTTCCTGGCCGGCCTGGCCGGAGCGATCTCGGCACCGCTGCAATCGACAGCGCCGGGGCTGGACGCGAGCATCATCGTCGCTGCCTTCATTGTCGCGGTCATTGGCGGGCTCGGGTCCGTCGCCGGAGCAGCGATCGGCGCGATCGTCATCGGCCTGTTCAACACCGCCGGGGTGCTGTGGGCACCGAACTGGGAACCCGCGTTCATCTACCTGGCGATGATCATCGTCCTCGCGGTCCGCCCGTGGGGCCTCCTCGGAACGCCGGAGCGCTGACGTGCACTACCGGACCAGGCGGACCCTCCAGATGCCTGCCAGCGCGGACCGCACCCAGCCAGCCGCGACTGCCGCGCCATCACCGCCCGCGATCGCGCGGGAACCGGAGTCCGCGCTGCGAGGCCTGGCACGCCGCGTCGGCGTCATCTTCGGTGTCCCGGCAGCGATCGTGATTATCCTCGTGATACTGCCGTCGGTGCTGTCACCGCTGCCGCTGCTGGATGTGCAGAGCGCGGTCGGACTGGCGCTGTTCGCCTGCGCCACCAACCTCCTGGTTGGTTACGGCGGCCTGGTCTCCTTCGGCCAGGGCGCCTTCTACGGCACCGGTGCCTACGTGATCGCCCTGGCCTGGCTGCACCTGCACATGTCGTTCTGGATCAGCTTCATCTGCGCCCCCTTTGCTGGCGCCGCCATGGCTGTTGCGATCGGGCTTGTCGCTCTGCGTACCCGTCGCCTGTACTTTGCGCTGCTGACTCTCGCGTTCAGCCAGCTGGTGTTCGTGATCGCGCAGCAGCAGGTCAGCTTCACCGGCGGGGCGAACGGCGTATTCGGGCCGATGCTGCCGAGCTTCTTGATCAATCCCGACAACGCCTACTACTTCACGCTCGGCGTCGCCGTACTCGCCCTGCTGGCGCTATATAAGATCACCCGCTCGCCGTTCGGGATGACGCTGAAGGCGATCCGGGAGAATCCCGAGCGGGCTGAGGCACTGGGAGTCAACGTGTTCCGCCAGCAGCTTCTGGCCTTCGTTTTCGCCGGCGCTCTCTGTGCCCTGGCCGGGGGCCTCTTCGTGGTATACGACCAGTCCGCCAACCCGAACCTGCTCAGCTGGACCGAGTCGGGCTATCCCATCTTCATGGCGGTGATCGGCGGCCAGTTCAGCTTCCTCGGGCCCGCGCTCGGGGCGCTGATCTACGAGCAGAGCCGCGACGTAGTCCTGGCCCAGTTCAGCGACTCGCAGCTCGTGTTCGGGCTGCTGCTCCTGCTGATCGTGCTGGCGGCACCAGACGGGGTACTGGGCCGGCTCACCCGAGGGTTCGCACTGCTCGCTCGCCGCTGGCGGGCCGCGCGCCCCGGCCGGCCCGGCGGCCCCGGCCCCGAGAGCGCTCCCCGCGACGCGGCACATGAGACGGCGGAGAGCGAGCGATGACCGCCGGAGCGCTGCTGCAGATCAGCGGGCTGACCAGGCAGTTCGGCGGCTTCGCGGCAGTGCAGGACGTCGACGTGTCAGTCTGGCCGGCTACGATCCACTCGGTCATCGGCCCGAACGGCGCCGGCAAGACAACCTTCTTCCGGCTGCTGACCGGGATACTGCGGCCGAGCCGCGGCACGGTGACCTTCGACGGTCACGACATCACCGGCGCGCGGCCGCACGTGATCAGCCGCCGCGGCCTGGCTCAGTCCTTTCAGATCACCAACGTGTTCCCCCGCCTGACCGCGCTGGAGTCCGTACAGATCGCGATCCTGGCCAGGCGCCGGCGTTCCCTCGATTTCGCGTCCCTCCACCAGCGCCGGGTGACGGCCGAGGCGAGCGGCCTGCTCAAGGAGGTCGGCCTGCACCAGGTGGCCGACGCCCAAGCCCAGACTCTCTCGCACGGCGACCAGCGGATACTCGAGGTGACCCTGGCCCTGGCCACCAGCCCGCGGCTGCTGCTGCTCGACGAGCCAACGGCGGGCATGTCGCCTTTCGAGACCGAGCGGATGGTGAGCCTAGTGACCCGCCTGGCGAAGGAACATGGCCTGACCGTGCTGCTCTCCGAGCACGACATGGATGTCGTGTTCGGCATCTCTGACGAGATCACGGTGCTGCACCGCGGTCGCGTCGTGACTCACGGCCCGCCCGAGCAGGTTGAGGCCGACAAGGACGTGATCGAGGTCTACCTCGGAGGTGAGGAGTGAGGCTCGTTCTGGGCGATGTGCATACCTACTACGGCCCAAGTCACATCATCCAGGGCATCTCGCTGACGGTGGCCGAAGGCGAGGTCGTCGCCCTGCTCGGCCGCAACGGGGCCGGGAAGACCACCACCATGCGGACCATCACCGGGCTCACGCCCGCGCGGCGCGGCACGATCTGTTTGGACGGCAAGGAGATCTCGCGATGGCCGCCGTACAAGGTCGCCAGGGCGGGGGTGGCCTACGTGCCCAGCGGCCGGCGGACCTTCAGCTCACTGACCGTCCGCCAGAATCTCGATCTGGCCCGCCGCGATTCCGAGCCGGCGCGGCGCGAGGGCGGACCGTCCTGGACGGTGGATCGTGTGTACGCGACCTTCCCCCGGCTGGCCGAACTAGACGGGCGGCGGGCCGGGTTCCTCAGCGGCGGCGAGCAGCAGATGCTGAAGCTGGCACGGGCGCTGCTCGCCCACCCGCGACTCCTGCTACTCGACGAGCCGACCGAGGGCCTCGCGCCGGTTGTCGTCAGCCAGATGCGCCACTGGATTGAGCTGATCAAGCAGGAGCGGATGAGCATCCTGCTCAGCGAGCAGAACAGCCTGTTCGCGCTGCACCTGGCCGACCGAGGATACGTCCTCGCGAAGGGGCGCATCGAGCACGAGGCCCCGGCAACTGAACTCGCCCGAAGCGAAGAGATACGCACCCACCTTGGCGTTCAGGAACGCGGAGCGCGGCGGCGCCGGCGGCCGTCCCCCAGCTCCGCCGACCTACCATCAGGCGCGCAAAGCCTCGGCGCAGACGCAAGCGGACTCGCGTGACCAAGGCTAGGTCAGGCGTGCAGCGCCCCCCGAGATCGAGAGGTAACCGCCCATGGCGATGATGATGGACATCCAGCTCAACTCCGCGGGCAAGCGTCGGCAAGTTCGACAAGACCCGGCCGCCCGCTGGTCGGCGTGGAGGCGGGCATGTCGGTATCGATGCGGGTTCTTGCCTAGGCGGTCACGGGCGAGCGGCGGTGCCACTTCCTTGCACCGCGGGGTGGCCAACATAAAGGTCGACGGCTGCGGCTGCGGCAGCACCCCGGGTCTGGCCACGCGCGATGGGAGAAAGCGTGGCTCCGGCACGGCGTCAGGGAGATGGGCAACCTCGGGGACTTCCTGCCGCAGCTCTACGAGCGCGAGGCCGACGGGTGAAAAGCCGCAACCGGCAACGCCCCCCGCCATGCGCCAGATTGCGCCGCCAGCGCCCAGCGCCGGGCACCCCGCGCCGCCGCGGGGCGCCTCGCAGTCTCTGCCTCGTCCGTGCCGGTTCGCGATGAAGGCGAGGCCGTGATGGCTGCAAGGAAGAACGTGACCAAGGACGCCGCACCGGGGTCACCGGCCGCGTTGTCTGAGCCGGGCGATGACGGCGGTGAGGTAGCCGAGGAGCGGGTCGAGGTAGTGACGTACGCGGCCGCGATCGATGTCGCCAAGGGGTTCGGGATGGTGTGCACCCGGGTGCCGGGCAGCCGCCCGGACCGCAAGCGGCAGGCGGTGTGGCAGGCGGACGCTGACTACGCGTCGGTGGTCACGCTGATGGATCACCTGCGGTGCCAGGGCATCCAACGGCTGGTGCTCGAGAGCACCGGCGTTATCTGGGGGCTCAAACCTGGCGATATTGGACATCGCCCAGGTCGTGCCGCCGGGTACGCGCCTGTGACGGGTGGCCGGGATGCTGGGCTGCCGGTCACTGGCTGGCGGTGCTGGGCTGCTGGGCTTGCTGCCCGAGACGCCGTCGCAGCAGCAGGTTCTCGCCGTGCGCGGCCTGCAGGGCGCGCTGCAGTTCGATGACTTGCTCCCGGTGGCGGCGCTTGAGCTGGTTGAGTTCCCCGGTGAGGGCGGCGATCACGTTGCCGGGCTGGTCCGGGTGCGTGCCGGTGCGGCGTGGCGGGCCGGCGGGGGCAGGCGGCCGGGCACGCAGCTGCTCGACGCGCTCCCGGATGGCCGGGTTGCGGTAAAGGAAGTGCAGCGACACCGAGGCGGCTGCGGCCAGGCCGCGGAAGGTGACCGGCTGGCCGGTGCGCAGCATCCGGTCGAGTGCGGCTTCGGCACGCGCGGCGGTGGCGGCGGTCCGGGCGGCGGCCGCCTTCTGCAAGTTGGCGAGGTTGCCGGGCTTGCTGGCGGTCACTGCTGTGCTCTGCCGGGTCCGGGCCGGCTAGCGCGGTCGGCGATCTGGCTGGTGCGGGCGGTCACGCCGCGGCCGCGGACCGGCTGCGGTGGTGCGGGCACGCCGTCGCTTTCCGGGCCATCGTGCAGCGTGGTGATGATGGCCTGCAGCGCGGCGGCTTCGCGGCGGCGGCCTTGCAGCCAGATGTTGTCCTCGCTCATCGGCGTGCCGGTGCGGGCGGCGAATGCCTGCTGCCGCTGGTCGATCAGGTTGAGCGTCCGGTCTTTCTGCTGGTTCAGCTCGGGCAGGAACGTGGCGTCTGTGGCGAACTTGTCGCAGGTCAGGCACGCGTTCCCCCGGTCGCAGGACTGGCGGGGCGACAGCAGGGCCGCCGGGCCAGCTCGGTGAGCGCCCGGTGCAGGGTGGCTGACACATACGGCCGGTCGGCGTTGCGGTTGAACAGCATGCCTAGGAACAGGGCGCGCGGACGCGCGCCCGGCGCCGCGTGCCCGCCGAGCCAGGCGGCGGCCCAGTCCTGCTGTTCCCGGATGATCGCGGCGACCTCGGCGTCGACCAGGATGGTGTCCGGCGCGCCGTCGATCTTTGTCTGCTGGTAGCGGAGCCGGGCGGTCATCGCGCCCGGTTCGGCAGATGCGGCCGGGCCGGCGGCCAGCGGCAGCAGCGGGTCCGGGTCCAGCATGAGGATCTCGCTGATCCGCCGGCCCAGCCGGGCCTGCAGCATCATGATCCGCATCGCCTGCGGGTCGCCGAGGCCGCCATCGCTGGCCGGCTCGCCGAGCCGCCCGATCCCGGCCATGATCTTCGCCATGGCGGTGTCGCCGATGACGTCGCGGCCCGGGTCACGCCGGCTCGGGCGGGGAAGCTCGCGGGTGCGGTAAAAGACGGCGTGCGCGGGTCCAAGCCCGGCCCATCCCGGCTCGCCGGTGGCTGCCGCGGCTTGGTCTTTGTGGTCGTGCATGAACAGGTAGAACTGCTCGACGTGGACCAGCACCGTCTTGGCGTGCGCCGGCGATACCGGCTGCCCCTTGGCGGGGCCGCGGCTGGCCCGGCTGGCCCGCACGTGGCCGAGGAACTCGAGCATCAGCTGGCGCACCCGGGCCGGGCCGGCGTCTAGCCACGGCTCGCTGATGCCGCGCGGCCAGGAAGTCATTCAGCACGGTAAGCGTGAACACGCGCTGGTTGAGGGTCGACCAGCGCAGCACCCCGGTCTCAAGGCCGACCTTGCCGTGCCATTGCGCCGCCCGGCGCAGCCACGGCTGGGTGATGCGGTGGAAGTGGATGGCCTGCCGGCCCAGCGGCTCGTGCTGGCGGACCGGGATGCGGGAATCTTCTTCCGGGTGCCACGATTCCCGCTGCCACCACGGCCGGGTGTCATAAGCCAGGTCGATCAGCCACAAGAACCGCAGCAGCACCTGCCGCATCTGCATGACCGACGACGGGGCCGGCAGTCTTCCCCGCCGCCGGTGCACGGCCAGCGGGATCTGGTGCAGCCAGGTGCGGGCGGGCAGGTCTGTCAGCGACCGCGGCGCCCGGTCCCCGTGGTCGGCGGTGATCTCGGTCAGCCGCCGTGCCAGCATGACCGTGCCGGGCATCTGGACCCTGCCGCCCAGCTCGATGATCCGGAACATGCACCAGGTGACCTCCTGGCGCATCGGCCCGGGAAGAGCGCTGACATCCACTGCCGGGTACGACTTGCCATCCCCGGCGAAGCCGCCCCGGTAGGGACGGGCGTCGCGCCGGGGAACGGGTTGCTGATCTCCTTGACCAGCGTGAGCTTCGTCCTGCACGTCACGGTGTCGACGATCCGGAAGGTGTTCCGGCCCGGACTCAGCGTGTGCCGGCCCAGGTCACCTGACGCCTCGTTGGTGCAGCCGCGCGGAATCGTGACCTGGTCCTCCGCGACGGTCACCTCGTCGCCTTCCAGGTAGCCGTGGAACTCCTCGCCCCAGACCGGCTGGGTATCCGGCCGGTGCACCGGATCCAGGACCAGGCTGGCCTGGAAGTCCGCATCCTGCTCGCCGTCGGGCCGAGTCACGCCGTCGATGTCCCAGGTCTTGGTGACCACCACCGACGCCAGGTTGTCCTTCGAGGCGCCGACCGCCCCGATACCAACGGCCAGCACCCTGGTGTCCCTGGCCTTCAGCGCGTTGGCGGAGAAGATGCCGTTCTCCACCTCGATGAACCGGGTGAAGTTGCCCGGGCCCCGCGCGGTGGGGCCGTAGTAGGTCGGGTTGCCGTCGGTCAGCACCAGCGCGACGTCGTAGTGGTGGGGTCCGCGGCGATCTGCCACAGGCCCTGGTCCCAGTTGGTGCCCGCCCCGGTGGTCTGGACAGTGAGGTCGTTGATCTTCGCGTTGACCCTGGCCGCCGATTCTGGCGTGGACACCGAGGTGAGCCCGAGGGTCGAGTTGTTGGTCGAGTTAGCCGGGGCAAAGCTGGCGAAGGTATAAATGCCAACGCTCGACCCCGCGGTAACGGTGATCACGGGATCCGCGCTGGCCCGTGCGCCGGCCCCGGCGGCCGGCAGGACAAAGCCGGCTCCGCCGACCGCGGCAACGGTCATGACGCTCAGCGCTGCACTAATACGGCCGTATCCTGGAAAGCGAACATCGCCAATACCGTGGCCTTTGGTCTCGAATATAGAGTGCCGACGCGTTGACTTCGCGCAGGAGGTTAGCAGCATCGGGCGTCGCCATTAGCCAGGCCCGGTTTCGCGGCAAATACGGGAGCGCCCGCATCAGGCCGTCCCCAGTCCACGGTTTAAGCGCGATCGGAGCGCCGGTGATATCCGCGACCATAACCGCGGGAATCGACCACCGGTTCTCACCCGGGGGCGTCGCCCCACAGCTCGCCGAGCACGTCGTTCACGATCTCGGGCTGCTGGGTATGGGGCCAGTGCGATGCGCCGGCCACCCGCACCAGCCGGGCCCCGATCTTCCCCGCGATCACCCGGGCGCACGCCATCATGGCGTCGCCGGAGTACGCGCGGTACTGGGCCGGGGCCGTGGTCCAGTCGCCGGTGATGACCAGCTTCGGCCATGCCGCCGCGGCCACCGGCCGCAGCGAGAACACGGCCTGGGCAAACCGCAGCTCCCGCATGGCCGTGGCGGCGGCCCGCAGCCGCTGCGGGGTGGCGGCCGGCACCGGCAGGCCGGCCGTGGCGTAGGAGGCCTGCAGGAAATGGGCGGGCGACAGATCCGCCGGCAGGTTGGCCACCGCCGCCCGCTGCCGCCCGAGGGCGTGCGCCACCACGGGATCCTCATCGGCCAGGGCGAACGCCACGGGCTCGATCAGCGTCAGCGATCTGATCAGGTCCGGGCGCCGGGCGGCGGCCAGCAGCGCCACCACGGCGCCGTATGAGTGGCCGACCAGGTGCGCGCCCGCGCCCAGCGCCCCGATGACGTCGTCGGCGTCCGCGTTGTGGTCTCCCGGCCGGTCGTCGCCCGCGGCGTCCGGGCTCTGCCCGTAGCCGCGGCGGTCGATGACGACGAGGCGGACCCGCGCGGCCAGCGGACGCTGCGCCGCGAACCCCGCGATCTCATCGCTGCCCCAGCTCTGGCTGCCGTGCACGAGGACCGCCGACGCGCCCGGGTCGGCCGGGTCGTCGGCCCACACCTCGGCGTGCACCATCAGCGGGCCCGCGCCTGCCAGGCGGCCAGCACGTCGGCGGTCTTCTCGTCGGCCGGGTAGAACAGCTCGACGGCCAGCTCGGCCAGCGTGACGTCGCGCGGGGCGCCGAACACGGTGAGCGTGATGAACAGCGACAGCTCGGCGCCGCCGAGCTCCACGTGCCAGGGCACCAGCAGCGCCGCTCCGGGCCACCGCGCGGCCGAATGCCAGTCCCCCAGCGCCGCCACGTCCGGGTACCCGCGGACCTCCTCGGCCAGCTCGGCGACGGCGGGGTCGGCGGTCAGCAGCTTGAGCCGGTGCAACTGCCCCAGCAGATAGGTCGCCCACTCCGGGAAATTCAGCGTGCGGCGGGCCAGCCCGTCCGGGTGCAGGCAGGCCCGGAACACGTTCAGCGGCGGCCCGGCCAGGTCGGGCGGCAGCGCCGAGGCCAGCCGCCCCGCGGCCTCGTTGGCCAGGACGACGTTCCAGCTCTGGTCGATCACGACCCCGGGATAGGGATCATGCAGCGCGAGCATGCGCTGCATCGTGGCACGGACCCGGGTCATCGCCGGGTCGTCCAGCCGTTTCTGCTGATAGCGCGGCGCGTATCCCGCGGCGAGCAGCAGCGCGTTGCGCTCGCGGAGCGGCACCTCCAGCCGGTCGGCCAGAGCCAGCAGCAGCTCGGGACTCGCCTTGGAGCGGCCGGTCTCCACGAAGCTGAGGTGCCGGGTCGACACCCCGGTGTCCAGCGCGAGGTCCATCTGGCTGCGGTTGCGGCGACGACGCCAGTCACGCAGCAGCGCCCCGGCCGCGCTCCGGCCCAATTCGGTCGTCATGCGTCCCACGGTACGAAGCCGGATGGAGCACAGGCCACTACCCGGTGGCCGACCCCGGGCGGCGCGGTGACGCGGCGGCCGGGCCTATTCTTGGCCCGTGTCGCCCCGTCCCGTCCCGCATGCCGGACCCGCGTCATGTGCCGGCTGTTCGGGCTGACCGCGGGCGCCGCCCGGGTGCGGGGGACGTTCTGGCTGCTGGACGCGCCCGATTCGCTCGAGGTGCAGAGCAGGCGCAATCCCGACGGCAGCGGCATCGGGTTCTTCGACCCGGCGGGCGCTCCGGTCCTGGACAAGCAGCCGGAGCCGGCGTTCGAGGACGAGGAGTTCCGGCACGAGGCCCGGCGGGCCGAGTCGACGACCTTTGTCGCGCACGTCCGGCTGGCCAGCACCGGCGGGCGGACGCTGCATAACACCCACCCGTTCGCCATGCGCGGCCGGATCATGGCCCACAACGGCGGCTTCGGCGAGCTGGAACGGCTGGACGAGCGGCTTGGCCGCTATCGCGGCCTGGTCCTCGGCGACACCGATTCGGAGCGGTACTTCGCGCTGATCACCCAGATGACCGACGAGCGTGACGGGGACATCGGCGCCGGGATCACGGCCGCCGCGCGGTGGATCGCGGAACGCCTGCCGGTCTCCTCACTCAACTGTGTTGTAGCCACGTCCGAGGAACTATGGGCACTGCGCTATCCGGCGCAGCACGCGCTGCATGTCCTCGAGCGCCCGGCCGGCCGCCACGGCCTGCGGGTCCGCAGCGCCACCTCGTCGGTGCACGTGCCCGCACTGGAGTCCGCGGCGTCGGTCGTGGTCGCGTCGGAGCGCCTCGACGGCGAGAGCGACTGGCGCATGCTGCAGCCCGGCGAGCTCGTGCACGTCCGCGCCGACCTCGGCGTCGACTCGGCCGTGGCCCTCCCCGACCGGCCGGCCCGCCTGGTCCTGCTCGGGCCCGGCAACCCCAACATCGACACCTGACTGCCCCGATTTCCATGGTGGCGGGCGGGGTTGGCGGGCGGGGCCGAAGCGGGCGGGGGCGGCGGGGGGAAGCGGGCGGGGGCGGTGGGGGAAGCGGGCCGGGGCGGGGGGCGGCGGAGCGGGGGTTAGCGGGTGGGGTCGTCGGATTCGGCGTGGTCCTCGGCTTTGGCGTCGGCGGCGGCGGTGCCGCCGGGCAGGTCCTGCTGCAGGCCGGCCCGCAGGCCGAAGATGGCCACCACGGCCGCGGCGGCCATGATGGCGCCCATCACGTAGAGCACGGTCTGGGTGGACTGGGCGAAGTCGAGCCGGAAGAAGTGCGGGATCGACGCGACGCTGCCGGTGCCGGTGCCGCTCCCGTGCGACTGCGACAGCGTGGCCGCCTCGGCCGCAGCACGGCCCGGCGGCAGCCCCTGAGCGGTCAGCGACGTGGTCAGGTGGTTGCGCATCTCGGTGACCAGGATCGTGCCGAGGATGGCCAGGCCCATGCTGGCCGCGTAGTTGCGCACGGTCTGGGTGATGCCGGTGGCCTCGCCGTAGGAGAGCCGGCTGGCCCGGTTGACCGCGTCGGTGCTGGCCGGGCCCAGCAGGAAGCCCATGCCCGCGCCGGCCAGGATGATGTACCACTGCTGCGCGCTGAAGCTGAGCGAGGTGACGTTCCCCGCCCACAGGAAGAACCCCACCGCGCCGAGCACGCAGCCGGTGACGACCGGGCGCTTGGCCCCGATCCGGTCCAGCATCCGGCCGCCGATCTGGGCCGCGATGACGAACCCGATGAAGAAGTACAGCAGGATGATGCCGGCCTGGGACGACGACTTGCCCAGCGAGATCTGGGCGTACTCGCTGCCGAAGAAGAACACCGGGATGAACACCAGGTTGGTGATGCCGAGCACCATGTTCTCGACCAGGAACGGCCGGATGCCGAAGATGCTGACCTTCATCAGCGGCTGCTCGGTCCGGACCTCGACGAAGTAGAACGCCACCAGCAAGATCAGGCCGGCCGCGATGGACAGCCAGATCAGCGGGTTGTGCCAGCCCCAGATCGAGGACTGCTGGAACCCGAACACCGACAGCGCCACGCCCGCGGCGATCAGGACCAGGCCGCGGTAGTCGATCCGGGCGGGCTGGTGGTCGGTGACCGGCCGTGAGATCGCGATCAGCACCAGCGCGATGATGGCGACCGGGATGTTCACCCAGAAGATCGCGCGCCAGGTCCACTGGGTGAGGTAGCCGCCCAGGACCGGGCCGATCGCGGTCAGGCCGCCGGCGATGCCGAAGAACAGGGCCAGGGCCTTGCCGCGCTGGCGCAGCTCAAAGGTCTGCACCACGATGGCCAGGGCGGCCGGGAACATGATCGCCCCGCCCACGCCCTGGATCACGCGGAAGATCACGATCCACGCCTCGGCCGCGGCGCCCTTGGGCGTCGCCCCGCACAGCGCCGACGCGCCGGCGAAGATGATGACGCCCAGCGTCACCATCTTCGTGTGGCCCATCGTGTCGGCCAGCCGGCCGCCGAAGGCGAACAGCGCGCTGAGCGACAGCAGGTACGCGTTCACCATCCACTGCACGCCGGTGCTGGTCAGGCCCAGTTCGCGCTGGATGTTCGGCACCGCGATGGACACGATGGTCTGGTCGATGAAGGTCATCGCGACGGCGAAGATCATCGCCGCCAGGATCAGGTTGCGCGACCGCCCGCCCGACGCGCTGCCGGCTGTCATGATCCCCCCAAGGCATCGGCCTGCTCGACTCTGGCCCGTTAAACCGTCAACAACCTGTGAACATTACGCTATGGCGCGGGGTTGCGCCCGAGGAAGGCCACGAGCTGGTCTCCCGGTCCCAAACCCGGGGCCACGG
>Ga0335072_10001490_pt1 | contig 38094 bp, 21 predicted proteins | sample Lox_Sample_21_FD_206725 | JGI IMG/M metagenome (GOLD analysis project Ga0335072, IMG submission 206725) | Soil microbial communities from Loxahatchee National Wildlife Refuge, Florida, United States - Lox_Sample_2.1 | ecosystem: Environmental > Terrestrial > Soil > Wetlands | place: USA... | reverse complement strand
TACCGGCGCGGAGGTGCGAGGCTTGCGCTTCTTGAGTGGTTCATTTGACGTGTGTGAAGATGCGGGATTGCAGCATGGGCACCGCATCCCGCTGGTCGACCGCTTGAATGGGGCGCTCCGCCGAGAAGGGATAGAGCCGTCCGGTCGCGTTTCCACGCACGCGAATGTACGGCTGCCCGCTGTAGTAGAGCTGCACCTCAGCCGCATCGGACATTTCGCCCGCCGTCATCGGCGCTCGCTTTTGATTGCAGCACATGAAGCTTCTCCTTCGAGGAATTGAATGGTGGACATCGCCGCCTGCGGCGCGCTGGAAAATCTCTGCAGCAGACAGGCCACTGCAGAAAGAGAGAACCAGTAGAGGCAGGCCACCCTCCAGCTTCCGCCCAGGCCGATCGCCGGCAGCAGGGCAACCCAGAGGCTCAGGCAATAGAAACAATCGAGCAACCGGCCGGCTACGCTCTGGCCCAGGCGGTTGCGCAGCCGCGCCATCAGGTCCCAGGGGCCGTCTTCTTCCGCCAGCAGGTGCGTGATCCGCCACACCGCGAGGCTGCCGAGGACGAAGAGCCAGATTGGATGCATCATGGTCATACCTTGCCCGATGGATAATTCACCCTAAACGGAACCCGCTGTCTAAGCCGGATTCCGTCCAGGTGGGGGAAGACCGCCCTCGTGCGATTAGCTGCCGGTCTGCAGGCAGAAGCCCGCGGAGGCCGGGTTGTAATTGCTGGTCAGACCGCTGTCTACGTTGGTGCGGTCCCATACGTTGAGGGTTAACGAGTAGCCGCAGGGGTCCATTCCTGTGGTGTCGATCGAGAAGGAACCGGAGGTTACGCCCGGATCGGCGACCGTGCCGCCCAGTTCGATTGAGGTCTTGGAGGGCGGCACGGGCAGCACCCCGTGCGCCGGTCCCGGCGGCAGGATCTCGAACGAGAACGAGCCGAAGTCCGTCGCCGTTGCCGAGAACGTCCCGGAGATCGTATCTCCCGGCGCCACCTGGCCGCACTCTCCAAAGGAAGGCGTCAAGGTTGCGCCCGGTGCGGCGTTGTTGATCAGCACCGTGACCACGTTGCTTTCAATATCCGGGCCGCCGGTGTAGAGGTCGACGCGCAGATCGTAGGCAAAGCCCGTATCCGCCGGCGTCGAGTACCAGAGCCCCAGCAGGTGGTCCTGCACGGACTGGTTGCCGAAATCCTGGTACGGATAGTAGCCGTCCGCGTCGGCGTGGAAGGTCTGCGTGCTCTCCGTCCACGAGCCGCCGCTGAAGGTGCTGATGTTCAGCGTGAGTCCGGCCGGTTCGTTCACCACGGGGGCAAAGCTGCTCGACCCGTGCGGCGCCTTCATGATGCGGTACTTCAAGCCGGAGGTCGGATTCGAGATCTGGCCCGCCAGCGTGATCCTGCCGCCGAAGGGCGCGTCGGCATAGTAGACGCCCGTCGTTACCGTCGTCGCGCTGGTGATGCGGCCGTCGCTGCCGATGTATTCCGTGGCCACGTCGCCCACCGCGCTCAGGACGGGAACCTGCTGTCCGGGGCCGATCTGTTGGCCCGGCGGGATCAGGATGAGCCCGTCCAGGCTGTTGCCCCACACCACGGGAGCGTAGGGATTCGTTGTCGAGGGCGGGATGTTCCACGACAGCACCGCATGGACCTTCGCCGTCTGCGGGCCGCTGGAGCAAGGCTTCGCGTGGGCCAGCAGGTTTACAGGCAGAAAGACGTTGTACTGCAGTCCGCCGGCGGGAATCGACGAGAAGTCGTGTACGCCGACGGAGGTGGTGCCGGCGTACTCCAGGCCCATACCCCAGTCCACCCAGAAGGCCACGTACTCCGTGCTGCCGGCTGTGCAGGGACCGCCCGCGTATCCGGAGCTCTGCTTGATCTCCAGCACGCCCGTCAACTGGCTCAGGTTGGGATCGAGGCCGATGCAGTCCAGTTGCTCATACGCGGTGTCGCCGCTGGTGTTGATGAAACTGGCCACGGCGCTCGCTATGTCCACTCCGGAGATACCGCCCAGTTCGGTGGCCGTGGTCAGCGTCGCAGCGTTGGCGGCCGCGCTGAGCAGACTCGCGAGATAGCGGTGCTGGGGAACCGGAGTGCCCGCATACAGCTTGTACAACTCGGCCGGGCTGAGGGCCTTCTCCGGCGCCGCCGAAACCTTCTGGTTCAGGTTCACAGCCTGCGCGATCTCCTCCGGAAGCTTCACCTTCGCATCGGCAAGCAGCGTCTCCAGGATGATGAACTCGAAGCCCTCAATCTGGATCTGCGCCTCCACAATATCGCCCCAGACCGGAACAAAGCCGGGCGTAGCCGCCGGCGGAGCAAAGTTCCAGGAGAGAATTGCGCGCACCAGCGGGAGATTCTGGAAAAAGCAGAAATTCTCCACTGGGCTGATGGGCAGCGTCACCGCGAATTCCAGCGGCTTCGGTCCCGGCACGTCGAAGACGTTCACGGAGCGCAGGCCCTGATCCTGCCAGGTGGTGCCGCCATCGTAGGAGAGATAGAAGCGCACATATTCCTGCGAGCCCGCGGTGCAGATCGGCCCGGAGTAGCCGCTTGTCTGCTTGATGTTGATGGTGGCGCGCAACTGCTCGAGTTGCGGATTGTAGCCGACGCATCCGATGCTCTCGTACGCGGTGTCGCCCTGAATGACAACCACGGAGCTGAAGGTGCTCTCGGCGAGGTTGCCGAAGAAGTTGGGGTTGGCGGCAAGGAGCGTCTTGAAGTTCTGCCGGGCCAGTTCGGGAGGGAGAGACGCCAGCGAATTCGCGCCGGCCGCCGGCTGTTTGCTGGATTTGGGCTGTTGGGGAGTCATGTCCGTTCCTTTCAAAACTACGGTTGCATCGCAGAGGTCTCTGACCGATGCAAACCGGGGGGCCGATTTGCCAGGGTTCGCGTCAACTTACTCCCGGGAGCCCCATGAGAAGCAGGAGCGGCATTGACTCACAGTGAAGTAGTGCGAGTTTCGCGCCGGACGTTTCATCGCGCCGTCGAAGATTGCGATTTTGGCTGACCCGGACGATGCGCCAGTGGACCGGCCGCCGAGCCGCGATCCGGGCGCGAAACCTGCGTCCAGGTCGATGCAGTCGCAACGGCCGCCTCCGCCTTCGCCGCCGCCCGATCGAAGAACGCGCCCGGACGCACCGGAAACACGATCGCAATCAGGAGCAGCCGGCGGGCTACCGCCATCAAGTTGAACCGGGGCTCAGCAGGATTCGCTCGCATGATTTTTCCTTCCGCTCGTCCACCCTGACGTTGTTCTGTGGAGTAGTGTTGCGGCGGAGCAAATCGTTACGGCAACCATCGCCGGCAAACGATCGGCGCGCAGATAAGGCCGCGAAAGTCCGGATTCGCACGGTCCCGGGGCAAATCTCTCGATGCCTGCCGCGCTTTGAGGGCGAGGCGCCGGTCACTCGTAACGCAGGGCTTCGATGGGGTCGAGGTTGGCGGCGCGGATGGCGGGAATCATGCCGCTGACCAGGCCGGTGACGATCAGAATCACCGTGGCGATGGTGATCGACGCGGGCGAGATGATCAGCCGGATGTCGGCGTCGGAGGCGTTGCGCGCGACCACGCTGTAAAACGGGATGCGGCCCACCACCGCGGAGATGAGGAACGCGAGCGAGATCCCCGACACTCCCCCGACGCTGGTGATGGCCAGGGCTTCGGCGAGGAACTGCACGAGGATATGACGGCGGCGCGCGCCGAGGGCCTTCTCGATGCCGATTTCGCGGGTGCGCTGCTGCACGGCCACCAGCATGATGTTCATCAGGCCCACTCCGGCGATGCCCAGCGTAAGCGCGCCCACGATCGAGAGCAGCACCTGCAGCGCGATGGAGAGAATACGGAACTGCGAGAGCTGGGTGAGCAGGTTGGCGACGAAGATGGCGTTGTGGTCGGACGGGCGGAAGCGATGCGCGGCGGCCAGCGTCTCGCGCAGGCCCTTCTCGATCAGCTCGCTGTCGCCCCGGTAGTTGAACCAGATGCCGCTGAGGTAATGCGTGTCGGCGAGGTCGCTCATGGTGTTGAAGGGGACGTAGATCTGGCGGTTGCGGTCGTCGTCGTCGCCCTCCTGCATCTTGGGGGTCATAACGCCCACGACGGTGAAGATGACGCCGTCGAGGCGGATGGTTTCGCCGATCGGCCACTCGCCGGAGAAGAGCTTGGCCTTGGCCTCGGATCCGATGACGCAGACGTGGGCGCGCTGCTGGTCCTCGGCGCCGTTGAAAAACCGGCCCTCGTCGGTGTCCAGCTTCCAGATGTCCTGAAACTCCGGGCGGACGCCGTTGACCGTCCAGGTGTAGGTGTGCAGGTCGTTCTGCACGGCCGACTGCTTCCAGACCACCGGCGAGATGTGAAAGACGCCGGGAACGTTGTTGGCGGTGCGGTCCACGTCGTCCAGGGTAAAGCGCACCTGCACGCCGGCCTTGTCGCCGCCGGCCTGCTGGCTGGTGCGGCCGGGGAAGACGCCGATGATGTTGGTGCCCCACTGGGCAAAGATCGCCTCGATGGCGCGGCTGAAGCCGGCGCCGTAGCCGAGCAGCAGCACCACCGTCGCGATGCCCCAGGCCATGCCGACCATGGTGATGGCGGTGCGGCGGCGGTTGTAGACCATCGCCTCCCAGGCCTGAACCAGAATGTCCTTGAGCATCGCCGCTCCTTTCCCGCGCCTAGGCCTCGTGGCGCAGCGCTTCGACGGGGTCCATGGCCGCCGCCTTGCTCGCCGGATAAAGGCCGGCGGCCACGCCGCAGACGGCCAGCGAAACCACCGCCAGCGCGGCCGACCACGGCACGATGCGCGGCGGATCCCAGCCCGGCATCTTGCCGGTGAGCAGATCCTGCAGCAGGCCCATGAACGCCGCGGAGACAGCCACCCCGACCAGGCCGCTGATACCGGTCAGCAACAAGCCCTCCCAGAAAAACTGCGCCAGAATGCTCTGGCGGGTGGCGCCGACGGCCTTCATGACCCCGATGTCGCGGGTGCGTTCGGTGACGGAGACCAGCATGATGTTGATGATGCCGACCGCGCCCAGCCCCAGCGTGACGATGCCCACGCCGCCCAGAAAAATATCCATGGCGTTGAAGATGGCCGCGATCATGCGCTCGGTGCGGATGGTGTCCCACTCCTCGAAGGCCTCTTTGAGCGCGGGGTCGAAGCCGTGGCGGGCGGCGATGACGCGGTGCACGGCGGCCACGGCGGCGGTGGCCTCCCCCTTGACCGCCGGCTGGTACTGGATCGACGAAAGCGCGTCGCGGGGAATGTTGTCCCCCTTCATCGCGAAGAGCTCCTGCATGATGCTGACGGGGATGTAGAGCTTCTGGTTGTCCCCGTCGTTGTTGCCGTGGCTCACCGAATCCAGCCGGCCGACGACCGTGAAGGCCACGCTGTTGATGGTGATGGTTTCGCCGAGGATGGGGTGGCCGAGAAACAGCAGCGTGGCGCTCTTGGAGCCGAGCACCACCACCCGGCGGCGCTGGGCCACGTCGTCGGCGTCGATAAAGCGGCCCTCCGCCAGCGGAGCAAAGCGTACCGCGGCATAGTTGGGCTCGACGCCAAGCACCTGCCCCGAGGTATTCGCGTAGGCGCTCACCTGATAAAGGTCGTTGCGGTCCAGATAGCCGGTGACGGCGCGCAGCTCGGGCAGGGCGCGCATGGCGGCCTCGTCGCCCAGGGTCAGCTGGTAGGGCCTCATGCCCGTGTGCTGGTTGGCCACCGCGGGAATGGTGCCGTTCCACATCATCACCAGGTCGTTGCCGAAGGTCGCCAGTTGCTTGTGCTGGCCGCTGCGAAAGCCCTCGCCCAGGCCCACCAGCACCAGCAGCGAGCCCACACCCCAGGCGATGCCGAACATGGTCAGGAAGCTGCGCAGCTTGTTGGCCATGATGGCGCGGAAGACCTGCCCGAGCGTGTCGGCAAAGCTCTGCATGGCGCTTAGACGTCCATAAAGAGGATGTGACGCCGGAGAATACGCAAAAATCGGCCGGAGGGTTCCGGGGAAATGCGAATTCGAGGAACTAACCGGCGCGCGGCTGCGTATCTCAGGGGCAACGCATCACTTTCGGAAGCTGGACGCGTCTTAATCCGCAGTCCTGGTCGTACTTCTTCCCCCGCGCCAGCATGCCGTGGCGCTTTGAACGCCGTGGGAGGGTTTTGTGGCCGCCTTGCGCAGGAACAAGCGATTCTGGATTTGGATAGCCGTGGCCGCCGTTGTCGTTGTGCTGGTGGCCGGCGTGGGGCTGATCCGGCTCGCAAAAGGAGCCTCCATCGATCCCAACAAGCTGGCCAGGGTGACCCGCGGCGACGTGGCGCGTTCGGTGGTCGCCACGGGCGATATTCAGCCGATCACCAAGGTCGAAGTGAAGAGCAAGGCCTCGGGCATTGTGGAGGCGCTCTATGTGGACATCAACGACCGCGTGAAAAAAGGGCAGAAGCTGGCCCAGCTCGACCAGGAGGAGCTCGAGGACCAGGTGGAGGCGCAGCAGGCCCAGCTTGCCGCGGCCCAGGCCAACGTTTCAACCTATCAGGCCAACATCGACCAGGACAGGGTCAACGCCGCGGCGCCCGATCTGCCGATGTACAAGGCCACGCTCGACCGCAACCGGCAGATGCAGAAGGACGGGATCGTGAGCCGGCAGACCCTCGACGACGCCGACCGCGACTACCTGGCCGCGCTCACCCGGCGCGATTCCGCGCAGGCCCAGATCGGCGTCGATGCGGCCAAGCTGAAACAGGCGCGGGCGCAGGTGATGCAGAGCCAGGCCAGCCTGAAGCAGCTCGAGGAGCAGCTCTCCTACACCACCATCGCGGCGCCCATGGACGGCGTGATCCTCTCCCGCGACGTCGAGATCGGGGACGCGGTCAGCTCCATCCTGGTGCTGGGCTCGACCGCGACGCTGGTGATGACCGAAGGCGACACCAGCCAGGTTTACGTGCAGGGCAAGGTGGACGAGGCGGACATTGCGCACGTTTACATGGGCCAGCCGGCCCGCATCAAGGTCGAGAGCTTCCGCGACCGGCCGTTCTATGGCAAGGTGACCAAGATCGCGCCCATGGGCGTCGAGAAGGACAACGTGACCACCTTCGAGGTGCGCGTCTCGATCAACAATCCCGGCGGCGAGCTGAAGGCCAACATGACCGCCAACGCGGAGATCCTGCTGGCCGAGCACAAAGGCGTGCTGACCGTGCCGGAGGACGCCGTGATCTACGACAACCGGAAGAACGCCTTTGTGCAGTTGCCGGACCACAGCCAGAAAGACGGCGTGCGCAAGGTTGCGGTGACGGTGGGGCTCTCGAACGGGTCGGTAACCGAGATCGTGAGCGGGGTGAGGGAAGGCCAGCAGGTCGTGCTGCAGCAGTAGCCTCCCTCAGCGAACCGCGCCGATATAGACCCCATACGGGCCGAGCTGAATCGAATCGAGCGATTGCGGATCGGCAGCGCCCGGTGTCATGAGCAGCGTCTTTACCCCGGAGCCATGCACGCCCTGCGCGCTCAAATTGAAGCTGACCGTCTGCGGCCGCGCCGTAAAGTTGCACGCGACCACCACGGCCTCTCCGTCCGGGGCCTTGCGCAGCCAGGAAAGAACGTGCTCGTCGGAGGGGTTCAGCATCATCTCCGAGCCCTGGTGCAGCGCCGGGTCGTCTTCCTTGAGCGCGATGAGCTGCTGGTACCAGTGAAGCATGGAGTTCGGATCGCGCTCCTCCGCGGCGACGTTGAATGTCTTGTAGCTGGACGGAATCGGCAGCCAGGTCTTCACGCCGGATGGCGAAAATCCCGCGTCCGGAGCGGTGTTCCACTGCATGGGCGTGCGCTCGCCGTCCCGTCCCTTCTCCTTGGGCCAGCCGCGGATGCCGATGGGGTCGCGCACATCTTCCTTCCGCGTGGGCGGCGTGGTCACCATGCCGATCTCATCGCCGTAGTACATCAGGGCGGTGTCGCGCGAGGCGAAGAGCACCGTGGCGATCACGCGGCCGATGTCGTCATGATGTGGCCCGTATCCGAATTGCGGAGTTCCCGCCGCGCCGATCTGATAGCGGTCCCAGCGGGGATTGTCGTGATTGTCAAAAACAAAAAGCGGCTGGTCGCCGTCGAGCCGCGTCTCCGCTTCCTTGATGCGCCGGCGGAATAGCGGGACATCGAACTTGTTGATAAAGCCCACCTGCATATCCATGGGCAGCTCCAGTTCGTCGTTATCGGCGCCGTACATCTTGCGCAGGTCGGCGATGGAGTTCAGGTAAGTCTCGCCGATCAGGACCACCTTGCCGCCGCCGGTCTCATCGGCGACCTGGCGCAGTTGCCGCAGCACATCGTGCACCTCGGGCAGATTGTCGGTGTAGATGCTCGTCACTTCCTTGTCGCCGTAGGCGTCGATGAGCGGTTTGCCGTTGGGGCCCGGGACATACGGCTCGTTGCGATCCTGCGGGTCCTCGAAGAGCGCGGTGATGGCGTCGAGACGGAAACCGGCGACGCCTTTGTGAATCCAGAATCGCTCCACATCGTACATCGCCTGCCGAACCTGGGGATTATTCCAGTTCAGGTCCGGCTGCTGCACGTAGAAGCGATGGTAGTAGTACTGCTGGCGCGCCGGGTCCCATTGCCACGCGGACCCGCCAAATACCGAGATCCAGTTATTGGGCGGCTCGCGATGCCCATTGACCATCTTGGCATCGCGCCATACATACCAGTCGGCCTTGGGATTGGTGCGCGAACTGGCGGACTCCTTGAACCATGGGTCCTGGTCGGAGGTGTGGTTCAGGACCAGGTCCATGATGATGCGAATGCCGTGTTTGTGCGCTTCGGCAACCAGCCGGTCGAAGTCGGCCATGGTGCCGTACTGCGTATCGATGGCCTCGTAGTCCGAGATGTCGTAGCCGAAGTCGACCTGCGGCGACGGATAGATGGGAGTGAGCCAGATGGCGTTGACGCCAAGCTTCTGCAGGTACTCGAGCCGCGAGGTGATGCCGTTCAGGTCGCCGATGCCGTCGCCGTTCGAGTCCTGAAAACTGCGCGGATAGATTTCGTAGATCACGGCATTCTTCCACCAGGCGGAGCCGCCTTGGGACTGCGGCGCGGATGGAGCGGGCGGCTGGGCGGGCGCGGGCAGCACCGCGCCAAACCAAAGCACCGGTAACAACACCAAAATCCAGGCGATTCGCTTCATGCTGACCCTCCACAATCTCCCAACGGTCCCCATGCGGAGTCCGGTTTCACCACCCTCTTGCCTTCTCATCTGCTCGCCGATGCCATCGTCATTGCCGGGGAAGCCGCGCCAGGTTCGCGCGCGCCTGCGCATGATCCGGCGAAAGCTGCAGGGCACGCTGGAAATCATAGCGCGCCGCAATGGCCTTGCCCATCCGGGCTTCGAGTACTCCCAGGTTGTTCCAGCCGTCGGCGTCCTTCGGTTCCAGGTGCAGCGCCGCGTTCTGTTCGTCGATGGCCTGCTGCAACTGGCCGGTTCCCGCCAGCACCTGCGAGAGAAGCGCGTGCAGCTCGGCATTGTCCGGCGCCAGCCGCTCTGCTTCGCGCAGTTGCGCCAGCGCATCGTCCGGGCGCCCCGACTGCGCAAAGGCCATCGCCAGGTTCTCCCTCGTATCCAGGTCATCGGGGCGCTGGCTCACGGCGGCCTCGAGCAGATCGGCAGCGCGCTGCGGCTGGCCCGCTTCAATCGCCATCCGGCCCAGATGATAAAGCGCGCTGAAGTTCTTGGGATCCAGTTCGAGCGCGCGCTGGAACTCCGCCTCGGCCGCTGCCGCGTTGCCTTCGCCGCTCAGCGCAACTCCCAAGCCGCTGTGCCCGCCTGCGTCCGCGGGGCACTGGCGGAGCATGGCGCGGAACTCTTCTTCGGCCTGGGAAAGCTGACTGCGCTTCAGGTCAAGTCCGGCAAGGTTAAACCGCGCATCGCAGGCGCCGGGAGCCAGAGCGATCGCATGTTCGAAGCAATCGCCCGCTCCCTGCAGGTCGCCCGCGTTTTCGAGAGCGGCGCCGAGGCTGTTGAGGGTGCGCGCGTCGTCAGGATGCGCAACCAGCAGCTTGCGATAGGCCGCAGCGGCCTCGGAGTATTGGCCAAGCCCGGCCTGCGCCGAGGCGAGATTGTAAAGCGCGATGGTGTCCGCCGGGTTCCTGCTCAGGCGATGCTCCATCCATGCCTGCTCCAGCACCAGCCGCGGGTCGGGGCTGCCCTTGGGAACGTTGACAGGCAGCACCTGGATCCAGAGATGCGCCATCTCATCCACGGAGCGGTTGCCGGCGCGCACGCGGATGGGAGGGTCGTTCGGGTTGTGCACGTTGTCTGTCGAGTTGTCGTACACATAATGCATGTGCAGGACCGATCCGCGCGGCAGATAGATGGGCTCGCGGTAGCGATAGATGGACTGCCGGTCGATGTCCCAGTTGGGAATCCGGATGAGCCACTTCTTCTCGCCGCCGGGGAGAATGGCCCAACCCTCCAGCTCCCTGCCCAGGTAGTGCGCGTGCGGGTAGACACCCAGCACCTCCACGTCAACCGGGAGTCTGAGCTCATCCTGCACCACGAAGTCGCGGTCTCCGGGAGGAATATCGAGATCGCGATCATCCTCAAGCTGCAGAAGCATGGGATGCAGGGTCGCGGCCTCGGATGTGAAATACAAACCGATCTGTGCCGAGACGATCTCAGGTTTGCCGCTCGGCTTCAGGTGCATGTTCAGGATGAGATCGTTGCCGGGATCGAGACGCCAGGGCATGCCCGCGCGTTCCGCCAGCACCGGCGTATCGGGTTTCCAGAAAAGAAAATGGCTGTCGGGGTCGAAGGTATTACCCGCATCCACCTCCAGTTCCATGCCAGGAATTCCCTCCTTCCAGTCGTTGGGATGGAGCCGGCGGAATGAAGCGGTGCGGTCGATCAGCACGTTGCAGTGATGAACGATCGAGGGCACGGTCGGCAGGATCTCCATGGCGCGAATGAAGTGCGACTGCGCCAGCGGGTAGGGCAGGATGAAGTTGCGAAAGACGTCGGTGCCGGAGGCGGCCAGCGTGTAAGGGCGCTCGACAGTCAGGATCAGGTCGGGCTTGCCCATCTGCCAGGTGGCGTCGTAGTGCGGCGGCGGCGGGGCCTGGGTGCGATCGCCCTCGGGCATGCCGGCGTCCACCCACTTCCGGATCAGTTCCACCTGTTCGTCGGTGAGCCGCCGTGTATCGGCGAAGTCGCCATATCCCGGCGCCGGCAGCCACGGCGGCATAAAGCGCGACTGCGTCACCTGCACCATCTGCGGCCCGCGGCGCCACGCCTCTTGATACGTAATCAGGCTGAACGGTCCGCCTCCGCCGGGATGATGGCAGGTTGTGCAGTTGTGGTAAACGATGGGCGCAATCTGCCCGCTCCAGGTTACCGGAGCTTCCGCCGCCTGAGCCGCACGGCGCGGATGCAACAAGCCCGGAATCGCGATGCAAACAAGGGCCGCCGAGGTCACGCGAAGGAGTTTCATGGCACATGGAGGGGCACAATCGAACAGCCGACGGCCGGCCCCCCTGGCCCGGGAACGGGACGGTTCGCGAGCACGGCCTGTATGGCTTCCTCGAGATCGTGCCGCATGGCCCTGGGACGCTCCTGCCCGATCGAGAGGTAGCGGTCGTCGATGCGTCCCCTGTAGACCTCGCGCAGCCCTGTCCCGGCAGGGACAAATAAAGCGACCTCCGGCGTGGTGGTCGCGCGCGCCATGCGCGTAAGGCGCTGATCCGTATCCAGCACCGTCTCGGCATGAATGTCGTATTGCTGGTCGTGGCTGCGGACCACGCCGGCCGTGTCCTCGGGGTTTGGATAGACCCACCAGAAACGCACGCCATCCTGCGCGAACTCGCGATCGAGCCGTTCCATCTCCGGGATGTACCGGTTGCAGATGGGACAGTCCGACGCGGCGAAAAAGAGCACGATCGCTCTCGATCCGGCCGGAGCGATTTGCTCCACCGGATGGCCGCTCAGATCGGTGCCGAATGGCGGCGCGGCCCACGCGGCCAGCGACACACAGCAAAACCAGACAGCGATCGCCCGCGACAACATAGCCCAAAACATTACCACGAGAGTTATAGAGTTTGGAACTCTCTTTTCGAGAATCCCCCGCGGCCCCTGGAAATCAGAGACGACGCAGCGGCCTGCCGTCGAGCCCGAGCCTCGACCGATGCAGATGGTATATTTCTCCCGATGAGCCGCCGGGATTCTCGAGGGCCGCTTCGCCGCGCCATGATCGCGGCGTCGCTCGCTGCCTTGTTTGCAGCCTGTTCCTTGGGAGCCGGCGCGGCGGCGGCACAGGCGGACGGCGCAAAAACCGCCGCGCAGCCGCGGAATCCCGATGCGGTCTGCGCTTCATGTCACCGCCAGATCTTCGATTCCTGGCAGCGCACGCCCATGGCCCACGCCAGCGGACCCGCAACCGAAGGCTTCATTCCAGCCGACTTCACGCACGCCGCGTCAGGCGTGCATTACCGCGTTTATCTTGACGCAGGCAAAGTGTGGCTCTCGTATGAGCGGCCCGCTGCTCCCCCCGGCCGTGCCCTCAATGGCAAACAGCAACTGCTCTTTTATCTTGGCTCGGGAAGGCGCGGCCGCACCTGGCTCTTCGAGCGCGAGGGCTACTGGTACGAAATTCCCATCAACTGGTATGCGAAAAAGCATATCTGGGACATGACCCCGCACTTCCTCAACACCCGCGAGATGCCCTTCACTCTGCCCGTCGATCCCGGCTGCCTCCACTGTCACGCCAGCAGCGTGCAGCAATCGCTGCCCGACGCCAGAAACCATTTTTCCGGCCCTCCGTTTCCGCGCGGAGGGCTCACCTGCGAAGACTGTCATGGCGATCCCACGCAGCACCTTGCGCAAAACGGAAAAGGACCGATCCTGAATCCCGCCAAACTGGACCCCGTCCGCCGCGATTCAATCTGCCTGGAATGTCACCTGGAAGGTGAGGTCGCCGTCGTCAGGCAAGGGCGCCGCCTGGGCGAATTCCGGCCCGGCGACAGCCTCTTCGACGATGTTGTTTTCTTCGAGGACGGCCGCAAAGCCGGCGCCGCGGGCCGCGCCACCAGCCAGTGGGAGTCGCTGCTCGAGAGCGCATGCAAACGCGCCAGCGGCGACCGCCTCACCTGCACCACCTGCCACGATCCCCACTCCTCCGTGTCTGCGGAAGACCGCGTTGCCTACTACCGCAGCCGCTGCCTCTCCTGCCATGCCGGCATGGCGTCGGGCCATCATGAGCAGAACCCCGACTGCACGTCGTGTCACATGCCCCGTGAGGAGACCGAAGACATCGCGCACGAGCAGGTAACCGATCACCGCATCCAGATCGTCGGAAAGCCCTTCGTGAGCCCCTATGCTTCGCAGCAACTGGCGCCCATCGGCGGAGTTCAACCCGGGCCGCGGGATGAAGGGATCGCCTGGGCCCAGCTTGCTCTCCAGGGCGACCGCAACGCGGGTGAACATGCGATTCCGTTGCTGCTCCAGGCCGAGCGCTCCGATCCCGACGAGGTGTCCGACGCCGAACTGCACATGGAGCTTGGGTTTCTGCAGCAGGTCAGCGGGGGCCGCGACCGGGCCATGCAAGAGTATCGGCAAGCTTTGCATGCAGATCCGTTCAATGAAATCGCAGCCTCGAATCTCGCCGTGCTTGAGGCGCAGCAGGGCGACTTCACCGCTGCCTTGCCGCTTTGGCAGACGGTATTCAAGCACGATCCCGGCGCCAGCGCCGCCGGCGTCGATCTTGCCGTGGGGCAGTGCCGCCTGGGCCGGAAGGACGCGGCGGAGCAGACCTTGCAGCGCGTGCTGGTCTTCTCGCCGGACGACCAGTCGGCCCGCGCCTTGTCCCTGGCGATTGCTGCGGGCGTCCAACGCTGCGGCAGGCAGTGAGCCGCAGCGAGTGATGAGAGCAGGAGACGTGATGAAGAGAAGCTTCGGCTGCGTGCTGCTGTCGATGGTGCTTGCAACTCTGCCGGCGTCTGGTCAACAGCCCGTACGCGCGGGATGGACGATCGGCCCCTTCACCCGCCCGGCCAGCGGCAACCCGGTGATCAGCCCCAACCCTGATTCTGTTTTTCTCGATCCCATCCGCAATGCGCCGGTACACTGGGAGGCGCTGCACACGTTCAATCCCGCCGCCGTCGTGAGGAACGGCCTGGTGGATGTGCTGTATCGCGCCGAAGACGACACCGGCGCCATGCAGATTGGTATGCACACCTCGCGCCTCGGGCTCGCCGAAAGCGCCGACGGCATCCACTTCACGCGCCAACCCGCGCCCGTGTTTTACCCGGCGGACGACAGCCAGCAATCCCGCGAGTGGCCCGGCGGCGTCGAAGATCCCCGCATTGTTGAAGCGCCGGATGGCACGTATGTGCTGACTTACACGCAGTGGAACCGCAAAACCTATTCGGTGGGCATCGCCACTTCGCCGGACCTGCGGCATTGGGTCAAGCATGGTCCCGCCTTTCTGAGCGCGGAGGACGGTAAGTATGCGAACCTGCGCTACAAGTCCGCGGGGATCGTCACCAGGTTGCAGAAGGGCAGGCTGGTCGCCGCCCGCATCTGCGGCCGGTACTGGATGTATTGGGGCGAGGGCGAGATTGGTCTGGCCACATCCACCGACCTCATTCACTGGACGCCCGTCGAGGATGCTGGCGGCGAACCAGTCGTGGTGCTCAAGCCGCGCCCCGGGCACTTCGATAGCGCATTTCCCGAAACCGGCCCGCCGCCTGTGCTTACCAGGCGTGGGATTGTCGTGATCTATAACGGCAAGAACGCCGTCTCCGGTGGCGATTCCAATCTTGCTCCTCAAACCTACTCCGCGGGCGAAGCTCTCTTCGACAAACGCAATCCCGCACGTCTCCTGGCGCGGACAGAGAACCCGGTTCTGCAGCCGGCGCTGCCCTATGAGAAGACCGGCCAATACGCCGCCGGAACCACCTTTGCGGAGGGGCTCGTCTATCTTCACAACCAGTGGTTTCTCTACTACGGCTGCGCCGATTCGCTGGTCGCCGTCGCTACGGCCCCGTAGCCGCGGTCTCTATTTCGCATCCGGCCGCGACCGGTTTATGATGGGTCACCGCGGACAGGATCTCCCAGGAGGCCGCCATGAACCGCCGGCACTCGCTCTCGGCTCTGCGGCCGGACCGCCGTGCGTTTCTCAAGGCCTGCGCCGCGGCCGCAGCCACGGCGCTGACCTCCAATGCCTGGCCTGAACCGGCAAGCCCCGGCGGCGTGTATCTTCCCGCGGCCACAAAGAAAATGGCCGCTCTCCTCCGCGAAATCTATGAGCAGAGCGACTGGAAGGCCGACCCCGACAAAACCGCTCAGCGCGCCGCTTATTACCGCTCCCTGCTGCGCAATCCCTTGACGCCCACGCAACAGGTGACGGTGTGGCTTGAGATGGGCAAGGAGTTGTTGCGCACCGGAGAGTGCGCCGAGGCCCGGCACACGCTTCAAGAACTCGCGCGGACCTGTCAGGAGCGCGGCTTTCTCCTGCCGGACGACACGGACCGGCAGATCCAGATGTACATCGCGCTCTCCTGCCTTCGCCTCGGCGAACTGGAAAACTCACCCGCCATCCTCGCGGAGGCAACCCTCTCGCCTGGTACGGCAGCCCCGCCCGCGAGCTCACCCCAAGGCGCCGCCGCGGAAGCAGCAAAAGCCTTCGGCGGCATGTTGAATGAAGACAGCCATGACAGCCTGTCGCGCTGGCTCCTGAATATTGCCTGCATGTTATCGGGCGGCTACCCTCAGAGCGTTCCCGCAAGATGGCTGGTTCCTGAGCGTCTCTTTGAATCCGAGTTCGACATCGGCAACTTTCCCGATGTGGCCGCGCAGGCCGGAGTGAACTGCGTGGGGCACGCCGGCGGCGTCCTCCTTGAGGATTTCGACGGCGACGGCTTGCTCGACCTGATGATCTCCTCCTCCGGCCCCATGGATCAGCTCCGCTTCTTCCACAACAACGGCGACGGAACCTTTACCGATCGCACCGCGCAGGCCGGACTCCTGGGCGAAGTGGGCGGGCTCAACATCGTGCTCACCGACTACAACAACGACGGCCATCCCGACGTTCTGGTGCTGCGCGGCGGCTGGCTGCACCGGTTCGGCGAATACCCCATGTCTCTTCTGCGCAACAACGCCAACGGAACCTTCGACGACGTAACCGAAGCAGCCGGGCTGCTCTCCAGGCACCCCACGCAAACCGCGGCCTGGGCCGACTATGATAACGACGGCTGGCTCGATCTCTTCGTCGGGGTCGAATCGACGCCGGACAACCCCCACGTCTCGCAGCTCTTTCACAACAACGGCGACGGAACCTTCACCGAGGTCGCCGCGCCGAACGGGCTCGCCGATCTCGGCTGGGTCAAAGGCGTGGCGTGGGGGGACTTCAACAACGACGGCCGGCCCGATCTCTATGTCTCCGTGCTCGACGGGCCCAACCGCCTCTTCCGCAACGACGGACCGCGCGACCCGCATCGTCCGCGCCCCGACCAATGGCAATTTACCGACGTCAGCAAGCAGGCAGGAGTCACGGAACCGCACCGGAGCTTCGCCACCTGGTTCTTCGACTACGACAACGACGGCTGGCCGGACATCTTTGCCGCCGGATACGCAATGGATTCCATCCAGGACATGGCCGCCTTCGAGATGGGCATGACCTTCCATGCCGAGCTGCCCCGCCTCTATCGCAATAACCGCGACGGAACCTTCACCGACGTGACCAGGGCCGTTCATCTCGACCGCGTAATCCTCCCCATGGGCGCAAACTTCGGCGACCTGGATAACGACGGCTGGCTCGATATTTACCTCGGAACGGGAGACCCATCGTATCAGTCGCTTCTGCCCAACCGAATGTTTCGCAATCATGAGGGCAGGGTCTTTCAGGACGTCACCAGGTCCGGCGGCTTCGGGCACTTGCAGAAAGGTCACGGCATCGCCTTCGGCGACATCGAAAACAACGGCAACGAGGACATCTTCGAAGTCATCGGCGGGCATCTCCCCGGCGACCTCTACGAGAGTGTCCTCTTCCGCAACCCCGGCCACGGCAACCACTGGATCACGCTGGTGCTCGAAGGCGTCAAAACCAATCGGGCAGCCTTCGGTGCGCGTATCGCGCTCAAATTTGTGGATGGCGGCGTGCAGCGGCAGGTCTTCCGGACCGTCGGCTGCGTGTCCAGCTTTGGCGGCAATCCTCTTCGCCAGCACATCGGCGTAGGAAAGGCAAGCTCCATCAACCGGATTGAGATCTTCTGGCCCGCCTCCGGCAGCACCCAGGTGTTTACAAACATCGCCATCAACCGCGCCTTCCATGTGAGGGAAGGCGCAGAAAAACTCGAGCCCGTAACTTACAGGCAATTTACATTCGACGCGGTTCCGATGGCCAAGAATGCCGTCGGCATGCAATTTGAGCGGCGGACCCGAACCTGACCCTTATCCAGGCGGATCAGCCGGAAATCGATTGCGCTCCGTTCGTTAGGTCGTCTTCCGCCTCCGAAGTTATAACCAGAACCTATAAAAGGGCTTAATACTTGTTTTTGCCACTTAAAGTGCGTTGATAATCCGTGGGGCTGCAAAGCATAGAAAGAAAGATGAGCGGCGAAGGGCACCTATCTCCAACGATTGGTTGAGAATTTCCTCCATTTTTTTGTTGACAATCGCATTTCTACTGGGCTACGGTGTTGAGCGTTTTCATCCCCGTTTCTTTGTTGTCGTGCACTGCTGAACCAGGTTGCTTCGGATACCGGAGTGTCGTTGGTGCGTTCGCCGCTTTTTATTGAGGCGAGCGGGACGGCGTTCCGCGGGCAATCCGTGCCTGCCGGGGCGCCGGCGCTTTTGTTGCCAACTTGCCTGGTCTCGTAGCACAAGTCAACAGTCAAAAAATCAATCAGGAAGCGAATTTTGAGGAGGTCGTGTGAACAAGGTGCGTGCGTGCGCAGTCGTGTTGTCTCTGTTCGCCGGTGCGGGTCTTCTCGTGACGCAAGCTCGAGCGCAAGCGGTCTATGGCTCCATCTTCGGCACGGTGACGGATAAGACCGGGGCCGCCGTTCCCAACGCCACAATTACAGTTACGGACGAGTCAAAAGGCACCGTCGTCACCGTCACATCGAACGAGACCGGCGACTACGCCGTCGCCCACCTGATCCCCGACGTCTACGATCTGAAGGCCACAGCCAAGGGATTTCAGGCATTCGTGACCACCGGGATCAATGTCCTGGCCGACACCGCTCCGCGCATCGACCCGAGTCTGCAAGTCGGCACGGAGGCAACCACCATCCAGGTCAACGCCGACACCGAGCCCATCCTCAAGACCGACCGCTCCGACGTGGCCACCGTCTTCAACGAGCAGCAGGTGGCAAGCCTGCCGGTTGAAGACCAGAACTTCACCAACCTGCAACTGCTGCTCCCCGGCGCGCAGATGCTGGGCTGGGCCCACGCCGCCGATGAGAACCCCCAGGCTTCCAAGCAGATTCAGATTGACGGGCAGGCCTTCGGCGGCGTCGCCTACGAGCTGGATGGCGCCGACAACCAGGACCCCATTCTGGGTATCATCGTCGTCAACCCCACCACGGACTCCGTAACCGAGACCAAGATCACCACGCAGGACTTCGACGCCGAAGAAGGCAAGGCGGTTTCGGCGATCATGACCGCGCAAACCCGCTCCGGCAGCAACCAGTTTCACGGAGACATCTACGACTTTCGCACCGGCAACGCCAACCTGGCGCGCAATCCCTACAACCAACCGCCCGATTCGTATACGCAGGCTCTCGGCGAGCCGAATTCCATTCCTCCGGGTCTGAAGAACCGCATGGGCGGGTCGATCGGTGGACCGGTGATTAAGGACAAGATGTTCTTCTTCGCCAACTACGAGGGACAACGCCAGAAGGTCGGCACTGCAGCCACCGATACTTTGCCCGACAGCTTCACCACCGAGACCTGCCTGGGCAATCAGCCGGACTCGCAGGGAGGTAACGGCTGCGACTTCAGCGAATACCTGACTCAATTCGGGCCTGCCGCCGAGATCTACGACAACTCCTCAGGCACGCCCGTTCCGTTCCCTCACAACATCATTCCCAGGAGTTATCTGAGTGCGAATGGGCCCTCGGGACCGGCCCTGGCTTTGCTCAAAATCCTTGAGCCTTACGCAAAGACCGTCTCCTACGTCCCAAACTCCGGCAAAGGGAATCTGGACGAGAACTTTAACGAAGGCGGCACGGGGCTCTTCAACAGCGATCAGTGGACGGAGCGCGTCGACTTCACGTTGAACGAGAAGACCCATCTCTTCGAACGTTTTTCGCGGTTTACCGATACCCTTACCGGGGCCGTGATGTTCGGGGCGGCCGGCGGTCCGGGGTTCGGCATCAACAACTACGGCGGCAACTCAACCGGCGCCAATGACAGCGACGTGGCCGGCGCGGACGTGGCCATCAGCCCCACCCTGCTGACCGATGTGCGCCTCGGCTACGTCCGCTATAACGTCATCGACAGCAAGCACGATCAGGGCACGGAGTTCGCCCAGGGTCTTGGCATCCCCGGCATCAACACCGGATCCGCCTTCCTCTCCGGTTCGCCGGGATTCTTCATTCAGAACGTGCCCAACGGCGGCGGCGGCACGCAGAATCAGCCCGTCTTCGGCGACGGCCTGAACGTGGACCGCTGCAACTGCCCGCTGATCGAGCGCGAGGACCAGTTCCAGATCGTCAACAACTGGACCAAGATCATCAGGAATCACTCCATCAAGCTGGGCGCCGACCTGCGCTACGGCCGCAACCTGCGTGTGCCTTCCGATCAGGATCGCGATGGCCTGCTGAACTTCTACGCCGGTCCCACCTCCAACGGCGCAGGCTTCGGGGGGCTCGGCTGGGCGACCTTCATGCTCGGAGAAGTCTCGGGTTACAACACCGGCAACGGCCAGAACGAGACCGCCTTCAATCGCTACGTCTCCACCTCTTTCAACGCCAAGGAGTTTCAGAAGCGCACCTTCTTCTACGTGGAGGACCAGTGGCGCGCCACCCACAACCTGACGCTGAATATCGGCGGCCGCCTGGACCTGTTCTGGCCTGAAACCGTAAATGCCGCCGGCAACGGCGCGCTGATGAACCTGTCGGACGGCTATCTGCACATCGCAGGCATTGGCGGAATACCGAGTGACATGGGCTGGACGATCAAGTTGATGAAGCAGTTTGCGCCTCGTTTAGGCGTTGAATACGCGCTCGGCAACAAGACCGTCATCCGTGCCGGCTACGGACGCAGCTTCGACATGGGCGTCTTCGGCTCCATCTTCGGCCACACCGTGACGCAGAACATTCCCGTTCTCGCCGCTCAGACGATCGTGGCCCCCAACTCCACAAGCGCTGCTTTCACACTCAATCAGGGGCCGCCCGCCTACGTCTTCCCGACGGTTCCGCAGAGCACCGGCCTGTTGCCCAACCCCGGCTTCAATGTCCAATCGAAGGTTCGGCCCAACCCGCTCAACTTCCCCACACTGGATGCGTGGAACCTGGCGGTGCAGCGCTCGCTCACTCCTACGCTCAGTGTCACGGTTTCCTACGTCGGCAACAAGGGGACGCACACACTGGGTGACGGCGACGGCAACAACACCAACCCCAACGAGGCGGCCATCGCTTTGCCCGCGCAATTCAGCATCACCGGACAAACAGTGACCTTCAATCCCTATGCGCCGTCAAGCGGAGTCTCGGCCGCCGCGGGAACGGACGCAAAGGGCAACCCCTACAACGCCAACGAGACGTCCAACTCCAAATACCTGGAGCGTTATTATGCCGGTTCGCTGCCGGCGTGCCGGGATGTAAACTATGCCTCTGTATTTCCCACCGGAGATACGACCATCGCCCAGGTGGATGGCGACTCCAGCCTGCAGCCGGGCATGTGCGGCTGGACCTCGAGCATCCAGTACAACGGCGATAACCAGAACACCGAGTTCGACGCCCTGCAGCTCACGCTCAACCAGCAGTACCATCATGGCCTGAGCATGACCGCAAACTATCAGTGGGCCAGCGCCTTCGACGACAACAGCGACTATTGGACCTGGAGTCACGCGGTTGCGCACCAGCGAGACAGCAACGTGCGCAACTCGCAGCTCACTGCCTACGGCAGCTACGACCTGCCCTTCGGCAAGGGCAAGCAGTTCGTCAGCGGCGCCAATCGCGCCACCGATCTGCTCATCGGCGGCTGGCAGCTCAGCGACGTGATGAACTGGGCGGGCGGTCTGCCCTTCTCGCTCACCTACGAAGAATGCGGTACCAACGTTCCCAACGGTCCGTGCGGCCCGAGCATTGTGCAGGGGGAGCACTTCCGTACAAGCCTTACCGGTGCTGCTCCGCAGTCGAACGGAACCATCCAGCGCACCTTCTACGCCAAGTCCACGCTTCCCACCGCCAGCGCGCAGGGCAGCGGTCCGTTCGTCAATCCCGGCATCGATAGTTTCGGGAACATAGGCCGGAACACTGTTCGCGGGCCCAGGTTCTTCGGCGACGATATGGGGCTGACCAAGACCTTTACCATCTGGGAGAAAGTAAGCGGCAGGTTCCGCATCGACGCTTACAACGTCTTCAACCACATTCCCGCGGGGAATCCCGGCGGCGATATTGAACAAACTGGGGTCATCAACAGCGGCCCTCAGGGCTATGGCCAGAGCCAGGACTTCGGTCCGCGCCAACTGGAGTTCTCGGCACGTCTGGAGTTCTGATCTTTGCAAGTACATCGACCTGCCAGGAGAGGAGTGAGGAGGGGAGTTTCGGCTCCCCTCTTTCTTGCCATCCATATCTCTGCCGGCGCAAAAAGCGCCCCCCGCCTCTGCCCATCCGCAGCCGAACGCGCAAGCTTGAGAAGACCAGGTTCAAAAGAACCGCGACCCTCGATAGCGTAGATTGATAGACACCCGTGACCCGATTCGTCTTAGACTAAAGCCCGGAGCCCCGCCATGCTGCAGAGACTCGCTTCTGCAATCCTGCTTCTATCACTCATGCCTGCCGTGCGCGGGCATGCCCGGCAGGCGAGCACGCAGACCGGTGGCGACGCCGCGGCGCCTTCCTTGCCATCGGCGCGGGACCTGGCTGCCAGGGGCCGGCTGGACCAGGCGCTGGTCGAGCTGAACCAACTGGCCGCGCAATCCCCGGAGCCGCCAGGAGTGGAGCGTCTGCGCGGCATCATCTTCTACCAGCGGGATCGGTTTCAGGACGCCATCGCCGCCTTCGCCAAGGCCGCGGCCCAAGACCCGGGCGACCGCGAGTCGATCGAGATGCGCGGCGTGAGCCTGTTCCGCACCGGCCATGCCGCTGAGGCGATCGTCTACCTCGAGAAAGCGCGCGCCTCGGTGCAACAGGCGAACATCGATCCCAACTATGTCCTCGCGGTCTGCTACGCGGAGGTGCGGCGCTACGACGACTCCCGTCACGCCTTCGCCGCGCAGTACGGATTTGCCCCCGACTCCGCGGAAGCATACCTTCTGGCAGGCCGGATGTTTCTGCGCCGCGAGCTCCGCGACGAGGCCGCCGCGCAGGCCGCGAAGGCTCTTGAGCTGAACCCTGCATTGCCGCTGGCCCACGAGCTGCTGGGTGAGATCGCGCTTGCCAGGGGCGACCTGCCGGGCGCCATCCGCGAGCTCGAAGCCGAACGTAAGGTCAACCCGCTCGACCCGGAGTTATACGACCGGCTGGGCGACGCCTATCTGCGCACCGGACAGTACACCCAGGCCGAGCAGTCTTTGAACCGCGCCGTGGTCCTCGAGCCGGACTCCACCGGGCCCTATATTCTCCTCGGCGAAACCTTCCTCAAGCTCAACGATCCCATCCAGGCGATCCAGTACCTCTTCCACGCCGGCCAGATGGACCCCGGCAATTACATGACTCACTATCTATTGGCGCAGGCCTACAGGGCCACCGGCCAGGTGGATGAAGCCAATCGCGAGTTCAGGATGGTCGTGGATCTGCAGAAGAACGGGCTGAGAGCGGCCCCGGAGCGATAACCGATGCGCGGCTGCGGGATGGTTCACACATTTGCCGGCTGTCTGGCGCTGGTTCTTGCGCGCGGCGCCGTATCCCAGTCGCCGCCCCATACAGAACCTCAAGCCATCAAAATGGCGGACGCCGCATTTCATGCCGGATACGCCGCGCAGCAGCAGGGCAAGCTCGAACAGGCGCGCCTGCAGTTTGCAAAAGCCGCCCGGCTCGCCCCGCAGATTCCGGAGGGCCACGAAGCCCTGGGCACGGTGCTGGTCGAGTTGGGCAGGCCACGGGAAGCGGTGCCGGAGTTCGCCGCCGCCGCAAAGCTCGAGCCCGGCAATGCGGGCCTTGAAACCGACCTGGCCGTGGCCCTGGCCCAGGCCGGAGAGGCGGCCGGCTCCATTCCTCATTTTGAGGCGGCGCTTCGCCTCTCCAGGCTGCCCGGCCAGAAGCCCGTCGAAGCCGTCTTCTTCGAGGACTACGCCCGCGCCCTCGCCGCCGCCGGCAATTCGAACAAAGCCGCCGACGAATTCGCGACCGCGGAGACGCTCACCGGCCCCCGCGCCGACCTCGACGACGACATCGGCTCCCTCGACGCACAGATGGGTCAGTGGGACAAGGCGCGCAGCCGCTTCCAGTCCGCCATCGCCCTGGACGGCAAGTACGTGCCCGCTCGATTTCATCTGGGCGTCCTTCTCCGCCGTCAGCAGGACCTCGACGCTTCCCTTACGGAGCTCAAGACCGCCGCCGCCCTGGAGCCTTCCAACGGCGAAGTTCTGCTGGAGTATGGCCGCACCCTCGAGGCCTCGGGGAATGACGCCGATGCCGCCGATCAACTTGCCAAAGCCGTCGAGATCAACCCGCAAATGCCGGGCGTGCAGTTGGAGCTGGCCATGACCCTGCAGCGCCTGGGACGGCAGGACGACGCCATACCCTGGTTCCGGCAAGCCCTCAAGCGCGATCCCCATAACCGCACCGCTCTCGACAACCTCGGCCTCGCGCTCACCCTCACCGGCAAAGGCAAAGATGCGCTGGCCCTCTTCCGGCAGGCCCTCGCCGGCGACCCCAGGGACGTCGACGCCTACGAAAACATGGGCATGGCCGAGGTGCAGCTATCGGCGTTCGACGATGCCATCGCGGACTTTAAGAAAGCGCTGGCCCTTCGTCCCAACGATCCCGAGCTCCATTACGATCTCGGCGTTACCTACAAGTTCCTTGACCGCTTCGACCAGGCCGTCGCGGAGTTGAGCCTCTCCGAGCATTTGGCGCCCACTCTGCCCGATCCGCCCTACACGCTCGGCATCCTGTATATGCAAACGGGGAAGCTGGACCAGGCGATCGCGCAGTTGAAGCAAGCCGTTGCGCTGAGCCCTGAGAACGGCAACACCTGGGCCATCCTGGGCAGCACCCTCCGGCAGGATTCCCAGCTCGACGAAGCCGCGGATGCGCTCCGGAAGGCGATCTCGCTGCTTCCCGCCCAGCCCAGCCCGCGCGTTACGCTGGCAAGCGTCCTGGCCGAACAGGCGGCGAGCCTCGCGCAGCAGGCCAATGCCGCCGATGCCGCCGGCGATCAGCAGAAGGCCGGGCAGCTGCGCAGCCAGATGAAGGATCTGCGCTCCCAGGCCGCCGGGTACCGCCAGCAGGCGGCCCAGATGAGCCGCGCCGCCGTCAGTCGCCAGCGCGCGGAGTTTGCCCTCAGCGCCGGAAACGAGCTCATGCTGCACGGCCGCCTCGCCGACGCCATCGCGCAATACCAGCAGGCCATTGAAGCCGATCCCGGCTTCGCTGAGCCGCATCTCCAGCTCGCCATCGCCTACCAGCGTCAGGGGCGAAGCCAGGAAGCCGCCGCGGAGCGCGCCCAGGCGGAGAAGCTCGCCCCTGCCCAATAACATGACACTTTATCTGGACAAACTTCACATGTCGCGGAAGCCGGCAGCGCCTTCCCGGAGGTTATTCACTTGCCGTTGACCCGCCGCGGATTGTTGAAGTCTCTGTCGCGCACCGCGCTGGTTCTGCCCCTGCGGGACGTCCTGCGCCTGGCGCGTCCGGCCTTTGCCCTGACCGGGCAGATGGCGCAGCCGCAAAAGCCGGGAGCCTCCGCGCGCCAGTCCTATTCGGCCGAAGCCCGTCCCGCGCCCAAGGGCGCGCCATCTCCGGTAACCGGCACTCCGCTGGGCGTGCAGTTCGTCGATGTGGCTTGCCAGGCCGGCCTTGACCTGGAGACCATCTTCGGCGGCGTGCATCGCAACACCTACCTGCTCGAAACCACCGGCTGCGGCGCCGCATTCTTCGACTACGATCACGACGACTGGCTCGATATCTTCCTGATCAACGGCTGGCGTCTCGAGGGCTTTCCCAAAGACCGCGAGCCGGTCTGCCATCTCTTCCGCAACAATCGCGATGGCACCTTCACCGACGTTACGCTCAAGGCGGGCGTGGCCCGCTCTGGCTGGGGACAGGCCTGCTGCGTCGGCGACTATAACAACGACGGCTGGAACGACCTCTTCGTCACCTATTACGGTCAAAACTCGCTCTTCCGCAACAATGGCAACGGCACCTTCACCGACGTCGCCAAAGAAGCGGGCCTTCTCGAGGACCGGCTGCGCTGGAACTCCGGCTGTACCTTCCTTGATTACGACCGGGACGGCAATCTGGATCTCTTTGTGGGCAACTATATTGACCTCGACCTCAAAACCGCGCCCACGCCGCAGGAAGCTAACTGCACTTACAAGGGAATTCAGGTGGCCTGCGGGCCGCCGGGCCTCCTGGGAGGCAAAAACATTCTTTACCACAACAAGGGCGACGGCACATTCACCGATGTAAGTCAGAAGAGCGGGATGTGGACCGCGCTGGGCACCTACGCCCTGAGCGCCGTGGCCGCCGACCTCGATAACACCGGCTGGCCGAACATCTACGTGGCCAACGACTCGACCGCTGCTTCCTATTATGTGAACCAGAAGGACGGGACCTTCAAAGACGAGGCCGTGGAAGCCGGCGTCGCCTACTCGCCCGACGGCAAGCCCCAGGCCGGCATGGGGGTCTCGGTCGGCGATTACAATCGCGACGGCCTTCTCGACATCGTCAAGACCAACTTCGCCGGCGACACCGATTCGCTCTATATGAACCTCGGCGAGTGCTCCTTTGACGACCAGACCTATCAGGCCGGCCTGGGCATCAACACCCGCCTGCTGGGCTGGGGCGTCAGCTTTATGGACATCGACAACGACGGCTGGCTCGACATCCTCGTCGCCAACGGTCACGTCTATCCGGAAGTGGACGGGGCCCAGGTCGACGCGCCCTATGCCGAGCGCAAGTATCTCTACCGCAACCTGCGCAACGGCCAGTTTGAGGATCTCAGCCTCGTGGGCGGCGCCGGCATCACCACCCCCGCCAAGGCCCGCGGCTTCTCGGTCGGCGACTACGACAACGATGGCGATCTCGACGCCGTGGTTAACTGCGTCAATGCCATCCCGCAGCTGCTGCGCTGCGACTCGTCGCTCAAGCGCAGCTGGATCAAGATTCGCGTCGTCGGAACCCGGAGCAACCGCACCGGCATCGGTGCGCGGATCAAGGTGGTGGCGCACACCGGGACGCCCGTGCTCGGCGCCAGCCCCGGCTCTCCCCTCACGCAGATCGACGAGGTCCGCTCCTCGAACGGATACTTTTCCGCCGGCGACCTGCGCATGCACTTCGGCCTCGGCGACGCGGCTAAAGTCGATCTCGTCGAGATCCGCTGGCCCTCCGGAACCGTCGACACGCTTTCAGACCTCGATGTGAACCGCCTGTACGTCGTTCAGGAAGGCGGCAAGATCCTCAAGTCCGAGGCCTTTCCCGCGGCGCACCATCCCTGAGCGTCGGGCCGATGCGCCGCTCCCTCGCCCCTGCCTTTAGAATCGGAGTGGAGCGACCGAATCATGGCGGAACTGAGCAGAACAGGCATCTCGCTGGAACAGGATTTGCTCGCCGGCTTTGACAAGCTCATCGCGCGGCGCGGATACAAGAACCGCTCCGAGGCGCTGCGCGACCTCATCCGCGAGGCGCTGCTCTCCGAGATCGTCGACTCCAACAAGCCCGTGGTCGGCACCCTTACCCTCGTCTACGACCATCATGTGCCCAACCTCTCGCAGAAGCTCACCGAGATGCAGCATCATGGAGGAACCATGGTGCTCGCCGCCACGCACGTCCATCTCGATCATCATTACTGCCTGGAAGTGGTCATCATGAAGGGGCGCAGCAAGGAGATCCAGGAGATGGCCGACTGCATGTTGGCCCTGCGCGGAGTGGAGCTGGGCAAACTCGTCCTCACCCGCTCCGGCGCCGCTCTCAAGCACGCCCATTAGTGGGTCCGCCGCAAATCTCATCGGTTATGTTTTGTATCGGGGCACCACTTCAGTCCTGCCGAGACACGCCTGTTTCGAAGATTGGGGCCTTAGCCCTTGCTGTCATCCGCTCTGCCTGTCTGCTGAATAACATCCCGTATTTCCGGCGGACCACTCTAGGTCGCTACCCGCAACCGCCACCCGGCGATTGGCGCAAAGTCCGCTGCGGGCCTGACGATTCAGTCGTCCGCCGAAGAGGACACGGTCTCGACCGCGCCGGCCACCTCGAGCTCGTCGAACCGCCGCCATTTGTAATACGCCAGCGATAGAATCCAGCTCAGCGCAAACAGCCCTACGATGAAGTAGCCCAGCGTGCCGAAGTTCTCGTTGAGCCCGCGCACCGCATCCCAGAAGCCTCCGCTCAGGCTCAACTGGCCGGCCAGAAGCCCCAGCGCCTCCACGCCCCCCACCACAAACGCTACGACAACCGAAACCATCGTGATGGTCAGGTTGTAGTAGAGTTTGCGCACCGGCTTCACAAACGCCCAGCCGTACGCGCCCAGCATAAGGATGTTGTCGGTGGTGTCGATCAGCGACATTCCGGCCGCAAACAGCGCGGGGAACACCATGATCGACCACAGGGGCAGGCCCTTCGAGGCCTCGGCTGCCGAGATGCCCAGCAGGCCGATCTCGGTCGCGGTATCGAATCCCAATCCAAACAGAACGCCCAGCGGGTACATGTGCCAGCTGCGGCCAATCAACGCGAACATGGGACGAAAGATGCGGGCGAAAAAACCGCGGCCCGCCAGCAGCAGGTTCAGATCCTCTTCGACGTACGGCTCTCCCTTGCGCACGCGCACAAACGCCCCATAGATCGACTGCAGGACCAGCAGGTTCGCGCAGGCAATGCCGAACAGGAAGAGCGCCGAGACCATCGTTCCCACCAGGCCCCCGACGTTGCGCAGAACTTCCATGTGATGCTCGAGCAGGATGGCCGCGCCCGCGATGGCCGCCGACCCCAGCACCACGATCGTCGAGTGGCCCAGCGAGAAGAAGAACCCGACCGAGACCGGCCACTTGCGCTCCTGCATCAGCTTGCGCGTTACATTGTCGATGGCCGCGATATGGTCGGCATCCACGGCATGGCGCAGGCCGAAGCTGTAAGCCAGAAATGCCGTCCCCAGCAGCAGGGGAAAATGCCGGAAGGCCGCGATTGCCCACAGCCAGGCAGCCGCGTTGAAGGCCGCCAGCACCGCGTAGATGCCCACCACTTTGCGCTTCAGGTCGGTGCCGCCATCGCTGAAAAGGTCGTGCATGAAAACCCCGGGAATGGCTGAGCGCGCGCCGTGGCCGAAGCTCCATGGCCTGGCCGCGGGAGCCCGGTCCCTTGTGACTGCCATCATACCACTCTTTTGAAATTCGTAATATCAAGGAAGAGGGCCGCGGGGGATGTTGAACGATGGGTAGCACAAAATTCGGGAACGTATTACTTGCATCCCTCTTGGCAGCCGTCATGGCCGCGTCCCACGCGCCGGCACAGGCCGGCAAAGCCAACGTCCGTTGCGTGGTGCTTGACCCCGCCGGAAACCCGCTTCCCGCTGCGCGTGTGCAGTTGATCTCCGCTGCCGGGGCCATATTCCCGGCCACCGCCGCCAAGAACGGTGACTTGACAATCTCCCTGCCCGATTGGGGTGCGTATACCGCCCGGGCACAGGCCGCCGGATTCGCCCCAATCGCCCGCCAGTTGAACCTGACCCCCGGGACCGCCAGTTTCACCTTGCGCTTCGAACGGGTATCCGCCGCGGCGCAGCAGGTGATCGTCTCCGCCAGCGTCAGCGACGTTACCCTCGACGACCCCGACCCGTCGCAGAAGGTCATGGTGCGCGAAGAGCTCCTCGACGCCAATCCCGGACGGCCCGGCGCCCCGGTCTCGATTCCCGGAATGCCCATTGACACCGCATCCGGCGGCATCAAGGCGCCGCAGTACTTTGTTCCCGGCGTCGCCGGAGATCACGGCGAGCCCATCGCCCAGTACATCGCCATCGGAGGTTTCCTGGTTCCCAATAACCTCTCCGCCAACGCCCACGGCAACGGCTATGCGGATCCCAACGTCTACATAGCGGCGGTCCTCGGCAACGTGGCCACCGACGCCGGCGCCTACAACGTTCTCGAAGGCAACCACGCGCTCAATATGGCGGCCACTTATAGCCTTCGTCCCCGCATTCAGCGCTTCCTCGCGCTCAACGCCGACTTCCGCGACGCCGATCTCGCCGCTGGATTCGCGCCCTCCGCCGCGGGCAGAAACGAGTGGGTGGCCTTTGAAGCCAACTACGGCAACGGCCTGATGCGGACCCTCGAACACCGCAAGCAGTTCAAGTGGAATGCCACGCGCGTCTTCGACGTCGGCAGCCACAAACTCTCGCTGCTGAGCATCGGCTACTGGGGACACTCGCACGAGGGCAACCTGGTTCCAATCGGATTCGCCGTCCCGGTGAATGACACGCTTGATCCCCGCCAGATGGATCAGACCCACACCGGCCTGCTCGCCGCCAACGATGAGTGGAAGCCCGGCGCCGGCGATCTGGTTGCATTCTCGGGCTATCTTCGCACCTACAACCTGGCCCTCTTTTCGAACTTCGGCGAAGGACTGATCCGGCAAAGCGAGTTCCGTACCGTCGCAGGAGGCGAAGCCCGCGAGACGCACACGTTCTTCACCCGGCTTGAAGGGATGGCCGGCATGATCTACAACCAGGACGACATCCACAACGACGATCTGGACCACTATCTCTCGCCCGCTCCGCCGTCCTACGGCCAGTTCGTCCCGGTGCTGGGCAACAACGTGACCATCCGCGAGCTGGCGCCCTGCCTCGCCCTGCACGGCGACCTGGGCAGACACGTGCGTTTCTACGCCGGTCTGCGTCACGACCAGATCGAGATGAAAAACGAAGACAAGTTCCGGTCCCAATACTCCTTCGATGAGTGGCAGGGTTTCGAGAACCCCAAGGCCACGGTGACCTGGACGCCGGCTGGCTCGAACACCGCGCGCTGGCTTCCTTCGGCCTCCTTCAGCCTGGGGCAGGCATTCTTCACCGAAGATCCGCGCATCAACCTGGCTCCTTCCGCAACCGCAACCGGAGCCAGGGCGCTCGCCGACCCCTTCGAGCGTTCACACGCCATCCAGCTCGTGCTCGAAAAGGAGTTCTCCAATACCGATCTGCGCGTCACCGTGAGCCGCACCACGATGACCGCAACGTCGGCCAAAATCGACCCCGACAACGGATCCGCCGAAGACCTGGGCCCGGGCACGCTCAAATTCCTTACCGCCAGCGTCCGCCATGCGTTCAACTTTGGCACCTTGCAGGCCGTCTTCTCCAAGGCCGATGCGCGGCTGGCCGCGTTCAATGGCGTCCCCGGCACAGTGGTTCCCGAAGCGCCCCGCACCATCTTCGATGCCCTCACGACCCTCGACAAACTGCCATTCGGCCTGCAGGGGCGCGGGGAATACGAGTACGTCGGGCACAAGTTCCTCGACGCTGGCAACCCCGGGCATCCTGCCCCATACGAAGCCATCCCTGTCGGTGAAACCCGCCTGGCTCTGATGCGTCCCTTCCTGGATGGTCGCCTGCAGCTGGGCGCCGAGAGCGAGATCGCGCGCGGATACACCGGCCAGACCACGGAAACCATGGCTCCCGGATGGACGCTGGGCCAGGTCCCATACTGCGCGCCCGGATCCGGCCCCAGCGGCGTCTACAACGACTTCGATTGCGGCGCGCGCGAAATGGCCGTCGGCATCCGCACGGTCTCCTGGATCGGCGGCTCCATCTCATGGCGATTCGGCAGCGAGTAAGACCCGCCCACACCCGTTTCCGATCGCAATCCCCTATCTCTCGATCACCGCGCGCATCGTGTAGTTCCCCTCGCCGTCCACTTCGATCCCGTGCACCTCGCGCTCAAACCCCGGGAACCGCTTGCCGAACTCCTCCATCGCCAGGATCAGCTTGATCACCGGCGACTCCGGACCCCCCAGCCGTTCGCCGGGCATCGACATCGGGATGCCGGGAGGGTAGGGAACCAGCATCACCGCGGCGATCCGCCCCGCCATCTCCCGGAAGGGAATCCGCTCCGTCTCGTGCCGCACCAGCTTCTGGTAGCTCTCCCACGGCGTCATCACCGGATCGAAATCCTCGTCGCACGCCGCGTTCACCAGCCCCGCCAGGTTCAGCGCCATCATGGCGTCGTGCATCTCGTCCGAGAGCCCCTTCAGCGACATGTTGCGGTAGCGCCCCGGGTACCGCTGCACCAGCTCCGGCAGCGCCTCTTCGAGCGGCGCCTCCGAGTCGTAAAGCCGCTTGAAGTCGAACAGGTTCTCGAGCAGGCTTCCCCACTTGCCCTTCGACGTCCCCACCGAGAAAAGCACCAGCACCGTGTAGTCGCCCGTCCGTGCAATCTCCACCCGCCGCGAATCCAGAAACTCCGTCAGGATCGCCGCCGGAATCCCCCACTCGCCCATCACGCCCTGCGCATTCATGCCCGGCGTCAGGATGGTCACCTTCGCCGGGTCCAGCATGCAGTAGTCGTCCGGCGAGTCCTTGTCCTGATACCCGTGCCACTGCTCGCCCCGCTTCAGCGTCCAGCAGCTCGGCTCGGTCGCCAGCAGCTCGTCCTCCGCGTTTTCAAAAAGTATCCGTTCGCCGGTCGCCGGGTCGGTCACCCGCTCCGGCTGGTAGACGCCGAAGAACCACCCCTCGCCGTTCTCCGATTCGGCCCGCAGCCGGTGCGCCACCGAGCTCATCGCCTGCCGGAAGCTGATCGCGTCGGCCAGCGTCTCGTCCATCAGCGTCGGCCCCGCCGGTTCGTCCATCATCGCCGCCGCCACATCGATCGACGCAATCAGCGGATAGAACGGCGACGTCGTCCCGTGCATCATGAACGCCTCGTTGAACTGGTCGAAGTCCAGCGCGCCCCGATCCGAAAGCTTCACGTGAATCATCGACGCCATCGAGAACGCCGCCAGCATCTTGTGCGTCGACTGCACCGAGAAGATGGTCGGCCGGTCCTCCATCTCCTCCGGCACCCCCATCGCGTACCTGCCCCTGTAAATCGGATGAAACTTTGCGTATGCGTACCACGCCTCGTCGAAGTGCACCCGCGTCACCGAGTCGCGAAGCTGCTCCACCACGTGGTCCACGTTGTAGCAGAGCCCGTCGTAGGTCGAGTTCGTCACTACCGCATACGTCGGCTGCTTCGACCGCGCTCCGGCCGTGAATGGGCAGCGCGCGATCAGCTCCTGCACCGACTGCGGCGAAAACCGCGTCAGCGGCACCAGCCCGATCATCCCGTATCCGTTGCGCGTCGGCTTGAAGTAAACCGGCCGCGCCCCGGTGATGGTCAGCGCGTGGCAGATCGACTTGTGGCAGTTGGCGTCGGCCAGCACAATGTCGTCCTGCGCAATCACCGCGTGGCCGATGATCTGGTTCGACGTGCTCGATCCTCCCAGCACGTAGAACGTCCAGTCCGCCCCGAAGATCCGCGCCGCGTGCCGCTCCGACTCGCCCGGAGGCCCCAGGTGGTCCAGCCACGACCCCAGCGGCGCCGACGAGATTCCCAGGTCCGACCGCAGCAGGTTCTCGCCAAAAAAACGGTGGAACTCCTGCCCCACCGGGTGCTTCAGAAACGCCACCCCCCCCATGTGCCCCGGCGCATCCCACGAGTACGCCGACTGATCGTTGTACTTCAGCAGCTCCCGGAAATAAGGCGGCAGCAGTTGCTCGTGGTAGCGCTCGATAGCCGTGTCCAGCCGCGACGCGATGAACGCCGGCGTGTCGCCAAACAGGTTGATGTACTCGTACACCTGCTTGATCACTTCGAGCGGCAGCTCCGACACCAGCGTCCGGTCGGCGATCAGGAAGATCGGCACCTTCTTGTTCCGGTGCCGCACCCCGCGAATGATGTCCAGCGCCGCGCGCTCCTCGAACTGCGACCTGCCTTCCAGGTCCCAGTCCAGCAGCACCGCCGAGTAGCTCGGGTCCGAAGTGACCAGCGACAGCCCGTCCTCCGGCGAAGTGGTCCGCACCACCTCATACCCCTCGTCGCCAATGGCGTCCACAAGGCGCTCCATCGCACGGTCCGAGACCGAATCGGTGCGCCCCACCTCACTGGCAACCAGCAGAACCCAGCGTTTCTCGCTCATCTACTTTCAACGTCCTCGTTAAGACTCCCGCACCCTCCCGGCTGCAGGGACATGCGCGGCAAACAACTTATAGTAGCGCGGTCCACCCGTCCAAGTCGCCACACCTCTGTTAACTCTGCAGACGCCCGCGCCTTGCCTCTACAGCATTTTCGCTTCGACTGCTTACAGAACCAGTACTGCCGAGTGGCTTTTTCCTCAAGAAAAGGCCACCTTGAAGAATGCAGGAATGTTGATAAGTGAAGCGAAAATGCTCTAACGCAGCGTGACCACCGTCTCCGTCCTCGCCGCCGCCTTCACCCGCACCTCCACCACCGGCCCAAACCGGTCCGTCGTCTTGCTCCACGCGCCATCCCCGCCGCCGCCCCACTGTGCCGCGCCGATCTCCTTCGCCCGCTTCCCATCGATCTGCACGCCGCGCGCCTCCGCATGGATCCGCAGCAGGTAACTCTTGAGCGCCCCCGCATAGCTCCCCGTCGCGCCTTCAATCGTCACCGCGGTCTTCCTGCCCTCCCGCACCGCGCGCACCGGCTGCGCCATGTAGGCGCCCTTCTCGTAGTCGTAGCTCTCCCCGTCGTCCTCATACACCGTAAAGTCCGCCGCCGTCTCCGCCGGAAAAACATCCAGCGTCACTTCGGTCACCGGGTTCTCGCCCACATACTGCTCCACCGGCTGTGTCGCCACAATCGACCCCGCCTTCACAAACAGCGGAAGGTCCTTCCAGGCCGCCGCGTCCACGGGAATCGAAACCGTCTGCCCGCCCGCGTATCGCTGCCCCGTCGCATAATCCATCCAGGCCCCCGGCGGCAGATAGATCTGCTTTGAAGTCGCGCCCCGGCTCACCACCGGCGCCGCCAGCAGCGCCGGCCCGAACATCCACTCCGAATCCACCTGCGCCGACCCCGGATCCCCAGGGAACTCCCAGTAGAGCGGCCGCACCAGCCCCACGTTCCCCTCCGTCGCCTGCCGGTAATACGAGTAGATATACGGCAGCAGCTCGTAGCGCAGATCGATCGCCTTCTTCGCCGCCGCCTCGGCCACCGGCCCATACACCCACGGCTGCCGCCTCTCGCCCAGGTCCCCATGCACCCGCATAATCGGAACCACGGCCGCGAACTCTACCCAGCGCGCGTAGTTCTCGTCGCTCGGGTGACCGTGGAACCCGCCCGTATCCATGCTCCAGTGGAATGCGCCCGTATCCAGCGCCGCCAGCATCCGCTCCCGCTGGAAGGCCATATTCTCGAATCCCGTCGTGATGTCCCCGGACCACAGCGCATACCCATACCGGCTTGCCCCCAGGTAGAAGGCGCGGTTGATCGTCCATACCCGCAGGTTCGAGTCCGCCCGCTGTCCCTCGTAGATCGCCCGCCCCATGTTCAGGAACTGGAAGTTGTTGAAGATCGTCTTGCCCGATAAATCGGCCTCGTCGTTCCACCACGCCACCATCCCCGCATGGAACGCCGGCAGCAAATGCTCCCAGTACCACGCCCGCTCCGCCGGAATGCTGAAGTCCAGGTCCCGCGCCATCCGATGTGAAAAATAATCCGGCATCGCCGGCTCGTCCGGATACCAGAAATGATGCGCCGTCGCGTACGCCGCCGCCTCCGTCAGCTGCTTCGGGTCGCCGTACACCGTCAGCAGAATCCGCGGCTTCAGAATCCCCGCCAGCTTCACCCCTTCCATCCCCATCCGTTTTGCAAACGCCCCCGAAGCCCCGTCCGGATACTTGTCCGGAGCCACGTTTCCCGGTCCCGAGGTGCTGTTCCACCGCCACTCCCCGTAATCGTCCTCGCCCCACGCCTTCCAGTCGAAGTCCAGAATGAATCCGTCGATCGGGATATTTTTGTCGCGGTACTCGGCCACGATCCGCTCCACCTCGTCCTGCGTCGACCCCCACTGGCTGTTCAGGAACCCCAGCGTCCACTCCGGCGGCAGCGGCGGCGGCCCCACCAGCCGCGACAGCGCGGCCATCGTTTCGAGCGGCGGCCCCGCCAGCACAAAATACTCCACGTCCTTCCGCGAATCGTCTGCGAACGTCAGCTTCCCCGGCGCCGTCGTGAACTCGCCCCCGTCGGAATCCACCAGCAGCCCATACCGCACCGTAAACACGAACGGCCCTCCGCTATCCCCCTGCACTCCGGCTTCGACCTTGCCTCCGTTGTCCCGCGTCACTCCCGCCGTGGTCTCGTCCAGCCCGATGCCCGAAATTCCATAGAATCTCTCGCCCTCCGCGTGTTCTACCGTCACGCCGCCGTCCCGCGCCTCGCCCAGCGGGTCGTCGCTCTTCAGCAGTTGCCTCCCATCCCCATCCTCGAACGTGATGCTGTATGGCGCCGTCTCCTCGATCTGAACGCGCACCCCCGGCGCCGTCAGCGTATAAACGCCGTGCCTGTCCGCGGCGTGCACAAACCCCGGCGCCCGCAGCTTCGCATGAGGGTCCATCACCAGCGTCCGCTCGCTCGACTGCCCCTCCGGCCGCACGTGCACGTCCACAACCCCGTCCTCCAGCACCGTCACGTCCAGCACTGACCGCCCCGCCGTCACCTCCACGCCGTTGTCCACGCCAGAGAACCGCGCTGCCTGCCCCCACGCCGGAACCCACACCGCCAGAACCGTCGCGCCGAACAGAACTGCGGCCCGCTTCACGTTCCCCGCACCCTCGCAAATCAACTCCCGCTCCTTTGCCATATCGCTCCCTGACAGCAGTTCTCCGTGCGCATCGCCAAAACCGCACCGCCCCGCTATCCAGTTGAACACGTCCCCTTCCGGCGCCGCCCGTTTCGCTGCCATCCCCGCCCCGCGCGCCCTTCCTTCGGATCTGGCGCGTGGCGCCTCGCCAATGCCCGGCGATCCCTCGCCCGGAACCTCCCGGTCCCGCATCCGCACTTTGCCGGAAATTACCCCGAGAAAGCGCACAATCCTTATAGGAGGCGCTCCACCGCCATGAAATCGAACAATGGCCGGAAATCGATTGAAGATAGCACCGCAACGCGGCATTCGGATCCAGCGTCGCCTGGACCGGAGGGGGGGAGGGGAGGGTCCTCACAGTTTGCACCGGTTTTAGTGCATGTGAGCCGAGTAAAGCATTTAGAATCAGTAAATCGAGTCGCGAATTCGGTAACCAGAGAGTTACCTGATTAACATTCCTTTAACAATTATCCGGTCCCGCCAAAAAATGGCCGAATCCGGCCATGTCGACATTAAGTTCTTGGAGAAGAATGACTTACGTCACCGTCCATCCGGCCCGGCTCGCGCCCGTGCGCCGCCGCCCGTGCGCGTCATTCGCCCGTCCGCGCCATCTCCAGGTGCATCTCCGTCATCCCCGCGTACTTCACGTACACGGAGTCTCCATGCTGCTGCACGCTGAAGCTCTTCTCGTCCGCCTTCACACGTACCGTCAGTCCCGGCAGCTTCCACTCCCCGGCCGTCACCTCGGCCGCCGCAATCCCCGGCGCAAACATCCTGAAGCTCACATCCCCCTGCGCCGTGATCGTGATCCCTTTCCGGTCCGCGTCGGCATCGATCGGCGGGCACCGCGTCAGTTGGATCCATCCCACCCGTCCCGGCGCCTGCCACTGCACCGTCACCGGATGAAACTGGCTCGCCGCATCCACCCCTCGCGTATGCCCCGTGATCTCGCCGCCATAGATCAGGTCCTTGCCGATCCATGCCGTCGCAATCCGTCCCTCCGCGATCGGCTGCCGCACCTCGTGCTCGCCGCCAAAGTGCTCAAAGCTCCGCATCGCATCCGCCGGAATCCGCGTCCCCAGCGCCACGATCGGCGGCACAAACCACAGGTCGTCCGCATGGTCCACCAGCCCCGCATCGAACCGGGGCAGCGGCGCCTCGTCCGCGTCCAGCTCCGTGCGCAGCCACAAGCCGGTCACGCTCACATAGCTCCGCATGTCCATCCCATACGACCGGTCGTACGGCCCCGAGATGTTCCTCAGCCGCGCGTTATAAAGCTGGGCCGTCGTCCGCCACAGCGCCGCCTCCATCTCGCTCCCCATCGCCCGCATCCGCGCCGTCTGTCCGTAATCCCGCCACAGCGCCAGCGCGTAAAAGTCCACGCCCGCGTAGGTCGGCGAGTTGAACTCGTAGAAGGCATCGTGCTGCTTGAACAGCCTGTACTCCGTCTCCACCCACTTCGCCGCCGGCCCGGCCCACTCCGGCCGTCCACCGTCCCCCGCCGCATAACTCCACAGGAATCCCAGCATCAGCGCCGGATTCGTATACGTCGGCGCCAGCCGTCCCTGTTTGATCTCCCCGGCCACCGCAGCGTCGATCGACGCCGTCATCGCCCTGGCCATAGCCGCCGGAATCCGGTCCCGGTACTCCTCGAGGATCAGCGCGAATGTCGTCCCGATAAACTCACGCCAGTTCGGGTCGTACCCTCGCCACATCACCGCATTCGGCCCGGGCTCCGGCTCGCTCGGCGTCCGCCGGAACGTCCCGTCCCACGGCCTGCCCGGCTCGTGGTACTGCTGCTCCAGCACCACCTGCAGAATCTCCACCGCGCGGTCGCGGTCCCCCGGCCCGTCCCGCATCAGCAGCCCCAGCGCGTACCACGCCGACTCCCGCACCATGAAGAACGGCCGCACCCGCCCATCGTCGGCAAGGTCCGGCTGCGGGTCCCGGCACAGCTTCGCCTGCGG
>Ga0335072_10001489_pt1 | contig 38128 bp, 31 predicted proteins | sample Lox_Sample_21_FD_206725 | JGI IMG/M metagenome (GOLD analysis project Ga0335072, IMG submission 206725) | Soil microbial communities from Loxahatchee National Wildlife Refuge, Florida, United States - Lox_Sample_2.1 | ecosystem: Environmental > Terrestrial > Soil > Wetlands | place: USA... | reverse complement strand
AACCTCAATGTCGCGGCCTTCCGTCGTCTTGCCTACGGTGAACATTTTCACCCGATCGGAGTGCGCGGCCAGCTCGTGGAAATAGTGAATCTCGTCTTCATAATTTGCGAGGTAGTAGTCGTCCCCCGGCGTGTGTCCCAGTACCGACGCGGGCGTGGGCACCTGTGCCCTGAGCGACAGCGCAAACATTCCCGCGCCCAAAAGAGCCATCCACCGCACACTTCGCAAGCTCATTCTCTTTCCTCTCCGAAATTGCCGGCACAACAAAAGCGCCGGAGATCGCTCTCCGGCGCTCGTGATCCATGATGCCTTAAAAATCGTACCGCAGGGAGAATTGCATCAGGCGGTAGTTGGACAGGGTGGGAGCACTGTAAATACCCAGGTTGCCGCCCGTCAGACCGGAACCGATGTGAGCCGGATCGAAACGGACGGAGTTGGTCGCATTGAATACCTCCCAGGCAAACCGCAGAGCGCCATGTTCATGTACGTTCCAGGTCTTGTTCAGGCCTGTGTCGGTATCGAACACCCCCTGGCCCCGGAAGTTATTGCGCTGGCCGGTTTCTCCCGCATAGGCCAACCGCACAGGAGTTCCGGTACCAATACCATTGTTGATAGCGGCCGCATTCACGAATTGCTGGGGATTGCCGGCATCGATATGGAAATGCGTTTTGACAGGAGCCGTCTCGACGCCATAGCTCTCAATCTGCCAGTCCGTCGACCATCCTGGGGCAAACAGCGAGAAGGGCAGACCGCTGGTCCAGCGCGCGATTCCCGTCCAGTTCCACCCGCCTGCAAAGAAATCGACAAACCGGTTGTTACCCAGAACGGCTCGACCTTTGCCCACGGGAAACTGATAGACCCAGTCTCCGGTGACCATGTTTTTTGTATCGAAATCCGACACACCACGATTGAGATAGGGCTTCCAGGTGTTGATGATGCTGCTCTGACTGCCACCCAGCCCCAGGTTGAGTTCCGGAAACTCTGTGCTGCGTTCCGCATCCGACCCCATATCAATCGACTTCGACAGCGTGTAGCTGAAGTCGAGATCCAGGCCATGGCTGGTCGGATGCCGCAGGATAAACTGCCCGGCGTTGTAGTAGCTCATGCCGATCGACGACAGGGCATACAGAGACGAGAACTGATCCTGCCAGAAGCGTGAAACGTGATTGCCGGGACAGTTGTACGCAACCCCTTCCGAGCCGCTGAAGCAGAAGAAGTCGAGATCGGACAGCGCGGTTGTCTCGCCGAGGTTCTCACGGAACGGAGCCCACTCATCCGTATAGATGGCCTGGGTTGCGCTCTCGCCGGGATAGTCGAAGTTCGCCATCCACGGGAAGAGATCCTCGAAGTATTTGATGGGCGCCACCGAGGCGTTCGCATTTTGGTTATTGGCGTCCACCTCCGCCGAGAGCGCCGCTCCATTGGTGAAGTAGTCGCCGCCGCCGCCGGGATCCACGTAGTCCACGGGTTCAGACAAATCCAGGCTCTGCAGGAGGTGCCGGCCGAGCCGTCCGACATAATCCACTTCCAGTGCGAATCCTCCCGGCAAAGCCCGCTGCACCGAGAAGTCCATTGCCTCGGCGTACGGTGTTTTGATCCGGCTGTCGAGGCCCCATGTAATGGCGAAGTTACCCAGGGGGGGTGTGTAGGGATAAGGTGTGGTGGATGCCGGCGTCCCGTTGTTGAAGGGCAGATTTTGCCGCCCGGTGAAGCGTGGCGAAGACTCTGACGTATACTGCCCAGCCGGATTCGTCACCTGCGAGCTGACGCCATAGGATCCAAACTGATCGAAGGTGTTGATCAGCGCTTCGCCATAGTGATCGTAATAAATGCCGAAGCCCGCTCGGATCGAGGTCTTGTTATCCAGCGCATACGCCAGCGCAAATCTGGGCGCGATATTGAGCTTCGACTTCGGCCAGTAACCGGGACGATGGTAGTAGGGCCCGGTGGGCTGAAAGACCAGATCGGGTTCGTAGATTTGCCCCTGCAGCGCGCTCGCTTCACGCTGCTTGTACCACGCGTCCGTGCTGATGGTCGGGGCAATTTCCTGCCCCTTCGTCTCCCAGGGTGTCTGCAGAATCGAGTGCCGGATTCCGAACGTGAGCGTGAGCTTGTCGGTTGGATGCCACGTGTCCTGGATGTAATACTCGTACTCGTTCGCACTGTAATGACGATTGATGAAAGCTCCGTCCGAAAGCAGGGACCCCGCCGTGGGACTGGTAATTGCATAGTTATAGATATCGGTTACAGAAGGAATCGTTCCTACAAGATTGGCGTACGCCTGCACATAAGAGTCGCCGAAGCTGGTATCGACAGCAGGCTGCCCGATCGCTGAGGGTTGCGGCGGATTTCCTCCGAGCCAGTAGGGATTGCTGCTCGCGCCGTTGTAGGAATTCTGATCAGTGCCAAAATTCTGATGTACCAGACGCCAGTTTCCTCCCACCTGGATGGTATGGCGGCCCTTGTTCCAGCTGAAGTTATCGACAATGTTATTGACCGGAACGCTGGTTATGCTGCTCCGCGTCTCCGCTGTGGCCGTGTCCATGAACCGGAAATCGACGTAATCGCCCTTTCCAACTCCACCCTCGCTGAAGCCCTGGCGAATGTAGCCGTACCGCATATCGTTGACGAGGTTCGGAGAAATGGTCCATGTGTCGCCGACGATGAATCCCTTCGTGTTGTCATCGCGGAACGTCGACGGAGGCTGCCCGGGAAACTGCTCAACTCCCGCCTGGGTATCCTTCTGCAGCGCAAGCCGCACAAAGAGCCTCTGTTTCGCGGACGGATCCCAGTCAAGCCTCGCAATACTTGTGTTCAGAGTCGCCGGAGCCGGAGAGGCGAACGTATACGACCCGGTGTTATACCCGCCGTCACCCAGCGTGGTACCGTTTGCGGTCGGATATTGCCTGAACAACGCCACGGCATTCGGATCCGGCCCTGGCCCGAAGGGATACTGGCTGCTGCCGCACACCTGACAACCCGCGTCGAGAGTCGCCACCTGGGCTGAGCTCAGGGTGATCTCATTACCATTCGACGGATAACTCAGTTCTCCGGCCTGAAAAGTTGCAGTGGGTACGGTTCGCGCGACGATTGAATCCGATGCCTCGCGCTGCCCCTCGTAGTTGCCAAAGAAGAAAAGCTTGTCCTTGATGATCGGACCGCCGAGGTCCCCCCCAAACGTATTCAGGATGACCTTGGGCGCGATGTTGGGCAGGCCGCTCGCCACCTGTCCGGCCTTATTGAACCAGTCGTTGGCCACCGTCATTGTCGGACGGTTGTACTCATAAGCGGCCCCGTGGAATTTGTTCGTTCCCGACTTGGTGATCAGACTGATTTGAGCACCTGAAGAGCGTCCTTCGTCGGAATTGCCGAGGCCTGTTGTTACGCGGAATTCCTCCACCGAATCCTGGGTTTCGCGCAGAACGCCGGTGAACGCGTAACCATTGATCTGGTCATTGTCGTCCACGCCGTCCAACGTGATGTTGCCCTGATCGGAGCGGCCGCCGTCCACTGCGCCGGAACGACTGTCATTCTGCGTACCCATGCTCGTGGTCGGCCCGCCGGTGTTCTGTCCCAGGAACAACACGCCGGGCTGCAAGGCCAGCAGCGAAGGCACATTGCGGCCGTAGCTGGGCAACTCCTGAATCGTGGTGTTGCTCATCGCCGTGCCCAGCGAGGCGTCCGTCGTGTTGAGCGTCTCTGTTTCACCGCTGACATTGACGACCTGCGCCATCGCCTTCACTGTCATGGCGAAATCAATGGTCGCGGGCTGATTCACCAGCAGTTCCGCTTCTTTCGTCTGATCGCCGAATCCGGTCGCGGAGGCCGTGATTGTGTAACGCGCAGGCGGAATCTGGGCGAAGGTGTACTCGCCGGCCGCGTTCGACATCGCGCTGATGACCTGGCCTGTCGCTGCGTTGGTGAGCGTGATTTTTGTGTTGGGAACGACAGCGCCGCTGGGATCCTTCACAACGCCGCGCAACGAGGTGCTTGCTACCTGAGCTGCGGCGATTCCGACAAGAAGGAGCGACAGGATGAGTGCGTAGACACTCCGACTACGGGTCACTTTTCCTCCAAAAGAAATGCTTGTGCCGTCGTGGGTCGGCAGGTTTCTGTAATCGCTGTTGGTCTCTCGATGGGATCTGGAGCGAGACGCTGATTACTAAGCGGGTAAGTCACCCATTCTTAACGAAGGTCCTTCGCCATGCAAGGGGGAACGAGGCAAATTCCCCGACTATCGGGAGCCATAGAGAATTTTTGTGCGTCCGATCAAATTCAGCAGGGGTCTATTGTTCTCGCTGGGGCAGTTTTGGCCCCCCCATCTGTCGCTTGAGGCGCCCATCGCTTTCTCGCCCTGCTGTTTACTCCGTTATGGCCGTGGAGCTATAGTTCCGGCATCGGCCAATTCAACGAAGGAGCAGGATGATGCCTCGTCCGACCTTATTGCCCTCTGAGGAGCCGCCGGAAAACTCGGCTGTCCAGGATTCAACGCGAACCGGTATCTCCCGGCGCGGCTTTCTTAAGGGCGCGGGCCTGACCGCTGCCGGCACCGCGCTGCTCGAAGGCGTTCATTCGTTCGCCGCCGAAACCACTCCCTCCCCGCAGAACGGGGTGACAGAGCTAGGCCCGGGTCCGGCTTCCGTGCATCTGCGTGTCAATGGCACCGAGCACGCGCTGGAAATCGAGCCCCGCACCACCCTCGCAGAAGCACTCCGCAACCACCTCGGCATGACCGGCACTAAGGTCGTCTGTGACCGGGGCGTCTGTTCCGGCTGCACGGTGTGGCTCGACAAAATGCCGGTCAACAGCTGCATGACGCTCGCCATCGATGCCATCGGCCGGGACATCACCACCATCGAAGGCCTGTCGGCTGCGGGTGAGATGCATCCTCTGCAGGCGGCTTTTGTAAAGCACGACGCGATGCAGTGCGGCTTTTGCACGCCGGGCATGGTCATGAGCTGCGCCGCCCTGCTCGAGCGCAATCCTCATCCGTCCGAACAGGACGTTCGCCAGGCCGTTTCCGGCAATCTCTGCCGTTGCGGCACTTACCCGAAAATCTTCGCTGCCACGCTCGACGCGGCGAACCGCACTGCCTGAAAGAGGGCGCCATGAAAACCATCCCCACTGAAGACGCACTTGCCCAGCAGGCGGCGGCTCCCGCAAAGAAAACCGTGCAGATGCCTGTGGGCGTTCCCGGCTACACGCTGCAGAACGAGGCGCGGGCAGTCCCTGCCAGCGAACCGCCGGTGTGGCCGATCAACAAGGATCTGAAGTATGTCGGACAATCAATTCCCCGCTATGACGGCGAGGAGAAGGTCACCGGCCGCGCGCGGTATACCTCCGACATCCAGCTGCCTGGCATGCTGTACGCGAAGTTCGTGAACGCCTCCGTGCCCCACGCAAAGGTCCTCTCGGTCGATACCTCAGCCGCGGAGAAATACCCGGGCGTACGCGGCGTCCACGTCATCCAGCACGAGATCGGGAACGCGGTTCTGCGCAATCCAGCCCTCGATGCGGCGAAATACCCGGTTGTCCGCTACGCGGGCCAGCCGATTGCCGCCGTTGCAGCTGCGACACCTGCGGCTGCACAAGAGGCAGCGTCCCTCGTCAAAGTCCAATACGACACGATGCCTTTCGTCGTCGATATCGATAAGGCTCGCGATCCTGGTGCTCCCCGGGTCTTTCCCGGGGCGGCCGACGAAGCCGGCAGTGCCGGCGGAGGAGGCGGTCCCAGCGATGTTCAGCAGACCGGCAATATTCACGGCCCGTCGGTTCACACCAGGGGACAAATTGACCAGGGGTTCAAAGACGCTGACGTCATCGTCGAAGGGCACTTCGTCACCCAGGTGCAGACTCACTCGGCTCTGGAAACCCACGGAGTCGTCGCCGACTGGAAGCCCGGCATGCTGACTGTGTGGGCCTCCACCCAGGGCACTGCGAGCGTTCGCGAGGAACTGACCGGCTTCTTCAAAATTCCTGCCTCGCAGGTCCGCGTCATCACGGAGTACATGGGCGGTGGTTTCGGCGCGAAGTTCGGTGCTGGTAATCCCGGCGTGGTCGCAGCGGCACTCTCCAAAAAGACCGGCGCCCCGGTACGCCTCATGCTCGATCGCGAAGAGGAGCATCTCTCGGTCGGCAACCGTCCCAGTTCGGACCAAACTCTTCGCATCGGAGCCAAAAAAGACGGTACTCTCACCGCCATTCATTTGATCGCTTACGGCACTGCGGGTTGCGGCACGGGGGCCGGCTGTGCGGGACCGGCCCAGAATCTTTACCAGTCCGCCTCGCTGCATACCGAAGAGAACGACGTCTTCATTAATGGAGGCCCCGCATCCGCGATGCGTGCTCCCGGTCATCCGCAGGGTGCCTTCGCTCTGGAGCAGGCCATGGACGAGCTTGCCGTGAAACTGGCGATGGATCCCCTCGATCTGCGCGACAAGACCGACAATCACTCCGTCCGCCACGTAGAGCGGCAGGTCGTACGCGAGAGCGATCTCTGGAAGTCGCGCAACCCCGTCGCCGGTTCCGATCAGGGGCCGGTCAAGCGCGGCGTCGGCTTCGCGCAGTCCGTCTGGTATCGCTTCGTCAGCATGGGCTCCTCGGCTGAAGTTCGAGTGCATCGCGATGGCTCGCTCGAAGTCATTTCTGCCGTGCAGGACATCGGTTCCGGCATCAGGACCGTCATGGCGCAGATTCTCGCCGAGCAGTTCGGTGTACCGCCGGCGCAGATCGCAGTCAAAGTCGGGGATACAAATTATCCGCAGGGACCGGACTCCGGAGGCAGCGTCACTACACTCTCGCTCACCCCGGCCGTCCGTGACGCGGCCTGGCAGGCATCGCAGAAATTCCTGGCAGATATCGCTCCGTCGCTCGGCACCACGCCCGGCGACCTCGTGCTGATCGACGGAGAAGTTCGCAGCCGCTCGGGCAAATGTGAGCCCCTCTCCTTCCGTCGCGCCGCAGCCAAAATGAGCGGCGCGCAAATCACCGCGCAATCGAAGCGGGTTCCTGACTACGACCCGAAGAAGTACCTGACCTACGGCGGCGTCGATGTCGCGGAAGTAGAAGTGGACACTGAAGTCGGACGCATCCACGTGCGACGGGTTCTCTCCGTCCACGACTGCGGCCGACCGATGAATCCCACACAGACCATCAGCCAGATCAACGGCGGCATCATCCAGGGCATGTCGTATACCCTGCTCGAACACCGCCTGCTCGACCCGGTCTATGGACTGATGGTCAACCCCGATCTCGACCTCTACAAGATCGCAGGCGCTCGCGAAGTCCCCGCAATCGACGTTCGCCTCGTCGAGGCGTATATCGGCCAGAGCTCGACCGACGCTTCCGGCATTGGCGAAGCGGCCGGCGTTGTTTCCATCGGAGCCGCCATCGGCAACGCGGTCTATAACGCCACCGGCGTCCGCATCCGTCAGACGCCGATGACACCCCCGGTCGTCCTCGCAGCGCTTCGCGCGGCTGCCGCGGGAAAGGAGCAGGCATGAACCGATTCACTGTCGCCGATTGCACCTCTGTCGACGCGGCGCTCTCGCAACTGAAGGACGGCGCTGTCGTCAAAGCGGGTGGAGTGGATCTGCTCGATCGTATGAAGGACGGCATCGAGCAGCCTCCGCGGCTGGTCAATATCAGGAATGTCGCCGGGCTGCGGGGGATTCACGAAACCGAGGATGGCCTCACCCTTGGACCGCTCACCACGCTCGCGGAAATCAGCGACCACCCCGTTATCCGCGAACGCTATCAGATCCTGTCTGACGCCTGCGGACACGCAGCCACCCCTCATATCCGCAACATGGCCACCGTGGGCGGCAATCTCCTGCAGCGGGTCCAGTGCTGGTACTACCGCTCCTCGGAGTTCCAGTGCATCCGCCACGGCAAGGATCTCTGTTTTGCCTTCGAAGGTTTGAATCAGTATCACGCCATCATGGAGTACGGCAGCTGCCCCTCGGTCGCCCCTTCGTCGGCCGCCGTCGCTTTGCTGGGGCTGGGAGCGAGCGTGGAACTCACGTCAGCCAAACGCGGCAAACGTACGATCGGCATTCGCGAACTCTACATCGTTCCCGACGCCAATCCGACGAAGTTCAATGTTCTGGAGCCTGATGAGCTGATCACTGCAATCAGGGTTCCCAAACCCGCGGCCGGCACGCGTTCCGCCTATCAGAAATACGGTGAAAAGGAGAGCTTCGACTGGGCGATTGCCGACGCTGGCGTAGTTCTTGAGATGGACGGCTCTACCTGTCGCCGCGCCGTCATTACCATGGGCGCCGCATCCCCCATCGTTCGGCGCGCGCCGCGGGCCGAAGCGGCGCTCGCCGGTCAACCCATTACAGAAGAGACAGCGCGCGCTGCCGGAAAAGTCGCCGTCGAGGGAGCAACACCTCTCTCCGGAAATGCGTACAAGGTCGATCTTTTTCCCGTCGCGGTCTATCGCACGATTTTGCTGGCGGCCGGTCAGCGCGATCGCGATCCCAGTGCGGCTGGATAAACGGAGATTCCCAATGAGCACAATGAATGCCACCCAAGCGTGCCAGTGCCTCCGCACCAAAAATCCCTACGGAGCCACGCCGCAAAACCCGGACGCCTGGCTACCCGCGATTCACACCGCATCCAGCTACTGGTGTCTGCGCACCATGAGCCCGGCGGGACCGGACGACCACTTCGTCCACCTGACGCGCTGTGTCGCGGGTCGGGCCTGCTACGAGGAGCCGGAAAGGTAGCTCGGGGCCCGCGCTCTGGACAGGACTCCGCCTAGACTTCCTCCTGCTGCCCGGGGTTCTGCTGGAAGAGCGCCGCTTCCGCCGTTCTCCGCCGGAGCAGCCCCGCGACCACAACACCGCCGGCACGATCCCACTTGTCGAACTCCGCTGCCGCCGCGGTGAAGTTCCCGGCATTCAGCAGGCGCAGCAATGTGGACCCGGCCAGAGCTCCCGAGCCGAGGTTGAAAGCAAAGTCGACCAGGGCATCGAACTCTTCCTGGCTCAATTGCACCGCGACGAGCCGGTTCACACAGTCCGCGGCGCTCGTGACATCCGCCTGCAGATACGCCTGCGCCTGCGCCTGGGTGATCGTCAGCCCCGCGATCACATCCGGGCCAGTGTGACCATACCCGATCGTCCAGACACCCACCTGATCCTGATATGCGTTGAGCCGGCAGCCTTCGAATTGCTCCGTCAGGGCCAGTCCCTTACCGCCGTATGCGAGGTTATTGACACCCATTTGCGAGTTCCTCCTTGCGGAATCGCACGGTCCACCCGACGCTGTCTGTGCGAGGTGGACCCCATCGTGCCACCGCGCATAGACGGCGGTCAATCCCGCTGATCGTCTCCGAAGTAACGCCTGCTACTCTGGATTTATGGACCGTTCCCCCACCGCCGGGAGTATTACTCTGCATCCCCGCGGCATTCTCTTCGACATGGATGGAATCCTCGTGAGTTCGATCGGCTCGGTCGAGCGCAGCTGGGAGAAATGGGCCACGGCGCGAGGGATCGACCCGGCTCTGGCCATTCACGCCGCGCATGGCCGCCGCGCGATCGAGACGATCCGCCTGATGCGGCCCGACCTCAACGAGGTGAAAGAGCTTGAATGGCTGGAGGAAATGGAGATATCCGACAATGTCGGACTCGAGATGCTGAGCGGGGTGGGGCCCATCCTCGACTCGCTTCCGGAAAAATACTGGACCGTCGTCACCTCCGCCACCGAACGCCTGGCGCGCAGCCGCATGGAACATGCCGGCGTCCACGTCCCGCTGCACATCGTCTCCGCCGACCGGGTCATGCACGGTAAGCCGCACCCTGAGCCCTACCAAAAGGGAGCTGCGCTGCTCGGCCTTGCCCCGTCTGACTGTCTCGTCATCGAGGACTCCGCCTCAGGCGCCGAAGCGGGTCACGCCGCCGGCTGCTCCGTTCTGGCCACGCTGTTTTCGCACTCCGTTGCCAGCCTCCGCTATGCCGACTGGATCGTTCGGACACTCGAAGACGTGCGCGTTGCCGTCACCGGCGACACTCTCAGCGTCCGGTTCACCCCGGTCGCTCGGGAAGCGGCCATCTCGGCCGGGTAAAATCCAACAGGTACAATCTCCCCGACGCTCATGGCCATTCCCGTTCGAGTCGAATACGCGCATCAACGCAAAATGCGCATCCGCAACACGCGCCGCTACCGCGCGGCCCACTGGCCCATCTGGATCTGGGTTTTCTTCCTGGCGCCGGGCCCTCTGACGTTCGACCTTTTCGCTCGCGGAGGCAACCGCAATAATCTCCTCTGGCTCGCGACAGTGATCCTTGCGACCGGGATTGCCGTCCTGCTCGGCCAGTTGCCTGGAGCGGAACCGGCTCCCTATATCCTTCGCTTCACGGAAGACCGTCCTAACCCGCTCTATCGCCGCGTCTGTTACACCTTTGCCTGGAACGCGCTGCTCAACTTCGCCCTGCTGAATCTGGCCGGACTGGCATGGGCGGTGGTTTCAGGGCAGTGGCGACTCAAGCAGATCTACGCCCACGGATACACGCCGATCCTCATCATCGTGGTAGCGCTCGGGGTCGTGGGAATTCTGCCGCGCGTTCGACGTTCAACCCAGGGCGAAGGCATCGAGCGGCGCTATTTCTACGGAACGGTCTGGTCGGTGACAGCCGCGCAGACCCTTCTGCTGATTTTGTGGAAAATCCTGCCGAAGGACCACGCCACCGACATCGTCAAACTGACAATCTATTGCGCGGTATTGATCCTGATTGGGGTTCTGTCGGCCTACGGCGTCCTTCCGCGCACGCGGCCCATCCTCCCCGGCGAACTTATGGTCGCAGATTAGCGGCGAACGCCTTTACAGAACACTTATAGCTTCCTTGCGCCGCTTTTGCAGCCGTTCCTCTGGAATCAATCCAGAGGAACATGCATGCTGCATTCGGATCAGATTTCGCTTCTGGCTCTGGGGGTGGTTGTCTCCATAGGACTGAGCTTTCTCCTCTGGACTCTCTACCACCTCATCATCGAGTCGCATCCGGACGGCCAGTCCGGGAGGGCCCCTGAGTCGATCCACCTGCGCCGCTGACCGCAGCCCGGGGCCCAGCCCATCTGATTTTAAAGATTGCCGCGCGCTGCCTGCTCCCGCTCGATGGCTTCAAACAGCGCTTTGAAGTTGCCCTTTCCGAAGCTGCGGCTTCCCTTCCGCTGGATGATCTCGAAGAACAGCGTCGGCCGATCCTCCACCGGCTTTGTGAAGATCTGCAGCATATAACCTTCGTCGTCGCGATCGACCAGGATTCCCAGCTTCTCCAGTTCAGCAATCGGCTCGTCGATCTTCCCCACGCGCTCTTCGAGCTCGGTGTAGTACGTGTGTGGCACCTTCAGGAAGGCAACGCCCTGCTCCTGCAACTGCGCTACGGTCCCGAGAATATCGTTGGTAGCAACCGCGATGTGCTGCACGCCGGGCCCATGGTAGAACTCCAGATACTCTTCGATCTGCGACTTCCTCCGGCCTTCGGCGGGCTCGTTGATGGGGAACTTCACCCGCCCATTGCCGTTCGCCATCACCTTCGACATCAGGGCCGAGTATTCGGTCGAAATATCCTTGTCGTCGAAATGCTGGTAAAGGGAGAAGCCCATGGTCTGCGCGTAGAAATCGACCCAGCGGTTCATCTCGTTCCAGCCGACGTTGCCGACCATGTGATCGATGTACTTTAATCCGGTCGGACGAGCCAGCTTATCTTCCGGTTCCGCACGGTATCCGGGCAGGAAGGGACCATCATACCCGCTCCGCTCCACGAAGGTATGGATCGTGTCGCCGTAGGTCGCGATCGACGCAATCCGCACGATGCCGCTCGCGTCTTTCAGGTCCATCGGCTCCCTCACGCTACGCGCGCCGCGTTTCGTCGTCTCTTTCCACGACTGACGCGCGTCGTCCACCCACAGCGCCACGTCGCGCACACCGTCGCCGTGAATACGCAGATGCTCCGCGATCTCTCCATCGGGCCGCAGCGGCGTGGTCAGCACAAAACGCACCTTGTCCTGTTGGAGGACGTAAGAGGCACGGTCGCGCACGCCCGTTTCCGGTCCTGCATACGCCACCAGCTTCATGCCGAAAGCAAGGCGATAGAAGTACGCTGACTGGCGCGCGTTGCCAACATAAAATTCAACGTAATCCGTGCCATTCAGGGGAAGAAAGTCTTTCTGGACTGCCAATTCAGGTTGGGTAACCGTAGCCATGTGGGAAACAACTCCTCTTTTTTGCGCTGCGCTCATACCGCTCGCCGGGGTACGATCGGGGCTCAGCGACTCAATACCATATACCCCGGCGCGCAGGACTTGCCAGTCCATTAGACGCAAAATCCTCGTCCAACATTCGCGTAATTCGGTCTTTTCGGCCCCCTCCCGGCGGCTCCTGGATGGGGACTGCAACGCGACCCTCTTCGTAGTAAGCTGATCGCGAGATGCACGCCCTGCTCGCCATCCCTGGCCACAACTGGGACTGGAAGTATTTCTGGCATCACTTCCTGGCCCTCAGCGGAGTCTTCCACTCTTTTTTCGCCTTCGTCGTCGGAGGCGCTGCCATTGCCGTCCGCAAGTTTCTCCAGCGGATCCGCGAAAACCGCGCCGCCGCGTGGCCCAGTGCCGACGGCCAGGTCCAAACGGCCCAGGTGAAGAAGCAGCAAGGGGGCTGCTGGGTCGACGTCGCGTACCGCTATTACGCCCGCCAGGAATATCGCTACGGCAAATACCGCCGCTACTTCCGCCGCAAGGCACAGGCCGAGGAATTCGCCGAAGCTATCCGCGGGCGTACCGTGCAAATCCGCTACCGCGAGGACAACCCTGCCGAGTCCGTCCTCCTCGAGCAGGATCTCCGGATGACCGGCGTTTTGCAAATGGGTTAAGCGCTCACCCGCGATTCAGCCTATGAGCCCACCGCGAAGGCAGCCCTCGACGCCCGGATCGAATCCGAATCGGAGGATGCCTAAACACGCCGCCAAACGTACCCCGAAACGGACAACCCACCCTGCAGCCCCGTCCGACGCGGTCGACGAACAGCTCGCCCGCTATCGCGCGATGCGCGATTTCGCCATGACCGCGGAACCAGCCGGTTCTTCCGGAGCGAAAACCGCGCCCGCCGCGGGGCTTCCCTTTGTCATCCAGAAACACGCTGCCACCCGCCTGCACTACGACTTCCGCCTCGGCTGGCGTGGCGTGCTTAAGAGCTGGGCGGTCACCAAGGGACCCAGCTACAACGTTAAAGACAAGCGGCTCGCGGTCGAAGTCGAAGACCACCCCATCGAATACGGCGGTTTCGAAGGCGCCATCCCGAAAGGTCAGTATGGCGGGGGTACCGTCATGGTCTGGGATCAGGGTACCTGGGAACCGGTGGTCGATGTGGACGAAGGCCTGCGTCAGGGTCAGCTTAAATTCATCCTCCACGGCAAAAAGCTACAGGGCCATTGGGCGCTGATTCGCATGAAGGGCGACCGCTTCGGCGAGAAGGGCAAAAACAACTGGCTCCTCATCAAGGAGCATGACGAATACGAACGCGGCGAGAGCGACCCCGCCATCACCGACGAGGCCCCCGACAGCGCCGTCACCGGCCGCAGCATCGAGCAGATTGCTGCCGACGAGGATCACGTCTGGAATTCCAACAAACCCGAAAAGGCGCCAGCGAATCGCTCTCGCCTGACGCGGAGGTCCTCGCTACCCCCGGCGAAGCCCGAGTCAGCGAAAGCAACGCCGGCTGCCCCGGCTGCTCCCGATCGCAGCGCCGCTCTCACGGACGCTCCGCGCGAAAGGATGCCCGGCTTCCTCGCGCCCGAGCTCGCGACATCCGTCGAGGAGCCTCCCGAAGGCGACGCGTGGCTGCACGAGCTCAAGCTCGACGGCTATCGCATCCAGGTCCATCTCGACGAGCACGCCGGCCGACGCCGGGCCCGACTCTTCACTCGCAAAGGCCTCGACTGGACGCACCGGATGAAGGACCTCGCCGCAGCAGCAGCGCGACTTCCTGTCGACACCGCCATCCTCGACGGTGAAGTCGTGGTTCTCACCGCCGATGGAACCACCAGCTTTGCCGATCTCCAGGCCGCGTTCGACGAGGGTGCGCCTCACTCTCTGACTTACTTCGCTTTCGACCTGCTTCATCTCGATGGGCACAACACGCGGTCCCTGCCGCTGGATCGCCGCAAGGCAATTCTGGAAAGCCTTCTGCAGGAATCAGGCGACCGCGCAGCATTGCGCTACAGCAGCCACATCCGCTCCAACGGAGGCGCCATGTTCCGCCGCGCCTGCCAGATGGGCGCCGAAGGAATCGTCTCTAAGCTCGCCGCTGCGCCGCACCGTTCGGAGCGCTCCCGCAACTGGCTCAAATCGAAATGCATCATGCAGCAGGAGTTTGTGGTGGGCGGATTCACCCCGCTCTCGAATGGAAGTCACGGCATTGGCTCGCTGCTCCTCGGTTATTACGAAAGCGGAAAGCTGGTCTACGCGGGGCGCACCGGAACCGGATTCAATCGCGCGACGCACGCGTTGCTGCGCGACCGGCTCGACGCGCTGCAACAGGCAAAGACGCCCTTTCACGACCCGCCCAGCGAGGCAAGGAAAGACGCAGTTTGGGTGAAGCCCGGCACTGTCGTCGAAGTGCGCTTCGCCAACTGGACTGCCGACAACCTGGTCCGCCAGGCCGCCTTCCTTGGCCTCCGCGAAGATAAGGATCCGAAAGAAGTGATTCGTGAAAGCGCCGGTGCTGTGCCGAGATCCGGCCGCAAAACGCAACCGGAGAAAGAATCGCCTGCACAGAAATCGGAAAGCGCTGAGGATGAGCCCTCCGGCCCTTCCCGGTTCACGCTCCATACCTCCCACAAGCCATCCGCTGCCAAAACCACCAGGGCCTCGTCTTCGTCTCGATCTGAGTCAACCGAAGTCGCCGGCGTTCGCATAACGCACCCTGACAAAATTCTCGACGAGCAGTCGAAGCTCACGAAGCTCCAGCTCGCGGAATACTACCGGGCTGTCGCCGAACACCTGCTGCCCCACATTGCGCGACGTCCGCTCAGCATCGTGCGCTGCCCCGAGGGAAGCGGCAAACCCTGCTTCTTCCAGAAGCACATCGGCATGGGCGTTCCCGCCGGCATCGACAGCGTTCCCGTGACCTCGAAGAAGGGTGGAGAACCCGAAGAATATCTCACCATCTCCAAAGTCGAGGGCCTGGTGGGCCTCGCGCAGATGGGGGTCCTTGAAGTTCATCCCTGGGGCTCTCGCAATGCAACGCTGGAGAAGCCCGACCGGCTGATTATCGACCTCGATCCCGATCCCGAACTCCCGTGGAAGCAACTCGTCGCCAGCGCCACCGAAGTCCGCGAGCTCTTCCAACAGCTTGGCCTCGAGTCTTTCGTGAAGTCCACCGGCGGCAAAGGACTCCACATCGTCGCGCCGATCACGCCGCACCACGAATGGCCCGAAGTGAAGGAGTTCGCGCATCACTTCGTCCTGATGATGGAGCGCGCCCACCCGGATCTCTATCTCACGAAGATGACGAAGTCCGCCCGCACCCATCGCATCTTTCTCGACTACCTTCGCAACGAGCGCGGCGCTACCGCAGTTGCCGCCTGGTCGCCCCGAGCGCGAGCCGGGGTGCGCGTCGCGGTCCCACTCACGTGGGCGGAACTCAGCCGCACCGATCCGAAGCAGTTCTCCGTCGCGAATTACAGCGACTGGAAATCACGTCTCAAGCGCGATCCGTGGCTGACGATGGATTCGGTGCAGCAGCCGCTGACACAGCGAGCCATGAAAGCCGTCGCTGCGATGCTCCGGCCCTGAGTCGTCCAGCCGAGAGCGTCACAGCCGCCGCAGGGCCATTCTGGCCGCGTGGTAACCGCACATTCCGTGCACTCCGCCCCCCGGCGGCGTCGACGACGAGCAGAGATACAAATCTTTCGTGCCGGTGTAGTAATTTCCGAGCGCGGGACGAAACGCCAGCTGTCGCACCGACAACTCCCCGCCGTTGATATCGCCGCCGACCAGGTTTGCGTTCATCCGCTCGAGCAGCGCCGGCGTCGATACATGCCGCGCCAGGACGCAATCTTTAAATCCGGGTGCGAAGCGCTCCAGCTGCGCCTCGACCGGACCTGTTATATCGACCGGGCAGCCGTTCGGTACATGGCAGTAAACCCAGGCCACATGCTTTCCCTGCGGCGCGCGGGTCGCATCGAACAGCGAAGGCTGAGCCACCAGCGTGAAGGGCCGGTCAGGAACGGCATGATGCGTCGCGGCATATTCCGAGCGCGCGATCTCTTCGAGCGTGCCTCCCAGGTGTACCGTGATGGAGCGATGGCACTCCCGGGCTCGCCACGGGATCGGCTCCGACAGCGCATAGTCGATCTTAAAAACCCCGGGCCCATAGCGGTATTGTTCCATCTCGCGTTTATAGGTTTTCTGCAGCCGGTCGCCGGCGATGGCCCGCAACTGCTTTGGCGTGATATCGCAGAGAATGGGCCCGTTGCCGCGGTCAATCTCTTCCACGGAAGCGATTCTGCGGCTCGTATGCAGAGCGCCTCCGTGCCTGCGCAGCACGGCGATCAACGCGTCGGTAATCGCCTGCGATCCGCCCTTCGGTACCGGCCATCCCACCACGTGCGCGGCCGCGCCCAGCACGATACCGGCAGCCGAACTCAGTGGCTGATCGAGACTCAGGAACGAATGGGCGGCCAGACCCGCAAAGAGCGCACGGGCTCTCTTGCCCCTGAACGTCCGCCGCGCCAGTCCCGTCGCCGACTGCATCGCCTTCCGCCCAAACTGCGCCATCAGCAACGGTCGCCGCGGGATCCGTGTCACCGGCCCCATGGCATCGATGGCAAAGTCGCTCCAGTGTTCCGCCAGCAGTCCCACCAGTTGGCGCCAGGCAGCCCCGTCTTCGCCGAGGACGGTTTCCTGGTCCTTCAGGCTGGATTCGAGAGTGACCGCCGTGCCGTCGTCCAGCGGGTGGGCCAGCGGTGCTGTGCCATGAATCCACTGCAGCCCGTACTCGGCCAGCGGGAGGGTGAGGAAGAACGGCGAGCCAGCACCCATCGGATGCACCGCCGAGCCAAAATCGTGCCGAAACCCGGGCAGCGTCAGTTCCATCGTCCGCGCGCCCCCGCCGGGCTGCGTCTCCGCCTCGTAGACATCGACCGCGAGCCCGGCGCGCGCGAGCACAATCGCCGCCGCCAGCCCGTTCGGTCCCGCTCCGATTACCGCAGCCTCTTTCATCGCGCAGGGCCTCGCTGCTCCCGCTCCCGCATTCGCAGCTTCACGTAATAGAGGAGGTAAATCACCACCGCGGCGTTAATGACCGTCAGCCCAATGCGCATTGGAGTCACATGGCGAATGATCTGGAAGAACTCAATCGGGAGAAAGGACGCCGTCAGAACCAGGGTCACAAATTCCGCCCAGGTTTTTTCCATCACCAGACCCGTCCCCTCAACGATGTCCAGCGCCGCAATGACAAAAATCGCCGCGCTGATCTGCTTCAGCCGGTGCGGGTCGATGAGCGCGACCTTGTCGAGAAACAGATTGACAAAATGTCCTTCCGGGTTGAAGCGCATGGCCAGGATGAAGTGCTCCGCCACATCCATCAGGTCTTTGTGCAGCAGGCGCAGCGCACCAAACCCCAGCAGGACAAACAGCAGCGCCTGCAGCAGTTTAAAGACCCCGATGGCGATGATCCACTGGTCGTGGGCCGAACGCGCACGGCCGTTTCGAAGCTGGACGGAGGAGGTTGTCATAGCGCGCAGACGCGCGACGTTCCTCTTTTCATCTTCCCACAGGCAGGCGTCCAGGCAATACCGCTACCGGGCCACCAGCCGAGACGCAGGCCTCTTCAGATAGGGCGCCAGCTTCTCCAGCGCCGCCTCCACGCTGATTCCATGCCGCGCCCGCAGTGCATCCACTTTGCCGTGCTCGATGAACCGGTCCGGCCATCCGATTCGCACTACCGGCGTATCGATACCCATCTCACTCAACGTTTCCAGAACGACGCTGCCGAAGCCCCCCATCAGCACGTGATCTTCGAAGGTGACCACCGCCGATGCAGTCCGCGCAACCTGCGCGATCAGCTCGCGGTCAAGAGGCTTGATAAATCGCGGGTTGATCACCGTTGCGGAGTACCCCTGCTCCTCCAGCCGCCGCGCCAATTCCTTCGCCATCGGCAACAATGCTCCGAGGCCGAGGATCGCAAAGTCTTCGCCTTCCTGGATCACTGCCGCGCGCCCGATCTCAAGCGCCTGCGGCCGCGCCTTCGGCTTCGCACCGGGCCCTGTACCGCGCGGATACCGGATCGCGCTCGGCCCTTCATGCAGCATCGCCGTGAACATCATGTCCGCGAGCTCATCCTCGTCAGCCGGCGCCATCTGCACGATATTCGGCACCCCGCGCAGGTAGGCAATATCGAAGAGTCCATGATGGGTCGGACCGTCGTCTCCGCTCAGTCCCGCGCGATCCATACAGAACACCACCGGCAGGTTCTGGAGGCACACGTCGTGCACAATGGGGTCGAAGGCCCGCTGCAGAAAGGTGGAGTAGATCGCACAATACGGCTTTAATCCCTGGGTCGCCATCCCGGCCGCAAAGATCACCGCATGCTCCTCGGCAATTCCAACGTCGAAATACCTTTTCGGATGGTGCGGTCGAAAAAGATCCAGTGCCGTGCCATTCGGCATCGCCGCCGTAATCGCCACAATCTTCTCGTTTTCGTTCGCCAGTTTCACCAGCGTCTCGGCGAAGATCTCCGAATAGGTCTTCTGTCCGGCCGTTTCTGTCTTTCCCGTCTCCGGATCGTACGGTCCCAGACCGTGGAACTTCTTCTGCTTGTCGAGCGCGGGCTGAAACCCTCGCCCTTTTTGCGTGATAGCGTGCAGCAGCACTGGCTTGTCCTGCTGCTTCAGGAATTTGAACGTCTCGATCAGGAGCCCGATATTGTGGCCATCCACGGGACCGTAGTAGGTCAGGCCGAACTCCTCAAAAAGGAACGACGGCCATAGCAGGCCCTTGGCCGCTTCTTCCGCGCGCTTCACCACATTCAGCGCTCCGCGGCCACCGACCCGTTCGAGCAGCCGAGCGGCTCCATCGTGCAACTGGCTCAGGTGCGGGTTGGTTACGATCTTGTGCAGATATTTGGCGATGGCCCCGACATTCCGGTCAATCGACCACTCATTGTCGTTCAGCACCACGATCATCCGCCGGGTCTGATCGGCAATGTTGTTCAGCGCTTCGAACGAGATTCCGTTGGTGAAAGCGGCATCTCCAGCCAGCGCAATGACGTGCTCTTTACCGCCCGCCAGATCGCGCGCCACCGCCATTCCCAGAGCCGCGGAAAGAGCCGTTCCCGCGTGACCCGCGCCGTAGCAGTCGTGCTCGCTCTCGGTACGGAGCATGAAGCCGTTGAGGCCGCCAGGCTGGCGCATCGTGTCCATCCGGGCACAGCGCCCCGTCAGCATCTTGTGCACGTAGGCCTGGTGGCTCACGTCAAAGACGAACTTGTCGGTGGGGGTATCGAAGACGAAATGCAGGGCCAGCGTCAGCTCCACAACGCCCAGGTTCGGACCCAGATGACCGCCCGTTTTCGAAAGCGTCGTGATCAGGTGCTCCCGAATCTCCTGAGCCAGCTGTTCCAGTTGCGGAACCGACAGTTTCCGTAAGTCGGCAGGGGAGTGGATCGTGTCGAGAATATTACCCATGGGGTTCCAGAGGGGTCCGTCTGTTGTAAACACAGGAGAGCACGGACAGTTGCCCGGGAATCAAAAAGACCCCGACTGGGGGGCCTTCCTTCCAGAACGTCCTCTGAAGATTAAGTATAGCGGTTTTCTTTCCCGGCATTCGTCCCGTCCTCATCCGAGGCGGTACCTGGCACGACCCTGCGGACAGCGCAGCCGTGCGCCCCTAATCGACCGCCAGGCTCAACTGATGCCGCAGGTCCGCCCCGCGCACCCAGAAGATGACATCCGTCGCAATGTTCGTAGCGTGGTCCGCGATCCTTTCGAGGTTCCGCGAAATCAAAATTGCCGGCAGCGCCTGATCGGCCGTTTCCGGCCGCTCCTGGATCACTTTTGTCAGATCGGTAATGGCCACCCGATTCATCCGATCGATTTCGTCGTCCATCTCCCGCACAGACTCCGCGACCAGGGCATCGCCATCCAGCAGCGACTGGAGGGCCGTACGGATCATGCGCCCGGCAAAGTCGCCCATCCCCGCAATATCCACCGGCAGATCAATGGATTCCTGATCGAGAAGGTCCAGCGTTCGCACGGCAATGCTGACGGCCATATCGCCGATCCGCTCCAGATCGCCGTTGATCTTGATCACCGCCAGGATAAACCGCAGATCGATGGCCATCGGCTGCTCCCGCGAGAGCAGTTCGTAGGCCATTTCATCCACTTCGCGTTGCGCCGTGTTGATCGCGGTTTCGTTTTCCCGGACATACTGACAGAGGCCCTGATCCCTTTGCAGCCACGCGTCCACCGCCGACTCCACGGCCTGTTGCGACAGCGCCGCCATCGCCAGCAGCTTGTCCTTCAGTTCGGCCAGCTGCAAATGAAAATGAATCCGCGGCACCTTGTCCTCCCCTGTTCTGTTCGCGGCTCCGGCTCAGTCACCGCCGTCCCGGAAGCCGATTCCTGTATTGTGCATCCCCACAGGTGAATACTTCGCAAATTTCGTCGATTCCAGTTACCAGCGTGAGTCGGATCGAGGCTGCAGAGGAACCGCGGAGCAGCACGTTTCTCGGCTGGCAGTCCCTCAGCGAACTGCTTTTTAGCCGCCGTTAGCTTAGCCGCTTCTCCGCTTCCTGGGCCGCTTCGTAAATCTGGTCGAAGGACTCCACCGCGTACAGCACTTTCTGCTCCTCCGAAACGAGGAATTTCTGGTCCAGCACCTGCTCCAGGTTGAACTCCCGAATCTCCGGCTTGCCTTCGATGACGTGGGTCCCTTCTCCGTGCGATGAAATCAGCCCGCTGCCATAGAGTTTGACCCTGCCCTTCTGCCGAATGACTCCGAACTCCACCGTGAACCAGAAGAGCCGGCCCATCCGCTCCAGCTTGTCCTTGTCGTGCATCAGCCCGGCACACACGCGCCCGTAGTGCTGGAGAAAGTCGGCGAACACGGGATGGGCATGCATCGGCACGTGCCCGAATACGTCGTGAAAGATATCCGGTTCCGGCGTGTACTCCATCGACTCGCGGCTGCGGATATACGTCGTCGTCGGGAACTGCCGCGCCCCCAGCATCTCGAAGAAGGCATCCGGTGGCAGAAAACCGCTCACCGGCGTGGCGTTCCATCCCGTCCGCGGCGCTAATCTGCGGTTCACGTCGCTCAGGTTGGGGATCGTGTCCTCGCGGAGCCCGATCTGTTCAAATCCGTTCAGGTATTCCTCAGCAGCATGCTCCCGGAGTTGTGGCATACGTCGCCGCACCAGCTCCGCCCATACCGCATGCTGCTCCTCGGTATAGGCACCCCAGTTCTGTTGAATCAGATACGGCCGCGCTACAGGCAAAGGGCCCGTGCTCATGGAATTCGCGCCCTGCTTCGGCGCTTCCACACTCGCTATCCCTGGAGGATTCATCCCCAGCCACCCCCGGCAAAACTTTAGAGAATTTCACTCACTCTACAGGGATGTCAAGGAAACGACACTAGCCCTTCTTCTTTACGGACTTTGGTTGCTGTGCGGCCGGTTCCGAAACGGGCGGCAAGTCGTACACCTCGACCGCTCCATCCCTCAGGATCGCGAACCGCTTCCCATCCGGCGAAAGCGCCACATTCTGTCCCGCGGTCAGGACAGGGGAGGCATCCTTCACCAGCACCAGCTTTCCGGTTTCGGTGTCATAGACACCTGCGAGCTGCGCGGTGATGTCTTCGGGATAGAGCGCGTCGAATGCGCTGATCGGTCGCGTCACCTCGAGCGATTCGTAGGCAAACCGGCTTCCGTTCTCGGCGTAGTCGAACCATCCCCAGACGTACTTGTTTTGCCAGCGGCTCTGCCACAACTTCTGGCCGTTCGTTGAAATCGCCACCACCTGGTGATCATTTCCGTTGAAATAGCAGCCGATCATCAGCGCCACCGTGTCGCTCACAGGCTGGGCCCCAGGCCGGCACGTTGAGTTGACCTCGGCAATGGTTTTAGGCGCTCCGTGGAACGGCAGCGCGCGCACCACCCAGGAGGCTTCTTTCGTCCCTTCAAGCGTGTCCAGGGTTCCGTCGTTCATCAGCGGAAGCAACACGGCGTTCTGGGCGTCGCTGGCGGCGATGGCCGACCTCGATCCCGAAGGCAGGATGATGACCTTCACCGGCCGCGCCGGCTCTCCGGCACCCATGAGGCTCACGGCCGGATGCGGTTTTTCCGGCTCGGCCGTCTCCAGCACCGTGAATTTACGGTCCGGCGAGATCTCCACCTCGCGCAGACCGTCGCGGAGGTTCAGATAGGGCTCAAGGCTCAACGACGGGCCGGTCAGAAACAGCGAGTCCCGTATTCGCAGCAGAAATCTGCCCTCCGTGTAGGGCCAAAGGTAGGCGGCGCGATCGTGCATTCGCCATTCGGCCTGTTTGGTTACTTTCCGGGTTTTCAGATCGAGCACAAGCGCACGGATTTCCTGGTCGTCGTCACCGGTCTGGTCCTCCGGGCTCCGTTTCAGCAGACCGCCAACGCGGAACGTGAAGAGCAGATGGTCGTCGTCGAAAAAGCCGACCGTAGCCGACGAGAGCCTGTAGGTCAGGTAAAAGGCGGACGGCGGCAGATACCCAAGCGGCGCGACTTCAATCCGAACCGCCGGCTTGAGGTCGCTCGGCTCCATCGCCGCAGGGGGAGGCTTGTGATCCGCGCCTGCCGATCCGGCTGCCAGCAACAGCGCTGCCATACCTGCCGCTTTAACCCAAACCGGTGGTCGCATGATTTCCCGTTCCCATTCTCCGTACTCTTTTATGACAGGGCAAATTCGCCTTCGTTTGCAACGGATTTGACGGCGCGCCGCAATGTGGTTATAAAACGTTGTCTGAAGTTTGTGGAAGTCGCCGCCCGCGAGGGCTGCGCCTTCGAGGCATCGCTTACTATGGCCCGAATGCACGAAGCCCGAGAAAACCCCGCCGCCCGCCGCTCGCCCCGTTCGCCTTCCGCGAAACCCAGCGCTGCCGCTCAGGAGAATCAGCGTTCTTTTCAGGAGTATCAGAACGCCGTTCAGCTGATGCAGCAGGGCAAGTACGAAAAGGCACGCGTCCTTTTTGAAAAGCTCTCCCGCGAAGGCCCTCCCGAGATCCTCGAGCGTTCCCGCGTTTACATCGCCGTATGCGACCGCAACAGCAAAAGCGATGCCCGCGAGTTCGCGAGCCCTGAGGAGCACTACGATTACGCTGTTTCCCTGCTGAACACCGGCTCCTACGAGGAGGCGCGCGACCAGTTCGATTCTATCCTTGCTTCTTCGCCTGAAGCCGATTTCGCGCACTACGGCATGGCCCTGCTCAGCAGCATGACCGGCCAGGCGGAGGAGGCTCTCGACCATCTCACTCGCGCCATCGAGCTCAATCCCGCCAACCGCATCCAGGCGCGGAGCGACCCCGACTTTGTCGATATGGCCGACGATCCCCGCTTTACCGAATTGCTCTACCCCGAGATGGGCTGACATCTTCGCGCCGATCCCGGGGTTAGACTCATACATGGAAGTCGATTTTGCCGATTCCGTGAGTATTCAATCCACGCGATCCCTTCGCCCACCAGGTTTGCGCGTCGTCGCTATGGGCGGAGGAACGGGCCTCTCCACCCTGCTCCGCGGGCTCAAGTACAGAGTGCCTCACGGCGCCGGGCTTCTTTCTGTCCCCACGCGAGCTCCGCTCATCGCCGACCTTACCGCTGTGGTGACGGTCACCGACGACGGAGGCTCCAGCGGCCGGCTTCGGCGCGACTTCAACATGCTGCCGCCCGGCGATCTTCGCAACTGCATGGTCGCGCTTTCTGAAGATGAGGGCCTCATCGCCCGTCTCTTTCGGCACCGTTTCCGCAATGGCGGCGACCTGGGCGGTCACAACTTCGGCAACCTCTTTATCGCCGCGCTCACTGAAATGACCGGCGACTTTGCCCAGGCCATCAAACTTGCAGCTGAAATCCTGGCCACCCGGGGCCACATCCTGCCCGTCACCTCGGCGAACGTTACCCTCGCGGCACGCATGGAAGACGGCTCTGTCGTCCGCGGCGAAACGAGCATCACTGCCAGCCGCCAGCGCATCGTCGAACTCACCCTTGAGCCTTCGGATGCGGTGCCGACACCCGAGACGCTCGATGCAATTGCCGCTGCCGACCTGATCACCATCGGTCCCGGCTCTCTCTACACCAGCATCGTCACGAACCTGCTGGTGCGTGGCATTCCCGAAGCCCTGGGCGCCGCCCAGGGAACACGCGTCTTTGTCTGCAACCTTATGACCCAGGCGAACGAGAGCCTGCACCTGACTGCCTCCCAGCACATCGAGCGCATCTACGAGCATGCTGGCCGTCCAATCTTCGACTATGCGCTCGTGAACACCGCTCCCGTTTCAAAGAGCCTCCGGGATCGGTACGCCGCCCAGGGCGCCGAAACCACCATAGCCGATGTCGACCGCATCGAGGCGCTTGGCATCCACTGCATCACCGGCAACTTCGCCGACGAAGGAGACGTGCTGCGGCACGCCTCGGACCGGGTCACCGACGCACTGCTCTCGCTGCCGGTCCGTGCAGCAGCCGTAGCCACGCACTAGAGTTCTTCGCTGCCGGCGACAGACTGACTCTATCCCACCGCCTCTTCGTCCATTTCCTCCTCCGAATAATCCGGCTCGTCATCCGCCAGCAGCCCGAGCGCCTGCTTTTCAAACAGGCGTCGATAGGTACCGCCGGGTATCCGCACCAGTTCCTCGTGCCTGCCCTCCTCGACAATCGCGCCGCGATCAAAGACGAGAATCCGGTCCAGCATCCGTACGGTAGACAGACGGTGCGCGATCACGATCGCCGTCCGCCCCGCAATCAGCCGCTCCAGTGCTTCCTGAATCAGTGCCTCCGACTCCGAATCCAGGCTCGATGTTGCCTCGTCCAGCACCAGCACCGGCGTGTTCGCCAGAAAGGCGCGCGCCAGCGCCACCCTCTGGCGTTCTCCGCCCGAGAGCTTCACTCCGCGTTCGCCCACCAGGGTCGCATACCCCTTCGCCTGCCGCTCGATAAAGGCATCGGCGTTGGCGAGGCGCGCCGCCCTCTCTATCTCCGGCCGGCTCGCATTCGGACGCCCGTATGCGATGTTCTCCGCCAGCGAGCGGTGGAAGAGGATCGGCTCCTGCGGCACGAGTGCCAATTGCTGCCGCAGAGACTCCTGCGTTACCTCGCCAATGTCCTGCCCATCCACCAGAATCCTGCCCCCGGACAGGTCATACAGGCGATGCAGCAGCTTCACAAACGTGGTCTTCCCCGAACCGGAATGCCCGACCAGGCCAACACGCTCCCCGGCCTTGATGCGCAGCGAAAAGTCGCGGAACAAGGGGTCCGTCTGCATTCCGTAGCGAAACGTCACCCGCTCATAGACGATTTCGCCTGCGCACACGCGAATCGGCTGCGCTCCGGCGCGATCGGCTACGCCCAGCGACAGCGATTCGAATCCGACCATATCTTCCATCTCGTTGACGCTGCGCTGCAGGTTCGCAATGTGTTGTCCCGTATCACGCAGATAGCCGTGCACCAGAAAGTAGCTGGTCAGCACAAACGTGACATCGCCCGGCGTGGCCCGGCCGCGCCACCACAGCCACACAGCAGACGACACCACCAGAGTGCGCAGCACAAGCAGCACCAGCATTTGCGCGCCGCCGCTCCGCGTCGAGAAAATCCACGTCCGGTCGGTGCGCCGCGCCCACTTGCCGATTACCCGTCCAAGCCTGCGATCCTCGCGTGCTTCTGCGCCGAAGGACTTCACCGCTGTGTTGCAGGTGATCGCATCGGCCAGCGCGCCGCCCATGCGCGTATCCTGCGCATTCGACAGCCGCGCCGCCGGTGCGACATAGCCCAGCGACAGCGCCACCGAAATCGCCACATAGACGGTCGCGCCCGCGCCGACCAGGAGACCCATCGCCGGCCAGCGCAGCCCCAGCACCAGCGGACATCCGGCCAGCACCAGCAGCGCCGGCAATAACGCCAGCAACAGGGTGTCGTCCATCAGATCCACGGCCCAAATACCGCGCGTGACTTTGCGCACGATGGAACCGGCGAAGTTGTTCGCGTGCCAGTCGGTCGAGAACCGCTGCACGCGCCAGAACGCGTCGCTGGCCATACGGGTCATCAGGCGCAGCGTCAGCCGTACGATTCCGAGGAAGGCAACGTAGCGCGCGATCATCAGAATCGTCCCGAGACAGGCCATCGCCGCAATGGCCATGACCGCGCCATGCAACCCGTGCGCGCGCATGGCAGCCCGCGCCGCCACGGCGTCCACCAGCCGTCCCGCATAGACCGGCATCAGGAGATCGGCTCCCGTCGCGAATGCCATGCTGGCGGCGACCACTGTCACCCACCGCGCCTCGCGCCGCCAGTGCCGAAATAAAAACTTCAGGACTTCGCCGACGGCTCTGCGACTGCCGCCACGGTGCGTTTTCGCTGCACTCATATAATTTTCCTGAAAGACCGGGCATCGACTCCGGCCTCGTTGGCTTTGGTTTTCGAAGGGCCGATCAGCGGACCGTCTGCATACAGAACGAGCCGCCCGCGGGCTGCTTCTGCCGCCCGATAGTCAAAACACTGGAATCGGAGTCAGAAGAGAGAACTGACGAAGACGGGCGCCGGCCCCTGCGTTTTGGGATCGCGGAGCGAAGTGTGCATTATCATGGCGCCTTCCTTTCGTCAGAGAAGATGAACAAGATTACCACGGTTTTGGTCTACAGCAGAGAAGCACACCACTTCCGGAAGGCCGGTTTTTGATCCCCGCTACTGGCTGCCGGCTGTCCTCTTCAACTGCCCGCATGCCGCGTAGATATCCCGCCCCCGCGGGCGCCGCACGAACGCCGGAACTCCCTGCTCGCGCAGCCGCTCCTGGAATCGCACCACATCTTCCGGCCGCGGCATCGTGAATGGCACCTCGGGCCCGGGATTCCAGGCAATCAGGTTCACCTTCGCCGGAAACCGGGCGCGCCGCACCAGCCTGACCACCTCGTCCGCATGCTGCTGCTGATCGTTCACTCCGCCCAGCAGCACATATTCGAAGGTCACCCGCTCCCGCGGTCGCAGTCGCAGCTTCCGTACGGCCTCCATCACCTCGCCGATGTTCCACTTCCGCGTGATCGGCATGATCCCTTCCCGGACCAGATCATTGGGTGCGTTGAGGGAGATTGCCAGTTTCGGCCGCACTGGTTCCTGCGCGAAACGCAGAATGCCCGGCACAATGCCCGAGGTCGATACGGTCATCCGGGATTCGGAAATCTCCATTTCGTCGACCAGGAGCCGCACAGCTGCCATGAACGCGTCATAGTTCAGGAATGGCTCCCCCATTCCCATGAACACCAGATTGATCCGATCGCTTCTCGGGTCCGCTTCGTGTCTTTTCAGCACCGTCGCCACCTGACCGGCAATTTCGCCCGCGGTGAGGTTGCGCACAATTCCCAGCTTCGCCGTCAGACAAAACTGGCAGTTGACCGCGCAGCCAATCTGACTCGAAACGCAGATGGTTGCTCGCGACCAGCTTTTCTCTTTCGAAGCGGGCGTGTCACTGTCGTACGACCCTTCATCCCCATCGTCCCCTTCCGGCATCCAGACCGTCTCGACCGTCTGGCGGTCGGCGCATTCGATCAGATACCGCTCCGTGCCATCGACCGATCGGAATACTTCCGCAATCCGGGGGAGACCGATGCGAAATCCGGCTGCAGTCACTCTTTCTCGCAGCTCTTTCGGCCAGGGAGTGACCTCCTGGATATCCGCCACCTTTTGCCGGTAGAGGGCGGTTGCCAGTTGCCGCAGGCGGTATCCGGCCAGGTCGAATTCGCGCAACCTATCGCTAAGTTCTTCATTCGAAAGGCCAAAAAGTACTTCACCCGGAGCGTCACCCGGAGCGTCTAAGATGATGGGTAGAGTTTTCCCGCCGGCAGGCATCTGTCAGTCCCGAGCATAGCGCATCCAACGTCCGGCAGGATTCGGCCCGCAACCTCTGAACCCCCAATCGAAATGACGAACGAACGCAATATCCGCCGTACTGTCCTTCCCAACGGCCTCATCGTGCTCACCGAGCGCATGGAGCACGTCCGCTCCGTCGCCATGGGGGTGTGGATGCGGGTTGGTTCCCGACACGAAGTCCCCGAGCTCAACGGCATCTCACATTTTGTGGAGCACATGGTTTTTAAGGGGACCCGGTCCCGCTCCGCACAACGTATCGCCCGCGAAGTCGATGCCATAGGCGGCAATCTCGACGCCTTCACCGGCAAGGAAACGGTCTGCTTCAACATCAAGGTTCTCGACGAGCATGTTCCGACCGCTCTCGACGTTCTTTCCGATCTGGTCCTCAATCCCGTTTTCGCAGCCGAAGAGATTACCCGCGAACGCGGGGTCATTCTCGAAGAAATCAAGATGGATGAAGACAGCCCCGACACTCTCGTCCACGAGATCTTCACGCAGAATTTCTGGAAGGGTCATCCGCTGGGCAAGCCGATTCTCGGCACCCGCGACACAGTCCGAAGTTTCGACCAGAACACTTTGGTCCGATTCTTTGAACAGCGATTCCAGGCCGGTAACATGGTGTTTTCCGCCGCCGGTAATATCGAGCACGACAGTTTTGTCGAACTGGTCTCCCGGAGCTTCAGCTCACTGGCCGCCGGGCCGGCCTGCCGCGACGATCGCGCGCCGACCGTCACCCCGCGCATCCATCTGCGCAACAAGAAGTCCCTCGAGCAGGTCCAGCTCTGTCTGGGCGTGCCGGCTCCGCCTGTGGCGGACTCGTCCCGCTACATCACACTGCTGCTCAACACCATTCTCGGCGGCGGCATGAGTTCCCGCCTTTTCCAGACTGTGCGCGAAGAGCGCGGCCTGGTGTACGCCATCTACAGCGATCTGGCTCCTTACCGCGATACGGGCTCCCTGTGCGTGTACGCCGGCACCTCCGCGGACCGCGCTCTACAGGTGATCGATCTGATTATGGAAGAGTTCGGTCGCCTTAAATCCGAGCCGCTGCAGCCCGGCGAGCTCCGCCGTGCCAAGGATCAGCTGAAGGGAAATCTTCTTCTCTCCCTCGAAAGCTCCATGTCGCGTATGTCGAACCTCGCCCGCCAGCAGATGTACTTCGAGCGCTTCTTCGGGCAGGAAGAAATCCTCGAGCGCGTCGAAGCCGTGACAGAAGAGGAAGTCCGGGCCATGGCCGCGAATCTCTTCCACTCCGATCGTGTCGCTCTAACGCTGCTCGGCCGCCTCGAGGGCCTTCACCTGACACGCGACCAGCTGGCCTGCTAGGCAGTATCGACATAGAGGAACGGCCGGCGTTGAGAGCGAAATCACAAGGAAATCGCCGCTATGGAAGTTATTGCGCAGAATTTTCGCTCCCAACCCTGCGGGACGGGAGCCTTTTCGCCCATTTCTTTGTCGCTCGTCGCTAAGATAGGCCCGATATCTGCCACTCCTCGCTTCGCGAACTGAGCGAAAATGCCCTCCGTCGCCCACCATCCCTATATCTCGATACAGCCTAGTGGATTCCCGCTGCGTTCAGATGCGATGAGTACATTCGGTCGGTCTTCTGGATGTGATTGACCAGCCAGTCACGCAGCAGATTCAATACCTGCACCGAGTTCGCCGCCCGGCCTTCGCGTGTTTGCCTGTCGAGCGCCTCGACATCAGCCACAAACTTCCTGTGCATCTCCTGATGGAGCGCCAGCTGCGGATAATTCGTCTTCTTCAGTAACTCTTCTTCCTGCGCAAAATGCGTGCGGGTGTAATCCAGCAATTCCCTGGTCGTATTACTGATCATTTCCCGCCCCTGTCCCATCCGCATTGCGTCGGCCAGATCATTGATGATCGCAAAGAGTTTTTTGTGCTGCGAGTCGCAAAGCGCAACCTTCACGCTGTAGGAATCATTCCACGTAAACAGAGGTGCCATCGGTTTCTCCCGCTGAAGGCGTCAGCAAGAGAATGACCCAAAGCGAAAAGCAGTCTTAGAACCTTCTCACCGTGGACCGTTGTCCGGCGCCAGGGATGGTTATTGTCGACCGGCTGCCGGTATCCTCTCCACTACCGCAGCGAAGAATCCGTCGCAGGGATGTACCCCGGGCACGGTTCGCAGAAAATCCCCTGCGTTCGCGCTCCGCAAGCGCTCGCGCCCCTCCGCCGTGACGATGCCGCGCTCCTGCAACCGGTCCAGAATCCCTGCAACGGGAACGATCCGAAATTCCGGAGCTTCGCGCAGCACTTCCTCTACCACCTGTTCGTTCTCTTCCGGCTCCAGCGAGCACGTGGAGTAAACGAGCCGACCGTTCGACCGGAGGCCCTGCAACCCGGCCTGCAGAATCGCCGCCTGGCGCACCTGCCGTCGCTTCAGGCTCGGCTCAGTCAGACGGAATCGAATCTCTGGATTTCGCGCCATCGTTCCCGTTCCACTGCACGGCACATCGCAAAGGATGAGATCCCATTCCGGCTCCAGATCCATGGCCGCGGCATCCGCTGCTTTGAACGTCAGCTTTCCGGCGACCGATTCCGGCAGGATTCGACGCATCCCCTCGAGCCGTTTCCGGCTCACATCCACCGCTGTGATCGCCGCCTCCGGCAGCCGCTCGGCCAGGATGGCCGTTTTTCTGCCCGGAGCCGCGCAGGTATCCAGCACATTGCGCCCACCCTCGACAGCCGCCGCCGCAATCTCAGCCACCAACTGCGAGGCTTCGTCCTGGATTCGAACCGCGCCCTCCCCAGGAACATGACTGCGTGGAGCATCCCCGGATACCAATCGCCGAGCGCAACTCAGGAAAAACCCCGGCTCCGTATCAAGCCGGCTCAAATCCACACCCGGATCCATCCGCAACGTCGTTCCGGCCGGTTCCTGATCCCATCGGCAAATCGCTTCTGCCGCATCCTCTCCATACTGTCGCACCCAACGCTCCACCATCCACGCTGGATGAGCTGAGATCGCAGCGGATCCCGCGGCGCTATGGTCTTTGGTGGCCTGCGGCATGGGGCCGGTAGCCTGGATTTTTCGCAGCACCGCATTGATCATGCCAGCCGCACTGCGTTCCTTCCCCTGCTTTACGAGTTCCACGCTGTCGTGAATTACCGCATAGGCCGGCACTCGCTCCAGATGCAGCAACTGATACGCGCCCATCTGCAGAGCTGTAGCCACTTCGACGCTCAGCCTGGTATCCGGCCGCGCCAGATGCCGGCGAATCCTGGCATCCAGTGCCAGTTGCCACCGCAGCGTCCCCATCACGAGGGTTGTGGTGAGATTCCGATCCACAGCCGAGAGCCTATCGACCTCCGGCGATCGCAACAGCTCATCGCTGTGCGCATCCGCATTTGTCATTTGATTCAGAATTCGAAATGCAATTTGCCGCGCCGGAGCTATCATTCCCCAAGCCGCATTCCGCTTTGCAGCGCATGTCCCCGCAGAAATTCCCCCGCTGCCATCCGCCGCTTGCCTTCCAGCTGCACGTCGACCAGTTCCAGCCATGTCCCATCGCCACAGGCGGCGAACATGGTTTCCTGCTCCGCCAGCAGCATTCCTGGCTCGGCTCCGGCGGCACCGCGCACCTCGGTCGGCAGCATTCGATGAACGACCAGTTTCTTTCCGCCCAACAGCGTCCAAGCCCCGGGCCATGGCTGAAAACCGCGCCAGCGGTTATAAATCACCATCGCAGGTTGGGAGAAATCCATTCGTCCGTCCTCGCGCGTCAGGATTGGCGCCAGCGTTGCCATGGATTCTTCCTGCTTCCGTGGACTGATGGCTCCTGCCGCCAGTCCCTGCAGCGTCTCCATCATCAGATCCGCGCCCATTTCCGCCAGCAGCGGAAACACATCCGTCGATGTCATGCCGGGCGCGAGTGCCATCTCCCGTTGCAGCAGAATGTCGCCGGTATCGAGCCCCTCATCCAGTCGCATCGTCGTCGCACCGGTCGCGCCCTCACCCTTCGCAATGGCCCACTGGATGGGCGCTGCGCCGCGATACTTCGGCAGCAGCGATCCATGCAGGTTCAGGTTCCCCAGCCGCGGCAGATCCAGCATCCACTTCGGAATAATCCGGCCATAGGCGACCACGAGAATGGCATCCGGCTGGATTTGCTCCAACTCGGCACGAAACTCCAAATTATTTTTGATTTTTTCGGGCTGTGCGACCTGAATTCCTGCTTCTATCGCCGTCGTCTTCACGGGAGGAGCGGTCAACTGCTGCCGTCGCCCCACTGGCCGGTCCGGTTGCGTTACGACTAAAGGAATGTCATAGCCTGCCCGCAGCGCCAGCTTCAGCGTGGGCACCGCAAACGCCGGCGTCCCGCAGAAAACGAGCTTCATTTCCACTCGCCGGCTTTTTGCAATTTGCGGATCCGGCGCAGGATCAGGTCGCGCTTGAGTGCACTCACCCGCCATGGAAAGAGAATCCCATCCAGGTGATCGATCTCATGCTGGAAGGCCCGTGCCAGCAACTCTTCGCCCTCCATCTCGAACCAATTCCCCTTGAGATCCTGCGCGCTGACTTTGACCCGGGCAGCGCGCGCAACTTTATCCCGAATATCGGGCAAACTCAGGCAGCCCTCTTCCTCGACCTGTTTGCCTTCCTTGTGGGTGATCTCCGGATTCACCAGTACAATCTTCTCTTCCGGATTCTTCTTATTGCTCAGATCGATGACCGTGATGCGCTTGCTCACGCCGATCTGCGGCGCCGCCAGCCCAATCCCGATGGCTGTGTACATGGACTCGAACATATCCTCGGCCAGCTTGCGGAGGTCTTCGTCGAACTCCGTCACCTTTTCGGTGGGCCGCTGCAAAATCGGGTCCGGATATTTAACAATCTGTCGAATCATCTCTGCGTTGGGTTCCCTGTCTGCGTTGCTCGGCTGGGTTCTGCTGAGCAGCCTTCTCCTCCCGGCCCCAGCTACCGGCTGCGTGCTAGAACTGCTGCACCTGCTCCACGTATCCGTTGTAATTCCGTTTCAGCTCCCGCAGCGAGTCCCCGCCGAACTTCTCCAGAGCCAGTGCCGCTATCGTCAGCGCCACCATCGCTTCAGCCGCTACGCCGGCCGCCGGAACCACACAGACATCGCTGCGCTCATAGGCCGCCTTCGTTACCTCGCGCGTGTCGAAGCGCACCGACTGGAGCGGCCGCCGCAGTGTCGAAATCGGCTTCAGGTGTCCGCGTACGACAATGTCTTCGCCGTTCGAAATCCCGCCTTCCACGCCGCCGGCATTATTGTGCTCCCGGGTAAACCGCGTATGCTTGCCGTTCGCCCGCTCGCCGGCGTATCCAATCGCGTCGTGGACCTCTGAACCGACCGACTCGGCAGCGGTCACGCCGCGCCCAATTTCGACGGCTTTCACCGCCTGCAGCGACATGACCGCCTGCGCCAGCAACCCATCCAGGCGCTCATCCCAATTCGCGCAGGTGCCGAGGCCCGGAGGGGCGCCGTGCACCACTACTTCAAAAACTCCTCCGACGGTATCGCCGGTGCGCAAGACCGCGTCCACTTCCGCCTTCATCCGTTGCTCGGCGTCGGGGTCCACGCAATTCAGCAGAACTTCGTCTTTTTTCCGCAGCGCCGCAATCTCATCCCAACTCGCATCGCGCTCGAGTTGCGCGGCTCCCACACGGATCACGTGGCTCGCCACCTCGATACCCAACGCCAGAAGCAGCTGTTTGGCTACGCCTCCGCCGGCCACTCGCGCCGTTGACTCGCGCGCCGACGCACGCTCCAAAACGTACCGCGCATCGGGAAAATCCCACTTCAGTGCGCCCGCCAGATCTGCATGGCCGGGGCGAGGCGACGCCACCGCCTTATGTTTTGCCGGATCGCCAGCGCCAACTGGCAGTACCTCCGTCCAGTTCTTCCAGTCGCGGTTCTCGATGGTGATGGCGATCGGCGACCCAATCGTCTTTCCGTGCCGCACACCGCTCAGAAAATGCGCGGTATCTGTTTCGATGCGCATCCGGCCGCCACGTCCGTAGCCCTGTTGGCGCCGCCACAGGTCGCGGTTTACCTGCGCTTCATCGACGGGAACACCTGCAGGCATACCCGAGACGAGCGCCACCAGGCTCTCCCCATGCGACTCCCCGGCTGTGGAAAAACGCAGCATTGCGCCTCAAAACCCTTTTCGATTGTAGATGAGATGAATGAGTCGTGAATTGGTCGCAAACCCCAACCGGCCTGTGCCGCGCTACAACCGGCCTGTGCCGCGCTATTCGGTAGCCAGCCAGGCGTATTGCGCCTCGCTCAGGGGAACGACCGACAACCGGCCCTGCTTCACCAGCGGCGAGCTGGCAAAGATGGCCTGCGCCTTGATCTCCGCGAGGGTCCGCGGCGTCCGGGTTTTCTTCACATACTTCAGGCGCACTGCGGGGTCCCTGGGATCTTTCGCGTCGACGGCAAGCACCTTCGCCAGTCCGACCGTCCGCTTCTCGTCGCCGGTGTGGTAAATCACTACCATCTCGCCTGGCTTCATCCCTGCCAGCACCCTGATCGCGACGGGATTCCGGACGCCGTCCCAGACGGTCTCGCCCTCGCGCGCCAGGTCGTCCACCGAATAGGCCTCCGGCTCAGTTTTCAAAAGGTAGGGCATGATTCCTCTCTTCCGCGATGTCGTGGCGCTGGACTTCCGGCCCTGCTTCCGGCTCATCCTTTTCCCGCGCCGCCTGCGCTTCCGCAAGCGTGGTGCTCACCGCCGCATGTAATCCCAGAAACGTCTCTGTGTCCAGCAGGGGCCTCTCCAGGGAACGAACCCAGTCCGTCATCTCTCCGCCGTGTCCACTCGCGTCGTTGCGCATCAGTTCGCTGCGTACTGTCTGCATCTTGGCATCGAGGTCGTCGAGGTAGTGCAGCAGGATTGCCTCGGGTGTCATCGGGAGCTTAGGCGATCCAAACTCATACTTTCCGTGATGGCTCAGGACCAAATGCTCGACCAGCAAACGCTTCTCGTTCGGAAATCCGGGAATTCCCGCGATCTTCGATTCGATCATCCCGATGCCGATGGTGATGTGCCCCAGCAACTGCCCTTCGACGGTATAGGCGAAGTTTGTTCCCCACGCCAGCTCGCGCAGCTTGCCGATATCGTGCAGGATCACTCCGGTCAGCAGCAGATCACGGTTCACATGCGGATAATGCTGAGCCGCCAGCTCGCTCAGGCCCATCAGGGAGAGCACGTGCTCCAGCAGGCCGCCGATCCAGGCGTGGTGCATGCCTTTTGCCGCCGGCGCCTGGCGGAGTGCGGCGGCAATCTCCCCATCACGCAGAAATGCCTCCAGCAGCGTTTTCAGGTCCGGATCGCGAAAGCTCGCCACCCAGCCTTCCAGTTCCGCCCACATTTCGGGGATGTCCCGCTCCGTTTGGGGAACGAAATCGGCGAGTTCGTACTCGCCCGGTTCGGCTCTGCGGATTTTGTCGAGTTTGATCTGGAGCTTCTCGTTGTACCGGCAGACCTGGCCGCGCACCTTTACAACGTCGCCCGGTTCGAAATCGCCGGCGTCGGCGATCTCCCACATGCGGGCATCGAGCTGCCCGGTGCGATCCGACAGGGTCAGGGCAAAATAGCGGCCACCATCCCGGCCGCTGCGCACCTGTTTGACAGTTGCGGCGAAAAACCCGACGACGGTCTGGTTTTCCCGGCTGGCCAGATCGGCAACCATGAGTTCTTTCATGGGCGGAGCTACTGCGGCGATCCCGTTCCCTGAGTTCCACCCGCCGACGGCGGAGTGGTGCTGCTCGACCCGGTTGCGCCCGAACCGTTCGGCTGCTGGTCCGTGGTCTTATTCTGGGTCTTGTCTTCGTCGCTCAGCCTCCGCTTGGGGCCGCTCTTCGCCGGATTCGCCTTCTTCTTTTTGGTCGTGTCGCCGTTCAGTCCCAACGCCGACTGCTCCTGCTTATCCTGGGCCACTTCCGCCGCGGTCTCCTTCGGCGGAGCAAATCGATCCTTCTTCGCCTGCTGATCTCTCTCGCGCTTCGCTTTGGTTTCCTTCGGCCGATCGCTGAACCGCGTCTTGATCTTCTTGTCCGCGTCGTTGCTGGTATCGATCACATTGCCTTCGGCATTGGTCACAACCGAATTGGACGGCTGATTCGCAGCCACCTGCGTCGTTGCGGTTGTATCCGTACCCGCGCCTGCATCCACCTCGCGTGTATCCCCCGTCGGCAGCGTTTCCCGCGGCGCCTGGCCGAAGCGAATCTTCTCCCTTTTCCCCGGCTTCTGGGTTTTGGTGGTCGCCACTTCTTTGGGCGCACCTTTCTGGCTGTTCACCTTGTCCAGCGTCGGAACACCGGCGGGTGGGCCCCCATTTGCCGTCTCTGTCTCTTTCTGCTTCTTTACGGACTTCTGCCGGAACCGCGCCCGCTCCTCATGCTTATGGTGCTTCGGCTGCGGCGGAGTATAGGCCCCCATCAGGAATTTCTGCTCATGCCCCGTCGCTCCGGAATCCATATAGCCGGTCCGGATCTCGATATACGCCTGATCGCGCAGTTGCGCGAGGTATGTGCGCAGGGCGGGCTCCATTTTGGCGTACCCGAGCGTTTCCTGAATCTGGTTCTGCACCTGGTCCAAAGGCGCGAGCCCAGCCTGCTGATGATCCGTCACTTCCAGAATCAGCCAGCCCTGCTTGGTACGGAGCGGCTCGGTAAACTGTCCCGCCTTGAGATCGAAGGATGCGTTCTCCAGGACTTTGGCCAGATCCCCACGCTTGAATTCGCCCAGTCGACCGCCATCGGCCGCCGTCGGACCATTCGAATCGGCCTTCGCTACAGTCGCAAAATCGGCACCGCCCCTGAGCCGCGTCTCGATATCATCGGCCTTCTTCTCCGCCTGCGCCACCTGTGCCGCATCGTCCGGATTCGGCGTCGCTACCAGGATTTCGCTGAGCTTCACCTGCTCGGGACGCTGGAAATCCTGCTGGTGCGCCTTGTAGTACGCCTCGATCTCCGATGGCGCAATCTGGATATGGCTACCCACTTCCTGGCTAATCACTTCCGAGCGGATCACGTTCTCGCGAATCTGTTCCTTCAAATCTTCGAACGAAACCCCCTGCTGCTCGGCCGCTTTCTGCAGGTCCTCCATGGAGTCGAGGTGATACTGCTTGCGCATGTCGTCCAGCCGTTTGATGACCTCGGTTTCGCCGGTGATTCCCAGCTCTTTTCCCTTAGAGAGCAGCAGCTGATTGTCGATCAGCGAGCGCAGCAAATCTTTTCTCTGCTCGAAGAGTTGCTGTTGGCTCCATCCCTGTTGCCGCGCTTCCTGTTCCAACTCCTGCTCCGCGCGATCGTAGTCCGACTTGCTGATCACCTGATCGTTGACATAGGCAACAATGTCTTCCACGATCTGGCCGTGGTAGGGGGACTGTTGCTGCTGCTGGGTGTCGGCGAAATTTGATCCGCGGCTTTGGGAGAAAGCGGGAACAGCGGTGAGAAGCACGCTGGCGGCCAGCGCGGCGGAAAATGACGGAACGCGAAGCATCATAGGGATCAACGTCTCATATCGCCATCCGGATCCATTCCAAACCTCCGCGGAGGTTCTTCGTCTCTAAGAGGGCGCTCTCGCCATTGTACCGCGCAGCGCACACCCTCGGCCCGGCCAACCCGGCCTTCTCTCCTGGTGTCGCCCGTCCGAATCGATTCGGTGTATAACCTGATGCCAGGAACACGCATGACCTCAAACCGGTCTTTGCCCGTCAGCACTGTGCTCCCTCACGTTTGCTATCGCGAAGTGGGGGAGGCCATCGTTTGGCTCACCCGCGTCTTCGGGTTCGTTGAGCACTACCGGTACGGCGATCCGCTCAGCGGAGCGCAAATGCAGGCCGGAAGCGCATGGATTATGCTCAAGCGGCTCGCGCCCGATGCCCTCACACCCCGGCAACTGGGCTACGACACACAAAGCCTGACCATTATTGTCGATGACGTGGAAGCCCACTGCCAGCGGGCGAAGTCTGCCGGAGCGGTCATTCTGGAAGAGCCGCATGAAACCGTCTATGGAGAATTTCAGTACGCCGTA
>Ga0335072_10001488_pt1 | contig 38133 bp, 24 predicted proteins | sample Lox_Sample_21_FD_206725 | JGI IMG/M metagenome (GOLD analysis project Ga0335072, IMG submission 206725) | Soil microbial communities from Loxahatchee National Wildlife Refuge, Florida, United States - Lox_Sample_2.1 | ecosystem: Environmental > Terrestrial > Soil > Wetlands | place: USA... | reverse complement strand
CATAGCTGAAGGACCAGGACGCCGCCTGCGTCATGGTGAGCGAAAAGGCCGTGCCGATGACCCGCGCGTCCACGGGATGGCCGCCGACCGCACCCAGGCCGTGATGGGCGTACAGCAGCACGGCGCCGGCGGCGAACAAGCCGCCCGACAGAATCGTCATGATCTTGCCGATGCGGTGGATGAGCTCATAGCCGATGTAGGCGACGACCAGCGTCGCCAGGGCGATCACCACCAGGGACGCCTCGCTGCCGAGCGAAAACAGCGACTGCATGGTGCCCTGCACGATCAGCAGGTCCGCGGCGGTGTAGAGCACATACATCACGATCACCGCGACGAGCGGCAGCGCGGCGCCGAGAACACCGAACTGCGCGCGGCTCTGGATCATCTGTGGAATCCCGAGCTGCGGTCCTTGCGCCGAATGCGCGGCCATGATGACGGTGCCGACCGCATTGCCCAGCGCGAGCGCGGCCACGGCCTGGGCGAGGCTCAGTCCCGCGGCGATGCTCAGGGCGCCCAGGGCCACACCCAGGATGTGCAGATTGACGCTGAACCACAGCGTGAACAGCCGGCCTGGCGTGCCGTACCGCTCGCTCAGCGGGATGAAATCGATGCCATGCTGTTCCGCCGCTATCGCGCTCGGCATATTCAGGTCAAGGGTGGCGCGCCACCCTCCTCGGTGCGCCGGGCGATGAACGCGTCGAGCGCTTCGGCGCAGGCCGCCGCAGCCGGCGGCGGCGTGAACTCCGCCAACACCCGCTGCCACTTGTCGCGCGCCCGCTCCGTGGCGGTACGGGCCCCGTTCTCCTTCCAGGTGCCGAAGTTGGAGATGTCGCCGATCAGCGGCTCGTAGAACGCCGTACGATAGCGCGCCATGGTGTGCGCCGCGGCAAAGAAGTGCCCCCCGGGCGCCACTTCGGCGATGGCCTCGAACCCGAGGGCGGCCGCGTCCGCCGGCGGTGCCGCACACAGCTCGGCCAACATCTGCAACACCTCGATGTCGATGATGCATTTCTCGTAGGAATTGGTGAGCCCGCCCTCCATCCAGCCGGCGGCGTGCAGGACCATGTTCGCTCCGGCGAGCACGCTCGCCCACAGCGAGAACTGAGTCTCCCAGGCCGACTGCGCATCGACCGCGTTGGCGGCGGTGCCGGCCCCGGCGCGCCACGGCAGCCCGAGCAGCCGCGCGAGCTGGCCGGCGCCGAGCGTGGCCTGCAGATGCGCCGGGGTGCCGAAAGCGGGCGAGCCGGACTTCATGTCGACGTTGGAGAGGAAGCTGCCATAGAGCACGGGCGCGCCGGGGTGCGCCAGCTGCGAGAGCGTGATCCCGGCGAGCGCCTCGGCGTGCTGCAGCGTCAGAGCGCCGGCAATGGTGATCGGCGCCATGGCGCCGGCGAGGCAGAACGGCGTCATGACCATCAGCTGACCGTTGCGCGCGAAGTCGATGATGCCCTGCGCCATCGAGCTGTCGAGCACGCGCGGCGAGTTGCTGTTGATCACGGTGTAGGTGTAGACGCGCTCGCGGAAGGCATCCTCCCCCAGACCGCGCGCCAGGCGGATCATCGCGAAGCCGTCCTCCACCTGCCCGGAGCCGCGCGAATACAAATGCGGCATCTTGTCCGACAGGGTGAGCTGCAGCCGCATCATCGCATAGTGCCGCACGTGCACGGGCACGTCCTGAGGCTCCACGTGGCCCCCCAGAATCTGCAACACGTCGAAATGCTGGCTGAGCTTGGTGAGCTCGATCAGGTCGGCGAGCGAGCCGGGACGCCGGCCGCGCTCGAGGTCGCTGGCATTGGGACAGCTCGAGCCGCCGATGAAGTTGAGCGTTCCGGGCGCGAACTCGACCGTGCGCCCGGGATCGGCGCCGAAGCCCTGGAAGGCGCGCGGGCAGGTGCGCAGGGCCTCCCGGATGATCTCCCGCCCGAGCCGCACCATCTGCGTGTCCTCGCTCACCAGCGCGCCGGCCTGGCGGTAGAGCACGCGCGCCTCCGGCAGCAGCACCTTGATCCCGAGGGTCTCGTTCACCCGCAGCGCATTCTCGTGCATCGCCGCCGCCGCATCGTCGGAAAACGCGCGTTGCGGTGTGAACGGATTGCGCAACTGCCGATAGGCGGTCGCGCGAGCGTGCGCCGCCTGCGGACCGGCTTGCCCGGGATGACGTCGATTCTGTCTCATGGCCTGGCGCGGAACATACTCCAGGCGCCCCGCCGGCGGCCTTGGCGCTCCGGCGAGATTGCTAGGGACTCGGTCCTCACCGCGCTTTCTGTCCGCGCACATCCTTCGGACACAGCCCGAAGTGCCGATGGAACGCGGTGGCGAAGGAGGTCTCGTGACTGTAGCCGACCGCTTCGGCGACCCGAGCCACCGGCATGCGTTGCTCGCGCAGCAGATTGAGGGCGTGCTGCATCCTGCAGCGCACCGAGAAATCGAAGAGGGTCTCGCCGAAGAGGCTCTTGAAGCCGCGCTTCAGCGAAGTCTCACCCATGCCGGCCGCGCGGGCCACCTGCCGGATCGTCGGCACCGGGGAAAACTGGCTGCTGAGCAAGGCGCGCGCGGCATGCAGGCAGCGCAGGTCGCGCTCGCCGAACTGCTCGATCGGCGCCGACTTCGCGGCGCCGAATTCCGCCACCGTCGCACACAGCAGCTCGAGCACGGTGGCCTCGGTGTGCACCAGCGCGAGCGCCCCCGTGTAGACGTTGTCGACCAGCCTCGCCGCGAGCTCGAACATCCGCGAGTTGAGCGCCAGCTGACAGTAATTGAACTGCCGCGGCGAGCCGGTGAGGAGCGCGCTCAGCTGCGTCGGCGCCTCCTCCGGCGAAGTCATGAAATTCTCCACCAGGTATTCGGTGCGGACGTTTATGGTCACGCTGCGCTCGCGGACGCTGGGAGCGGACCACTCCTGCATGTCGAATCCCACAGGTTGGAAGTACACCAGCAGGCTCGGCCGATTCAACCGCAGCGGCTCGGTCTGGCTCACCGCCAGGGTGAGATCACCCGAGAGCTTGAAGTAGAACTGGATCATCCCGTCGCCGGGGACGAGCTCGCGGCGCGAGCTCCTGTAGGAGACGTTCGCGACCACGACGTAGACATCGTCGCCGATCTGGGTGAGCTCCCAACAGCCATCGCCTTCGTGCGGCGGAAAGACCACGCGGGCCCCCGACAGGCGCCGCCGCGCCAGCCGGGCGATCAGCTCGACGCCCGGGGTGCGCTCGAGGTTTGCGAATGCGTCCTCGAGGGTCGCGCTCGGACCGGCCAGGAAGGCGCGGAAGAGTCCGCCATGCTCGGGGACGGCCCGTACGCCCGCCCCCTCCGGGGAGGTCGACCGCCCATCGACCGCGGCAGCTATGGCAGGAGCCTGAGGCATTCACAGGGAATTTAGGATTTCGGGCAGCCGCTTGCAACTGCCGCCGGGCGGCTGACCGGCGGCCGGGGCGCCCTCGGAGCCTCGTGGCGGAGCCTTGCCGTGAGAGGGCCACGCGTGCGGCGCAGGCGCAAGTCCGAGCCGCGATTCGCCGGAATTCCTAGCAATTGGGTCGGCGCTCCCCCCGCGCGCAGGCTCCATTGCGTGCGTGCCCGCTTATGATCCCGCCGGAGATCGGTGGAGGTGGGCATGAGATCTCACGCACAAGTGGTCGTGGTGGGCGGCGGGGTGGTGGGCTGCAGCGTTCTCTATCACCTGACGAAGGCGGGATGGAAGGACGTCGTTCTAGTGGAGCGTGATCAGCTGACGTCGGGCTCGACGTGGCACGCAGCGGGTGGCTTTCATACCCTCAACGGCGACCCCAATGTCGCCAAACTCCAGGGCTATACCATCGGCCTCTACGCCGAGCTCGAGAGGATCTCCGGCCAGGCGTGCGGCCTGCACCGCCCGGGCGGTCTGCTGCTCGCCGACACACCCGAGCGCATGGAGTGGCTCAAGATGGCTCATGGCCGGGCGCGCTATCTCGGTCTCGAGACTTCGCTCCTGACGCCGCGGGAGGCCAGGGAGCTGCTGCCGCTGATCGAGGAAAAGCACTTCGTCGGCGCCATGCTGGATGCCGCCGACGGCAATCTCGATCCCTACGGCACGACGCACGCCTACGCGAAGTCCGCGCGCATCGGGGGAGCCGAGATCCACGAGCGCACGCGGGTCACCGCCCTGTCATGCCGGCCGGACGGCACGTGGGACGTCGCGACGACCGCTGGCACGATCAACGCCGAGCACGTCGTCAACGCGGCCGGTCTCTGGGCCCGCGAGGTCGGCCGCATGGTCGGCCTCGAGCTGCCGGTGCTTGCGATGGAGCACATGTACCTCGTGACGGACGACATGCCCGAGGTCATCGAGTACAACCAGGCGCACGGCCGGGAGCTGCCGCACGCCATCGACTTCAAGGCCGAGATCTACATGCGCCAGGAGCGCAACGGCATGGTGCTCGGCACCTACGAGAAAGACGGCGTGCCGTGGCAACCGCGGACCACGCCCTGGGACTTCGGCGCCGAGCTCCTGCCACCGGATCTCGACCGGATCAGTGCCTCTCTGGAGCTCGGCTTCGAGCATTTCCCGGCGATGCGGGGCGCCGGCATCAAGCGCGTCATCAACGGCCCGTTCACATTCTCCCCCGACGGCAACCCGCTCGTCGGGCCGGTGCGAGGCCGGCCCGGCTTCTGGTGCGCCTGCGCGGTCATGGCCGGCTTCAGCCAGGGGGGCGGCGTCGGTCTTGCGCTCTCTCAATGGATGGTCCACGGCGATCCGGGCTTCGACGTCTGGGCGATGGACGTCGCGCGCTACGGCGAGTGGGCGACCAGGCGCTACACCAACGAGAAAGTCCGCGAGAACTATTCCCGGCGTTTCTCGATCCGTTTCCCCAACGAAGAGCTGCCCGCGGCCCGGCCTCAGCAGACCACGCCGCTGTACGATGTCATGTTGGCCGAAGGGGCGGTCATGGGGGACAGCTGGGGTCTGGAAACGCCGCTGTGGTTCGCCCCGAAGGGCGTGGAGCCCCGCGACCTCGTCTCGTTCCACCGCTCGAACGACTTTCCACACGTCAGGGCGGAATGCCTCGGGGTGCACCAGGCCGTCGGCGTGACGGAAATCGCCAACTTCGCCAAATACGAGCTCACGGGCGCCGGCGCGGAGGGCTTCCTTGCACGCCTGATGACGAACAGGCCGCCGCGCGAGGGTCGCATGGTCCTGACGCCGATGCTGAACGAAGGTGGCAAGCTGATCGGCGATTTCACGATCGCTCGCGCCGCGGCCCAGCGCTTCATGATCTGGGGCTCTTCCCAGGCGCAGATCCATCACATGCGCTGGTTCGAGCGCCGGCTGCCCGCCGACGGCTCCGTCCGGATACGCCGCTTCGACCAGGGGCTCACCGGACTCGCGATCGCCGGGCCCCGCTCGCGCGAGCTGCTGGCGCGACTCACGGATGAGGACGTCTCGAACGCGGCCTTCAAGTTCATGGATCATCGCGCGCTCGATGTCGCCAACGTGCCGGCGATGGTCAACCGCGTCAGCTACACGGGCGAGCTGGGTTACGAGATCTGGGTATCGCCGGAGTACGAGCGCCGGCTCTATCAGGAGATCCGGAGGGCGGGCCGGACGCTCGGTCTCGTGCTCTTCGGCATGCGGGCGCTGCTCAGCATGCGCCTCGAGAAGAATTACCCGACGTGGTACCGCGAGCTGCGCCCGATCTACGGACCGTTCGAGGCCGGGCTCGATCGGTTCGTCGATCTCGGCAAGAGCGAGTTCATCGGCCGCGCGGCGGCGCTCGAGGAAAGGAAGACGGGCGGCAAGCTCCGGCGCGTGAGCTTCGTGGTCGACGCCGCCGATGCCGATGTGCTCGGCGACGAGCCGATCTGGCACGGCGACGAAGTCGTCGGCTGGGCCACCTCCGGCGGCTATGGCCACCGCGTCGATCGCTCGCTCGCACAGGGATATCTGCCCGTCGCGCTCGCGGCCGATACGAGCGGCCGCAGGTTCGAGATCGAGATTCTGGGCGACAGGCGTGCGGCGACGGTCCTCAGGGAGCCGCCGTTCGACCCTGAAGGCGCGCGGATGAGGGGATAGCGCCCCTCGTTCGCGGCCGCGTTCCATTTTGGTGCGCGGCGGCACGCGAAGCCGTGACCGAGTCCCTAGTAATCTCGCCGGAGCGCCAAGCTCCGCGGCGGCGGGCCTGGGGTATGTTCCGCCGCAGAACCATGCGCGCATACGCGCGACCGGGGGCCACTGATGGAATTCTCACGCCGTCAATTCATGAGAGCGACCGGCGCGTCGATCGCGGCCGTATCGCTGCCCGCTTTGGCCGCGAAGATGAAATCGGAGGGGTGGAGGCCGCCCGCGAAAGAGCCCATCGTCGTTTTCGAGAACGTCTGGATTCCGCTCACCAACGGCCTGAAGCTCGGCATGCGCCTCTGGCTGCCGAAGAGCGCCGGCCACCTGAGCCCGGTCCCGGTCGTCCTCGAGTATCTGCCCTACCGCAAGCGGGATCTCATGCGAAGCCGCGACGACGAATGGGGCGGTTCGTTCGCTCCCTACGGCTTTGCGTATGCGCGCGTCGACATTCGCGGCACCGGCAGCTCCGATGGAGTGTTGCTCGGCGAGTATCTGCAGTCGGAGCAGGACGATGCGGTCGAGGTGATCGCGTGGCTGGCGCGACAGCCCTGGTGCAACGGCGCGGTAGGCATGCGCGGCATATCGTGGGGCGGATTCAACAGCCTGCAGGTGGCGGCCCGCGAGCCGCCGGCGCTCAAGGGGATCATGACCCACTGCGCAACCGACAACCGCTACGCGGGCGACTGCCACTACCAGGGCGGCACGCTGCTGTTCGATGGCCTGGAATGGGGCGCCGAGTTCAAGAACGTCATGGTGACGCCCCCCGATCCGGCTATCGTCGGCGAGCGCTGGAAGGACATGTGGCTGCAACGCCTGAAACCAACACCCGCGGTCGTGGCGCAGTGGCTCTCGCACCAGACGTACGACGCTTTCTGGCAGCAGGGCTCGGTTGCGACGAACTACTCGAGCATCAAGTGCCCCATGTACGCGGTCGACGGGCAGGTCGACAGCTATCGGGACTTCCTGCCGAGAGTGCTATCCAACATCGAGGTCCCGCGCAAGGGACTATTCGGCCCATGGACACACCTCTATCCACAGGACGCCGATCCCGGGCCCGGGCTCGACTGGGTTCTCGAGGAGGTGCGCTGGTGGACTCAATGGCTCAAGGGTACCGAAACGGGAATCATGGACGGCCCGATGCTGTGGAGCTACATGGAGACGCGAACGCCGTCGGAAGTGTGGCCCAAGGACGTGCCGGGCCGCTGGGTCGCCGAAAAAGAGTGGCCCTCGCCCGGCATCGCCTCGAGGAAGCTGTTCCTCAACACCCATGGGCTCGGTGAGGTGAGGACTCCCGCGCGGCGTGTGCCGTGCCGGTCGCAGGAAACGGTCGGCCTGACCCTGCGCGAGTGGTATCCCTACGACATGCCGGTCGATCTTCCTCCGGATCAGACACCCGACGACAAGCGCTCGGTACTGTTCGATTCGGGGCCCCTCGATCAGGACCTCGAGATCCTCGGCAACCCGATCCTGATGGTGCGTCTCGCGTCCGATCAGCCGGTCGCCCACCTCGCCGTGCGTATCAATGAGGTGCTGCCGAGCGGCGAGTCATGGTATGTCTCCTACGGTCTTCTCAACCTCACCCACCGCAATGGAGACGAGCACCCCGAGCCGATGACTCCGGGCAAGGAATACGACATCAAGCTCATGGGCAAGATGGCCGCCCATCGCTTCAAGAAGGGCAGTCGCATCCGCGTGGCGCTCACCGAGTCCCTGTGGCCGATGGCATGGCCCTCGCCGCGGCCGGTGACCTTGACGATCGTGACGGGCGAGTCCTACATGCTGCTGCCGGTGCGCGCGGGCGGCCCGCAGGAGCCCCCGATCCCGATTCCGCTCATCCGCGACGCCGCGAAAAAGAGGGCCATGACGCACCGGGCGGGCCGCACGCCCAGAGTCGTTCGAACGGGGCCGGACTCGACGGGTCGTATCACAGTGGTCAAATACCTGCCCGACCCGCCGTGGACGGTGCGAGGTGTCGGTACCGTAGTCTCGGACGCGAGTGTCTGGACGCGATCGATCCGCGAGGGAGACCCCAACAGCTGCGAGTGGAGCGTCGAATGGACCACGGAGCTCAAGCGCGGCGACTGGAACCCCAAACTGAAAGCGACGGTCGCCCTGACCTCGACCGCCGAGCACTTCCGCGTCAGGGAATCAATCGCCGCGTGGGACGGAACGACGTCCGTATTCGAGCGCTCCTCGGATACACCGATCAAGCGCAACCTCGTATAGCTCCCGGGCGCGTCGTGGATCGGCTTCGAGCCGCGCGATCTTGCTGACAAAACCTCTTGGGAGATGAGTCATGAAAAGCGGAGCAACGGCCCACGGTGCCGCGAGCGAGACCGGCGGCAACCCGCGGTTGACTTCAATGGCCTCGGTCGGCGCGGCGGTGCTCGTCGCCCTGTACGGCCTGCCCGCCGCGCAGGCGCAGCAACAGCCTCAGTCGCAGCCCCAGGCGGCGACGACACCCGACACACTGAAAGAGGTGGTGGTTACGGCCACCCGCCGCGCGCAGACGGTGGAGTCCGTACCTTACAGCCTGTCGGTGATCACTCCCACGACGCTGCAGAACGCGAACATCACGGATCTGGCTTCCCTGACACAGGCGGTGCCGGGAATGAGCATGTACGATTTCGGCGCCAGATTCGCCGGCGGCACGACGCCGATCATTCGCGGTCTCAACGCGGACAGCGAGCCCAGGGGGTTTCGCACGTTCGAGCAGAGCCCGGTCGGCATGTACATCGGCAATTCGCCCCTGTCGGAGGGCGGCTATTTTCAGCTGGATGACCTGCAGCGCGTGGAGATCCTGCGCGGCCCGCAGGGAACGCTTTACGGCGCGGGCGCCCTCGCCGGAGCGATCCGCTTCATTCCCAACCCGCCGGAGCTTGGAGTCCTCTCGGGCGAGTTGAGCGCGGGCAGCACCGAGACCGCGCATTCCAGCGGTACCGGATACGTCGTGAGCGCGGTGCTCAACGCCCCGCTCGGGGACACTCTGGCCGTGCGATTTTCCGCGCAGGACGACTACGAGCCGGGATTCATCAACGCCTTCGGCCTGATGAGACAGGCGGGACCGATCCCCACCGGAGCCCCGATTCCGGCGGACCCGTCGGACCCGGTGAATAGTCCCGCCGAGTTCTACGACACGAAGGATTGGAACTTCCAGAAGACCTTTACCGGCCGCGCCAGCGCATTGTGGAAGCCGACGGAGAGATTCCGCGCGGAGCTGGCCTATGAGTACGGAGACGTCAGGGGCGCGGGCGGCCCGCAGGCCAATCCGGTCTGGCCGGGAGGCGCCTATCCGATCGATCCGCGCATCACCCTTCCCGCGGGAGGCCCTTACCGGGACTTCACCACGGAAGATCAGCCGTTCGCGCGCACTACGGGCCTGGCGAGCCTCGATTTGAGTTATGACGCCGGCTTCGCGACCATCTCCTCGACGAGCTCCTACTTCAAGACCGACGGCGAGACGATCAACGACGACACGGACAGCTTCGGGGCCGTATCGTTCATCGCCTATTATGCCGGCGTTCCGACCAATCCGCGCTATCTCGACGTGCAGGACTACACCGACCAGGCCCACTCGTTCTCCCAGGAAGTCCGCATCGTGTCGGCGGCCGGGCCCGAAAAGCCCGTGGACTACACCCTCGGAGTCTATTACGAGAAGTCGACACGCGACGGACAGTGGAATGTCTCGGATCCGGGCTCATACCAGCGCACCGTTGCCCAAGGATGCACGCAACCCTACTTCTACGGCGCGACCTTCCCCGACTGTCTCGTGCTCGTGGGTCCGGGCGATACGACCTTCAACCAGGCCGACGCCCAAAACTTCCACGATGAATCGGTGTACGGCGAGCTGACCTGGCATTTCGCCGCCCACGGTCAGATCACTTTTGGCGGTCGGCGCTATCAGGAGTCCTTTACCGACCTGCAGACGTACACCGACTACGCGTTCTCGACGGTCATACCGGGGGTGGCACACGGCACTTCGCCCGCCAAGAACACATGGAAGGTCGATCCGTCGTATGAGTATGCCGGTCAGCAATATGTCTACGTGCTGTGGTCGCAGGGATTTCGCCGGGGAGGGGCGAATTCGGTGCCTTTGTCGGGCTTTTTGCGCGAGAGTCCGGAGCTCGACACGTATGCCCCGGACACGGTCAATAACTACGAGGCGGGACTCAAAGGCCGCTTCGCCAACGGACTCACATACGACTTCGACCTGTTTGACGACCAGTGGAACAAGCCGCAGATCTCCGGCAGCACGCCGATCGGAAATCTCGTGGTCTTCAACGGCAACACGGCGCGGTCGCGCGGGTTCGAGTTCCAGTCGACGGGCCCGCTCCTGCTGCCCGGGCTGACGTACACGATCAGTTATGCGTACGCCGATGCGGTTCTGACCAGCAATTTCAGTCTGCCGGCGAACAACGGCTCCGGCGTCGTCCTCCCGGGCGAGCTCACGGGCACGGCCGGGCAACAGTTGCCGGGAAGCCCGAAGGTGAGCACCGCCGGAACCGTAACGTACCAACACAGCATCGCCGCAGGTTATGTCGGCTCGGTGTCCCTGAGCGCGGACTACCGAAGTCACACGGGGGTGGCCCTGTCGGGCGGCGATAGCGGCCTGCAGACCTCGGCCTTCACTCTCTGGAACCTGTCGGCGACTCTGACGCACGATCCCTGGAACCTGTTGTTCTACGCCACCAACCTGACGGACAAGAGGGCGATCCTGGCTCCGCCGACCGCGCTCAGCCCCTCCGACAATCCGGCATTCATCCCGCTGTCGGCCGATTACATCATCAATCGGCCGCGCGAGGTGGGACTGAGGCTGTTCTACTCGTTCTGAGGCGCCGCCGCCCGATGGACCAGTCCGCTCCAAGCCCGGCTTTGACCGCTCATCGGCTCATGCGCGCCGGACGGCTGCAGGAGGCTCTGCCATTCGCGCGGGCCGCGGTCCTCGATGCCGAGATCTGCACGCCCGCGCACGGCATGTTGGCGAGAATCCTGTGTGGGTTGGCGAGAACCGAGGAGGCCGAAAGAGTCGTCGTTGCCGCTCTGCAGCTCGGCGCCGGCAGCGCCGACGCATACGACGCTTTGGCTCACGAGTCGATCATCCTCGGACAGCCCGAGCGTGCCAATGCGCTTTATCGGCGAACGGTGGAGCGGGAGCCGCTGACGTCGCGTCTCTGGTACAACCTGGCCTCGAGTGAGCGCAGCCTCGGAAAGACCGCCGGGGCGGAGGCGGCCTGCAACCGCTCGATCCAGCTCGACCGCATGGCCTACCCGAGCTATCTCTTGCGGTCGGAGCTGCGCGTGCAGACGGTCGATTGCAATCACGTCGAGGAGCTCGAGGCGTTGCTTGCGTCGCCGGATCTCGACGAGCGGGGACGAACGGCGCTGGGCTACGCCCTGGCCAAGGAGCTCGACGATCTCGGGCGTTACGATGCGGCCTTCCGTTGGTTCTCCGCGGCGGCGCAGGCCAAGCGGCGGCGGCTGGCGTACGATGTGAGTGTCGATGAGAGCAAGATTCAGCGCATCATCGACACCTACTCGACGCAACATCCCTCGCTGCATGTCCGCGAGTCAGCGGCCCGCCACATACAGTCCGCCCGCTACATCTTCATCGTAGGCTTGCCGCGCTCCGGCACGACGCTGCTCGAGAGGATACTCACGGGCTTCAGCCAGGTGCGCACGAATGGGGAAACCGAGAATTTCTCCCGCGCCCTGCTCGCGGCGACCCCGTCGGGGACGGAAGATCTCTTTGCGCGTACGCTTCGCGCCGAGCCGGATGAGGTTGCGCGGCGCTATGCCGAGCTCTCGCGCGCCGCGGCCGACGACCGCCTCATCGTTGAAAAGCTGCCGCACAACTATCTTTACCTGGGGGCGATCCGGCGCGCGCTGCCGGAGGCCAGGATACTCTCGCTGAGCCGCTCGCCACTCGACAGCTGCTTCGCGATGTACCGGACACTCCTCGCCGCGTACCCCTTCAGCTACGATTTCGAGGACCTGGCCCGCTACTATGCCGCTTACAGCCGGCTCATGGCACACTGGCGCGCCGCCCTCGGCGCGCGCCTCTGTGAAGTGGGCTACGAAGATCTCGTCGCGCAACCGGAGGCCGTCGGCGCGCGGGTGGCCGCCTACTGCGGCCTGCAGTGGGAGCCTGATGTCACGCAGATCGAGAACAACCGCCAGGCATGCTTTACGGCCAGCGCTTCTCAGGTGCGCCAGCCCATCTACCGCACGTCCATCGGTCGCTGGCGGCATTACCGCAGACAGCTCGAGCCGCTCGCGCGCAGCTTGCGGGATTTGGGCATAGCCCTGTCTTGAGCCCGCGGCACGGGCTAGGCTCAGGCTCCGCGCAGGTCATGGTACTTACGCCAGCCCTGTGGGAGACGCGACAGGCCGGCGGATAAGCAGGGCACTGGCAGTGAAACCAGCCGCGACGACGAGGGAAAAGCCGATTGGCCCCCAAAAGAGGTACTTCGCCCCGATCAATGCCCCAAGCAGGTACTGCATCGCGAAGGTTACGCATAGCAGCCGCACCAATTCGGGGCTCTCGTGCACGTGCCGGGACATGCGCCAGACGACGACGGCCTGCGTCACGAAGCTCAGGGATATGAAGAATCCGAATCCGATGTGGGTGTCCTGGTAACTGCGCGCGAAGCCCTGCATCATCGTCACGCTCGACTTGAACGCGTTGGACAGTATGTCCCGCTGCGACTGCGTCACCGGCCCGATCCAGGGATAGCCCGCGGTGTGGGCGAGACCGAAGAGCAGGATGAATACGGAGGTCGTGTTCAGGATTGTCTTCAGCTTCATTTGCCCGACTCACGCCGCGCTTCTGGCCGGACAGTGCAACCCGATCCGGTTGCCTTCCGAGTCACGGATGAAGGCGATATAACCGATGTCCTCGGTTACGAACTGTTTCGGCATCAGGATCTCCCCGCCCGCATTGGCGACGCGATCGAGGACCTCCTGCAGGTCATTGCCACCGTTCAGGTAGACGACGGGGCCGCCGGTACCCGCCGAGTAGCCGTCACCCTTGGCAAGCGCGCCGCAGTTGTGCCGGTCTTTGCTGGGAAACAACGCGTATTCGATCGAACCCAGGGTGAACAGGTTGAGCTCGATGTCCAGGAGTTCGCCGTAGAAGCTCACGGCGCGTTTCATGTCGGCGACGGGGATTTCGATCCAATTCAAAAGGTGGTCCACGGCGGTCTCCTCGGCAAACGTGCGCGAAGTCTCGACCATCGGCAGCGTCCGGTATTGTAGAAAAGCGAAGTCCTAGCGGGACGCGATCCGCCGGCAGAAATCACTGTTGATCTCACGCATGTACCGGCGCGGCGGGAAGCCCGTCAAACGCTTGAATTCGCGCGTGAAGTGCGCCTGGTCATAGTAGAACGAGTCGAGCTGCGTCCGCACCACCTCATACGGCGTCCCTTGCGCCCATAGATGATGGAAGCGCTGGAAGCGAAAGATGCCCGCCAGCGCTTTTGGCGACATGCCCACGTGCTGCTTGAACAGGATCTCGAGATAGCGGCCCGTGTAGCCGGTGTGCCTGGCCAGCTCGGCGACCGGCAGGAGGCCGCTCGAACGGCCGAGCGCCTCGACACAATAATGCACCAAGGGGTTCCCGGCCGTACGACGCCTCGTTGGCTTCAGCAGCTGCTGCTGAATGGCATCTACCTTCGAGTCCACGCGTTCGGCATCGAGGACCGCCGTGCGCGCTGCGCCCCCCCAGTCAGGGAACGCGCCAGCCACCGGGCACAGTATGTTGGCGAGCTCGTGCATGGGAACGCCAAACAACGGGAAGGCACCGTCGGGTTTGAACTCAATGGTGACGAAGACCGTCCTGCTCCCGGAGCTATTGAGAACAGTCGGCGAGTCCTGGTTGCCCACGAAATACAGCTCACCCGGACGGCTGCGTCCATTGCCTTTGCTGCTTGCGGAATCAATCGAGTTCAATACCGGTATCACCAATTTGGCGCAGCCGTTGGGAGGTACGATATTGCCCTTGCCCGCGGGAAGGCCGGCCGCGCTCTCGAGAACCCAAAAGCGCTCGATGTAGGCCGCCAGTTCAGCACGAGGGTTGATGAATCGGACTTGCAAGACTAACTCGACGGCGCGCCGCCGGTGGCGGCGATTCGCCACTCCTCCCGCGCCAGCGATGCGTCGAGCAGCGTGGCACACTGGTCACCGGCAAGCCTGCGGAAGAATCGCGAGAAATATGCGGGATTCACCTTCATGTTACGCGAGCGCGAACTCGTAGAGCGCGATGCTGGTGGGAGCGGCGGCAATACTTGCAGCTCCAGGCTCGAAGTTGGCTTCCCGGATGACGACCTGCGGCTTCTTACCGACGATGTTCCGGGCATCCAGACCCGGAGCGGACAGCTTCCAGCAGCGACCCTTCGAGGCGTTCTGAGATCCCCGTACCTTCAGGTTCAAGGTTCGGCGATCTTCCGTCGCGTTAACCACGGCCACGATCAACGCCCTGCGGTCGGCGGTGAGCGCCGCGGACACGTCGAGCGGCCAGGTGTCACTGCCGGTGTTGACTCTGGGCTGATCGCCCCCGATCGGATACTTCGGCGGCGGCACCGGTGAGTCGCCGGTCACGGCCACCGGGATCTTGCCGAAACGCCGGTTGTAGAGCTGGAAGACCCGTCCATAGGCATTGACGACCGAATGCGTACGGTCGAAGCTCAGCCAGTTCGTCGCCATGGTGAAGCCGGCCATGTCGATGAAATCGGAATGACGGAAGAATTCGTGGAAGGCCCGGGCAATCGCCAGACAGCCTTTGAGGTCCGGCTGGAAATGATAGGCCCACTCGTCGAAAAACACCTTCACCTTGCCCTGGTCGAGCTGGGGGAAGCGCTTCCTGTACTCCTCCCAACAGTCGGCCATCGTGGCCACGCGCTGCGCCGGCGCCTGCGCCCACTCGACCAGCGTCTGTTTGACGTCCTCGTTCTTGCCGGTGCTCAGGTTGAAATGCTTGTTCTCAGCCGGATAGGCATGAGTGGCGAGCGCATCGAACCTGCCCCAGCAGTTCTGCAGCATCCCGCCCGCCCAGTCGCGATCGGAGCCGTACTGGACGAGGGAGCTGCCGGAATCCGCCACGATGCCCTGCCCTGTCGTCATTTCGTCGACGAATCCTCCCGGAACGATGATGTAGATCGATGGATCGACCGTGCGCATCGCGTCGGCGAACAGATTGTGCTTGATGACGTACTGGTCGAGCGCCATGTGGCCGAGCTGCCAATGGCCGTACATCTCGTTGCCCACGTTCCAATAACGAACCTTGTAGGGTTCAGCACGGCCGTTGGCGGCGCGCATCGCACCCCATTGGGTGCCCGGAGCGCCGTTGACGTATTCCACCAGCTCCGCACCGGAGCGCGGCTCGCCGAATCCCGTGTTGACGCACCATTCCGGCTCGACGCCGAGAATCTCCCGGCACATGTGCAGCAGCTCATCCACACCGACGTCGTTGGGCTGCACGGCGTGCCATTGGGGGTCCATGATCGGCGGCCGCTTGTCCGGATCGCCGATGGTGTTCTTCCAGTCGTAGCCGGACACGAAATTGCCGCCCGGCATCCGCAGGATCCTGCAATCCATCTCCTTCATCAGCGCCATGGTATCGGCGCGGAATCCCCCGACGTTATCCGCCGGCATCAGCGATACCGCGCCGATCCGGAAGGTGCCGGAGCCCCTGCCAACGATCTCGAGCCGGCCCGCGGCAGTATCGGCGCCGCAGGTGAAATGCAGCGGCACTACGGACCAATCCTGCCCGGCGGAAATATGCACGGTCTGCCGCTCGCCCGCATGCTCGCCCCAGATCAGCGTTGCGACCAGCTCCGCGCCGGCATCGGCTGCCAACACCGCGCGACCGGTATATCCCTTCCGCGCCAGAGCCAGGCCGGACTGCGCGATGCCACGCGGGCTTGCACCCGCCAGGCGGACGACGGGGCTCTGCTTGCCGACATAAGGCGCGCGGCCGTCCATGGTGACGTCGGAGTCCGGACCGACAGGTACCCATTTGTTCGGCTGAGGCATCATGCGGCGCATGAGGCCTTCGGGCTGCGGCAGCGGCTTGGAATCGACAGGATGGTAAAACTTGCGGTCGTCGAGCACCTCACTCCACAGGCTGTAGTAGATCAGATTGCCGATGTGCTCGATGAAGCCGCCATACATGTAGTCGGAGATCGGATGGCCGTGCTTGCCGGCGTCCACGACCGCGGACAGGCCGCCTGCAGCAGCCGTCGCCGGCAATGCAGAGGTCAGAGTCATGGCGAGGGAAGCCTTCAACGCCGCGCGACGCGACAGCAACGGTTCTTTCGTCATATCGGTGTCCTGATGTGGTTTTTCGGCGTCGCGAACCGACGCGTCTCAGGCGCCCCACTGGATCGCGGTGTACGACCGCGGCGGCAACTCCAGGCGCGTTCTCGATCCTCGCGTCGCGGGTCGTGGCAGTGGGGCAGGCTGCACCCGCCGTGGGGCATCGAAGTCGTTGCGGGCCTTGAGGTCATCCCCGGTGAGCACCTGGGCGACCTTCACGGGACCGGGTGCCCCGGCTTCCCACACGATTTCAATCGAGCGTGCCGCGGAAAGATCGCGATTGAGAATGAAGAGCGCAGTCTCACCGGTGTCCCGCGAGACCGTTGCCGCGGCATCGATGTAGGGCACCGCCTTCGCGTCGGACAACTCGTAGGTGGGAGCCTCAACCAGAAGGTCCAACACGGATCCACGCGCGAGCTCGAGGGCCCAGCGATAAGGGTAGTAGGTCGTCTGCAGGAAAAGTCCCTTGTGGTCGGTCATGATCGGCGCATGCACGTTCACGAGCTGGGAGAGGCACCCGATTCTCACCCGGTCCGCATGTCGCATCAGCGTGTTGAGCAGGCCGCCGAAGAGCAGCGCATCCTCCAGGTTGTAAATCTCCTCGCGCAGATGGGGCGCCACCTGGCGCTCGCCATTGTTGACGAGATTTCCGTAAAGCACGTTCCACTCGTCGTACGAGATCCACAGTGTCTTCGACGAGTGCTTGCGGGCGCGCACGTAATCGCAGACATCGATCGTGTCGCGAATCTGCCGTTCCATCTCGAGATTGAGCGCCACGTGCCGCTCGCTGCGCTGCGCGGCCTGGCCGGGCGCGGCCCCAAAGTAGCCATGGATGGAGATCGCATCCACATCGTCGTAACAGTGGTCCAGCACCTGCCGGTCCCATTCGAGATAGGTCGGCAGCTCGGTCGAGCTCGAGCCACAGGCGGTGAGAAACACGGACGGGTCGACCGCCCGCATTCGCCGGGCCGCGTCGGCCGCCTTCCAGCCATACTGGTTCGCGCTCATGTGGCCGATCTCCCACGGCCCGTCGAGCTCGTTCCCCAAGCCCCAATAACGCACGCCGTAGGGCTTTGAATGACCGTTCCTGCGGCGCAAATCGCTCCAGCGGGTGCCTCCGGGAAAGTTGCAGTACTCCACGAGCGCCGCGGCCTTCTCGGGCGTACCGCTGCCGAGATCCACGGTCATGAGCGCCTCGGCGCCGGCCGCCCTGCACCAGGCCATGAACTCGTCCGTGCCGAAGCGGTTGGTCTCGATCGAGTTCCACGCCTCATCGAGAACGCGAGGCCGCTGCTGGACCGGGCCTACGCCGTCCAGCCAATCGTACTGGGAGAGGAAGCTGCCGCCGGGACCGCGGATGAGCGGCACCCCGAGCCTACGCACTGTCGAAAGCACGTCGGTGCGAAAGCCCTGCGCGTCGGCGAGCGGCGAGCCCGGCTCGAAGATGCCATCGTAAATCGCGCGCCCCAGGTGCTCGATGAACGAGCCAAACACCGTGCGCTGAAGAGGTCCAATCGTCCTGCGGGAGTCGACGTAGATTCGCGCCGGGCTCTGCGCCTGAATTCCCCAGGTCAGGCGGCTCCGGAAGATGTCTGCCGAAACCGTGAGACCCACAGCGGCTGCGCGACGCAGAAAGCGACGTCGAGACGGCGACAACATCGTGCTCAGCTCCAGTGCGCTGCCGGCACACATCCGCCGCTCGGATGACGTTTGTGGTAACGCTACCTTTTAATCGCGAGTATTGTCTTAGTTATCCTGAGTGTCAATGACTCAGCGGCGCGGTGCACGCGCCCCGAATAGACCCCCCCTTTATGGCGTCCCCGACGGGATTCGAACCCGTGTTACCGCCGTGAAAGGGCGGCTACCGAATCCCATGCGATCTGCCGCTATTTTTAATATTCTCGGCAAACATAGGCTATTTGTGTGCCATTGTCTATCTAAGTATGTGAGAATCCCTCCACATGTATTGGACACTTTTGGACACCTTCGCCAACAACTTGAGGTGAACGCCCATGGCCCGAACCGCCCGTGCCGGATACCTTGAGACCCGCACCGGCCGTCTGAAACTCCTATCGCGCAAGAAGCCGTACTGGTCACGGAGCGGAAAGGCAGGCGTGCATATCGGCTACCGGCGTAGGAAGCCGCGTGGGGCCGACGCGAACGGCTCATGGGTGGCCCGGCGGTATGCGGGCGGGGGCGCATACGAGACCGAGGCGTTCGCCGAGGCGGACGACTTCTGCGACGCCGATGGAGCCTCCGTACTGACCTACCAGCAAGCCGTCGCGAAACTCGGTTCCCAGCTCTCGGAAGTGCAGCGCAGGACTCGCTACACGGCCCAAAACGCAATTGACGACTACCTCGCCCACCAGCAGCTGAATTCCACGACAGCAAAGGAAGCCAAAGGGGTGCTCAGCCACTACCTCGTCGAATTCTTGAGCACCGACGGGCGCGACGGCGGAGAGCGGGTCCTTTCAGAATTGTCGAAAGACGATTTCGCCCGGTGGCCCGCGTGGGCCCTTGCAAATGCGCCGCTCGGACGTCGAAAGAAGCGAGCGAATCCTGCGGCGGGATCAGAAGACGATGCTGCCGAGGCTCTGCGACGACGCAAGGAGCGCGTCAATCGAGTGCTCAACGACGTACTCGCCTGCCTGAATTTCGCGCTCGAGAATGAGCGCATTACGACGAACGCTGCCTGGTCGAAACTGAAGAGATTCAAGGGTACGGAGCAGCCGCTTATCCGCTGGCTTGATCTGGATGAATGCACACGGTTGACGAACTCCTGTGCGGCTGACTTTCGCAAAATTGTCCAGGGTGCCCTCCTGACCGGCGCCCGCTGGTCTGAACTACGCCGAATTCGAGCGGGAGACTACGACCCTAGCGGCGGGACTGTCCTGATAGCCCGGACGAAGAGAAAAAAGGCACGGCACATCTATCTCACCGAAGAGGGGACGCGCGGATTCTCAGGGTGGATAGCCGCATTGGCGCGCGAGGACCGCGTGTTTACCCGCGAAGATGGTAAGCCGTGGGCCAGCCACGATCAGCACCGCCCGATTGCCGATGCCCGCGACGCAGCCGGCCTCGAGGAGGACGTGACCTTTCATGTCCTTCGCCACACCTATGCCAGCATCCTCGTCAAAGCGGGAGTGCACTTGTCGATCGTCGCCCAGTCACTCGGGCACGCCGATACGCGCATGGTCGAAAAGCATTACGGCCATTTGGCTCCCTCGCATGTGGCGCAGGCCATCCGGGCGAGTCTACCGAGATTTGGGGTCGGGGGAGCAGCCACCTAAATCCGCCCAAAGCCAGAACTGAGACGAGGCACGGAGGCCGGCCTCTCCGCACTGACTGCTTCATCAAGCCGGTGCCTGCCTACCTGAGCGTGGCGAAGGCACTTTGTCTTGCGTGGCATCTCGCGGCGATACCTGCTGCCAGCGCCCATCGGGCCAGTACCAGAAGCGCCGCTCCCAACTGTGGCCCGTGCTGTTGGAACAGCCTGCCTTCCACACCTCGACGCCGGTCGACAAGACCCGGACACGACTGAAGAACAGTGTCCACCAGGAGTCACCCGACTCAAAGCCAATAACGTAGGTGGAGGCCGTACCGACTCCGAGATCGTGCGTTGCTCGTTCCGCATCGTGCATCGCAGCTTGCTCGTCCGTGAGGCGGCGCGCGTCCGGCGGTATCTCGCCGTGCCATCTCACGAAAGAGAGCAATTTTTCTTCGACTTCCAATGGGAGAGGTGGATCTACCTTGCTTGCTAAGAGGGTAGCCCATCCCTAGAATGCTGAACAGGAGCGCTTCCGCCGCCGGCGTCCTTGCAAGGGTTGCCGAAGGGGCGTTGATGAGCGATTCCAAAATTCCACCCGGCGCGAAAAGCTCGCGTGAATTCAGCGCGTCCGGGCTCCTCGCGGATGCCCGTTCCGCACTGATGGATTCGATTCGAAACCTGACACTCGAGCCGCATTTCAGCCGAACAGTGTTAAAAGCCGCGGAGACAGTCGCGCTGAACGCGACTCAATGGCATGGCCCAGTGGGTTGGTATCGGCCCGATGGGAGTCAGGCTGAGGCCTTGCACGCCGAGATAATCGAATCATCTTCGGCTCACAGGCGGGTGACAGTCTACCTATACGCACAATTTGGCAAGACCGCTGTCGACTCGAACTGCACTTGCGGAGCACGCCTGTGCTCGCACTCTGCTGCACTCCTGATCCGCCTCCGGAAACTGGCGGACTGGCCACGCGCCATGACTCCTCTGCAGCGTTGGCAACACATCCTCAGATCGCCCCCGCAAGAGGCAGCGAGAAAGGACGCAGGCCCGATTGAGTCACGGACCGCCATTTGCCTGCTGGAAGCGAGTGGGCAAGCTTTATCTTCTCTGGCAGCCCGCTTGGTTTTGGTCTGCCAGCCATTCCCGCACCATGGAGAGCTTCAAAGGAAGGAAGCGATCGGCCCCTACCGGCGCGAGCCAGTGGGCACTACCATGTTCCCCAAGCATCGGCGAAAGCGAAAACGCCCGGCTTTGGAGACCTTTCAGGACTACCGGCAGAATGTCGATATCGCCTTCATCGCTGATTGCTGTCAGTTGAAATTGTGTCCAGCCAGCGGCATGCGGTCACTGGGACACCGCTCGAAAATCATCTCGGCGAGCTTTGGACTCACATGGACGCTACGAACCCCGGTTATCTGGGGGACCATCGCTCCTTCAACCAACATTTCCGAAACCCTATCGAGCGCAACGAAGATGACCGGCGCCTCGCCGCCTTACGACACCTAGTCAGTCCGTTCGTCCTGCACCGAACCAAAGCTGAGGTCGCTCCGGAGCTGCCGCCGAAGACCGAAACCGTCCTGCGAGTACTCATGGCCGACGATCAACGCCGCCTCTACGAGTCTCTGAGACTATCCCTCAGTCAGGAAGTTCGCACAGCCGTGACGCGCTATTCCAACGAGCAGTCGCATATCGTCGTGCTCACCGCGCTGATGCGCCTGAGGCAAGTATGCTGCGATCCACGGCTGCTCGAGGGGAAAGCAACGCCAACGCCCAGCTCCGCTAAGCTCGACGCCCTGCTCGCGTTAGTCCGCTCGCTCATCGAGCAGCGCCGACATGTGCTGGTGTTCAGCCAGTTCACTTCGATGCTCGACTTGATCGCGCAAGCGCTGGCGCACGCTCACCTCCGATACACGATGCTGACCGGTAAGACCGCCGACCGTCGCGCTCCCGTCCACGAGTTTCAGAGCGGCAAAGTCCGGATCATGCTTGCCAGCCTCAAGGCAGGTGGACTGGGCCTGAATCTGACGGCGGCAGACGCCGTCATTCATTACGACCCTTGGTGGAACCCCGCGGTCGAGCGGCAAGCCGCGGATCGTGCCCATCGATTGGGGCGCGAACAGCCGGTATTTGTCTACAAGCTCATCTGCGAAGATACCATCGAGGAAAAGATTGCCGCGATGAAAGATCGCAAGACCGACCTCGCGCTCTCGGTGCTCGGCGAGAAGCGGTTCCGCGCAGGCCAACTGAGCGAACTGGATTTACGCGAGCTTTTCGATCTACCCAAGGCTGACTAGTTGGGATCTTCCCATCTTGCGTCCCAGACCTTAACCCCCGTGCGAGAAGTCGAACAGGTCGAAGAGATCGCCGATAGCCGGGCTATTGAGCGGCACATACGGGTCGCCCCCCGTGGCAATCACGGGGTTCGGGAAATTGTCGCGACTGCGCCGCGATACCGGCGGCAACTGCCAGTTGCGCTCGATGAACTTGAGGATGGAAACGTGATCCGTGTACACGTGAGAGATGTACCCGCGTTTCGCATACCGGGACACCACTAGAAGTGGGACGCGCGTCCCGTCGCCGAAGAAGTCGAGCGGCTGGACGTAACCTGAATCGTAGTAGCCGCCACCCTCATCAAAAGTGATGAAGATCGCGGTGTTCTCTGCGTAGGGCGACGCTTCGACCTGGTCTACGATCTTCTGCACGAAACCTTCAAATAGATCGAGCTTGGACGAATTCGGATGGCCGTCGGTGTAGCCGCTCGGCTTCACGATGGACACGGCCGGCAGCGTGCCGCGCCTGATGTCGGAATACAGGTTCACCGAGTCCTGGATATGCGCCGCGACCTCCTCCGGGTGCGACATGATCGACGTGTCGTACTGGAAGGGATTGCAGATATTGCAGTACTCGTCCGCTTTCGTACCGGCGGTGCCGAAATTGAGCTGATAGGGATCGTTGACGTAGTTGTTCCATTGATCTCCGTAGTATTTCCAGGAGATGCCGTGCGCGTTCATGTCGTCGCCAATGCTCGGCGTCGACGATGGTGGAACGGTGAACGGCGTATTGGCCGGATTGTGGTCGGTATAGGCGTTCCTGCCGTTGCCGAAATAGCCCGGGTTATAGTTATTGACCAGGTAATAGTGACCCGGTTGACAATGCGGGTCGATCGGCCGCGGCAGATGCGCGAGATAATCGAGAATCTGTCGTACGCCCGGCTGATGGGGGTTTGCGCACTCAGTGTAGGAGCCGCCACCCATCACCGGGGAGTTCCTGTACGGCGGAGCGGTGCCGGCGTTATGGGTTAGTCCGTAACCATCTGCAGTGTACCAGTTGTTGGTGCCGGGCGCAGGGTTGGGGTTCTCTATTTCATGAACGATGCCGGCATCCGGCGTGCCCGAGTAGACCTGCACACCGTTTGGCGGCACGGCCGGCTTGCCGGTCGGGCCACTGAACCAGATCACGTCGCCGTGGCCGAACATGATGTGATTCACGCCGGTGCCGCCGACGACCGACTGATGGAAGTTGTCGCTCATGGCGTACGTATTGGCGATACTCGCGAGATACGGCACGTCACCTTTCTGCAGATTATAGAAGCCGAGCGCGGTCGCGCCCTCATGGGTCGTCTTCGCGCCCGGCAAGTAGTTCGTGCTGAAGCAGTTCGGAGCCGGATTCTCCGGGTCGCAGGCGGCAGGCTGAGTGGCGTCGTCCGTGCCAGCACCCGTAGTCACCTCCACCCAGGAGAAGAGCTTTCCGTTACAGCCCGAGGGATTGTCCGGCCTGGACCGCGAGACGCTGCAGTCCAATTCCTGCCACATCTGATAGAAACGGTGCACCGGGCTCTGGGCGTAGTCGTCGTAAACGAAGGTCGAGCCGTTGGTCAGCTGGTAAGGGCCGGCCGGCAGCGAGTTCACATCGGCGATGCGCTGGTCCGGCTTTCCCGCGTCCTGTCCCGTACCGCCCGTGAGCAGGTCGTGGTAGTAGGCTGGCGGCAGGCCGGTCTCGGATTGCTGCGCGAGCCTCAGGCTGGCCGCACACTGGGCGATCGGCGTGCCCGGGCCGCACCTGTTGGGAATGTAGGAGACCGTGGGGCCGCCCACGAGCGGCGCCGGCAAGTGGTCGCCCGGAAGCTGCGCCTTGGGCGGGCTCAGTAGGAACGGATCAGTCGCGCCCATGTCCGTGGCAGCGAGCTGATGCGCCTTCTCGAAGTTGGGGCCCGGAATTGCGTTCCTGTTCGCATCCAGGGCAATGATGCCCTCGGAGAGCAGGTTGTGGACCGTCACGCCGGGCTTCTTGGGAATGAAGGTCGCGAAGACGTGATCGAAGCTCCGATTCTCGCCGATGATCACGATGATGTGCTTGATCGGAGTCGCCGTCTGACTATCGGCGTACGATAGCGCGTCGCTCGGGGGGTTACGGCTCGCAGCCGCCACCGTCGCGATCGCGGGGCCAATGGACATCTGTAGCAGCGCGAGCGACCCGATCCCCAAGCGCACGTAGCTTGCGAGCTGGGAACAAGAACCGCAACGGATGGCCATAAGGAGTCTCCCAGAATGGTTGCACTTTATTTGATGGTTGTAGTGGACCATTGTTTCCGGCGCGTGTCTAGACGATCGCCGGTCGCCGCGGAGGGCACGCTCGCGTCACTCAAAGTGTGCCCCCTCGCTCTTGAATACCCGTCTATAGACATCCGCACCGAAGCTCGTGCTCAGAGGCTCCCCTTCAACGACCTTGAATGTCCGTCGGCCGTCGGCCAGGCGCTCGGCGCGCAGAAAGACCGCTGAGACCGGCGACACGCGGTAGAAACTCTCAGCCAGATCGTAGAGGTGTGTGACATAGATAACCTTCATCCCGCGCTCGAGCAGCGCCCCCACAATTTGCCGTGCGATTTCGGAGCCCTCGCGCTCGTTGGTCGAGGCGAAGGACTCATTGAGGAGCACCATTGCGCCTTCTCTCAGACGATCCACGATCGCGCTCATCCGCGACAGCTCCTCATCCAGTTTCCCGGAGCGCATGGCGACATCCTCTTCGCGCCTGAAATGAGTGAACAGAGCACTACAAACACCTGCGCGATACCGCTCGGCAGGAACAAACGCGCCGCATTGCATGAGGAGCTGCGCGAGGCCGATGCTTCGCAGAAATGTGGTCTTGCCTCCCCGATTGGCACCCGTAATCATCACCAGGCGCTGGCGCTCCGCAGTTAACTCGTTCCCGATGGCTCTTCCCTCCATATTGAGCGTCAAGGAAAGGTCGTAGAGGCCCCGAGCATCAACCAGGCACTCCTCGTTGGACACGGTATCGGGGAAGCAGACGGGTTCGTGCTTTGCAGTCAGCCGCTCCCGCAAGTTGAGGCAACCAATATGGAAGGCGAGCTCAGCGCGCAGCATCTTGAAAAAATCGAGGATGTGCGCGGTCGAGGCGGCCAATGCGGAGGCCACCGGCGCGATTCCGCGATCGCGTAGCTCCTGCAGCGCCTGAAAGCCTGCCTCGTCCCGATCGTCGAGCTCATAAACAAACGTCGAAGTCTCCCCTCCCACCAGCTGCTTCGCCCAGCACTCGACCCGCTCCCGCAGGGTCAGCCTGACATTGAGGGGCTTGCGGATGCGGTATTGCGTCCCCTTGTTGCTCCTTCCAAGCCGAGCGCTCATGAGCAACGAATTCTTGCGAAATCGCAGTCGGTTCAGATGCTCGGCGATGCGGGCGAGATATGCATCGTCGAGTTCCCCTTCTAGCATGGTGAAGAACACGCGAAAGCCTTCAGACTGAAACCTGCCGACGTGCGCGTCGGCGATGCCGCGCAACTCCCGCAGGTGATCGCGGAAGATACCCAGCACCTCCACCGCACGATGCAATACCCCCTCGGGGTGACGGAGCGTGAAACCCCAAACGTGCCGCTCGCCTTCGATGGCTGAAACCGCGATGGCGTACATCCGCCGTACAATTTCTGGTTGCGCGATGCAATCCGCGAGGATGCTCTGGCGGTAACGGATAGCGGCAGTCTCTTCCAAGCCGCCAAGCAGCACTCGCTGCGCTACATCGCGCAGATACGGGTCTCCCCCGCTCATTGCGGCGAATATCGATTCGAGAGAAAGATCCTGGACGAGGTCCTCGGCGCCTGCCGCAGGCTGTGCCGTGAGGTCCAGGTCCCGGTCCCGGAACATGAGATGCGCCTTCATTGGCTGAGGCGCTCCCTGACCCGCTCGTAGGTCAAACCATACTTCTCGGCGATGGCCATGGCGTAGGCGAGCCCCTCGGCTGGCCTGCGTACGACCCTGTAAGTGCGTGTCGCGGAATCTTTCGCATTGACGGTCGCTACATAGCTCACCGTCTTCTCGGAGAGTGATGCCAACTCGTCTAGAAACGTGACGCAGACGCACAGCATGTCACGCTCTGTGACCCGCCGCAGGACCTCCCGGTTGAGAAATAGCGCGTCTCTCACGGTCGTAGAGTCAAAGCTCTCATTCATGATGAGCAGACTGGAGGGCGTCGCTCGCTCGAACAGTCGCCGCATGCGTCCCAGGCTTTCCTCGAGCTTCCCGCTCAGCGTCTCGACATGCTCTTCCCTCTCGAAATGCGTAAGCACTTGATCGACGAGTGGTAATGCGGCCTCGCGTCCGGCGACACGACAGCCAATGCCGGCGAGGTAATACGTCTGGCCGATGAGGCGCGCAAAGGTCGACTTGCCGCCCTGGTTGGCCCCCGAAACCACCATGATCCGTTCCGGCATGCGCAACTCGAAGTCGTTCACGACAACTGCCCCCCTTTCGGCGAGGAGCCGGTGCGCGAGCGCGAGATCAAACGTGTCGAAGCAACGACTGGATCTCGCGCCTGCGGAGACCTCCGGGTAGCAGACACGCAGCCCCGCCCTCTCGAGGGGCCTAAGATACTCGAGCCAGGCGAGATAGAACTGCGCCTCGCGCTCGAACTCGGCGACTACAGGATCCAGAAATTCGCGGTAGTGCTCGCAGTATCGCGCGAGGGTCGAAAAAATCTCAGGAAAGACTCTCGCCACCCGATCTACGATTGCCTCCTCGATGTGATTCATCGCCGAGCGGTTCCGGAAGGCGAACTCGCGGGGGTCCACTGCTCCCTGTTTGAACTTGGCGAACGTCTCCAGTACTTCTGCCGCGTAGTCCGGTTCGCCCCCATATCGACTCACCTCGATGCGCTTCCCGTCGATGCGCACCTCGTAAGCGATGGCGGCGAGATCGCCCTGCAGCGCATCGGTTTCCGCCGCGAGAGACCCGAATTCCATCGAAACGGTGTATTCGCTGAGATACTGCCGCAGTCGCATTAGACCGCTTGAATTCAGTTGCGATAGCGTCAGGGCACGCGTCAATGCGTTCACTGATTCGCAGTACTCGCCAATCGTATCGAGGTGCTCCCGCTGCTTTTGCAGCTCGCAATAGAGTTTGCCCGTCTCGGCGAGAGCAGCACGCACTCCGCGCATCCGCTCGGAGAAGGAGGCGATGCACGCGAACACCGCGGGATTCTCGAAGTCCTGAAACACCTGGTGACGGTAGCGGACGGCCTCGGCGCTTGTTAGTGGTAAATGGAAAATCGGCAGGAGGTCGTAAGGTTCCCGTCCAGCGGTGACTGCCGCAGCAATCTGATCCAGATTGAGGTCACGAAAGCACTCCGGCGACTCTTGCCGCTCGGTCAGGAGCCGCTCATCGGGGGCGTCAAACAGGATGCTGCAGCGCACCGCACCTCCCCTTTGCTCACGACGGCCGAGGCGGCCGATAGTGCCGTCCGACCCATATGAACGCGGGTATCGCCGCCAGCTCGGCCAGGATGCAAAATGCGACGGCGCCGTACACCGAGTGGTCATACAAGATGCCGATGGCGGCACTACCGAGAAACCAGAAAACTCCGTACCCGGCGGTAAATAGTCCGAACGCTGAGGCTCGTCTTTCCGGGCGTACCATTGGCGCTACCGCCGCGGGAATGATTGACTCGTGCACACCCATGCCGAGCCCCCATAGCGCCACGCCAGCGAGGGCCGCGCCGAATCCGCCGAGGAACACGAGCGGCGCGAACACCGCCGACAGCAGGGTGAGGCCGACCAACACCGAGAAGCCCCATCGATCAAACAGCCGCCCCAGCACGAGTGAGCCGGTGCCGCTCACCGCCATCGCCCCGGAATAGAGAACCGCGATCCATTCCCCAGGGGCAACACCGGCGCGGCTGAGGTGGTACGCGATAATCGGATAGTCGGCGAATCCCGCTGCGACGAGCACCGCGCCCGCGAGGTAGACCCAATACACTCGCGGCAGAGTGCGGCCTTGGACACTCGGTCGTGATGTCTCGAGGTCCTCCGGGCGCGGATAAGCGACTCGGGCTGCGAGGACGAGCAGGAGATTGATAGCTGCTGGCGCAGCAAGCGCCGCAAAGGCTTCGTGGAAAGCGCCTCGGCGCGTGAGGATGAGAGCGACTGGCAACGGGCCCACCAGTGCGCCAAACTGATCCAGCGACTCGTGGATACCGAAGGCCCACCCATATCCGCCGACGCTGCGGCCCGCATGCGAAAGCATGACGTCACGCGGCGGATTGCGGATCGCTTTGCCGATGCGCTCCAGGATGATGAGCAGCGCGGCGGACTGCCAGGTGCTCGTGAGCGCCAAAGTCGGGACAGCCGCCATCTGCAAGGCGTAGCCAATGATCATGATCGGCCAGAATCGGCCCGTCGCGTCGGCAAGCGGGCCGGAAAGCAGCCGCAGGCCATATCCCGCGAGCTCTCCAAAGCCAGTGACGATACCGATGATGGTGCCGTTGGCGCCAAGCGATCCGAGGTAAGGGCCGAGGATGCTGCGTGAGCCCTCGTACGTGAAGTCAGCGAAGAAGCTGAGTACGCCGATGAGGAGGATGAACTTGAGCGCACGCCGGGCGGCAAAATCTGCACCCCCGCCGGGCTGAGGATACTCGTGCGGTGGCGAATCGTTCATCGGTTGCCTCAAGCAATCGGCTTACGTCAAGCGGGCAAATAAAGCGACGGTGGCTATGCCGGCGACGGTCATGAGCAGTGAGCCACTCACGTGGATCAGCAACTCCGCCCCTGCCCAAGCCAGGCGCCCGTCTCGAAGGGATGCCACGAGCTCCGCAGAGAACGTCGAGAAGGTCGTGAGGCCACCGCAGAATCCGGTGAGGATGAAGAGCCTCCATTCCGCGGGGATCGCCGGGTAGGCGGCAAAGAATGCGACGCCGACGCCGATGACGTAGGCGCCGATCAGGTTGGACGCGAGCGTTCCCGGAGGAATGGTTGGGAAGACGGAGTTAAGTTTCGAACTCAGCCACCAACGCAATAACGCGCCGATTGCGGCCCCGATTGCGACCGCGACCATGGATTTCCACATCAGGCTATTTCCCAAACTCCCGCGACGGATTTGAAGCTCAGCGTCCCGCGACGCGCCCGAGATCGCGAACAGCGCCTCGCGCCGCGCTCGTCGCAAGCGCTGCGTAAGCTTGGAGGGCCGCAGATATCCGGCGAGGGCGTGCATTCGCCGGTCGCCAGGCCTCTTGGCCCCGAGCCAGCACTTTCGCGCGCCGCCGCTCAATCTCACCGGAGGCGACGGACAGATGCATCGTCCGGCTCGGAATGTCGATCCGAATGGCGTCACCGTCCTCGACGAGCGCGATGAGACCACCCTCCGCAGCCTCCGGGGAGATATGCCCAACCGAGAGTCCCGACGTGCCCCCGGAGAAGCGCCCGTCGGTGATCAGCGCGCATGCCTTGCCAAGCCTCTTGGCTTTCAGGTAGCTGGTTGGGTACAGCATTTCCTGCATTCCCGGGCCACCGCGAGGACCCTCGTAGCGGATCACGACGACCATGCCCGGCCTCACCCGGTCAGCGAGAATCGCTTCCACCGCTGCCTCCTGGCTCTCGAAAACGATCGCATCACCGACGAATTGCAACAGGCTGTCAGCCACCCCCGCAGTCTTCACAATACAGCCCTCCTCGGCCAGATTGCCGTAGAGGACAGCCAATCCTCCGTCCGCGCTGTAAGGGTGGTAAGTGCTGCGGACCACGCCTGTCTTGCGATCGAGATCCAGCTCGGCGAAACGCTTCGATTGGCTGAAAGCCTGGATCGTGCGCACGCCTCCGGGAGCCGCTCGATAGAACTCGTTGACTGAGGAATCCGAAGTTCGTAGCACGTCCCATTGATCGAGCGCCTCAGTCAGAGACTTGGCGTGAATCGTACCTACTTCACCGTGGACGAGATCATCACGCTCGAGCTCCCCGAGAATCGCCATCACACCGCCGGCCCGATGCACATCCTCGAGATGAACATCCGGCCTCGATGGCGCCACCTTGCAGAGATTCGGAATGCGCCGGGAGAGCCGATCGATGTCCCGCATCGTGAAGTCAACGCCCGCCTCGTGAGCGGCCGCCAACAGGTGCAAAACCGTATTCGTCGAGCCCCCCATGGCAATTTCGAGCGCCATCGCGTCCTCGAATGCATCGATCGTTGCTATTGACCGCGGCAGCACCGAAGCGTCATCTGCGTCATAGAAGCGGCGGGTGAGATCCACGACGAGGGATCCGGCTCTGCGCATCAGGCGCTCACGCTCGGCGTGCGTGGCGAGCACGGTGCCGTTGCCGGGGAGCGCCAACCCAATTGCCTCGACCAGGCAGTTCATCGAGTTCGCGGTGAACATGCCCGAGCACGAGCCACAGGTTGGGCACGCGGACCTCTCGATGGCGGCCAACTCATCGTCCGTCACGCTGGTATCCGCCGCTGCCACCATGGCGTCGATCAGATCGATCGCTCGGGCCGCCGGTACTTCAGAAACGCGGCCCGCCTCCATCGGCCCTCCGGAGACGAACACCGTCGGAACATTGATCCGCAGCGCCGCCATGAGCATCCCTGGCGTGATCTTGTCGCAATTGGAGACGCACACCAAGGCATCCGCGCAATGCGCGTTCACCATGTATTCCACTGAGTCGGCGATCAGGTCGCGCGATGGCAGGCTGTAAAGCATCCCGTCGTGGCCCATGGCGATTCCGTCGTCGACCGCGATGGTATTGAATTCGCGGGCGACGCCGCCGGCCTCGAGGATTTCCTGGCCAATCAGTCGCCCGACGTCTCGCAAATGCACATGGCCGGGTACGAACTGAGTGAATGAGTTTGCGATCGCGACGATCGGTTTGCCGAAGTCCTCATCCTTCATGCCCGTGGCGCGCCAGAGGCCGCGCGCGCCGGCCATGTTACGGCCGTGGGTGGTCGTTCGAGACCGGTAGGGAATCATCGCCATCCCTCCCGACGAGCATCGAGCGATGCAAGGGCGCAAGGATAGGATCGAACTTGAGACAGCTCGGGCATCGGCGCAACTCCAAAGCCTCTTCCACCTGACGGTGGCAGAACGACATTAGATAGGCATCATCAGCCGATTGCCGGCGGTTTTTGACAGGAGGAATGCCATCTCCTTGACGATGAATATACGGATTCGCTCATCAAACGGCAAGCCTTGGCCCGGCAGGTTCCCAACTTCACCTAGGGCTGCATCCCCTTCCCCGCCTCGGCGATCAGCGCGCAGGCATGCCACCACAACCGCAGGCGCGGTGCCAAACCCTCAGCCGGCGCGCCGCAATGGGAAGCCACCCGCTTCAAGGAGGGTAACGCCGCAACAATCTCACCGCGTACCGCACTCGCGGCAAGGCCTCTGACATGCGCGTCTTCATCCGCGAGCAGGCGAATCGCGAGCTCCAAGGGCAGCGCACGACTGCGAACGAGCCCCTGCAGCGCCCGGAACCGGATGGCCGAATGCGCATCGCCCAGGAAGAGCACAAGCGAGTTGGTAGCGCTCGAGCCAATGCCCGCCAGCGCCTTGACTGTCGCAAAACGCAAGGTCGTATCCCTTGAGGTGCGGAAGTTTCGCAGCAGGCCCACGGCCGCGACGGAGCCAAGTCTTCCGGCGACCTCCACGGCGCGCACGCGACGCCGCCGGTCCGCTTCATCCCGGGTTCGGGAGCGTAGGATCGGCATGAGCAGCTCCTCGGCTGGTGGCCCGAAGCGGACGAGCATCGAGATGATCTCCTCGGCACGCGCCCAGTTCTCCTCGTCGAGCGCGGCCACCAAGATGCGCGCGATTTCTGGGTCAGCTCGTACACCACAACGGACCAGGCCGAGCGCGGCTTCGAGACGAACGGCACGCTGCCTGTCGCTGAGCGCCTTATCTAGAGCCGCTTCAGCGAGCGCGGCATTAGGAGAATCGGTGCACGCGAACTCTCCAAGTATCGTGGCTGCCGCGACGCGCCCATCGAGGTGGCTCGGAGACTCCAGCGTTTCCGCGTGCTGCGGCTCGAGTAGGACGCGCGCCAGAGGCTCCAACGCCGGTTGTCCAAACCGACGCAACGCACCAGCCGCGGCGGGGCGCGCCGCATCCTCATAGAGACACTCCACTAGAACGGGAATGGCGCGCGCATCGCCAGTTAGTCCAAGTGCCGCCGCACAGTAGGGGTAGCGCCTACGCTGAAGAGCCGAAAGTAAGGCATCGGTGACCTCGCGGCACGGGAAGCGGCTCAAATGCTCGGCAATGTGATTGACGAGAATGCTCTCGGCCTCGAGCAACCTCGGAGTGGGATCGCGCCCGACGGAGTCAAGTAAAGCTCGTGTCAAGGCATGTACGGCCGCTGAACTACCGATCGCGGCCAGCGCGCCGGCCGCAAGACAGCGAGGCTGATGAACGGCGTCCGACGGCCCACGGGCCAAGCCCTCGAGCGCGGCCACGGCGTCATCGCCGAGGCGCACCACATCGCGGAAAATCAGGGGGCCTTCGTGTAGGTTGAGGAACCGACCGAAGAGAGATGCCGGCGTAGAAGGGAACCTGCCCGACATGACGCACCTGCCTTTTGCGCGGCGCGCGCCCTGCGTGCGCACCGATACACGCTAGGGGTCATCAGCTCTTCGAGCGCTTTGAGAGGGGAACCCCATCCCCTGTCCGAATGGAACCTACACTAGGCTCGGCCATTTGAATCGTCAACGAAATTCGCCGGTTGACGTGCCTTTGACCCTGAATTAAGCTCACCTTCAACCCATCGGGGATGGAGTCCCCCGCGAACGGTTTGGTACCTGATGACTCCTGACGCCGCGCTTCAATGCGCGGGGGAAGGAGTTTTTGATGATCGGTACAATGCCGTCGCAAGCCGCTTCTGCGCCTGCAGAACTGCGACTCCCAACCACCTCCGGCGCGCTAGCCTGCTTTCGCCTTCAGAGCGGAGCGGCAATAACCGCACCACGTTTCGTTCGCTCCACCCGGGAGCACCACCTCGTCACGCGCACAGACGCCGCGATGCGCGTGATGACGGACTTCGACGCAAGCCCGGCTTTCACAGTCAAAGCCACTAGCGGGATTGATGACGCTTTGGACGAGATGTTCCGCCGTGGCGTGAAGGCTCTCATTGTCCTCAGCGAAGATAATTCGGTCATCGGCCTCGTCACCTCCTACGACATTCAAGGCGAGCGGCCCCGGGATTATCTCGGCAGTCACCCGGCTTGCCGCCGCGAGCAAGTGACTGTCGCCGAGATCCTGACCCCCTGCGGACAATGGACCGCGATTGACTGGCGCCGGGTCCAGGACGCCCGTATTGGAGATCTAGTCGACATTTTCGCCAGCACCGGATGTCCCTATCTCATCGTACTCGAGCCGGGCACCGAGTCGACTCCAGGGCTCCTCAGAGGAATCATCTCTGGGACCCGACTCGAGCGGCAGCTTGGAGAATTGCCGTGAGTGACGTACTCACACCCGAGCTCGGCGGCCGCCCGCAATCGATGGCATCAGCCGATCTGCGTCGACTCGAGATCGAGGCGTGCCTGGGGGCTGCGGTCGACCTGCCCGGAATCGATACCGCGACATGCCTTTGGCTGTCGCGCAAACTCTCGGAGCAGGTCTTCAACTTGGTTGCCGCAGGGCAATTCAAGCGGGGCAAGAGCACCGTCATAAACGCCCTGCTCGGCGAGCCTCTGGTTCCCGCCGGGGTCGTGCCGCTGACCTCCGTCATTACGGTCATAGAGTCCGGCAGCGCGCGCGCCGCCTATGCCACGCTCCCGTATGGGCAGAAACGCCCGATTGAGATTGCCGAGCTCGGCGAATACGTCACCGAGCGCGGAAATCACGGCAACACGAAGGCGGTCGAGCGCGTCGTGATCGAGCACCCCTCTCCCTGGCTCGCCGACGGCGTAAGACTGGTCGACACACCCGGAATCGCATCCGTGTACGAACACAACACCGATGAGACGCGAAAGTATCTTCCTCAGGCCGACGCGGTACTCTTCATCGCCTCGGTCGATCAGCCCGTGAGCCGTGCGGAGCTCGACTTCCTGCGCGACATACGGCGCTATGCCGGAAAGATCTTCTGTCTGCTCAATAAGACAGACTACCTGCACCCGGATGAGCTGCAGGAATCGCTCGCCTTCTCCGTGCACGCGATCCGCGAGGCATTAGGCACGGACGATGTGCCGGTTTTTCCGGTGTCGGCGCGGCTCGCCTTGGAAGGGAAAATGCGTAACGACAGGGAGACTGTCTCGCGCAGTGGCTTCCCGGCATTCGAGCGCGCTTTACGTGGATTCATGGCACAGGAGAAGACTGACGCGTGGCTTCGCTCCCTCAGTCGCGGTCTGGAGCGGCTGCTGACTCAGGCCCGCTTTACGCTGGATCTCGAATCAAAGGCCCTCGTTGAGCCTCTTGATCACATCGAAGCGAACCTCGCCCTCTTTCGCAAGGAGAAAGAGCATGCCGAGCGGGCAAGAACGGACTACTGCGTGCTCCTCGAAGCAGATGCCCGCTCACTCCTCAAACAAGACATTGAACCCAAGCTCGACGACTTCAAGCGCACTCAGAAGATCGAGATACGTGCCCTGATCGACCGCTGGCTCGGGGAGCTACGCGGATTGCCGGCCCGCAAGCTCCGGTCGGAACTCGAGGAGCGCAAAGTTTCCGCGATACGCGCGGCCTATGACGATTGGCTCGCGCAAGCGGATATCGAAGTCTTCCAAGCCTTTCAGACGCTGTGCGCCCGATTTTGGGACAGCTTACAGCAGTGTGTGGACGAGCTGATGCGGCGCTCGAGTCAGCTCTTCTCCGTCGATTTCGATCGCGCGGATACCGAGCCGCGCTGGACTGCCGAATCGGGTTTCTACTACAAATTCTGGTATGAGCCCACCAGCCTCAAAATACTCTCGACCTCCGCCGTACTAATGCTTCCGAAGCTCATCTCCGCACCGCTCATTGCCAAGCGGGCCAAGATGACGGCCGTTGAGCTCATCGAAGTGCAGGCGGGCAGAATCCGGCACGATCTCGACGAGCGGCTGAAAAAGAGCGTCCAGGACGCGCAGCGACAGATGCTGCGTCAGATTGACTCTACGGTCACCAGTATCGAGGCAGCAATCGAGAGCGGCGTCTCTCTTCGTATGCGCGGCGCCGAACAGGCCGCGGCGCGAAGCGCGCAGATCGAATCCGCTCGGAGCGAGCTCGCGGCTCTCCTCACCCGCCTGCGCCGGATCACGATGATGCTTTCTCCAAATGATGAGTCTCGTTGATGCCAATGACGCGCACGCCATGCCCGACGATATCCACCTCACTGATCGAGCACGGTGCGGGCACGATGCGCCAGTACGCCGAGACGGGTTGATCGAGCAGCTGGAGTAGCATCGCTCGAATGACGCTGTCATGACTCACGAGGACCACGGTATCAAGCGGGTGACGCTTCATCGCCATACGCACGACATTCGCGGCCCGGGCAAGCAGGTCTTGAAGCGCCTCACCATCGGGAAATCTCATGAGGTGCGGCGCCGCCAGCCAGCAGTCAAAGAGCCCCGGCGATTTGCCGCGTACCTCCGAGTGCAACTGCCATTGCCAGCTTCCATAGTTGAGGTCGTTCAAGTCTTCCTGTACGGCGACCTCTACGTGGCAACCTCCGGCAATCGCCGAAGCCGTCTGAATACATCGCTGCAACGGGCTCGTGTAGACGACCGCGGGTTCCCAGCGCGATGCGATGCACCCAGCCGTCACTATCGCCTGCCTCCGCCCTTCGGGTGTAAGGGGGACATCCGTGCGGCCTCTGAAGCGCTCCGGCTCAATGCCCTCGACATGTCCGTGACGCACAATAATCAACTTGACCATTTTTCAGCTCTCCCGAAGCTACTCCAGCAACTGCGCACGGTAGTCCGGTGCTGGATAATGAAAGGTCACAGGCCCATCGCGCAGCCCGTTCATGAACTGCCGCACGATCGGCGAGCTGTTCCCGCGCAGCTCAGCCGGCTTGCCCCTCGCTGCGACCAGCGGAAACGCTACGTTTTCGAATGCGTCGAGATCGGTAAAGAGGGCTCCCTCTTGGAACAGCACCCCCATGTTGAGGCGGACTCGATAAAGCTCACGCGCGCGCAGCTTTGCAACGTCTTCGCCGTCCACCAGGACCTGCCCGCAATCGGGTCTTACCTGACCCGTGATGAGCCGCAAGAGCGTCGTCTTGCCCGTGCCACTCGGCCCCATGATGGCCGTGATACGCCCGCGCACCATTTCCAGGTTGAGCCCATCAAAAACGCGCCGCCCGCCGATGACGCACTCCACATTCCGGAGGACGATGCTCGAGGTTTCGGAAGCCTCTCCGCCTTCTGCTGCCAGCATGGAATACCTGTCACACGATGAAGAGGTCTTCACCGTGCCCAATGAATCACGCGGCAGGAGTCATCAGCTTTGCAAGCGGTTAAAGGAGGACTCCATCCCCAGATTGAGTCTACGGGCCACAACGAAGGTCGTCAATGCGATGTGAACTCTGCGGACCAGCGAGGGCCTCGAATGTTGACCGATCATTTGCCGGCAGGATTGCGTCAGTACGAGCGGGCAAAGTTCGAATTGGCCGAGATCCTCCGCGTCATTTCAAGCCAACACGGGCTGACCGACGGCTCCGATCCACCACTGTTCGGCCAAGATGAGACCGCCGAGCTTTTCACGCGACTGGCGGAAGACCGTTTCGTCCTACTCGTGGCAGGCCGCTTCAGTCGGGGAAAGACCTCGCTCATGAATGCGATCCTGGGCCTCGATCGGCTACCGACGGGCATCCTCCCCCTCACTTCTGTCATTACGAGCGTGGCCTATGGCAGCCCCGAACGTGTGCAACTCGAGCAGGAACGAGGCGCCCTACCCATCGACATCCCCATGGAAGCGCTCGCGGACTACATCACCGAGCGCGGCAACCCGGGTAACGCGCGCCGAATTCGGATTGCGCACGTCGCCCTCCCGGCGGAGATTCTTCGTCGCGGCTTCCATTTCGTCGATAGCCCGGGATTGGGCTCCGTCATCCGGGAAAACACCCGGACGACCGAGTCATATTTCCCGGAAGCCGACGCTGTAATCCTTGTCTCGGGGTTTGACGGTCCACTCACGGATGACGAGATGCGGGCGCTACGCGCGTTCTCCGAGACCGGGAGACCGATTTTTCTGGTCCTCAACAAGCAGGATCTCGTGCAGCCATCCGAGCGCGAAGCGGTGCTGACCTTCGCCGAGGAGCGTCTCAGGCAATTCATCCCGTCGGGACGGCTGCGGATCTTTTCGACGTCCGCACGTGATGGGCTCGCAGCAACTCTCGCGGATGATACGGCGGCGCTGGCAGAGAGCGGCGTGGGCGCTTTGCGGACCGAGCTGATCCGATTTCTTCTCGAAGACAAGCAGCGGCACTTCATCGCGGGCTTCTGCGACAGGATCGCCAGGTTGCTCGACAACGAAGGCTTGGCGGGCGCCCATCAGGCGCGAGCTCGCCTCGCACTCCTCCGTGAACAATGGCATGAAGGCGAGGATCCCGCGCAGTCACCTTCTCTCTTCGGGCGCGACGCCAGGATGGAAGAATGTCTCTTCTGCGCGCGAGTACACAGCGCGCTCTTTGAGTTCCTCCGCAAGTATCAGCACGAATTGGCTACGAATCCTGCAGCGCGCGAAAGCCTCGCCGCTGCGCGAGGGCTCTGTGAGCCGCACCTGCGGTTCTATGCCTCGATGGCCGCCGACAGAGACATCTGCCTGGCGTTGACCCCGCTCATGAACAGGGTCGCCGGCGCCCTCGCGGCAGCCGCAGCTGAAGGAGCCGGCTATGGACCTTCGCAAGGGACCGCGGGTCGGACCTCGTTCGCGGCGACCTGCGCGCTCTGCTCCATCCAGCGCTGCATCGAGCTTCGAGTCGCGGAAGAGCTCCTGAGAGAAGGACCGGACGCTGCGGCACTCCCAACCGTGTGCCTGCCTCACCTGCGATGGCTGACCTCATGTGCGTCGGATGTTTCCTCCACCACCAAGGTCCCCACTGCACTCCATGACCTTCTAGGCGTGCTGCTGCGCCGGCAAGGGGCAGCAGCAGAGCGGCTTGCCGAAGACATGCAACGCTATGTGCTCAAGCGAGATGGAATTCGCCGCGCGCTGCTCAGCGAGGAGGAGGAGCGAGCTGCCCGCCGAGCGCTAGCCTTCCTGGCCGGCGCTCGTCAGTTGC
>Ga0335072_10001487_pt1 | contig 38152 bp, 26 predicted proteins | sample Lox_Sample_21_FD_206725 | JGI IMG/M metagenome (GOLD analysis project Ga0335072, IMG submission 206725) | Soil microbial communities from Loxahatchee National Wildlife Refuge, Florida, United States - Lox_Sample_2.1 | ecosystem: Environmental > Terrestrial > Soil > Wetlands | place: USA... | reverse complement strand
AGCCGCCTATCGGAATCGAACCGATGACCTATTCATTACGAGTGAATCGCTCTGCCGACTGAGCTAAGGCGGCGCTGGCCGGGCGAACCAGGCAGCCACAGGAGTCTACCGGTCTGCCGCCGACTCCCGCGCACTGCCGTGCATGGTCTCGTATGCCTTCCTTGACCCGCAAACGCTGGCCTTCGGGCAGGCAGTCCGGCGGCCGTCCTCGGCGAGCTTCACGATGACCTCGTCGGCCGGGACGTTATGGCCGACGACAGTGCCAGGCCCGTCCGGTGTCTCCACATGCTCGCCCTGTTTCGGCGCTGAGGCGTGAAAGTCCTGGTAGAGCGGGTGCTCGTACTTCAGGCAGCACATCAGGCGGCCGCACGCTCCCGCGATGCGCAGCGGGTTCACCGGCAAGTCCTGGTCCTTGGCCATCCTTACCGAGACGGGCTCAAAGTCCTTCAGGAACGTCGCACAGCACAGATCGCGGCCGCACGGTCCGATGCCGCCTTGGAGCCTGGCCTCATCTCGCGGTCCGATCTGGCGCAGTTCAACCCTCGCGCGCAGCCGGGGGACCAGGTCCTTAACCAGCCCGCGGAAGTCCACCCGGTGCGGCGCGCTGAAGTACACCGTGAAGACGTTGGACTTGTCCAGGTAGTCGACCCCGATGATCTTCATGGGCAGTTCGTGCTCCCGGACGAGCCTGCGGGTAGCGACCCGCGCCTCGGCCCGGCGCGCCCGGTTCGCGTCGTCCCTGCTTACATCCTCATCATCGGCTATCCCTGCACACACCGGCAGCCCGGTGATGTCGTCGTCCACCCACTGGGGCGCCCAGATGCACTCGGCGACCTCTGGCCCGGCATCGGTGGGCACCAGCACCTTGCTGCCGACCGTGGGCTGATACGGCCCGGGATCCAGGTAATACAGTCGCCCGTTCCGCCGAAAGCTCACCGCCATCATCATGCCCACGCCAACACATTACGGCCTGATAACAGCAGCCGTCTCCCCCCGGACAGACCCAAGACCAAGACCTTCAGACCGGGAACGGGTCATCAGGCGCCAGTCCAGCCCGCCCGCTCGCAGAATCCGCCCGATGCGGTCACCAGGCCCGTGACCGGCGCAGAGGCTTGTCCGATCAGCTAGTTCGGCGCCAGAACCAGCGTCAGCTCTTCGACCGCGAGCAACGGTGCCGCGTTGGCAGCAAGCCGCTGGCGGCAGCGCATGATCGCCTCGATTCGCCGCACGGTATCGGCCGGGCCTGACGTCTCGGCTGCTTGCCGCAACTCGGCTTCCCGCGCTTCGTTCGCCAGCTCAACCGAAGCACCTAGCTGAACCGCGAGCAAATCCCGGTAATAGCCAGCCAGGTCCAGCAACGCGCGATCGAGCGCGTCACGCTTGAGCCTTGTCGCCCGGGACTTCTGCCGGTCTTCCAGGTCCCGTAGCGCCCCGGCTCCGCCGCGCAGCGCGGTTGCCACGCCCTTGCCGGTCGAGCCCTCGCCGAACGCCCGCCGCAGCGCTTCCCGTTCGGGCTCATCGAGTTCCTCGGTCGTCGCAGTGGCTTCCGCATCCGCCGCCTTGACGAGCGCTGCGGCAGCTTTGAGCGCCTGGCCGAGGTTGCCGACCTGGCCCGGCACGCGCAGCACCTCGCCTCGCCTGCGGGCTGCTTCCTCGTCGGTGGCGAGCCGCCTCGCCCTGCCGACGTGCCCCTGGGCAGCCAGTGCCGCGGCCCGGGCCCGCTCGCTCGTGACGCCCTCGCGCTCCAGCACCTCAGTGACCGCGGACGTGCGCGGTGTCACCAGCGTGACAAGGCGGCAGCGCGACCTGATCGTCGTCGGCAGGTCGTCTGCGTACGGCGCGCACAGCAGCCACACTGTCCGGGGCGGCGGCTCCTCGATTGCCTTCAGCAGCGCGTTCGCGGCCTGCTCAGTGGACCGGTCAGCATCTTCGAAAAGCACGATCCGCCAGCGCCCGTTGACAGGCGCGGCAGCGGCCCTGAGTACCAGGTCCCTGGTCTGCCGAACGCCGTACGACAGCCCGTCGGGCCGGATCAGCAGCAGGTCAGCGTGGGTACCCGCGGCCACCTGCCGGCAGGACGGGCACTCGCCGCAGCCCTGACGGTCGCACAGCAGCGCGGCGGCGAACGCGCGGGCGGCAAGTGACCTGCCCGACCCCGGCGGCCCGGTGAACAGCCACGCGTGCGTCATACCGCTACTGCCGCGCTCCGCACCGCGAGCGCTTGCCTCGACGGCGCGCTGCAGCTGATCGACGACGGTCTCCTGACCGATCAGCTCGCAAAATACCGGGGCTGGATCGCTCACTCGCGCACCACGGGGAAGGAGCCGGTGTTCTCCTCTGCCGAGAACGGGATCGGGTCGGGCAACAGCTCGCGAACGCGCAGCTGGATGTCGCGGCTGACTTCGCTCTCCGACCGTTCAGCGTCCAGCACCAGGTAGCGTCCCGGCTCGGCCGCGGCCAGCGAGAGGAACCCTGACCGCACCCGCTGGTGGAAGTCAACCGGCTCAGACTCCAGGCGGTCGGCCGAACTCAGGCGGCGGCTGAGGCCGGTAACCGCGGGCAGGTCGAGCACGATGGTCAGATCCGGTGTCAGGCCGCCGGTTGCCCACCGGTTCAGACTCTCGATCTCGGACACCGGCAGCTGCCGTCCGGCACCCTGATAGGCGAGCGAAGAGTCCACGTACCGGTCGGTCACGACGACGGCCCCCCGCTCGAGGGCCGGGAGGATCACGTCCTGGACGTGCTCGGCCCGGTCCGCGGCATACATCAGCGCCTCAGCCCGCGGCGCCAGACCGGTGTGAGCGGTGTCGAGCAGGAGTGCCCGCAATCGCAGGCCGATCTTCGTCGCACCCGGCTCGTGCGTTGTCACCACGTCATAACCCTGGTCGCGGAGCCAGATCGCGAGCAATCTGGCCTGCGTGGATTTGCCCGCGCCTTCACCGCCTTCAAGCGCCAGGAAGACGCCGGGCCGTCGCGCCGCTTCAGGGGCTTCCGAGACGGTCGGCCCGGATTGCTCGGATCGTGCCCTACGCCGTCCTTTGCGATGGCTGTTCACGCTTTCCTCCCTGTCCGGCCGGAGTAGCGAGCCCAGGTCAGCCAGTAGCGGCACGCCCTGACGGTCATCCATGTGCCGGTAGGACATCCGGCCCAGCGCGACCGCGAAGGCTGCCGCCAGCAGCAGCACTACGTTGTAACCGACGTTACGGTAGTCGACGCCAGCAACGTGCAGGGCCGAACCGCCAGTGGCGGCGCGGACGAGGGCGTTGACGCCGCCCGCTATCGTCGGCGCGATCGCGATGACGGCGAACAAGATCACCCGGATCGCGGATTGCAGGAAAGCGAACGTACGACCGCGAGTTTCGTCGTCGACTTCGAGGCCTATGACTGTGTACCCGGTCACGTAGGCCGCACCAGCGCAGGCGCCCAGCACAATGGTCAGGATCACGGTCAGGACGAGACTGGGGATCACCGCGATGATCGCCAGCGGAACCGCAGCCGACATGATGGACAGGCCGAACAGGCGACGCCGGGAGAACCCGCTCAGCACGCGGAGTCCGAGAAACATCCCGATGGCCAGCCCGAAGAAGATCGCCGCGAACGCGGCGCCCCAGCCCGCGCTGCCTCCTTGCAGGATGTTCCTGATGTAGGACGGGCCGAGCCCGACGATGGCGCCTGCCGCAGCAAACGCGCCGGTCATCCCGAGGATGATGCCGCGTACCAGCTGACTTTGCCGGACGAATCGCCAGCCCTCCCAGATCGACTTGAGTACCGACGGCGAGGAGATCTTGTCGGTAGGGCTCCGGCGTAGTTCCTTCAGCATGTAGACGGTCAGAGCGGACACCAGGTACATGGCTGTGCGGAAGTACAGCGACAGGTCAAGCTGGTTGGTAGAGAAGTACGGCGAGATGTGCCCGAGCGCGGTGCTGAGGACCGCCAGCAGCGAGAACAGCAGCCCCGCGACTGGCGCCGTGCCGTAGGTCGCGAACAGGCTGAGCTGATTGGCCTGCTCCAGCTTGTTCGGCGGGACCAGGTTCGGCACTGACGCATCCTTGGCCGGCGCCCAGAACAGCGACGCGCCCGAGGCAACGAACTGGACCACATAGATCCAGGTCAGCTGATTAGCAAAGCCCACAGTCATATTGATGGGGATGGTGATGTAAAGCGCTGCCCTGAGCACGTCACCGATGATCATGTTCAGCCGGCGGTCGAACTTGTCGGCCACCGCGCCAGCGACCGGCCCGAGGATCAGCGCTGGGAGCAGCGAGGTCAGCCAGACACCGCTGACCGCGTACGCGCCGCCGCTTGTCCCGCCGATCTGCGCTGCCAGCGCAGACAGCGCGAGCAGGCTCAGCCAATCCCCCAGGCTCGCCAGCGACAGGGCGATAAACAACCGGCGGAACGGCGTGATCGACAACACGCCTGAGCCACGGTCGCGCAAAGGGGATCTAAAGTTCACTGCGCCAGGGTATAGGTCCAGCCGGGAGACGGATGCTTACAGCGTAAAGCTCACCGGCCGCAGGATCACTATCCGCCTCCGGGCGCCCAGTTTCCAGTGCACAGCCGCCTGTCAGGCCTGACACGATGGGCTGTCCCGGATGCTGCTGCTCTCGGCCGGCTCGCCCGCTCGCGGCAGCCGGCCAGAAGCGGGGCTCAGCCTCCTTGCTCATCCCCGGCGGCGGCCTTCTTTGCGCCTCTGCTGGTCTTGGCAGTTCCTTTGGCAGTGCCAGTCTTTGCTGTGCCGGCCTTAGCGCTGGCCGCCTTGGCGGTACTTGCTTTAGCAGTGCTTGCCTTAGCAGTCCGCCCCGACGACCTGGCAGCAGGCCTCCGCTTGGGTGCCGGTGCCGCCGCCCGCCGCTCCGCCAGCAACTCGACAGCACGTTGCGGCGTGATCAGCTCAATCGTGTCGCCCTTGCGGAGCGAAGCGTTGGTCTCGCCATCGGTCACGTACGGCCCGAACCGGCCCTCACGCAGCACGATTGGCTTCCCGCTGACCGGATCGTCACCAAGCTCCTTGAGCGGCGGCGCAGCGGCGGCACGCGCTGCCCGGCCACGCGGCTTGGGCTGCGCGAGAAGCTCCTTCGCCTCGTCCAGGGTGATGGTGAACATCTGCTCCTCAGACTCCAGCGACCGGCTCTCGGTACCTCTCTTCACGTACGGGCCGTAACGCCCGTTCTGCACGGTGACCGGCTCGCCGTCCACTTCGCCGAGCGCGCGCGGCAGGGTGAGCAGCCGCAGCGCGTCGTCAAGGGTGACGCTGTCAAGGTCCATCGACTTCAGCAGCGAGGCAGTGCGCGGCTTCGCGCTGGCTGGCGCGTCCTCGTCTAGAACTTCGGTCACGTACGGCCCGAAGCGCCCGGCCTTCGCGACAATCGTCTTGCCGGTCTCCGGGTCCGAGCCGAGTATCTTGTCCCCGCTCGGACGATCCAGCAACTCCGCGGCGAATTCTGGCGTCAGTTCGTCGGGCGCGGTGCCTTCAGGCACGTTCACCCGCTGGCCGTCGCGCTCCAGGTACGGACCGTACCGGCCGACCCTGACCACGATGTCAGTGCCTGCCAGCGGGAACGAGCTGACGTCGCGGGCGTCGATCTCGCTCAGGTCGCTGACCATCTCCTTCAGGCCCTCTTCGCCGTCCGCCCCGAAGTAGAACCGGCGCAGCCAAGGCACCCGTTCGGCCTCGCCGTTGGCGATGTCGTCAAGAGCGTCCTCCATCTTGGCCGTGAACTCGTAGTCCACCAGGTGCGCGAAGTGCCGCTCAAGCAGCGTCACTACCGCGAAGGCGACAAACGACGGGACAAGCGCCGAGCCCTTCTTGAACACATAGCCCCGGTCCAGGATCGTGCCGATGATCGAGGCGTAAGTAGACGGCCTGCCGATGGCCCGATCCTCAAGCTCCTTGATCAGCGTCGCTTCGGTGAACCTGGCTGGCGGCCTGGTCGCATGCTCGGCAGGCTGAAGGTTTAGCGCGCGCAGCGACTCACGCTCCGTCAGCGGCGGCAGCCGGCGCTGATTGTCGTCGAGTTCAGCGTCCGGGTCGTCGGAACCCTCGACGTAAGCCTTCAGGAACCCGTGGAAACTGATCACCTTGCCGGATGCGCCGAACTCGGCCTCCCGGCCAGCGATGCTGTCCGACCCGTTCTGCAGCGCTGCCTGACCGGGCACGCCGACCAGGATCGGCTCCTGTGCGCTGGCCTGGCCAAGTACGCGCACTGAGATCGACTCTCCGGTCGCGTCTTTCATCTGCGACGCAACCGTCCGCTTCCAGACGAGATCGTAAAGCCGCAGTTCGTCGCCGGACAGACCGGACTGCGCAGGGGTCTTGAACTCGTCGCCTGCCGGGCGGATTGCCTCGTGCGCTTCCTGAGCGCTCTTGACCTTGCTGTCGTAGATGCGGGGCGCGTCAGGAACGTACTCGGCGCCGTACAACTGCCTGGCCTGAGCCCTGGCCGCGTTCAGCGCCGTCTGCGACAGCGTGACCGAGTCCGTCCGCATATAAGTAATGTGGCCGTTCTCATACAGCCGCTGCGCCATCTGCATCGTGTACTTGGCCGAGAAGCCGAGCTTTCTCGACGCCTCTTGCTGCAGCGTGGTCGTGCGGAACGGCGCGTATGGCGATCGCCGGTATGGCTTGCGCTCTACCGACTTCACACTGAACGATGCACCCGCGAGCCGGTCTCGCAGGGCCGCGGCGGCGGCGCCATCCAGGTGCAACAGCCGGCTGCGGCCGTCCTCGCCCGCGGCGTCAGCGCCGCGCAACTCGCCCACCGAGTTAAAGTCACGGCCCTGAGCGACCCGGCGGCCGTCAACCGTCACCAGTGTCGCGGTGAACGATGTGACATCGCCTGCTGCTTCGAGTTCGGCCTCGGCTGCGGCTTTGGCGAACTCGGCTTCGAGATCCCAGTACTGGGCGGGCCGGAACGCGATTCGCTCGCGTTCCCTGTCCACCACCAGCCGGACCGCGACCGACTGCACGCGGCCAGCCGACAGCTGCGGCATGACCTTCTTCCACAGCACTGGCGACAGCTCGTAGCCATACAGCCGGTCGAGCACTCGCCGGGTCTGGTAAGCCTCGACCAGGCCCTGGTCGACATCCCGCGGCGATGCGACCGCCTGTGCTATAGCCTCAGGCGTGATCTCGTGGAACACCATGCGCTTGGCTGGCACCCGAGGTTTCAGCTCCTCCATCAGGTGCCAGGCGATTGCCTCGCCCTCGCGGTCCTCATCAGTGGCGAGCAGTAGTTCGTCAGCGTTCTTCAGCAGCTGCTTGAGCTTGGTGACCTGCTGCTTCTTGTCCGAGTTGACAACATAGAGCGGCTCGAAGTCATGGTCGACGTCGACGCCGAGCCGGGCCCAGGCTTCCCCGCGATACTTCGTCGGGATCTCGGCAGCCTTATCTGGCATGTCACGTATGTGACCAATGCTCGACTCAACCGTGTAGCCCTTGCCGAGGAAGCCAGCGATCGTCCGCGCCTTCCTCGGCGACTCGACGATGACGAGCTTGTTGCCGCCGTTGGCTCCAGCTTTCGAGCGGCCGGCAGATTGCTCGGTCTCTGCTGCCACGTCTCCCACCCTCTATGTCCAGCAAACGCGAAGGAGGCTACCGCACGTGAGCCTGCAGCCACCCGGCGCTCTGGGCCTTTACTTTAAGTCCCGTTAAGGGGCACAACATCCGCCCGGCGAACTCCCGGGTCGAGTACAACCCCGTTCCCTCTCAACGACGTTAACTTGCGGCCGGCGTCAGCGTGTTCCCTGAGCCCCCGGTGTGGATTCTCTCCAAGGCGATTGAACCATCCCGTCCATCGCGCACAATGAGTTGATGGCGGAGTACTCGTATCTGGTGCTCTATCTGCCGCGCGGCACCTCACGAGACGCGGCTCGTCGGATACTGACCGATCACGCCGAATATGGCAACTGGGAACTGTCCAGGCTGCGACTGTACCCGGACGGCAGCCGCAAGGCTACGCTGCGGCGCATGATCATCCGGCAGGTCAGAACGCAGCTCGGTTACGAGCTGCCAGGACACTCGGCGTGGCGGCAACCGCCCCAGTAATCGACGTCGCAGCTACCTGGAAGCGGCCGTGAAGCCTCAGCGGTTCGCGGCCAGCTTCCTCGCCAGCTGGCTGACAAAGCCGGCTGACGGGGCGGCGTGCCTTCCCTGGCGGCGCCTGGCCATCAGCCTCCTGTTGCCGTCCGGATCGGCAGGGCTGTTGAGGCAGCCGTAACCACCATCAGAGCCCGCCGGCTGGCCCAGATCCTCAGTGGGCGGCCCGGTTGGCACGACCATCTCGCCTGATTCGCTAGCAAACGGGTTAAAAGCGGTGGACGGCCACGAAGTCTCAGGGTCATCTGGCGGCTGCGCAGTGTTGACCCAGACACCTTCACGCGCCGAAGGCTGCGCCCGCCAGAACCGTCCAGGTGCGGCGATCAGCGAATCGAACCACGCGGAATGGAGCGTGCGGCCCGGCCGGGCGCCCTCGTCGCCAGGCGCGAGCCGAGGCAGCTGGCAGGCATCGGCGCCAGGATTGACCTCATCCTCCTTGGCTGTGGCGGAACCAAATCGGGCCATATGGCTTCCCCCTTGCGTTAAGTGCGTGTTCGTTGCCAGGTGCAGGGGCTTGGTTGTGGTGATGACGCATTGTCAGGGCGCCACCTGCCTCGGCACGTCGTGCTCTGAGTCCTCAGGTGACTACAGAACGTGACCAGCAGAGACCTGGCTCGGACCACGCCGATGTTGCTTCATATTCAGCCTCTCGAGCCTCGCCGCCGGGTGGCCTGCGAGGATGCGATACCGCCTACCCCTGGCGCACCACCGCTACGCCGTAAGGGATATCGCCCCCGTACACTGCGTTACGTTACCACTACACAACGTGTATGCCGCCAATAAGCGGAACGACACGCCGGGTCCTGACACGCCTTTTCTTTCGGGTAGGGGCAGCACCCGTCGTTCGAGTGGGCCAGCCGGCTAGCAGAGATCCAGGAAGTTATCGAGCACGCGAACCCCGAATTGGAGCGAGCTGACCGGCACGCGCTCATCAACGCCGTGGAACATGCCAGCGAAGTCGAGCTCTGGCGGGAGACGAAGCGGAGCGAATCCGAAGCACCGGATCCCCAGCCGGGAGAACGACTTTGCATCGGTGCCGCCGGACAGGCAGTAGGGCACCATCTCGCCCTCGGGGTCCTCGGCTGCCAGCGCCTTCGCCATCGCGTTCACCAGGTCACCGTCAAAGGTTGTCTCTACCGCGATGTCGTGGTGCGTCTGCTCCCGGCTGACTCCGGGGCCGATGAGGGCATCGATCTCGCGGAAGAACTCTTCCTCGTGGCCGGGCAGGAACCGGCCATCGACCTGGGCAGCCGCAACCTGGGGGATGACATTGACCTTGTAGCCGGCGGAGAGCATCGTCGGGTTAGCGGTGTTGGTCAAGGTGGCGCCGACCATCTTGGCGATCGGGCCAAGTTTGCCAATCACCGCCGCCGGGTCGTCAGCATCGAACGGGACTCCGAGTGCATTGCTGGCATGCCTCGCGAAGGCAAAGGCAGCCTCGGTCTCCCGGATCGGCCATTCGTACCGCCCCAGTCTGGCAATCGCCTCGGCTAGCTCGGTGACGGCGTTGGCAGCGTTGATCATGGAGCCATGACCCGCCCTGCCCTGAGCGGTCATCCGCATCCATGCCATGCCCTTTTCGGCGGTCTGGAGCAGGTAAAGACGCTTACCGCCGATGGTGACACTGAATCCGCCGACTTCGCCGATCGCCTCGGTCACGCCCTCGAACTCGTCCCGATGGTTGTCGACCAGCCAGCGGGCGCCCCAACTGCCGCCGGCCTCCTCGTCGGCCAGGAAGGCTACGACAACGTCGCGCTGCGGGCGGCGGCCTTCGCGCAGCCGCTGGCGGAGCACCGCCAGGATCATCGCGTCCATATCTTTCATGTCAACCGCGCCACGACCCCAGACGCAGTCGTCAGTGACCTCGCCGGAGAACGGGTGCACCCGCCAGTCGGCGGCATCGGCTGGCACAACATCGAGATGACCGTGGATCAGCAGGGCATCTCGCGATGGGTCGGTGCCCTCGATCCTGGCGACCACGCTCGCGCGCTTTTCATGTGACTCGAAGATCTTCGGTTCGAGCCCGGCCTCGGCCAGCAAGGCGGCAACGTGCTCAGCGGCAGCGCGTTCGCCGGGGCCCGAGTGATCGCCCGGATTGCTAGTGTCGATCCTGATCAGGTCGCTAGCCAGCGCGGCGACCTCATCCTGGGCCGCGGTCCCGCGGCTGCCCTGGGCGGAAACGTTGTCGGTCATCTGGCCATCGTTGCACCTTCTGCCCCTGGCCGCAGGCCGGGTCTGGCCTCGCTGAGCAAGCTCCGTCGCCGGAACGTGCCCTGATTTGCTATCGTGAGCCCGGCTCAGCTTGCGGGCAGAGCCCACGTCCGGGTGGCGGAATAGGCAGACGCGCTAGCTTGAGGTGCTAGTGCCCCAAAAGGGCATGGGGGTTCAAGTCCCCCCTCGGACACTATCGAAAGACCAATGCTGAGCAGCGCTCATCATGTTCACCTCTGTTCGAACGAGCTGGTCGGTCGGCTGGTATGTGAGCTTCAGGCCGAGCTGGGCATAGATGTCGGCTTTATCGGTCGGCTCCGCGTCGCGCAGGACGCCGAGCAGGTCTGTGAGCGCGCTCACGATCGATTCGATATCGTCCCTGGTCATCGACGATCTTGGCGTGGTCACGCGCATTGCAGCGCGGAGCCTAGCCCGCTCAGCCTCGGTCTCGGTGATCCACCGGGCGACGCTGGCCGGATCGGCCCCGGCATCCAGGGCGGCCCGGTACTGAGCGAGCCTGCGGTCGCAGTCGGCGATCAGTTCCTCGGCGTCGTCGGCGGGCGTGGTAGCAGGCCCAGCGACTGCGGCCGCTGCGGCCAGCTCGTCGATGGTCGCGGACAGGTGGCAGGGCTCGAACTTGCCCGCTAGCCACTCATCCAGCGAGCCGAGCACGACGTCCTGGCGCAGGGTCACGTTCAGCGGATGGTCGACGCGGTTGACGAGGGCGTACTCGGCCGGAAACCGGCATCGGTAGTACGGCGCGGCGTTGGCCCAGTGGCCTTGCATCTTCCGGTCGCAAATCCCGCAGTACAGCAGACCGCGCAGCGCGTAATCATGCTTAGAGCGGTGCGGCTTGTGCTTGGGCGGCCCACCACGCCGGGCGACCAGCAGGTCCGCAGTACGCCGGAACGTCTCGCCGTCGATGATCGCCGGATGCGCCACGTCTTCTGACCAGATCCACTTGTCGGCCTCGTTCCAGCGCATCTTGGTCATGTGGCCGAGCGCGACGTCGTGCACGTCCATCAGCACCTCATCTTTGCGCTGCTTGTTCCAGACTTGATGTCCGGTGTAGCGGGGGTTGACGAGGATCGCGCGGACTGCGCTCTTTGACCAAGCGGTGCCGCACCGGTGGCTGTTGCGGCCAGGATCATGCGCGGACGGGCACTGGATCCCGTCGCAGGTCAGGTGCTCAGCGATCGCGTAGATGCCAACCCCGGCGAGCATCTCGCCGAAGATTCGCCGGACTACTGCGGCGGCGGGCTCATCGATCGCGAGTTGGTGGAGCCGCTTGCCGTCGGCCGCCTTGGCTGGGTTCGGGTGAGGGCCCGCGTCGATGAGCTTGTAGCCGTACGGCGGTCGTCCGCCGAGGAACCGGCCTTCTAGCTGGGCCTGGGCTGCCATCGCGGTGCGCACCCGGATCTTGATCCGGTTCCGCTCGCCCTTCGAGACCCCTCCGAACACGGACATGATCAGGTCGTGGGCTTCGTTGTCGGGGTCGATCGGTCCGCCGACCTCCGGCACCCATAGCGGCACGCCGTAGTGGGCGAAGATCGGGAAGGTGTTGCCGAACTGGCTGCCGTAGAACGCCCGCTGCGGCTCCCCGACGACAACGGCATCGAAGCCGCGCCGGGGATCAGCCAGTGCCGCCAGCAGGCGACTGGCCTCCGGGCGCCGTTGCGGCGGGATGGACCGGGACTTATCGACGTCGAAGAATTCGGCCACGATCCGGCCACCGTGCGGCTCAACTAGCGCCCTGGCGCGGGTCAGCTGCCAGCCGCGGGATGACTCGGGATCCTGGTTGTCCTCGGTGGAGACCCGGCCCCAGAACGCTAAGTCGATGGTGTGCTCGGGCATGATCAGCGCTCCTCTCCGAGTAGCGATGCCTCTGCCTGGTTGTCTGTCATCTGGTTCGCTCCTTCCTGAGCGGCCTGCGCCTTGAGCAGGATCCTGAGCAGCGCCCTGGCTGCGGCTGGAGTGAGCGCCGGTGGCTCATCCGGCAACAGCACCCGGACTGGCTGCGCTCGCGTCGCCGGGTGGCGGATAGGTCGTCGGCCTGGTCCTGCTCCGGAGCTGGGAGCGTACGCTCCCGGACGCGATTTGGGAGGAGCCGAATGCCGTCCGTCTCGGCGGCACGGCCGTGCCGCGGCGACAGCGGAATCGTGCCGTTGCCGCCTCTCGTTGACGGCAGCGGGCGGCCGCTTGGTGCCGGTCACTGAGTGCCGTCCCGGTTGCCGTTGTTAGTCCGTGCCGCGTGCCGCAACCGGTCGGCGGCGAGTTCGGCGAATGCGGGGTTGAGGTCGATACCGGTGAACCGGCGGCCCAGGGCGAGTGCTGCTAGGCCGGTAGTGCCGGTACCGCAGAACGGGTCGAGGACCATCCCGCCCTGCCTGCATCCGGCCTGAATGCAGCGTGTCGGTACGTCGATAGGGAATGCGGCGAAGTGCGGCCCACGGTAAGGGCGGGTGGGGATCGACCACACGTCACCCGGGTTGCGGCCGTTGGGGTGCCGCCTGCCTCCGCGGCCGTCGCCGTACCGCCGTGCGGCAATGACTTCACGGGTGTGAGTGCCGTACTTCAGGCGCGATCTGCCACCGTCGTCGGGGCGGCTCCCGCTCCGCCTGCCGTCACCAGGATGGCGCCTAGGCGCCGGACCTCGGGCCGGGCGGCCGGGCTCGGCGGCGCGACGAGGGACCCTCCTGCGAGGCGCTGGCTGGGAGCTCGCGTGGGGTATCCGGATCGGGTCGAGGTCGAACCAGTAGTGGCGAGACTTGACCAGCAGGAAGATCAGCTCGTATCGGCAGTTCAGCCGGTCACGTACCGACTCTGGCATCGCGTTGGGCTTGTTCCAGATGATCGCGTTCCGGATGATCCACCCGTCGTCTTGCAGCGCGAGGGCGACGCGCCAAGGCAGGCCCTGGAGGTTTTTGGCGCTCATGCCGGGGGTCTGGCGGCCCGCGAGGTGCGTTCCAATGTAGGCGTGCAGGCCGGTTGGCGACGCGCTGCCGGCCGAATACGAGTCGCCCAGGTTCAGCCAGCACGTCCCGTCGGCGGCCAGGACGCGTCGCGCCTCGCTGAACAACTCTCGCAACGTGTCGACGTAGCCGCATGGGTGTGGTTCGTGACCATACTGGCCGCTCATGCCGTAATCGCGCTTGGCCCAGTAGGGCGGGCTCGTCACGATGCAGTCGGCGTAGTTGTCGGGCATTGAGGCGAGCACGGTGCGCGCGTCGCCGGTGTGTAGTGCCCACGTGGTGTCTGCGTCATGAATCAATGAGCGATCACCTTCCTCTCCCTGGTCACCGTGGTGGCTCGTCTCACGCCGAAGTCTCAGTAGCGGGTTGCTCGCAGGCTGCGTGCAGACGCGCGCGGGGTGAGATGAGACAAACGGATGAGACGATCAGCCTGGGCCGGGCTCTCCGGCAAGGCGAGCGCGCCACCGTCCCCGGCTGACTTGAGTCACACGGCCTGCTCGCACATGTTCGGCTAGGCGGCGGTACAGGGTGGGCCGACTCATGCCGCTGGCGCGCAGTAAGTCGTCAATGCCTGCGCCGTCGTCGTCGGCGGCACATAGGGCGGCCCACAGATGCGTGTCCGGCGCCTCGAGGTCACGTTCTGGGGCGCCTTGGGCATCGTGTATGTGCCATTGCGCGGGCTCTCCGGCCTGGTCGCCAGGTTGCGCCTGGGCGCGCCCGGCGATGGCCTGCTGCGACACGTCGTCTAGCTCGGGCCGCACGCGCGCGTGCCGGGCCGACGTCTCGGCCACCGCTTGGTCGGTTACGAGGTATGCACGGGCCCGTCTCGGCGAATCGTGCTCGGGCGCGGAGATCAGGAACTTGCCTGGCGCGTTGAGCGTGTGAGCGTGCCAGCCTGCGGCGAGCATGCCCTGGCCAAGGATCAGATCAGCGTCCTTGCGCTCGCGGACGCGGAAGCTGATACGGACGTCCATCTGCGAGCGCAGCGCGCCCTGGCCCATGGCTTTCTGCGTCGGCCGCTGAGTGGCAGCGATCATCGTGACGGCGACTGCCCGGCCGCGGCGCGCGACCGAGTCTGCGTCAGCCGCTGCGCTAGGTACTGTCTCGGCGAGCTCGGCGTACTCGTCGAAGATGATGACCAGAGCGGGCGACTCGGGCGCGGGCTCCCAGATCCGCTTACCGGTCATTGCCAGGTGGGCAGCGCGTGCTTCCAGGACCGCAACCGCATCGGCCAGCAAGGCCCGGGCCTCCGCGGGTGTAGTCGCCAGTCGGGCTATACAGGCAGCCCACGGTCCGAGCTCCATTCCGCGCTTCAGGTCGATCGCCCAGATGACCGCGTCCATGCAGGCCGCCAGGTTGCCCATCAGCACGTTGAGGCCGCCGCTCTTGCCAGATCCAGACACGCCGCCGAACAGCGCGTGGCGGCGCAGCAGCAGAACGCGGCATGGCCTGGCGTCCTCGAAGGGTCCGAAGTCGATCGGCTCGGTGATCGTGGCAACGGACGGTCCGGGCCAGGCGATCGCGTCCGCGTGGGGATCGCGGTCGAGCACCCGAAGCTCGAAACGGTTGGCCTGATTGTCGGAGGTCGGGTACGCGCGGACGGCGCCTCGATAGGTGCCCAGCGCAGACTCGATCGCCGGGAGCCGCGATATGACGTCGCCGATGGTCTGGCCGCGGCCTAACGCGAACCGTGCCTTCCAACCCCACGTGTCCACGACGGCAGACATGAAGCGTGAGCCAGCCAGGCCGACCGCCCGGCTGACTTCCGGCCAGGCGGCGAGCTTGCGTTCTACCCGGACCTTCGCGCGACGGCGGCGGTGAGCCCACCAAGGGATTGCCAGTGTCAGCCCGCCCAACAGCAGGACCAGCTGAATCGTGCGGTGCTTCGGGCCGGCCACCGTAGCGGCGGCGATCCACACACCTGCGGCCATCGCGATGACTGCAGCGTAGATGCGCTCACTACGATCAGTGAGACCTAGCCTGGCGCCGGCGAACACGGCGCCAACGGCCAAGGCTCCTGTTACCGCTGCGACGATCGGCCAGGCGTGAGGGCTTCTTGCGTGGAGAAGCCACGCGAGGAACTCGGCCAGGACAGCAGTGCCGACCGGAGTCAGCTCGGAGCGGTAACGCCAGGCCAACCGGGCTACCACGAGTACCGCAGCGTCGGCCAGGGCATCGGCAGGGCTGAGCACCGCCATCGGCTGCACGCCGTGGCGCCGCAGCTGCCGGATCTGGTGCCGGGGTGACCGCTGGATCACCATGCCTGCTCTCCGGGGCTGCCTGGGAACAGGTCTCGCGAACACAGCTCGTCGCGCAGGTAATACAGCGGATCTGCCTCACCGTCGCTATCTGCTTTAAGAGCGGCGCGGGCTGCGGCCACCAGATCCTGATGATCGCGCTGCGCCACGGCGACCACCGAGCGGAGCAGATCGACCTCATCGCAGAAGGCCGGAATGTCGGCAATCAGGGCGGCAGCGGTTGCCGTGCAGGTCCAGGACTGTCTCGGGCGGGCGAGCGTACAGCGGCGGCTCGGCGCGAGTCTCGCGTGGCGGATTCGTATGTCGGCTGTATCGAGCAGTGGTCGCGGCATTGACATCGTGTTGATCACCTCCTCGGATATAGAGGCAGGGTTCAGTGGTGGCCCGTGAAGTAGCCGATGACACCACTCACGGCATTGCGGATCGCTGGCGCGGCGCTTGTGGCGGCCAGGAAGAACCCGAAGAGGACGCAGACGATCGCGTGCACGAGCTTGAGACCTGCGTATCTATGCAGCGCCCACACGGTCACGCCGAGCAGGACGACCAGGGAGATCGTTATCACCAACCCGATCACCTCCTTCCTGACGGTGCGCGCGTGCTCACGCCTCGGTTCGAGCGCGCTGGTTCTTGTTGATGACGGCGGCGCCACGCCATGCGAGAGCGGCATTTGCGGCACCGAACTGAGTTCTCGTCGGCACGGGCGCCGCAGGCGCACTGCCGACCCGATCCGCACGCCCTCCGGACGCGCCGCGCCAATGTCTCCGTGGATTTTCTCGGCTTTGCTCGTGAAGTGGTCATCTCCCCATGCGAAGCCTGCGGACTATCTGGGCGGAAGCTGACACTGGTTAACAACCACGTGTTAACGGGCATGGTGGATTAGGGCTAGCAGTCCGGGATGCAGGCGTGGGAACGAGACTTCAGGCGGTGCGCGCGGAGTTCGGCTGGTCGCAAGCACGGCTCATCGCTGAACTTCGCAGGCGCGCCGCGTTAGAGGGCACCGCACTCGGCTCGGACGCATCAGTCAAGACCGAAATCTCACGGCACGAGAATGGCAGGGTCACTCCGCACCCGGCGTGGCGGCAGCTATACCGCGCCGCCTACGGCCGCACCGACGAGGAACTCGGGTTCTTACGACCGAGCCCGGAAACCGTCAAACTCGTCGAGACTGAGGAGCTATCTGCCCGGCTCGCGTCGTCTGCTGCCTTGTCCATGGCCGAGGTTCACCTGCTGGCGCGGCAAGTTGACCAGATCCGCACTCTCGACCGTCAGCTCGGCGCTCACGCTGTTCTCGATCAGCTCCGGAATGTTATCGGGACTATCAACACGCTACGGAGCTACAGCTTCCGACCCTCGGTCAGGGAGGCGCTAGCTGCACTCCTGGCAGACGCCGGCGCACTCGCTGGATGGCAGGCGCTCGATATCGGTTCGGTGGGCCAGGCTTGGCTTCACTATGAGACCGCGAAGGAAGCTGCCCGCGAGGCCGCATCCCCGGCGCTGTTAGCACACGCCATGGCCGAGCAGTCCATTTTGCTCCTGGAAGTAGGCGAAGCGCGGAATGCGGTGGAGCTCATCCAAGCGGCTCGTGGCGTCAACGAGAAACGCGGTCCGCCGTTGCTGACCGCGTGGCTGCATGCCACCGAAGGCGAAGCTCACTCTGTCACTGGCGCTGACCGGGAGTGCCGGAGCGCGCTGGAGACAGCGGCGGCGAGGATTCCCAGCGATACCACCGAGCCCGCACTGCCATTCATATTCCTGGATGAACCGCACATGGCCCGGTGGCGCGGTAACTGCCTCGCGCGTCTGGGGGACGAGAGCGCAATCGACGCGCTCACAGCCGCGCTGGCCACCATGGATTCAAGCTTCGCGCGCGCTGAAGCCGGCCTGCGCTGCGACCTCGCTCAGGCCATGATCATCCGCGGAGATCTTGGTGAAGCGCATGCCCAGGCACTGCGCGCGCGCCAGATCGCAATGCGCGTGGGGTCCGTCAGGCAGCGTCGCCGGATAGAGCGACTCATCTCACGCGCAAGGATCGCGTGAGGCACTGGTGGCGCCCGATATTGGCCTGGCGTCATCGCACCGGGAAGCCAGCACGTGTAGCAAGCCGACCAGGGACCCAGATCCGATGATCTCGTTCCTGCTGATCATCCCGAGAACCTCGCCGAGCGGGATCCAGTCAATCCGCCCCGCTTCCTCGCGATCGGTCGGTTCGCCGATCAACGTGGCTCCGCGTCCGACATAGATCTCGTGCGGCGAATCAACCATGCCGATCATCGGCTGATAGGTCACCAGGTGCTTAAGCGAGATAGGCCGCCAGCCGGTCTCCTCCTCGGCCTCGCGGGCCGCACATGCCGTACCATCCTCGTCAGCGTTAATGATCCCGCCGGGCAACTCCCAGCCCCAGGCGTCCGCGACGAAACGATGCCGCCAGAGCATCAATACCTCGTCCTGATCATTGATGACGAGCGCGATCGCGACGGGGAACAGGCGCACGACGTGGTGCTCAAACCGATGGCCGTCGGGCGGCTCAATGTCGGCGAGCGCCAGTCGCACCCACGGGTTGTCGTATATCACCCGTTCGCCGTAGACCTTGGTGCGCGGTTCGCTGGGATGGTGTCCGTTCAAGTCAGCCACGCTCCGAAAGGTACTCCGACTCCCCGCAGGGCCAACTGGCATGCGCCCGAAGCTCGCCAGAAGTCAGGATAGGTCCGAACCGTTTAGTCGGCCACGCCGAGCGTCCTGCATAGCGCTTAAGTTGACGAGCGCTCCTGCAGCCTCGCGAGCAACATGATCTCCTCGCGGCGTCTGTCCTGGTAGTCGAGCCTGATTGCCTGCCGCAACTCACCGCCCGTGCGGCCCACGAGCCAGTAGTCCTCGCCATCGAAACGAGCGGACCACGTCCTCGTCTTCTCGTCGTACGCGATCTCGTAGACCTCGTCCCAGTGGAACTTCAGGTCGTTGAGTTCGCTCTGCTTCTCGGCATCCATCGGACTCTCCCTGCCAGGTCGAAAGCCAACTCGACGATTTCCTAAGTGTACACGCGTGTGCACACGGGTAAACCCCACCAATCACGGGTGGACCATCGAGGGCTTCGCTGGACGTCGTGATCAACCACGACTCACCGGTGCCGCTGCATGAGCAGTTGTCGGCACTCCTGAGGGATCAGATCGCCAAAGGCAAGCTCACCGGGCGCGTGCCGTCAATTCTGAGTCTCGCTCAGGAGCATCAGGTCAGCCACCGCACCGCAGCACGATCGCTCGCGACGCTCCGAGACGAAGGACTCATCATCAGCGTGCACGGCAAGGGCTACTACGTGTCAGCCTGAAGCCGACATACTTCCTTTGAGACAGCCTGACCCGTGAATTGCCGGACCTCGACACTGATGCCGTGAACCGCAGGATGGATTTTGCGATGACCCGGCTGCCGACCAGCGAACAGCCTCGTTCCGTCAGTGAACGTCATCCTCACCAGCGACGCCGACGAGATCTTCAGCGCCTAGGTTCGGTCTAAGACCGCTGTAGCAAGAGGACCTTGACAAGAGCGTTGATGTCAGCCATCACGCCATCATGTTCAAGTGCGTCTCGGATGTACCTACGCTGCCGCTCGAATCGGACCTCCGGCAGCCTAGTTACAGCGACTACATGCTCAGCGCGTCTGGCCAGAACTACAAGCCGCTGGTGTGTAGCGTCCCGCGAGTCGTACAGTGGGATGGGAAGTTGGAAGACATACCTGTCGAAGTCGCGTGCATTGTTCTCGCCGCGTGCCTGCATCGGGCTGACAGCGTTAGTAATCACCGTTGAATTCAAGACAGTGGTTAGATACCTGGCCTCTTCGCGGCAAGCGACAGCGCTCCAATAGAGCTTATGTTCGACAATTGCAGATTGATGCGTTACCGTTGCTGCGGCTAGATAGCTGCCACTTGCGCTGTAAACAACGCGGTACTGCGGTATGGGGAACTGCCGGGTCAGGTCGTGGTGGTAGTCGAGTCGCTGTTTCAGACTAAGACGTTGGCTGGCGCCACGGCGGTGCCTAGTCCACGCTGCCTCGGCCTTCTGCCACCAGTCCTGGAGGCCCGGATACCTGCCGAGCAACGCATCGCCGCCGCCCAATAGTTGCTCGCCATCCCAGGGGATCACCGCCTGTAGCGGCTCCAGGCATTGAAAGGGAAGAATTGACTCACCGAGAAGCACGGGCCGGATGAAGCTTTCTTCCACCGCACCGTCAAGTTCACGCAGGTCCCGCCAAGGCTTCCTCTCCCTTGGACTGCGCCGACTCTGGATTCGGCGGTGGCCGGTGACGATGCCGAGCGGGGCTGGACGAGGTTCTACGAAGAAGAGAACCCGCGGAAATATCGTTGCCCCCGCCGTAAACCTCCCCGCGTATGGCGAAGGACGCGCTGGTGACCCTCGCTCGGCAGTCAATATTGAGATACTTGGCTGAGCCTCGGCCCATGTGGCTCTCTGCGTGTCGAACTGCCCGGCCATCACTCTGGACCTTTCGGGCATTGGGACTGCAGATGCGCCGGGTTTCTCCCGACTGCCGAATATCACCCCGACGGCTAGCGGAAAGAACGACGGCTTAATCCCATGCAAGTCCCACGGTTGCGTGAAAGCAACATCCACCGGAACCGCACTAGCGCCAAGTCTTCCCGATCGAAAGCCTGAGTGCCGTCCCTTGGATTGCTGTCCGGGCCTCGGAAGGATCGACCATGGCATCACGTACCCGAACCGACCACCAGACTTCAGATACAACTCGATGCATCTGCCCACGAACAGGGCCGCCAGCTCCTGGCTCGCAGCAGCAGTACCACCCGTCCACAGACCGCGTTCGACGCTCATCTTGCGGAAAGAAACCTGCTGCTGTTTAGTCATGGACCGGTAGACAAGCCAGGGAGGGTTGCCTATGAGGACGTCCACCCGGTTAGCAGGCCGTGACAGCCATGCGGGGCGCGCGACGTTCCGGACGTAGTAGCCCCAGATGTGGTCCTGTTCATCGTCGTGAAGGTGACACATGTTTCTGAACGTTTGAGTCAGAACCGCCTGGTCCTCTTCACGGATGCTGAACATCTCGAAGGTATCCGCTAGGGAAGGCGGATCGGACCACCTCTCGCGAGAGGTGGCAAGATGAGCAAGCCTCGCCACCAGACCATCGAAACGGCCCGTGTCGGCAACAACTTGGTCGGGGAAATTCAGCTGATCCGCGAATCCGACTTCCGTCGGCCCCGCGGGCCCAGTGACAAATGAATTCGGTTCAAGATGCGTCGAAACGCTTAAACCCTTATAATCATAAGTAAGTAGATCGACCTCCTGTCCCCATCGCAAAGAGTCGCCAAGGAATACAGGAACCGTGAAGGCCGGGCGACGCTGGAGACGCTCACTGCCAATTGCAAGAAGGTACGTAATTCTAGCTAGCGTGACCGCGACGGGATGAACATCAATGCCGAGCACATGCGCCACCAGACCGCTGATAGCATCAGCCGTAGTCTTCTTTGTGGATTCCGCAGCTGCCAGATATGACTGTATGGCGTGGAAGAGGAAGGTCCCGCTACCGCAGCTAGCATCCAGAACGCGCTGCCTAAGCGGATCACTTACACATTCAGTGATAATTGCAGAGGCCAGCCAGTCCGGCGTGTAGTACTCACCAAGTTGATAGCGCGTAGCCTGCGGGATGATTGACTCATACAGATGCTTGAGGACATCGTGCTCCACGGCTCGCCAGTCGAAGCGAGAGAGGCGTCGGGCCAACTTCATAACGAATTGCGCGCCCTCTGGCACCTCAGTCAGCCAGTCGAAGAAGTCAGGCTCAACTACGCCTGTAATCTTCGCCTGCGTGAACAGGTCGCCGGACATGAGTACACCGGCCGTGAGGCTAGGTTCGTCTAGCCGAATTCCTAGTACTGCATGCCCTATCACCTTTGCGGTGACTACGAGCAACGTATGGTCGATGAATAGAGAGTCCTCGTCAGGGAAGCTGATCCCCGAAGCGGTTGTCAGAAGCTTGGCCCACACCCGCCTTTTTACATATACGGTCGGAGACTCTCGATGTTTCTGATAAATGGCCCTTAGCTCTGCGGCGTCAAGCTTGTACGATGGGCTGCCAGAGCCCAGCTTTTGTTCAATCACGTCACGAGTGGGTATGAGGTCGCGACCAGTACCGAGGATCGCTTCGAGCCAGTCGAGCAACTTCCCAGGTGTCCGTGCATCGACCGACTGCGTGTCAATAAGCTCTAGGCGTCGGCCGCGCAAGTGATAGAGCCGCCAAGTCGCTCCGTCGGTGAGGACTCCGATGTAGTTCTGGTCTGCATAAATTGCTCGCTTGCCTACCGCCTCGGCTAGTTCCTGTTGTGAGACTGCCAGAACGGCCGCATCACGCAAATCAGGCTCGACGCTGACGACGCTCTGTCCGACATCAATTGCGATCACGCCGCTGGGGCCACCGTCTGCCGCCGGAATCACTTTCAGATGCTGGGCGCTGAGGCGCAGATAGCCAGCTAACAGCAACCTCCTGACTTCTGAGCAGAGCTGATCCCTGTCCCACGGACGACGGCGGTCTGCGAGCCTTCTTATTAGCTCGGGGACGTTGGCGGCCGGTGAGAGCTCAGGCCAAAGCTCAAGTATTCGTCCGGCCGGCACCGCATAGACTGATCCGCCGGCCGCAAGATCAGTATTCTGCGCGTCCGGTGATTGCCATCGGATCAGGCCAACGACCTTTTCCATGTTTCCTGTCAGCACTGGAGCCCCGCTCAGACCATGTAGCGACAATCCAGCGACAGCCTGCCAGCAGAGGAGCTCGATTCCGGGTCTACCATTGGCCGTTTGGGCATTCGGCCACACAACTGCGCCGGAGACGGCAGAGATACTGAGCTCAGTCATTGCATCTGGGGCACCCGGGGCCACAAAGGGCTCGTTACTAGCAATGTCGCTCGTCAGCGGCAGCGGATCTAGTGAGTCCGGCAACGGACGGGTAAGACGCAACAGGGCAACGTCGTCGCGTTCATCCCAAGTCTGGACCACAGCGGTGCTGGTTTCATTTGGCCAGGCACACCGGACTCGGGATATTACGCCTCGGTGAGCATCGGTGTCGCGCACGCAGTGGTAACAGGTCAGGGCCAGATGGCGGGTTACCGCGAATACACTTCCGAGATGCTGCCCGGACCCAGCGGCATGCAGCCGTCCGAACGCCTGGGTCATTCTGGGTTTTGTCCTGGCGCATACAGGACAAGGTGCACCGAGAACGTAGCGCCCGCGGTTGCTTTCGCAATGATTACCCCGGCTTCCGCTTGGGCCGCGATATCGAAGCCAATCTCCACTGTGCGGACGCACCAGGAAGAATCGTCGCGGCGATCTATGGTTTTCCCAAGCCGGGAATGGAATTGGTCAACAACTTCCCCAATGCTATCCGCGATTTCCGAGGCCCGAGACGTGAACTCCTCCGGAACAGACGCACGAGGGCCGAGGTCGCCAGAGGCAGTGGTCGGACGAACTTCGAGCAGGATGCCAGGAGTGGCGCGGGTGTTTGATCGCGGTCTACTCATCTGTGCTCGCAGTCGGCGAGAAGAGGCTTCATGACTTACACAGTGAAAGGCGGATTGCTTCCGGTCAATACCGTCTCAAGAAGCGCCAAGGAAGCCGCTGGTGCCAGAATGGCGGACGTGATCTGAGTTGCTCTGAGTGCGGGAGTGGTGTCTTTGACAGAGGCATTCTGACAACGCAGTCGTGGCCGGCGCGAACGGCCCGAACATCGAGTCGTACATGTTGCGCCTGTGATCTTCGTATCATTCAGGCCGCCTTTGGTAAGGCTGTGTCGGTTTGTGGCGACGGAGGCTGCTGTGGATGCAGCGTTGCGCGTGTTGGAAGGCCGCGCTGTCGCGCGTGCAGTTGCGCGCACGAGGACAGGATGTGCGGGCTCGTTCGCTCGGATGGCGGCATGACCTGGCTGGCCGAGCAGGTGTGGCCGGATATTTCTCCAGGCGTAAGGCTAACCGTGATGGTGGAGATGGAACGGCCTGCAGTAGATCCGGATCTTACGCTGAACCTGGAGTGCTTTGAACTAGGCGGCAAGCAGCGCACCTGGCATCGCACTTGGACCGCATCGGGTATGGAAGTTACGCGTGCCTGACAGCTGACGGCCAGCAATGCACGGCGAAGCTTCATCTGCCGCCTCAGCGTGGGACGCATTCTCCGGTGTGTCAGCGACTGCGTGGCCTGAGCAGACTCGGCCGTTTCAGGCCGGTGATGCTAGCCGTGACGCGACTAGGGTCCGATTCAAGTCTGTCGATTGCACGCCGCTCGTGTGCAATCCACCAGCGGATCTCAGCCTCCGCCTTCGGGATCAGCTCGGCAGGGGCGTTCAGCTTCTCCATGGCTCGGCCGAGTTTCTCACAGTGGATCAGGTCGCCGTTGATGGCGACGATCAGGCCGCGGATCCGGGCGCCTCGCATGTAGCCTTCTCCTGGCTGCAGCGGGTGGACGCCATCGGCGAGGGACGCCACTAGGCCGAGTAGTTCCTGCAGCATGGCAGTGCGCTGCCTGTGCGCCTCGATCTGCTGGCTCTCCCGGATCTGCGTCGCGCTCTTCTGCGAAGAACGAGCGGCGACCCACGCGGCAACTGCGGCGGCTAACGTGCCTGCGGCGATAATGAGCTGGATGCCATCAGCGGGCGTCATGCCGCAAACGTAGCGGGGCGCGCAAATGCGGGCGAGGCCTAACTTTCGTGCGGCGGCCAGTACCAGACCAACGCGCAGTGCTCCTTCCGGAGCTAACCCGCAGGTGTCGCCAGTGGTTCGCCCTCGCCCCCGAACAGTCGCAAGGGTTCCAGGAGACGGTGATCATGTGCCGCGTGGTCATGTGGCATGCCGCCCGCGCCCGCAACGGTGCCTGCCAAGCTATTGCCGGTGACGGCCCGGCCCTGGGCGAGGTGGCAGCCCGAGCACGCACGCCGCCAGCTTGCTGCCGAACAGAGCCGCGACCATAAGCGTCACCTTCAACCAGTTCACGGGCACCGAGCCTGGTACGCCGAGGTGACCGCGAGATCACCAAGCCGTGACACCGCAGGTCAGCGGTGCAGCTCAAGATCATCGCTCCTTTCGCTCCGATGGCAGATGCGTGAGCCGACCTGCAGCCAGCCCGACAGCTTCATACCGCCGGTCTGGTGCCGCGCTAACACCGCGCCAGCCCGCGGTACCTCGGCGACCGCGCCCGTCAGTTGAGGAAGGCCGGGGCCGAGAAACGCAGGCCTGACCGCCAGCGGCACCTACGACCCCAGGGTGCGGCCGCGCTTCTGCCCGCGCAGTTCTCCGGCCTGTCCTGGCGTTTGACCAGCCGACCGCTCGTGCCGGGCGTACTGGTTCCCAGGGTCCCGTCCAGAGCGAAGCGAGCCGTCCTCGGCCCGGTTTGTCTTGAGCCCACTGTCGTGCGAGATGACGCGAGTCTGGCAGGGGACTCCGACACGTTGCTGTCCTGTTTGTCAGGTGCCAAGCTCACCAGCAAGGCCCGAGCGCTTGACGAGGCGCCCCCACCGCTCTTGACAGCCGTACTGGTTCCCAATGTCCTTACCCGAGGGAAGCGAGCCGTCCTCGGCCCGGTTGTCCTGGGCCCACCGCCACGCATCCAGCCGCACGTCCCTTCCGGCCGCCCTGCGCCGATGCGTCGCTGGGCCACTTGTCGTGACCCTGTTACTGGCACTGGCTGCCGCCGCCCTCGCCGCCAAAACAGGTGACCGCCGTGACCGCCGTCCGGATGCAGCGGTCTCGGCGGCACGGCGGACCTGGCGCATCAGCAGCTCATAGGAGGCGATCAGCGCAAACGACGGCCATGCAGCGATCACCCGGCCTGTCGCCGTCGGCTCGGCCACCGCCAAATTCGCGCCTAGGCTGGCAACGCTCCCGACCACTAGCAGCATCCGTGGCAGCAGCACCCCGCCGCGGCCACCCACTCGCGATTCCGCGAGCAACGTCGTCGGCGCCGCGACGAGCATCCCGTCCACCGACAGCGGCGTCAGCGCCGCCACCGACCCCGGCTGTCCGTGCAGTTCGACCAGCAGGTGCATATGCAGATAGGAGACCGTCCCCGCGGAACGTGATGGCGGGCGGTATAACGGTCATATTGCCGGAGACTTTCGGCTCCTCTGTTGTGAGGTCCGGACCTTGACAGGTGCCAGCGCGCAAGCAGCGGTCCTGGACCCACCGCCAAGACGAGAGCTACGGCGCTCCTTTGTCGATCGCGTGCTCGTAGAACGCGTCTGCGAGCGTCACAATGATCCCGTTGATCGCAGGCCCGTCGGTGAAGAAGTAGTCGGCCATAACGTTGTGCGCCTCCTGGTTGTCGGCGATGGCCTCGGTGACGGCGGACTGGAAGTCCTGCGACTCCATGAACTGCTTTTTCGAGTTCACCTGGGTCTGCTGGACCAGTTGCCGGTCGGCGAGCAGGCGCTGCAAAAGTCCCTGCACGAACTCCCGGATCTGAGACTCGGCGAACGACTGTGCGCCGAAGAGGTCGTTCATTTTGTCGATGACCACCTGGAGCGCGACGTACTTCGGCTCCCGATTGGTGCCAGTGCCTGCTGCGCTGATCCCCTTCAGCTCACCGGCTCTGGCCAGCGAGATGTCGATGGCGATCTTCTCGGTGTGCTTTACCCCGACCAGGACCACGTCGGAGAGGTCGACCTCGGCGCTCCAGGAGGACTCGGCTATGACCTTCTCCAAGAGTCGGAAGAAGATCGAGAGCATTTCCATGTACGGGTCGCCATAGTCGACGATCTGGCTCATGAAGTCGTAGAGCCGAACGTAGGTGGAGACGTCCTTGCGGAAGAGGTCGAGAGTGTTGAGCGTGACCTTGTCGTCAGCCTCGATCGCTGCCGCGTAGCGACGCCGGAAGTCGTGCTGGGCCGGACTGATCGCTGCCGAGAGCGCATTGTTGCCCTTGCGTGAGACCCACAGCTCGGCGACCTGGCGGACTTGTTTCTCGGTGTAGATCCCCGCCTGGACGAGCTTGTTCGCGAGGTGTACGACGACGTACGGGTCGGTCTCGGTCTCCAGGGTGGCGTTGGTGAAGTACGGCTCGAATGCAGTCCTGATGTCCTCGGGCTTGTTGATGAAGTCGATGACAGATGTCTTGGCCTTCTGCTCGCCGTCGGCGGTGCGGTGTGTGCGGTTGAGCCGGGACAGCGTCTGCACGGCGGTGACACCGGAGAGCTTTTTGTCGATGTACATCGCCGAGAGCAGCGGCTGGTCGAAGCCGGTCTGGAACTTGTTGGCAACTAGCATGATCTTGTACGTCCCGCCCCTAAACGCCGCGGCCAGGTCGGCGCCCGCTCCGGGGTTCATGGTGGCCTCGGTGAACTCGTCGTCTTTGGACGGCGTCGGTCCCCAGTCCTGGCTCCACGTCTCGTTCTCGGTCATCGACACTGACCCGGAGAACGCGACCAGGGTCCGGTAGTTGTACGACGGGTCCTCGGCGGCCCGCTTGGCGATGTAGGAGTCGATCGCTTTCTTGTATTTCACCGCGGCCTTGCGCGAGTCGGTGACGACCATCGCCTTCGCCTTGCCCTCCAGCAGGTGGGCGACGTTGGCGTGGAAGTGCTCGACGATGATCTGCACCTTCTGGCTGATGTTGGTCGGGTGCAGCTGCACCCACCGCATCAGTCCCTTGCGTGCCGCCGACTCCTCGACCTCGCCACCGTCGCCGTTCTCGGCCTTGCCTGCGATCTTCAAGGCGGTGTCGTAGGACTGGTAGCCCTTGAGCACGTCGAGGATGTAGCCCTCCTCGATCGCCTGCTTCATCGAGTACAGGTGGAACTCATGCGGCTTGCCGTCCGGCCCCTTGCGACCGAACAGCTCCAGGGTCTTGTTTTTCGGTGTCGCGGTGAAGGCGAAGTAGGAGATGTTCTGCGACTCGGCGCGCTCGGCCATCTCCGAAGCCAGGATCGCCTCGACGTCGACCGAGCCACCGTCCTCGATCTCCTTGATCTCCTCGGCGGTCAGGACCTGCTTCAGCTTCGAGGAGATCTGTCCCGACTGCGAGGAGTGCGCCTCGTCGGCGATGACGGCGAACCGCCTGCCCTTCAGACTGGAGTCGGCGCGAATCTCGTCGAGCGCGTAAGGGAACGTCTGCACTGTCACCGCGATGATCAGCTCGCCATTTTTCAGGGCGTCTGCAAGCAGGCCGGACTTTGACTTCGCGCCGGCCTTGCGCACGTCCTCAGGGCTGATCGTCGCGACGATCTTCCCACTGCCGTCGATCTGCCGGATCGCGTCCTGAAGCTGCCCGTCGAGCACCGTGCGATCGACGACCACTATGACCGAGTCGAAGACCTTCTCGTCGCTGACGTGCAGCCGGGCGAGACGGTGCGCTGTCCAGGCGATCGTGTTCGTCTTCCCCGATCCCGCGGAGTGCTCGATCAGATAGCGCTGGCCGACGCCCTCTTGAGCCACAGCGGCCACGATTTTCGTGACCGCCTCCCACTGGTGGAACCGGGGGAACAGCATGCTCGTACGACGCACCGATGTGCCGGTCGCGACGTCCCACTCTTCCTTGGTCTCCACGATCATCAGCCGGCCGATGACGTTGAGCCAGGCGTGCTTCTCCCAGACCCGCTCCCACAGGTATGCCGTCGCCGATCTCCCATCGGCACCCGGCGGGTTCCCCGCGCCGTGGTCGTGGCCGGTGTTGAACGGCAGGAACTGCGTCCTCTCGCCTTCCAGCCGGGTGGTCATCGCGGCAAGATCGTTGGAGACCGCGAAGTGGACCAGCGCCCGATTCCCAAACGACAGCAGCGGCTCAGGTCGGCCGTTGGTCAGCGGGTTGCGCTCCTTCCGGTACTGCTGGACCGCCTCGTTCAGCGACTGGGTGAAGTCGGTTTTCAGCTCCACTGTCGCGACCGGGAGCCCGTTGACGAAGAACACTAGGTCGATGCTGCGTTGGTCGGCCGTCGAGAAGTGCACCTGCCGCATCACCCGGACCCGCATCGCCGCATAGTCGGCGTTCGTCGTCTCGTTCAGCGTCGTCTCTGGCCGGAACTGGGCCATCTTCAGCCGGCCACCGCCGATGTACTGCACTCCAGTGCGAAGGATGTTCAGCATCCCGCCGGCGTGCTCCAGCGGCTTGTCGAGCGCCGAGGCCAGCACGTCGAGGAACTTCGCCTGCGACCCCGCCGCCTTCAGTGCCTTCTCGTACGCCGACTTCTGGGTCGCTTCCAGCCAGGCGAACAGATCCTCGGGGAATAGTGCCCGCTCCCGGTCGTAGTCGGTGTCGTTTACCGAGTACAGCCAGCCGTGCGCCTCCAGGTAGTCGCAGATCTCGGTCTCGAAGACGACCTCAGTGTGATCGGCCATCAAGCGACCTCGCGTACGTCGATCTGCCCTGTGACCGCCGCAGTGATCAGCGCCGAGCGCCGCTCCTTCGAAAGCTCGATAAACCGCCCCGTCTCGGCGATGAGTGCGTCGATCTTGTGGGCTTGGTCGTTGAGATACTCCACAATTCGATGCTGCTCGTCTACCGGCGGGACAGGAACCCGGAACGCGGCTGCAGTCGGCTGGTAGATCGTCTTGTGGGTCGATCCGATCATCAGCGACTGTATCTCGCTCCGCATTGCCCGGAACGTCCACATTAGGTAATTTGCGGTGAGGCGATCGCCCGGTAGCCAGTTCCAGAAGTCCTGGCTGGTCGCCATCGCCATAGGCATGATTCCGCTGAATCCAACCGAGGCTGTGCGAGAAAGCACGACAGTTCCGGCCGGCAGCAACTCGGCCGCCGAGTTGGCGAGGCCGACCTCACTGATGAGACTCGCCGTCTCGCCGAGGTAGGTTCGTCGACCGTCCCGCAGTTGCCAGACATCCGCGAGGGTAAACCAAGGGATCGTGCAGTCGACCCAGTACTCAGGATTGCTCCGACTCGGCGTGTGACCAGTCTTCATGGTCGCCACCTTGCGGATGTTCGCTACGGCCCAGTTTTCAGGCACCTCGTCCGTCCAGAACAGGCCGCTCGGCTTCATCGGCACCGTTGCGTCTAGGCCATGCCCAACGCAGTACTCCACGACCGCCTGGCGTCGCTCGCTGAGCATCTCGATCAGGCGCTGCTGCTCCTCGATGAGCGTGTCGATGCGGGCGGTCTCGCACTCTAGGTAGTTGGCGATGGCGCGCTGTTCCTGCAGTGGCGGCAGCGGGATCGGAATCCTGGCGAGCTTCTCTGCCGTGAGGTGCGGCATCGAGACAACGTTGGCGTACGCACGGATAAAGCCGCTGGCCCGCAGAGCGATCAGGTAGAACGCGATGAAGCGGCCGTCGAAGTTACCAGTCGGGCGGAGCCGGTTGATCGAGTTCTGGAATCCCCAGCCGAGCAGATCTTCGTCGACATATGCGGCTCGGCCGAACCCGCCTTGGCCGCCTTCGACAACAACCACATCGCCGGCTTGGATGCTCAACTGCTCCAGTTCGACCTTGCCGAACCACATCTCGTTCACGTCATCGAGGGCCAGTACACCGTCAGGCTGCACGTTCGCGGCACGCATGTAGGGAGCGTCTACATCACCGCCCGAGTCCTGGCTCTGCAGCATCTTGCCGAGCGTGACCGTCGCGGTGTGCTTGACCTGCCCTATCCGCCACCCATCGGGCAGCGTTTCCCAGAGAGGACCTCTCATTTCTCGACCTCTCGCAGCAAGTCGAGGATCTTGGCGACCTGCTTCTCCAGGTCGGCGTCGATCTCGGCGAGGGGGCGGGGTGGGACGTACTTGTAGAAGTGGCGGGTGAAGGGGATCTCGTAGCCGGTCTTGGTCTTGGCCCAGTCGATCCAGGCGTCGGGGAAGTGCGGCTTCACCTCGGCATCGAAGTACGCGTTGATGACCTCGACCTTGCCTGCAGGGCCCGAAATCGATCCGCCGTAGGTGAACGGGACGTTCTCGGTGTCGCGCTTCTTTGCATCGGAGGTGGGCTTGCCCTTGCGGTCGACGACGGGCTGGCCAGACTCGTCGATGAGCGGGCGCTCGACGGTCATGGTCCAGTAGCCGAACTCGTCGTTGCGCAGCACCTTGGAGTGGTCGGGGTCGGCATCAAGGAAGTCGGCGTACAGGCGTACCACCTTGGCGCGGTCGGCGTCGCTGAGCTCGCGATTCTTGTTGCCGAGGTTCTTGCGCATCTTGGTCCAGAACGAGGTCCCGTCGATGAGCTGGACCAGGCCCTTGCGGCCGCGGTGCTTAGTGTTGTCGAGGATCCAGATGTAGGTGGCGATGCCGGTGTTGAAGAACATGCTGGTCGGCAGCGCGACGATCGCCTCGACCAGATCGTTCTCCAGCAGCCATTTCCGGATGTTGGACGGGCCGGACTCAGCGGCCCCATTGAAGAGCGGAGATCCGTTCATGATGATCCCGACCCGGCCGCCGCCGTCTTCGGGAGCGCGCATCTTGTGCGCCAGGTGCAGCAGGAACAGCATCTGACCGTCCGAGGTGGCCGGCAGGCCAGGGGCGAAACGGCCGTACGGGCCAGCCTCGTCTCGTTCCTTGGTAACGGCCCTGGCGTACTGCTTCCAGTCGACACCGTACGGCGGGTTGGACATGCAGAAGTCGAACTGGCGGCCCTTGAAGGCGTCGCTGGTGAGTGTGTTACCGAAGGCGATGTTGGACGCGTCGTGGCCCTTGGCGAGCAGGTCGGACTTGCAGATCGCGTACGACTGCGGGTTGTACTCCTGGCCGCACAGGCTCAGCCGGGCGTCCGGGTTCTGTGCGAGCAGGTACTCCTCGGCCAACGCGAGCATGCCGCCGGTGCCGGCGGTGGGGTCGTAAAGCGCGCGGACGATACCTGACTCGGTCAGGTCGGCGTCCTTCTCGGCGAAGAGGAGATCGACCAGCAACCGGATCGCGTCACGTGGCGTGTAGTGGTCACCGGAAGTCTCGTTTGCAGCCTCGTTGAATTTGCGGATGATGTACTCGAACGCGTCCCCCATGTCGGCGTTGGACACGACATCGGGGTGCAGATCGACGGCGCCGAAGGAGCTTACGATTTCGCGCAAGAGACCGGCCTTCTCCAGGGCGATGATCTCCTTCTGGAAGTCGAAGTACTCGAATACATCGACATCGGCGGAGAACCGGTCGACGTAGTCGACGAGGTTGTCCTCGAGCCCGTCCGCGTCATTCAGAAGGTTGGTGAAGCTGTAGTTCGAGGTGTTGTAGAACGGCCGACCGGTGGCCTTCTTGACCTCGATCCGGAGCCGATTCGGGTTCTCGTATGCCGCAGCCAGGCCCCGGACGGTGTCGCGGTTCGGCTCCAGGATGCAGTCGAGGCGCCGAAGGATCGTGAATGGGAGAATCACGTTCCCGTACTGGTTGGGGCGGTAAGGACCGCGAAGCTGGTCGGCGATCGACCAGATGAAACTACCGAGGGTGCTCACAGGGCTCCTCACGAGAATCACTCAACGTGCACGACTGCGTCGGCCCAATGGGGTAGCAACCCGCAACGCGGCGTTGCCGTCATGTTCTCCGATGTGTTCACAGACATGCATGCGGAGCTGTGATGCCTAGGGGACGGCTCCGCGTCTTCGTGACGCTTCTGACACATGGTCATGACGGTGCCGAGTCGAAGAGGGCTGGGCTTGCTAGGCTGGTCATGCCTCAGTACCAGCGGTTTGTTCGTCTTGGATAGCCACAGCGAGATCCCAGAGAGAACCTTCGCCCGCTAGGTGCCAGTACCAAGGCCCCTGGGCTGCAGCAGGATGATCGGGCCAATTAGACATTTCCCAAATCTTCTTTACGAGCCCTGAGGGTGAGTATCGCTCGCCGTCATAGCTCCAAAGCAGAGGCTTCGATCGATGATTTACCCACGTAGCCTGACCTCGCCTCGCGTCCGCTGCCAGCCATGAGCCGACGGAGTCGCGCTCACGCTGTACTTTCGTCTCAAAGGTCAGCAGGGTTCCTTCTTCTATTCGACCAGCCTCTACGAGCGTCGGCACTGCGTTCCGGCGGCGAACCTTTGATTCGGGAGCGGCCGGGCGATACTCCGGAGGAATGTCCGGTACGGCCGCTCCAGAGGCCACGCTGCCTAGCACGCGGATTACCAGGATTTGACAACGCTCCGGATTAGTGAAAGTGCTGCTGATGAATGATGTAGCCCCGAACTCGCTGTCGACATGATAGATCAGCCATTGGAGGGACAACCGAGTGAGCTCCGGAACCTGCTCCAATACCGTTTCCCAGTCATAGTCCAAGTCGTCGATGCCTTCGGAGCCGAGGCGCCGAAACACGAGATGGGTGAGAAGCAAATCGCCGTAGTCCGCTATAGCCGCAGCACGTCCTTCACGCTCAGTCTCTTCGTTCTTGAGGGACGTCCGGACAGCCCACAGCATCTGCACCGACCGCCAGATCTGGCATGCACTGGGAGTCGGCCTCCCGAACAATATTGCATATGCTCCGCCACTCCCCTCTTCCCACAGAAGATCTTGGTTCTGCTTAGCGCGGACGGCGAGGTCAGGATTGCTGTGTCCACAGGCCAAGGCGAGAGCTGCCTGTGTTACCGAACATCCAACGTTCGGCGCCGGATCTAGCTCACCGCGCTGGAAGGTGTACTCCTTGTGGAGACTAAGCGCGAAGTCCTGCCGGATCGCCCATTGCGAGGCGTCCAGAGCAACGAAGTCTCGGGGCACAACTTGGTTCTGGGTGTTAGTAGCTCGCGTGACTGCGGTCCCGAAGTCGTTCGGGCAATTCTTAGTGGTGACTACCTTTACGCTGACATAAGCTTGCGATGCCTCATCAGGGTTTCGCTGCATTGCCGCGTGAATTGCCGCCACAGTCTGGGCACCATTCACCACGCTCGCACCGTTGAGAACGAGTTCGATGGGGCCGTACCTTGCCTTGCTCCAACTATGCCGCTCAGCGGTTTCGCATAGAACCGTGATCCCGTTATTGTAGTGCCAGAAGTCCAATGGCCTGCTTACGAGCGTTTCAACTAGGCCTTGATTAACTCTTGTGAGCCCGAGCGACTTACGAATGTTCTGCTCGAAGATGCGGTCTTTGTTCACTTCAAACCACTGCGCGACCTCGCTGACCGACACGCGCCCCTGATAGGCCTCGAAGGGCTCGGCAAGATGTATCCACTCGTCCATTTTCGCGGAGACCTTCACCAAAGGCGGCGCCTGATCATCGCGTACGATCTCCCAGATTTTCTTGGCGTCCCAAAAGTCATAATCCAACACATCCGTATAGCTGTTGAATGCTTCCTTAGTGTCCTCGAGCCGCTGAATAACTTCTTGGCTCAGTACATTGTTTGTCATGGCAGCCACAACAAGCGTTACCTTGCAGTCAGGATGACTCCAGGCCGCCTTAATTTGGTCGGCGTGATCTTCGACCTTGGTGTTGAAGCGATCAAACTTCTGCTGATCAATCATATCGAGGCCCTCCCGAAATTTGAGGGCCTCCGCCACGCCGAATCCGGCCTTGCCTTTATCGCTCCACTTGCTCTGAATTAGCCAGATCCGCTGGCCGCTATCGGCGACAGCAATGGCATCAATCCCGACGTCCCGGTTTCCATCGACGACACCCGCTGCTGCCGTGGCGCTGTCGCAGTCCTGGAGTCTGCGGACCATCAAGGCAGCCAGAGCGCGGCTTAGAAAGTGCTGCTCGAGGTCGGCGGGCTGGCTATGCACGTCACTCATATCTATGTGATCTGAGAACTCGCTCGTCAGCGCGTCTCGGACCTGCCGAATCTCGCGGGGGACACCGGGCGTCACCAAGCCACCAGCCTCTCCTTTGGCTGGATCTAGGTCTACCAGATCAGTAAGAAGCCATCGTTCTCGGCCTGGATGCGGGCGTTACCCGGTATGGACCGCCGATCCTTCATAAGGTCTGGATTAGCTTCTTATCGCCGGGGCGAGGTGCGGCGGGTCTGACACTGACGATGGGCATAATCGGCCAGCAGCGTAGTCGACGCGGCGACGATCATCCCGTCCACCGAAAACGGAGTTATTGCTGCCACCCAGCCCGGCTGTCCATGCAGCTCCACCAGCAGGTGCATGTGCAGTTAGGAGACCGTCCCGGAGAGCAGCGCCAGCATCCCGACGCACCCGATCGTCGTCCGCCGGATCCACCGATCCGCCCGCCCGCTCACGACGCTCCTGCCAGCGCGAGCTCACCCGACAGCACGCATTGGCTTATGGGTGCGCCCCCCTACCCGCTGGGCCCCCGTCGAAGATCATCCCTGAAGCCCGCTGCGTCTCCCGGCCACGACGGCTAACTCGTGCCGGCGGGGCGGCCAATGGTTGGATGCCCTGCCCAGCTGTCAGCCTCTGCGGAAGCGCTCGGCGGCTCAGGTCAGCCGCTGAGATGTGGGTAGGCGACCGCGTGAGCATCCGGACATGCATGGAAGCGCATATACAGCACACGCAAAACGCGCGGCGGATTTAGTCAAGGGTCCTGGCACCAACCGAGCGCGGCCCGCTTATCGACTGCGCAGGCGCCGAACGCGCAGTCCCTGCCTCCCGTTGAGGCGCTTGGCGCGGAAATACACGTTGCCGTTGGTGAAGTTGTCCTCAACTCCGGCCACCTGAGCATATCGCTCCGCGATGGCTTCAGGATCGCCGCCCGCCTTGCAGTGCGCACCGTCATGCTCGGTGTGAATCAGATAGGCAAGGCCGCAATCGCAGGAGACTGTGAAGGCGTAGAACCGGCCGTGCATTGCTTCTTCGACAAGGATGCCGGGGTAGTACGCTACGTGCTTGCCGCAGATTGTCGGCAGCTCCATCATGTCGCCTACCAGCTGGCTGGCAGGAAGCTCAATCGCAGGCTTCCACGGACGCAAACTGACGCGCGGCTCCCGAACTCGGAGGTCCCTGCCAAGCGCAAACATCTCGTAACGCGCGTCATCGACAAACTCTCCTTCCGGCCACCTGGCCGTGACGATCTCCGGCCAGATCCGAGGCATATTCTGCTTGGCACGGACCGTCAGATCCGGGCAGTCTGGGTCCGTCATCCGGACCCCCTGAAGCAGAACTTGCCCGAGCACGATCGTCGTCAAATATCCCTCGGGGAGTTCGGGCTCGGGAACTCCGTCCGTTGCCGCCACTAGCGGTGTAGCACGCACGGACCATCCCATGGTTCCGCTGAATCGGCCGATCCAGAACTGGCTGCGCGGTAGCGGCTGTTGTTGCTCTGCAATCTCGTACAACTCGTGATACTCGGATGGAGGGAGCCCGTAACCAGCTGCGCGCTCGTCAGCGGTGGAGACATACATCGCCGTGAAGCAGGTCTTCTGTGCCCAGGCTGCGATGGCCGCTAAATCCGCTCCGTCGATCATTCCGCCGATGCCAAGAATGAACGGCGTGAGGACACGCTGGGCAATGTTCTCCAGGCGACTCATCCAGCCGCTGTTGCATCGCATGCACACGTCTCGGACCCGCTGCCTGAAGGGCGGACGGGTACCGATCTCTCGGCCTATCTGGTTCAGCCACCCTGTGCCGTGTGGCACCGGCCTCTGGTCGAGGTCAATCCTCTGCAGCCACTGCCCCAACACATCCTCGCCGGTCATTGTGCCGGTGGCTGCACAGAAGATGCATGTACCCGTGCCCGCCATGCGTGAATACCTCCTCTAGGAACTGCCCATCACGGAGCGATGAAGTACTCAGGGCCAACCATCATGTGGAATCGACCCGCAACCGCGACCCGATCCTGGCTCGGACGAGTCAAGTCTCGATCAGTGACTAGCCGCCACAAATGCAACGTACTCAAATGACCGCGTGCTGAGCCTCGGCCGCGCCCAGATCTGGCCAGCCGTCCCGGGGCGCGTTCGTCCCATGCAGTACCGAAAGCATCGATCTCTGATCCACACGCTGTGATCTGACGTGCGAGATCGCTCAGGACGGCAGGATTCACATCCCAGGCAGTATCTGACGACGCGTGCCACGCGTCGTAGTGGCTGGTGTCGGGATCAAGCTCGAGGGTCATCACGGAGTGCACGACGTGATGCCTTTCGCGGAGCAGGTGTTCCGCACGAGGCAACAGATCGTCCAGGTCGGCCCGCATCACCGGGAAGGTGGTCCTGATGAGTCGCACCAGGGCCCGGAACTCCTTGAGCGGCCGGCCCGGCCGCGAAAGGGCACTAACGAACCAGTCATCGCTCTTGCAGCGCACAACAGAGGCGCAGTATGCCATCGACCGCTCAAGGTGGCTGGCTGAGACGCAGACCTGGCCAACTCCTCGGACTAGATCGTCCAGCTCATCGTACATACCGCCATTCATTCAGCGTCTGGCGGCCGATTGGCGACGCCTTTAGCGGGCAATGCCACAGCACCGGCAAGCCCGAACTCGTCCGGAGCACCATCATCGCCGTCAGCGTCACACCGGCCGGTATCACTGCCGCCTTCATCGCCGACATCGCCGGGCTTCCCGTGCTCATCGCCACCGGGTTCATGTTCATCGCCATCCTCGCCTTCACCGCCTGGGTCATCGGCGACGACCAGCGCACCACCCGGCTCACCACGCTCATCACCGCCATCCGCAGCAAGCAGCCCGGCAGCACCGACCAGCGCAAGCCCTGACCCGCCAGCCGACAACCACGACCGGCCCGGCCATCCGTGACGAACGGCGGGCTCCTTTCCGGCCGACTGGCGCATCCATGTGACAGCGGCCGTCACCAGGCTCCAGGGCGGGACGCAGGCGATGATGACGATGAGGCCGATCGTTCCCACGATGACGTTGCCGGGAACGTTGCCCGCCGGCGCTGCGGCGGTAGAGGGCCTGGGCGCCGGCGAGGACGACGAGGGCGGCCGGACCAGCCGGGATCCGTCCGACTTACGGACTAAGCTCGCCGGCCAGCCCTGCTCGCTTAACCAGCCGACCCCACCGCTCGTGACGCCCGTACTGGTCGGCGATCTCCCGGCCCGCCGGCAGCGAGCCATCTTTGGTCCGGTTGTCCCGAGCCCACCGCCACGCTTCGAGCTGTACGTCCCGACCAGCTGTCCTGCGGCGAGGTGTCACAGTGCCGCTTGCCGAGATCCTGTCTCTGCTACCGGCTGCCGCCGCGACCGCTGCAGAACGCCCTGACCGCAGCGCCGAGCGCTCAGACTCAGCACCATCCGCGGCTCGGCGGACCTGGCGCATCAGAAGCTCGTAAGCGGCGATCAGAGAGAACGACGGCCATGCGGCTATCACTCGGCCCGTGCTCGTCGGCTCCGCGACCGCGACGTTGGCGGCCAGACTGGCCGCGCTGCCGATCACCAGCAGCGCCCACGGCAAAAACCCGCCACGCCCGCCGCCGCGAGAGTCGGCCAGCAACGTGGTCGATGCTGCAACGATCATCCCGTCCACCGACAGCGGCGTCAATGCCGCCACCCAGCCCGGCTGCCGGTGCAGCTCCACCAGCAGATGCATATGCAGGTAGGAGACTGTACCGGCGATCAGGGCCAGCATGCCCACGCACCCGATCGTCGTCCACCGAATCCAGCGATCCGCTCGGCCGGTCAATGCACGCCCCCAAGTGCGAATTCACCGGCGAGCACGCATTGGCTTATGGGTGCAATCCCCCCTCGGACACAGACTTTGTACAGCTAGCCGCGGCCCGGTTCGGGTTCAGACCCGAGGCCAGAAGATCAAGCACAAGCCGCACACGCTCCGGCGGCAACCCCGGATTACCCACCACGCCCTCC
>Ga0335072_10001486_pt1 | contig 38154 bp, 33 predicted proteins | sample Lox_Sample_21_FD_206725 | JGI IMG/M metagenome (GOLD analysis project Ga0335072, IMG submission 206725) | Soil microbial communities from Loxahatchee National Wildlife Refuge, Florida, United States - Lox_Sample_2.1 | ecosystem: Environmental > Terrestrial > Soil > Wetlands | place: USA... | reverse complement strand
CAGGCGCTGGGCCAGGCCGTCGCCGAGCAAGGCCATACCGGGCTGACCACCATCATCGAAAAGGCGCTGGCGACGGCGCAGGAAAAAGGTTCCGGCCAGTGAACCACGCAGAGACTCCGTCCCTGACTGAGGCCGCCCGCCGCCTGCTTGCCGCCATGCAGCGCGAGACCGCGATCGCCCGCGTCGGCGCGGTGAACGATCTGGCGGCGGCAGCCGATGCAAAGCGCGCCGCTTTCGCCGATTTCCAGGCCGCCACCCAGGGCTTTACCCCCGGTCAGACCGACAATGGAAAGGCGCGCGAGGCGCTGCGGCAATTGCTGGCCGCCGCGGACGAGAACGCCGTGGTGTTGTCCGCCGTGCGGCAAGCAGTGGAGGATCTGCCACGCCGGCTACGTGCCGCGGTGATCGCGGCGGTCGATCCCGGAACCTACACGCTTCATGGCGGCAGCGCGGCGCGTCACGTCCTGCCAGCGCGGATCAGCGCGGTTGCCTAGGAGAGCATTTGCGAAATTGCAGAAAAAATATCTTCACGTCTCCGCGAACTTCTGCTAAACACCGTCGCGGCGACCCACGGACCGGGAAATGGACCGGTCGCCCCTGCGTCAGAAAGGCGCTCCCTGAAACCACCCTGAATGGGAGCTAAGCAGTGTCCAACTCAATCCTGACCAACACCGGAGCTATGATCGCCCTCCAGAACCTGGAGGCGACCAATTCCTCTCTGAATAGCGTACAGAACGAAATCTCCACGGGTCTCGCGGTGAGTTCCCCGGAGAACGAGGCCGCGACCTGGGTCGTGTCGACGACGATGAACGCCAACATCGCGTCGCTCAACCAGGTTGGCCAGAACCTGGGGAATGCCGACTCGATCCTCGGCACCGCGGTATCAGGTGCAACCGAGATCTCCAGCCTGATCGCGCAGATCCGGTCGGCGGTTGCCTCGACGCAGGACCCTTCGACTGACGTCGCCGCTACTCAGAACGAAGTCGATCAGTACGTGAACCAGATCAACGCCACGGTCACGAGTTCGGCGTTCAACGGCGTGAACCTGATCAACGGCTCCAACGCCACCGGGGTCACGTTCCTGGCGTCGACCGCCAACAACTACACGGTCACCAAGGCCGCTTCGACGACGATCTCCAGCGGCAATGGCGCCGACCTTACCACGCTGACCACGGGCACCGACGCGACCATGAAGGCGCTGTACAACCTGGTTGACAGCGGGGGCACCGGCGGCGGGCTGGCGGCGATCACCAGCGGTACCTTGGATGCCGCACTGAAGACGATCGACACGGCGAACAGTACGGTGGAGAACGCGGCGGCACAGTTCGGCGCGGTGCAGGCCAACGTCTCCGCCCAGCAGACGTTCATCGGCAACCTGGCGAACACGCTGCAATCGGGCGTTGGCAACATGGTTGATGCCAACATGACCGCGGAGTCCGCCAAACTGAGTGCGTTGCAAGTACAGCAACAGCTCGGAACGCAGGCTCTAAGCATAGCCAACCAGGCGCCGCAATTGCTGCTGAAGCTGTTTGGCGGTTAGCGACGGAGGGGCCGGCCGGCCAGGCCGGCCCCAAAGCCGGCTCGATGCCGAATGCATCGGGTCAGATACGAACGCACGACGAGGAAGAAGACCCGTCCGATGCTGTATACTGAAGCCGCGCCGGAACTCGCCGCCCCATACGCAGCCAGTTCGATTTACGGCAAGATTATCCGTGAGACCGAAAACGCCCGCGCGTTCGAGCGCCGCGTGTTCGAGAAGATCACCGCCGAGCTGGAAGAATCGGCATCGCCCGACGCGCCGTTCACCGCGCGCATCGCCGCGTTGCATCGCAATCGCGAGCTGTGGATCGCCCTCACCTGCGATGCGGCCAGCGACGGCAACCGGCTGCCCGAGGCGGTACGTGCCAAGATCATCAGCCTGGGCCTTTGGGTATTCCGTGAAACCCAGAACGTCATTCGCGGCACGACTTCGATCAGCAACATGATTGCGATCAACCGCATCATCATGGGTGGACTGGGTGCCGAAGTCCAGGGAGCCAACTGATGCCGCTCAAACTCAAACTCGCGGCGAATGAGCGCCTGATCGTCAACGGTGCCGTGATCTATAACGGCGGTGCGCGGACGACGCTGGTGATCCGCAACTACGCTCATATCATGCGCGAAAAGGACGTGTTGCAGGAAGCGGATGCCAACACGCCGACAAAGCGCCTGTATTTCCTGATCCAGGCGATGCTGATGCACCCGCCGCCGCCGCCGCAACTGCTGGACAGCTATCGCATCGCGCACGGCCAGCTTGCCGACGCCTATGTTCGTCCGGAAAACCTCACCGTGCTCCACGAGGCGAATGAACTGGTCCAGATCAACGACTACTACAAGGCGTTGATGAAGTTGCAGCCGCTGATTGCCTACGAGGCCGAGCTGTTGCACGTGGATCAGCATGAATGGCGCCGCCGCAGCAGTCGCATGTCGCCACCGGGGGAGGAGCCTCCGGCGCCTTCCATGCGCGCCGATCCGCAGCAGTTTGCGACCGGCGGCCTGGCGGTCGTCACTCACTAGGCGGCGGAGCGGCCGATGCAACTGGCGATCACCTCACTGGGTATTCCGAGCGGGATCGCCGGTTGGAACGTCCTGCAAAAACAGTCGGCCTCCAGCTTCCCGGCGTTCATGAACGATCCCGTGTTGCAGCGGGAGATCAGCTACTTTGAGCAAAACGCGCCGAAGGCGACGACGGCGGCCGCGTTGATGTCCAATCCGCAGTTGGCGGATTTTGCGTTGACCGCGTACGGCCTGTCATCGCAGACCGGCATGACGGCGCTGATGGAAAAGGTACTGAATTCGAACCCGAGCAGTACGAATTCGTTTGCGACGCAAATGGTCAGCCCGCAGTATTTGGCTATTGCGCAGGCGTTCAATTATGGCGGCACGGTAACGCCTGCGGTGTCGGCGGAGCCGTCGCAGGCAACGGTGAGCATCGGCAATCTCGAAAGCGGCAGTACATTCGATGGGTTTTCCGGCACGTTCGCCGGGATCACGCTAAGCAATGCGAACCTGACCGGGATTACCACGTTCACTGGCCTCGCAAGCGCATTGCAGTCGGCGTTTCGCCGTGCCGACGGCAATCGCACCAACATTTCGGTGACGGCCAACGGCTCGCAACTGGAATTTTCCGACAGCCTCGGCCGCGGCACCGCGACCTCGTTCGCGTGGGTCACCGATCCAACCGATACCAGCGCGCCGACGGCATCCAGTCCGACAAATCTGGTGCAGGGTTTGCCAGGTCAGCCGGCACAAGGCGGACCATCGGTCACCAGTTCCAGCTTCATCAAGCAGGTGGTGCAGCAATACACCGAGGCCCAGTTCCAGGCGGTTGTCGGCAATACCTCCAATACCCTGCGCCAGGCGTTGTATGCGCAACAGAATCTGCCCAACGTCACGAGTTGGGACCAGGTGATCGCCGATCGCAACCTGGCCGACGTGGTGCAGACCGTGCTGGGGCTGCCGCAAGCCTTCGGTGCGTTGAACGTCAATCAGCAGGTGCAGGTGCTGAGCTCGCGGATGAGCCTGTCGACCTTCCAGAATCCGAAGAAGCTCAATCAAATGCTCGACAATTTCGTTGCCATCAGTCAGACGCAGACGCAGAGCGCGGCGCAGAACCCGGCGGTGCAGTTGATGAACGCACAGAAGCCGGGGCAGATCGTTAACATAACGATTCCGACGTCGACCTCGCTGCCGGACAGCTACTCCAGCGGATCCGCCTCGGCATTATTGCTCAGCACGGCGATGGGCTGATCCGGCGCGCCGCGCGTCGGGGCACCCTCGTCTTTTCTGCGGAATACGCGGCAAAGACGTGGATGGGCGCGCTGATCCCCGGGACAAGCCCGGGGACGGCCATGACACAGAACGAAACCTCCGCCTGGCGCCTTAAGTTGGCGCCTATGGAGGCACCTTGAGTTCACCGCTTGGGCGAGGTCATCTGCCCAGGATTTCACCCAGGGTGGCGAAGGCCTCGGCAGCGGGACTGCGCTCGTCGATGCCCTGGCCGAGGAAGCGTTCGAATTCCGGCTGTTTGAGAATTGCCAGGTCCACTTGCGGGTCCGATCCGGCACGATAGGCGCCGAGCCGGATCAGCTCCGCCATGTTGTCGAACGCCGACATCAACGCGCGGGCGTCGGCCAGCAGCGTGTTCTCGTCGGTGCTGTGGCAGCGCGGCAAGGCGCGGCTGACCGAGCGCAGGACGTCGACCGCGGGCCAGCGGCCGCGTTCGCCGATGCGGCGGTCGAGCACCAGATGCCCGTCGAGGATGCCGCGCACCGCGTCGGCGACGGGTTCGTCGTGGTCGTCGCCGTCGACCAGGACGGTGAAGATGCCGGTGATGTCGCCCTGCCCTTCCGCCCCCGGGCCGGCGCGCTCCAGCAGCGCCGGCAGCTCTGCGAAAACCGACGGCGTATAGGAACGGGCGGTTGCCGGTTCACCGGCGGCGAGCCCGATCTCGCGCTGCGCCTGGGCGAGCCGGGTCACGCTGTCGAGCAAGCACAGCACCTGCTTGCCCTGGCCGCAGAACCATTCGGCCACGCTCAGCGTCGCCAGTGCGGCGCGGCGGCGCGTCAGTGCCGGTTGATCCGACGTTGCCACGACCACGACCGCTCGCCGCAGGCCCTCGGGGCCGAGGATGACGTCGATAAACTCGCGCACTTCGCGGCCGCGCTCGCCGATCAGGCCGACGACGATCACGTCGGCGGCGACAAAGCGCGCCATCATGCCGAGCAATGTGGACTTGCCGATGCCGGAGGCGGCGAACACGCCCAGGCGCTGGCCGCGGCAGACCGGCACGAACACGTCGATCAGGCGGATGCCGGTCTCCAGCCGCTTGCCGATCAGCCTGCGTTGGAAGGCCGGCGGCGCGGGCCGTCGCAGTGGCATCGGATGGCTGCCTTGGGGGAGGACGCCGGCGCCGTCGAGCGGCCGGCCCAGGCCGTCGATCACCCGGCCAAGCCAGGCGGCGCACGGGTACAGTTCGGGGGTTTCCGCGAGCACGACACGGGCGCCGGGCGTCAGCCCCACCGCCGAACCTTCCGCCATGACGGTGACCTGGTCGCCGGCGAAGGCGACGATCTCGCCTGGGACCGGGGCGCCGGTGCCGTGCATCGTCACGCGGTCGCCGATGGCAACCGCGCGGCCGAAGCCGCTTACCGTCAGGGCGGCGCCGCGCACCGCGTCCAACTGTCCCCATTGCTCCACGCGCTTCAGGCGAGCGAGGGCATTGGCGATATCGGCCAAAGCGGGCTGCAACGGTTCAAACGCGCCGTCTGGCATCATGCGGGGCCTTGCGAAATTACGCCATTCTAAGCTATTCGTAGGCAGCCTGGCAAGCCAGCCTTCGGTAGCCCGGGCGCGATTCCGGGGCTTGCGAAAAATTCGTCAGTCTTGCGAAAATATGTAGACACTGACAGCCGGTACCGGTATTGGTCGTGCCGAAGCGGTAACTTTCGCAAGAATTGCGACCTCATATGCTCTCAGGGATCAGCCTGTTCCGCCTTGCGGACGACCGGATGCACTATCTCGCCGAGCGGCAGACGGTGCTGTCCCGCAACATCGCCAACGCCGATACCCCCGGGTACAAGGCGCAGGACCTGGCGCCGTTCACCCCCACCGTCCCGCTCGCCGGCAGCAGCAACCTGGCATCCGTCTCGACCAATGCGCCGCTGGCGCTGGTATGCACCGAACCGGGACACATCGCCGCCCCGGGCACCGGGACCGGCCCGGGTGCGGCGCCGGTCCAGGCTGCCCAGAGCAAGCCCGATTACGGTGAGAACGCCAGCGGCAACACCGTCTCGATCGAGGAGCAAATGCTGAAGACCGCTGATGTGGCCAACGCGTTTTCGCTGGCGTCGACCGCCTATTCCAAGGGCGTGACGCTGATGAAAATGGCGATCGATAGCAACCACTGATGTACGACATCAGCCCCATCGGCGGCACCGGCCCGCTGGCCCAGAGCATGGTCACCGCCGCCTCGGCGATGCGCGCCGAAGCGCTGCGCCTGCGGGTGGTGTCGGAGAACCTCGCCAACGCCAATTCCACCGGCAGCGGCCCGAACGACCTGCCGTATCAGCGCAAGCTGGTGACGTTCCAGGATGCGGTCGACCAGGGGAGCGGCGCGTCGGTCGTCGAGCCGGGAGCCATCACCCTCGATCCGTCGCCGTTCCGCACGGTCTATGACCCGTCGCATCCGGCGGCCGACGCCAACGGCTACGTCAAGATGCCCAATGTCAACGAACTGGTGGAAGTGGCCGACATGCGCGAGGCGCAGCGGTCGTACGAAGCCAATCTCGCGGCGCTGAACGAGGCGCGCACGATGGTCGGCAAAACCCTCGATATCCTGAAGGCATGACCGCATGATCCCATTGGGCAACATCGCCTCCGCTGCCCAGGTGCTGTCGGCGTACGGCAGCTCCGGGGCGCAGGGCGCCGCCACCGCGAGCCTCGGCAATACCGCCGGTGCCTCGGGCGATTTCTCGTCGATGGTCGGCAACGCAGCCGAGAGCGCGCTGCAGACCATGCGCTCGGCGGAGCAAACCACGGCCGCAGGCGTGGCCGGAAAGGCCGACGTACAGCAGGTCGTGGAAGCACTCAGCGATGCCGAGGTGACCATGCAGACCGTGGTCGCGGTGCGCGACAAGGTGCTGGGCGCCTATAACGACATCATGAAAATGACCGTCTGATGCGGGCGGCATCGAACATCGCGCCGGCGCTTGCCGGAGAGTTTGCGAAATTCAGTGACGCGCCGGCACGGCGACGGACGGCATTGCGACGGCCCGCAACGCGAGGCCCGGCATCGCGGCGGAAGGAGCGGTTGTGAACGAGGGTGACGCCTTTGAACTGGTACGGTCCGGGCTGGACACCGCTCTGATCGTCGCCGGGCCGGCACTCGCCGGAACGCTGGTGACCGGCCTGATCATCAGCATCCTCCAGGCGCTGACCCAGGTGCACGAGATGACGCTGGCGAACATCCCGAAAATCTTCGTCTCGCTATTGCTCACCATGTTGTTCCTGCCGCTCTCGTTTGCGGCGTTGCGGTCTTACATGGACCAGATCATTCAGATGGTCGTGGCGCGATGACAGCGGCCACGACAGGCAATCGCGCATTGCTCTGCCAATACGTCCCCGTTGCGGTTCCAGGGGACGAAGTCGGGCGTCGCGGCCGCCACGTGGCCGCCATTCCTCGCCGGGTCTTTGCCAGGTGGCTCGGTTGGGGATGGCGGTGCGAGGCCGGTCGCGACGCCCAGGGGCTTCTCCATCGCATTGCGATGACTCTGCCTCGCGCCGGCTGACAGCATAGCGATGTCCGTCACCACGACCCCGATGCCGCGGTTCAACGGCCAGTTGCTGGTCTGGCTGCGCCGATCGCTGTCGCACCAGGATCTGTTGTTCGCCGCCGCGCTGGTGGCGCTGGTCGCGGTGCTGGTGCTGCCGATGCCGACCTGGCTGGTCGACGTCGGCCTCGCCACCTCGATCACGCTGTCGGTGCTGATCCTGATGGTGGCGATCTGGATCGACAAGCCGCTGGATTTCTCCAGCTTCCCGACAGTTCTGCTGGTCGCCACGATGCTGCGCCTGGCGCTGAACCTGGCGACCGTCCGCCTGATCCTGGCCGACGGCTACAAGGGTCTCGGCGCCGCCGGCTCGGTGATCCACGGCTTTGCCAGTTTCGTCGTGGGCGGCGATTTCGTCATCGGCGTGGTGGTGTTCGCGATCCTGGTGGTGATCAACTTCATGGTCATCACCAAGGGCGCCGGACGCATCGCCGAAGTCGCGGCACGATTCTCACTGGATGCCATGCCCGGCAAGCAGATGGCGATCGATGCCGATCTGTCCGCGGGCATGATCACGGATGAGGAGGCAAGGCGCCGGCGCAAGGAGCTGGAGGACGAAAACTCCTTCTTCGGCGCGATGGACGGCGCATCGAAATTCGTGCGCGGCGATGCCGTTGCCGCGATCATCGTCACCCTGGTGAACGCGATCGGCGGCATCATCATGGGCACGCTGCGGCATGGCATGGATCTGAGCCACGCCGCGACCAACTACACGACGCTGACCATCGGCGACGGCATTGTCAGCCAGATTCCGGCGCTGATCGTCAGTCTCGGCGCGGGCATGCTGGTGTCGAAGGGCTCGGTGCGCGGCTCGACGCATCGCACCTTCGTGGGCCAGCTCGGCGGACATTCGAAGCCGCTGATGCTCGCCTGCGGCCTTGCCGGATTGTTCGCGCTGCTGCCTGGCATGCCGTTCATCCCGTTTGCCATTCTCTCCGCGGCGAGCGGCGGTGGCGCGATGCTGGTGCGCCGCACCGAACAAAAGAAGGCGGCGGAAGCTGCCGCGGCTGCGCGCACGGAGGAGAACGTCGGCGGCCCTCGCGACGAGCCGTTGACCGACCTGATGCGGGTCGACGAGCTCCGCATCGAGCTGGGAATGGGGCTGGTGTCGCTGACGTCGGGTCCCGATGGCGGGCTGACGGAGAAGATCCGCAAGCTGCGGCGGTCCATCGCGCTCGATTTCGGCTTCCTGCTGCCGCCGGTGCGCATCAAGGACAATGTGGAGCTCGCCGCGGGCGAGTACTCGTTGCAGGTGATGGGCGTCGAGACGGCGCGCGAGACCATGGTGATCGGCCGCTTGCTGGCGTTCGCTCCGGGCGGCGGGCCGTTGCAGATCGAGGGCACCGACGCACAGGAGCCGTCGTTCCGGATTCCGGCGCGCTGGATCGAGCCACGCCAGCGTGCCGAGGCGGCGCGCCTGGGCCTCACCGTGGTGGACGTCGAGACGGTGGTGACCACCCACCTCTCCGAGACGGTGAAGGCGCATATGGGGCAGTTGATGTCCTATGCCGCGACGCAGAAATTGCTCGACGGGCTTGGGCTCGAGAATCAGAAACTGGTGCAGGATCTGGTGCCGGGCATTCTGCCGCTGACCACGGTGCAAAAGGTGCTGGCCAACCTGCTGATCGAGCGGATTTCGATCCGCCACCTGACGCTGATCCTGGAGGCGATGCACGAGGCGGCCGGCTTCACCCGCAATGTGCGGCTGATCACAGAGCATGTGCGCGGGCGGCTGGCGATGCAGATCTGCAAGTCGTTGCAGGGCGATGACGGGCTGGTCGCGGTCATGCCGCTGTCGCCGCAATGGGAACGCGAGATGAGCGAGGCGATCGTCAGCGACGGCGATCAGCGCAGCTTTGTGCTGCCGCCGTCGCGGGTGCAGGAGTTTGTCCAGACGGTGCGGACCCGGCTTGCGGCGGCGGCGACGCGCGGGACGTGGCCGGCCATTCTGACCAGTTCCGAGTCGCGGCCGTTCGTGCGCAGCCTGGTCGAACGCATCAACCCGACGATCAACGTGATCTCGCACGCGGAAGTCCATCCGCGCTGCCGCCTGCGCACCGTCGAGGCGGTCTGAAGGCCGCCGCGCATGGGGCATTCCTTCTCGCTGACCGCCACGCCGGCGCATACCGGCCGCATTGCGCTTCGCGCGATGCCGGCATGATCACTCTCAGCCTCGACGGCTGGCTGACGCTCGAAGTGTTCTGCACGCTGCTGGTGTTCGTGCGGATCAGCGCGGCCTTCATGATGTTGCCGGGCTTTGGCGAACCCTCGGTGCCGATTCGCATCCGCATCATGGCCGGTCTCGCCATCGCGTTCTGCGTGAGCAGTGCCGTGAGCGGCATGCCGACGGTGGTGCCGGATGCCTTCGGCACCATGGTGGCGGTCGCCGCGGAGGCATTCAGCGGCATATTGATCGGCACGCTTGCCCGCACGATCATTTCGGGCGTGCTGATCGCGGGCCAGGCGATCGGCCAGAACGTCGGCATTGCCAACATCTTTGCCCCGGGCCTCGCGATCGACCAGGCGGCGACGATCGGTGCCGTGGTCTATGCGGGACTGATTGCCATCATGTTCGCGTCGGGCGGCGACCGCGTCATTCTGCGTGCCCTGGTCGACAGCTATGGCCTGCTGGCTCCGGGCCAGTTTCCCAACGTGTCCGCCAGCGTGCGCGCAGTGGTCAGTGCGGGCATGGCCAGTTTCCGGCTGGGTTGCGAACTGTCGTTTCCGTTCCTGCTGCTGGGTCTGGTGTTCAACGCGGCGCTCGGCGTGGTGAACCGTTCATTGCCGGCGATTCCAGTGTTCATGATCGCCCATCCGGCGCTGGTGGTGATCGGTCTCTATCTGCTGGCGGCGGCCGCGCCGGGCATCCTGGATGCCAGCCTGACCAGTGCCACCGATCTCAACGCGCTGCTGCACTGAGGCGCCGGGATGAGCGAGAGCACCAGCGGCGAACGCACATTCGAGGCCACCGAACGGAAGCTGCAACAGGCGCGCGAGCGCGGCGACGTCGTCGTGGTGCGGGAGGGGCCGGCGGCCGGCGTCTATCTGGCGATATTGCTGGGTCTGCTATTGCTCGCTGCCCCTATCGCGCGCCACGTGGCCGAGATCATCCTGCCGATGATCCAGCAGCCGGACGCATTCATCGACATGACGGAGGATGGCTGGGCCAGTGCGGCGCACAGTGTGGTGGTGGCATTGGCATTGGCGATCCTGCCGTTCTTCGCATTGGCGCTTGCCGGCGGATTGCTGCCCTATCTGCTGCAGAACTCGATTGCGATCGCGCCGGAGCGCATCATGCCGGACCCCAGCCGGCTGTCGCCGAAAAGCGGGCTCAAGCGGTTGTTTGGCGCCGCGGCGTTGTTCGATTTCGCCAAGAACCTGGTGAAGATGACGACGATTGGCGTGATCTGCTACATCGTAGTGCGTCCGCTGTACGACCGTTCGGTCGGCTATGTGTCGACCAGCGTGGAGCAAATGCCGGAGTTGCTGGCGAAGTCGGTGCTGCCGGTGGTGATGGTGGCGACGCTGGTGGCGGTGGTCATCGCCGGCGTGGACATGCCGTATCAGCAATGGGTGTACCGCCGGCGCCAGCGCATGACGCTGCAGGACATGCGCGACGAGCTGCGCGATTCGGAAGGCAACCCGCGGATCAAGGCGCGGCGCCGGGCCCTGCGGCGCAAGCGGCGGGGACGGCGGATGATGCACGACGTGCCGAAGGCGACGGTGGTGATCACCAACCCGACGCATTTCGCCGTGGCACTGCGCTATGAACGCGGCAAGGATGCCGCGCCGACGGTGGTGGCCAAGGGCGTGGAGCATGTCGCGTTCCGTATCCGCAAGGTCGCGCTGGAGCATAAGGTGGCGATCGTGGAGAACCCGCCGCTGGCGCGGGCGCTGCATGCGACGACCGAGATCGGCGATGTCATTCCGCGCGAGCATTTCGAGGCGGTGGCGAAGATCATCGGTCTGATCTGGGCGCAGCAGGGCATCATCAAGGCGGCCCGGCCGGGGTAGTGGAGGCCGTGGAGCTAGGCCGGCGGACCGCCGCCGCCTAGAGAGGTCCAACTGGATCGGGAGGAGTCGTCCTGGTTCGGTGAGGGGCGCCAGAGAGAGACGAAGAAGCCGACGAGCCCTGCTGCTACAATCAATACGGAAAAGCAGAGGATTATTATGTGCAGCATGAGTGGGTGCCCCTTTGTGGCGGTGCCGTTGTAGCACACCGGTTTGGGCGGCAACAGGCGGTGCAATTATTTACACCATACGATCGGGAACGCTGCCCGGCCCTGACCGATGACGCTGGCCGTTGTTCATTTATTTTGGAAGTTCGTAGTCCGTGTGCATCGCGTGGAGACCCCTGTCATGCATCAATAAGCTTGTCGAGTTCTCGGTGCGCCTGCCTACGCAGCAAAAGTGCAGCCACCGAGGCAACAAGGATGCTTACAAGACTAAAAATATCCTTCCCCGTGATGACGTGAGGCATGTTGGTAGCGAGGGCAAGGTAGGGTAGAGCACAGCCTCCAAGTATCAGTCCAACCGACATATTATTCAGGAATGCTGCGCGCAGCTTGGCTTTTTCGTTATGAATCAGATGCATCGCCATTATTCCACCATGATATGGACGTTGGCCCGCGTCGAAATTTTCATCCCCCCTGCGGCCTGTGATAGCCCGGATGGAGAGACGCTGGTAGCTTCGCGGGCAGACGCGCAACCATAATATCCTTTGACAGTAGTATTGTAGCTGGCGCAAAATCGACCTGAAATGGTCGACTGCGTGCGGCGGGCGATTTCGCAAGCAAGAATCTAACACAGCGATCGCAGAAAAAGCTAAAGCCACAGAGGCCGCAGAAAGAATAGTGTTCAAAATGTTTCGTGGCTACTGACTGCTGTTGCTGCATGACAATTTCTCTGCGATCTCTGTGGCTTTAGCTTTTCTGTGATCTATGTGTTATAAACTTTCTGAACCGCCCCCGCGTCACGGTGCATCGAGAGTGACCGCTGGCCATAGGGCAGCCTGCGAGCGTGGTAAGAAAGCGACGCCATGTCGGGGACGGCGGCAATGACATTCCGGCCCGCGTTGATCATGCTTCTCGCGCTTTTCCTGCTGCTGCCCAGAGGCGGTTACGCGGAGGAGCATCTTCCGGGGGCAACCTGGGACCATCTGCCCGCCGGCAGTAGCGGTTGATCGGCCGCCGGGCTTGCCAAGGCCGAGGCCTGGTCAAAGCAGATCGGATTGACCGCGGTGATGATCGTTCAGCATGGCCTCGTGGTCGGCGAATGGGGCGATACCGCGGCAAAGACGCCGCTCGCATCGGCGCGCAAGAGCCTGTTGAGCGCCTTGATCGGTATCGCAGCGCCGCATTTTCCGAATGCGCTCGACAGGACGCTTGGCGAGTTGGGCATTGACGACAACGCGCCATCGCTGACCGCGGAAGAGAAGACCGCGACGGTGCGCGATCTGCTTGAGGCACGATCGGGCGTGTACCATCCCGCTTTGTGCGAGGCGCCCGTGATGGCGGAGCAACGGCCGGTGCGGTTCAGCCATGCGCCGGGATCGTTCTGGTATTACAATAACTGGGATTTCAATGTGCTCGGCGCGATCTATGAGCATGCCACCGGCGGCTCGATCTTCGGCGCGTTCAACCGCGAGGTCGCGCGGCCGATCGGCATGCAGGATTGCCGCCGGACGGACGGGCAATATGTAACCGGCGCGGCCTCGGTCTATCCCTGCTTTATGTTTCGCATGAGCGCGCGCGACCTCGCCCGCTTTGCCTTGCTCTATCTCAACAATGGCCGGTGGGGCGATCGTCAGATCGTGCCGGAGCAATGGGTCAGGGAGAGCACGCGATCTTATTCGCAGACGGGATTTTTCGTCTCCGGTTACGGCTACCTGTGGTGGATAGGGCCAATGGACAACAGCGTCGCGCCGCTCGTGAGATTGCCGCCGGATACCTACTTCGCCTGGGGCTATGGCGGCCAGTTCGCGTTCCTCATGCCGGCCGACGACCTCGTCGTTGTCACCCTCAACGCGCACTATCCCGATCTCGGCCCTGAATTCAGGAAGGTCGGGCGGCTGCTGTGGCTGATGCTCGACGCCGGCGGGTTTTCCGACATCGGGCCCGACGCGTCGATCGAGGCAGCAAGAGGCAAGCCGGAGGATGGCGCCGCGCTGTCGCGCCTGCTGGCGGGCAAAACTTTGGTCTATGGCGATGCCGCCATTGGCGGACCGTTCCGGGCGCGGTTGGGCCACGATGGAACTATCGCCGTGTTCAAAGCTGGCGGCAGGGCTGCATTTGACACCGGCACCTGGCGCGTCCCTGACGATAAATACTGCCGCGACCGGCATAAAAGCACTCCGCGCCATGCCTGCTACGCGGTGATCCGGGACGGCGCGGACGTCCAATTGTTCGATCATGACGGACTGATGGTCGTCGATGCCCGTTTGACGGAGTGAGGCGGGACTACGGACAATTTGTGCGCGGGCGGCAAACAAAAGGCGTGGATGCCGACCTGTGTCGGCATGACGAGGACACGCTAGCCGGCGACCAGCAGATCGTCGATCCTGATCGGGAAGCGCCGTACCCGCACGCCCGTCGCATGCCACACCGCGTTGGCAATCGCGCCGGCCGTGCCGGTGATGCCGATCTCGCCCACGCCCTTGACGCCGAGCGCATTCACGTGGGGGTCATGCTCCTCGATGAGCAATGCCTCCAGCGAGGGGACGTCGGCATTCACCGGCACATGGTATTCGGCGAAATCGGCATTCATCGTGCGCCCGGAGCGGCGGTCCACGACGGCGTGCTCCTGCAACGCGAACGACAGGCCCCAGATCATGCCGCCGAAATACTGGCTGCGCACCAGGCGCGGATTGATCACACGGCCGGCGGCGAATGCGCCCACCAGGCGGGTGACGCGCATCTGGCCGAGCGACGGATCGACCTTGACCTCAGCGAAGACCGCGCCGTGGGCATGCATCGCATAGGTTGATTGCGCGGCCGGATCGGCGGCGCCAGTGCCGCGCCCCTCCACCTGCGCCACGCCGGCACGGGCCAGGATGTCGGCGTAGCTCTCGCTGCGGCTTTCATCGTCGCGACGGAACAAGCGGCCGGCCCGCGCGATCACCCCGGCATTGCCGGCCCCGAACAGGGGCGAACGCTGGTCGGCGGTGGCGAGGTCGGCGAGATGGGCGATGGCGTCTGCCCCGGCGGCATGGATGGCCATGCCAGCCGTCGCGGTGTGCGACGAACCGCCGGCGATGCCGGCATCCGGCAGATCGGAGGTGCCGGCGCGGAATTCCACCTGGCCGATGTCGAGCCCGATCGCGTCGGCGGCGATCTGGGCCAGCGCGGTCCAGGCGCCCTGGCCCATGTCGTGAGCGCCGGTTTCGACGATGCCGGTGCCGTCGCGCCGGATCACCGCGTGCGCATGGCCCTGGAACATGATGGCGGGAAACGTCGCGGTGCCCACGCCCCAGCCGACCAGAAAACCTGCGTCATCGCGCATTTGCCGTGGCGCCAGGGGCCGCTGCTGCCAGCCGAAATGCCGCGCACCTTGGGCATAGCATTCGCGCAGCGCCTTGGAGGAGAACGGCTTGCCGGAGATCGGCTCCACTTCGGCATAGTTCTTCAGGCGGAACGCCAGCGGGTCCATGCCACAGGCAAACGCCGCTTCGTCGATCGCACTTTCCAGCGCGGCCGAACCGGTTGCTTCGCCGGGAGCGCGCATGAAGGTCGGCGTGCCCTTGTCGACCCGCACCGCCGCATGCGACGTGCGGATGGCTGGGCTTGCGTAGAGCGTTTGGGAAACGCCGGCGGCGGGTTCGAAGAAATCATCGAAGCTGCTGGTGGTGACGAGCGCATGATGGTCGAGCGCGGTCAGCGCGCCGTCGGCAGCGGCGCCCAGGCGGAGCGTCTGGCGGGTCGCCGAGCGATGGCCGACCGGGCCGTACATCTGGTCGCGCCGCAGCACCAGCTTGACCGGGCGCGCAACCAGCCGCGACGCGAGGATACCAAGCACCTGCGGTCCGGAGATCAAACCTTTGGAGCCGAAGCCGCCGCCGAGAAACGGGCTGCGGATCAGAATGCTCTCGGCTGCGATGCCGAATAATTCGGCGATCCGGCCCTGCGCCCAGGCGAGGCCCTGGCTCGGCGTGTCGATGGTCAGAGCGTCGCCGTCCCACGAGGCGACGATGGCGTGCGGCTCCATCGCGTTGTGGTACTGGTCCGGCGTTTCGTAGGTCGCTTCGATACGATGGGCGGCGGCGGCGAGGCCCGCGGCCACGTCGCCGTGCTGTGATTCCGCCGGATGGCCAGGGCCGACCACCGGCGGGACGAAGCTTGCGCCCGCATCGAGGCCGACACGTGCTTGCTCTGCCTCGTAACGCGGCGACAGCAAGGCCGCGCCTTCGGTGGCGGCTTCCAGCGTCTCGGCGATCACCACCGCGATCGGCTGGTTCGCGTAACGCACCTGGTCGTTTTGCAACAGGTCGAGTTTGAACGCGAAGGGATTGGTCTTCGCATCAGGATCAAGCGCGAGCGGCGGACGGTTGGCCGGCGTCATGACCTCGACAACGGCCGGATGGTTTTTGGCCGCTGCCACGTCGAGGGACACCACGCGGCCGTGGGCGATGCCGCTGCCGGCGATGACGGCGTAGAGCAAGCCGGGTGGGTGATTGTCGGCGGCGTAACGGGCGCCGCCGGTGACTTTCAGGACGCCGTCGCGGCGGGTGATCGGCTGGCCGATGCTCGAACCATGCCGGGCATGCGGCGAGGATGCCGCGAGGCTGATGTCAGGCGTCATGCATTGCTCCGGGGGCAATCGCGAAGGGAGAAGCCGGCAGGGCGGGGATTTGCTCAGGCGTGCCGGCGGCGGCGAGTGCGAGTGCGCGCGCAACGATCCGCCGTGCGAGCGCGATCTTGAAGGCATTGTCGCCGGAGGGTCTGGCATCGGCCAGCGCCGCGGCGCCGGCTTCACGGAAGGCGGCCGCATCAGGGGCGCGGTGGACGAGCATGGCTTCGGCTTGCGGCGCGCGCCATGGCCTGGCGGCGACGCCGCCGAGCGCGATGCGTGCCTGCTGGATGACGCCGTTTTCGATCCGCAGTGCCGCCGCGGCCGAGACGACGGCAAAGGCATAGGACGTGCGTTCGCGCAGTTTCACGTAGCGGGCATGGCGCGCGAAGCGGGCGGCCTCGGCCGGCAGACGCAGCGCCACCACGAGCTCCCCTGGTTGGAGCATGTTGTCTTGCTCTGGCGTCGCGCCGGGTAACCGATGCAGGTCCGCTAGTGGCAAGTCGCGCCGGCCGTTGCGGCCTTCGATCTCGACGACGGCGTCGAGCGCCACCAGCGGCACGCAGAAATCGGAGGGATGCGTTGCGATGCACGCCTCGCTCCATCCCAGTATCGCGTGCAGTCTGTTCTCGCCGCCGCGGGCATCGCAGCCGCTGCCTGGGTTGCGTTTGTTGCAGGCGCCGGCGGTGTCGTAGAAATATGCGCAGCGGGTGCGTTGGAGCAGGTTGCCGCCGACCGTTGCCGCGTTGCGCAGTTGTGCCGAGGCGCCGGACAGCAGCGCTTCGGCGACGGCGGGATAGGAGCGTGCGAAATCCGGATCGTGCGCGAGCTCGGCGTTGCGAACCAATGCTCCGATCCGGATGCCGCCGTCGGGCATATGTTCGATACGATCGAGGTCCGGCAGCCTGGTGACGTCGACCAGGCGATCGGGGCGGCTGACGCCGCCCTTCATCAGGTCGAGAAGATTGGTTCCGGCAGCGAGGTAGGCGGCGCCGGGGGCGGTTGCCGCCGCGATGGCCTCGGCGATGCTGGCCGGGCGGACGTAGTCGAAGCGGTTCATGCCGCATCCCTCCGATCGGCGTGCGTGAGAGTTCGCTGCGCGTCGAGCACTGCCTCGGCGATGCCCTGGTAGGCGCCGCAGCGGCAGAGATTGCCGCTCATGCCTTCGCGGATGCGTTCGGGATCGGTGCCGGCCTGGCCTTCGCGGATCAATCCGATCGCACTCATGATCTGGCCGGGGGTGCAGAAGCCGCATTGGAAGCCGTCATGGGCGATGAAGGCAGCCTGAACCGGATGCAGCGTATCGCCTTGCGCCACGCCTTCAATGGTCAGGATGTCGGCGCCGTCATGGCTTGCCGCGAGTGCCAGACATGAGTTCACGCGGCGGCCGTCGAGCAAAATCGTGCAGGCGCCGCATTGGCCGCGGTCGCAGCCTTTTTTGGTGCCGGTCAGCTCCAGCCGCTCGCGGAGCAGGTCGAGCAAGGTGATGCGGGGGTCGTCGAGGTCGACGGTGCGCGCGACGCCGTTGACTGTCAGAGATAGTGACAAGTTCATACACTGCCCCATTTTGCTGGTGGCGCGGGCGATGTCCCCGGCCAGACATCGGCGCGCGCGACGGCGCGGAAAACGCGGCGCGAGAGGTGGATGTTTGGGTTGGCCACCCCATGGCTGCTGCGCTGGCCGCCATATGCGGAGGTCGCCTCCGCTTTACAAGTACCCGCTATCGGGCAGATCGTGTGTCCATGCCGGATCAAATGCTCACATCGGCGCGAGGTTCCCGTTCCGACGCGGTGCGCAATCGCGAGCGGCTGCTGGATGCGGCCAAGGCAGTGTTCTACGCCGGCGGGCCGGACGCGAGCCTGGAGGCGGTGGCCAGGCAGGCGGGTGTGGGGATCGGCACGCTGTACCGGCATTTCCCGACGCGGGAGGATTTGTTCGAGGCGGTGTATCGCCGGGAAGTGGAGCATTTGGCGGAACTGGCAGAGCAATTGAAGGCGGAGGCGGGGCCGGCGGAGGCATTGCGCCGGTGGATGCGCTCGAACGTGGAATTCGTCGCGACCAAGAAGGGCATGTCGACCGCTCTGGCGCTGGCGGCGCACCGGCCGTCGGAACTGATCGCGTTCTCGTTCGACCGGCTGTCGAGGGCGGTGGGCGCGTTGCTGGAGCGGGCGGTGGCGGCAGGCGAAATCCGCGGCGATGTCAGCGCGGAGGACTTGCTGCGCGCATTGGTGGGGATGTGTCTGCTGAACGACCAGCCCGGCTGGCAGGAGAGCGTGCTGCGGATGATCGAGGTGTTCTTTGACGGGCTGCGGGTAAGGCCGGGCTGAGGGGGAATGTGTCGTTGCGGGGCGCGCGGCGGCGTATAAGGGCGGGAGCGGGCTTGTTTAAGCTCGCGCGCGGGAGGGGTGGAGGGGCGTGGCACCGAGGGTGAGGGGGATCGAGTGGGTAAGAGGTCGGTACACTAGCGACCCGATCACCCTCTCCCTCGACGCCTCCGGCGTCTCGACCTCTCCCGCTTCGCGGGCGAGGTTAGAGAGACAGCTTCGCGGGCGAGGTTTATGACGTGGTGATGATCCGTTCTCCTGCCGTGGCTGGCTCCTTCTACCCCGCGGACGCCGCCGTCCTGCGGCGGCAGGTGGCGGATTTCCTGGGCGAAGCCGGCAACGCGCCGCCCGCCGGCAAGGGGTTTCCCAAGGCGATCATCGGGCCGCACGCCGGGTATGTTTATTCCGGCCCTGTCGCGGGCCGCGCGTATGCGCGGCTGGCCGGCGCTCGAGGGAAAATCCGCCGCGTCGTGCTGATCGGGCCGTCACACTATGTCGGCTTCCAGGGCCTCGCCGTGGACACCGCCAGTGCCTGGGCGATGCCGAACGGCACGGTGTTGCTCGATACCGAGGCGATTGCCGCCGTCCGCCGGCTGCCGATGGTGGGTGAGCTGGAAGCTGCCTACACGAAAGAGCATGCGCTGGAAGTGCACGTGCCGTTCCTCCAGCACGTGCTGGGCGATTTCCGCCTGGTGCCGATCGTCGCCGGCGACACCCCGCCCGAGGCGGTCGCCGCGGTATTCGATGCGCTGTGGGGAGGGCCGGAGACATTGTTCGTGGTGTCGACCGATCTGTCGCATTACCTCGGCTACGACGCCTGCCAGCGGAAGGACGGCGCCACCGCCGAGGCGATCGAGCGGTTCGACGCCGATGCCATCACTGCCGCCGGTGCCTGCGGCGCGGTGCCGACGCGGGGCCTGCTGCGGGCTGCCGCGCGACGCGGCATGACCATCGAACGGCTCGATCTGCGCAATTCCGGCGACACCGCCGGAGGGCGCGACCGGGTCGTCGGCTACGGCGCATGGGCGCTGCACGCGGCCGAGGCGGCGACCGTGGAGGACGCGGAGCGCGCGGCCATCGAGGCGTTAGCCTCGGAGTTGATCCAGCTCGTGCGGATCGGCATCGTCGCCGGCTTCGACAGCGGGCGGCCGGTGGAGATCAATCCGGTGGCCGGCATTCCGTCCCGGCTCGCCGCCGACGGGGCCGCGTTCGTGACGCTGCGCCGCAATGGCCAGTTGCGTGGCTGCATCGGCTCGGCGGTGGCGACGCGCCCGCTGATTGTCGACGTGGGGCAGCACGCATTCAACGCCGCGTTCCGGGACTGGCGCTTTCCCCGGCTGGCGCTGGACGAACTGGCGGGACTGGACCTGTCGGTCTCGGTGCTGACGCCGCCGGTGGCGATGAGTTTCACTGGTGAGGCCGATCTGCTGGGGCAGCTTCGTCCGGGTATCGACGGCCTGATCATCGAGGATAGCGGCCGTGCCGCCTTGTTCTTGCCCAGCGTCTGGGAGGAGATCGGTCAGCCGCGCTTGTTCCTGACGCATCTGAAGCTGAAGGCGGGCATGGCGGCGAACCATTTCTCCCGCCAGTTCACCGCGCGGCGCTTCCGTTCGATCGAGGTGAAGGGCCGCATGGCGGATCATCCGCCGCTGGCGGTTCTGGCAAGAAGCAGTGACGTGCTGGGGTGGGCGCCGCTGCGCTCTGGAGCGTTGGTTGGAAGGCCGTGACGCGCCGCGGGTGTTATGGCACACGAGCGGGTGCATTATGAAAAAGGAACCACTGGACGCCGAGCGTCTGCTGCAATTGCAACGCTACGAGCAACAATTCGATCAGCAGCGGATGGCCGACCCGAACTTTGCCCGTCTTCCAAGATGGGCGCCGCACCGGCCATGGCGAGCCACCCTGTGGGACAACATGATGGCCGTGCTGGGGGCGATAATACTCGCCGCGGTGATCATCGTTTACCTGCTGTTCTAACGGGCCGGCATCACCTTCCAGAAGCTCGAATTCGGGGGCCGTGCCTGACGCGCGAAGTCGGTCATGGCGAAGCATGACGGCCACCTTCGCGGCTGCTTGATCCAAATCAAGGCGTGGCGCCGTGGTGTGCCGCATTGTTCCCACCCGGAAATCGATCCGCGGAGCGGGAACGCCGCGGCATCCCGTGTGCCTACGCGATTGCGCCGTCATGGGTGCCTTCCCGCCGCCGCAAAATGCGGAAGGGAGACGCCATGACGCTACCTCAGAAATTGCTCTGGGCGGGGGTCGCCATTGTCGGCGCCGTCGCCATGGGCATTGTCGCGCTGACGCGCGGGGAGCCGGTGAATGCCGCCTGGCTCGTCGTGGCCTCGGTGTGCATCTACTTCATAGCCTACCGCTTCTATGCCTTGTTCATCACCGACAAGGTGTTCGGCGTCGATATCAAGCGGCAGACCCCGGCGGTGCGGCATAACGACGGCCTGGATTACGTGCCGACCAACAAATACGTGTTGTTCGGCCACCACTTCGCCGCCATCGCCGGAGCCGGCCCGCTGGTCGGCCCAGTGCTCGCAGCGCAGATGGGTTATCTGCCCGGCACGCTGTGGATCCTCGCGGGCGTCGTGTTCGCGGGCGCGGTGCAGGACATGACTGTCTTGTTCCTGTCCACGCGGCGTGACGGCAAGTCGCTCGGCGACATGGTGCGCTCCGAGCTTGGGCCGGTCCCCGGTGCCATCGCCGGTGTCGGCATCCTGATGATCTGCATCATCATCCTGGCGGTGCTGGCGCTGGTGGTGGTGAACGCGCTGGTGGGCAGCCCGTGGGGCGCCTTCACCGTGTTCTGCACCATCCCGATCGCGCTGATCATGGGCGTCTACAGCCGCTTCATCCGGATCGGTCGGATCGCCGAGATGTCGATCATCGGCGCCGTGCTGCTGCTGGCGGCACTGATCTATGGCCGCACGGTGGCACAGGATCCGGCGCTAGCCGCCTGGTTCACCTTCAGCGGTCCGACGCTGGCGCTGATCATCATCGGCTACGGCTTCGTCGCTTCGGTGCTTCCGGTGTGGCTGCTGCTGGCGCCGCGCGACTATCTGTCCACGTTCCTGAAGGTCGGCACCATCATCCTGCTGGCGATCGGCATCATGATCGTGCGGCCGGAATTGCAGATGGCCGCGGTGACCAAGTTCATCGACGGGACCGGTCCCGCCTGGGCCGGCAGTCTATTCCCGTTCCTGTTCATTACCATCGCCTGCGGCGCGGTTTCCGGTTGGCATTCGCTGATCTCGTCCGGCACCACGCCGAAAATGATCGAGAACGAGACGCAGATCCGCTTCATCGGCTATGGCGGGATGCTGATGGAATCGCTGGTTGCCATCATGGCGATGATTGCGGCGACGGTGATCCATCCTGGCGTCTATTTTGCCATGAACAGTTCGGCGGGATTGATCGGGGCGGATCCGGTGCATGCGGCACAGGTGATCAGCTCGTGGGGCTTTGCGGTGACGCCCGACATGCTGACTCAGATGGCGCATACGGTCGGCGAGACGACGATCATGTCGCGCACCGGCGGCGCGCCGACGCTGGCGGTGGGGATGGCGACCATACTGTCCGGCTTCCTCGGCGGTCCCGCGCTTGCCGGCATCTGGTACCACTTCGCCATTTTGTTCGAGGCCTTGTTCATCCTCACAACGGTTGACGCCGGCACGCGCGTCTGCCGCTTCATGATCCAGGACCTGATCGGCAACGTGGTGCCGGCGTTCAAGGCGACCGAATCGTGGGCCAACAACGTGGTCGGTTCCGGGCTGGCCTGCCTGCTGTGGGGTTACTTCCTGTATCAGGGCGTGATCGATCCGCTGGGCGGCATCTGGACGCTGTGGCCATTGTTCGGCACGGCCAATCAAATGCTGGCGGCGATCGCACTGGTGTTGTGCACGGTGGTGTTGTTCAAGATGAAGCGCGAGCGCTTCGCCTGGGTCACCATCGCGCCGACGGTGTGGCTGGTGGTGTGCACCGTCACCGCGGGTCTGGAGAAAGTGTTCCACCCGAACCCGGCGGTTGGCTTCGTTGCCCATGCACTGCGGTTCGGTGATGCCATGGCCTCCGGCAAGGTGCTGGCGCCGGCCAAGACGATGCATCAGATGAGCCAGATCGTGTTCAACGACTATGTCGATGCGACGCTGGCCTTCGTGTTTGCCGCGTTGGTCGTGACGATGGTGGTCTACGGCATCATCCATTGCCGCAAGGCGATGGGGACGCCGCGCAGCACCACGCACGAAGTGGGGCCCGGCCTGTTGGCAGGAGCGGGCGATGACTGAGGCTGCGATGACCGCGACGGCGGGTCGGATGCGCCTGGTCTGCGAGCGCGTGGTGCAGACCGCCCGCCTGATGGTCGGGGTGCCCGACTACCAGACCTACGTGACGCATCGGCAGACGGTGCATCCGGACCAGCCGGTGATGACCTACGAGGAGTTCTTCCGCGAACGGCAGGACGCGCGGTACGCGGTGGGGAAGGGCAGGTTCCGCGGCTGCTGCTGAGACGGACCTGAAGACGAGAGCTTGCATACTCCCTCGCTCGGCCGGATTCCCCGGCCGGGCGGGGAGCCTCGTTTGCGGAACGAACGAGTGCGTGATTCGCGGCCGGCTGCCACCGGCGCCGGCCAACGTCTGAACGCCGCGGCGGCGGCTGTCCCAACGACTTCGTCCAAGGCTCAGCGACCAAGGTTCAGCCCCGGCGATCCCCGACGGCGAACAAACCCAGTTCCGCCCGCGCCGCCGCGATGATCTCGCGGGACAATTCCGGATCGGTTTTCTCCACCGCACGTGCCATCGCGACGCTGCCGGCCAGCGCCGAGACCAGCGTGAGTGCGCGCCGGCGGCCCACCTCTTTCGGGGTCCCTTCGGGGAACGCGTCCGCGATCAGCGCGACAAGTTCCCGGAAGCCCTCGGCAAACGCCGCGCCGATCGCCGCGTCCTGGCGCGGCACGTCCGAAATGCAGGCCGCCATCAGGCAGCCCGATCCCGCGTCCTTCACATGCGACTCGCAGAGATAGGCATCCAGATAGGCGGATAGCGGGTCAGGCATCACCGCGCGGAGTTCCCGCCAACTCGCCACGCCATCGGCGAAGGCCTGGCACGCCGCTTCCTTTGCCAGAGCGTCTTTCGACCTGAACTGGCCATACAGGGCACCCTGCGTCAGCCCCGCCTCGCGGCTGATTTCGGCGACGCCTGCCCCCTCGAATCCCCGCTGCTGCAAAAGCCGCCGCGCCGTTGCCACCAGCGCGGCCCGGTGCTCCGCCACCTTCTCGCCGGAAACCTTCACGGTTCGCTCCCACTCAACCCACTTGACCTATTGATAGCGGCCTCTATCTAAACACCCGATCATTGAGGTCTCTATGATTATGCCTGTCATGTGGTTCGCCTTAGCGGAGGCTCAAGTGCTCGTTTCCAACAAGACGCGCTCTTATCCGCAATGCTCCTTGGCCGCCGTCGCGTGCCACCGGGTGCCCCCGCGTACCACACGCGAAATCCATCGGGGCCACCGGACCATAAGCGCCAGCAGGGCTTGAGACGCGAACATGGACGATATCTCCCTGAGCGGCCACGAGGTCGCCGAACGTGTCGGCGCCGCCGGCGGCAACGCCACGCGGGTTGCCCGGCGGCGGCCATGGCGCATCTCGGCGCTCGCCGGCACCATGGCCGTGCTGATCTCTGTTGCGGGCGAACAAGCCTGGCACTCCGGCGGGCATCCCGCGCTCCTGCCGCCCCCGCCACCGCAAGTCACCGTGAGCCTGCCGCTACGGCAGACGGTGCAGGCGACCGGCCGCTTCCTCGGCCAGTTCTCCGCGGTGGACAGCGTGCAATTGCGCGCCCAGGTCGGCGGCACTCTGACCGCTATCGACTTTCGGGATGGGCAGATCGTGCACAAGGGCGAGCCGCTCTTCGTCATCGACCCGCGCCCGTTCGAGATCAGGCTGGACGAGGCGGTCGCGCAGTTCCAGACGGCGCAGGCCAAGGAGACGCTGGACAACGCGGAGCTCTGGCGCGCAGAGCAATTGAAGCGGACGGAGTTCGGCACGGCGGAAAGCGTGGACCAGCGCGCCGCGGAGCAACGCAGTGCGGAGGCTGCGATCGCCAGCGCCAAGGCGGCGATCGGGGACGCGCGGCTCGATCTCGAATTCTCGCGTGTCACCGCGCCATTCACCGGCCGCATCGGCGCGCATCTCGTGTCTGTCGGCAGCCTGGTGAGCGGCAGCCGCGGCGGCACCAGCCCGACCACGCTGCTGGCGACCATCGTGTCGCTCGACCCGATCTATCTCGATTTCGACATGAGCGAATCCGACTATCTGGCCTACCAGCAGGACCATCATGGCGGCGCGCCGCACGACGCCGTTGACATCAGCCTCGACGGCGACGGGCATTTCGATCGCCACGGCGTGCTCGACTTCATCGACAACGCGGTGAACCGGAGCAGCGGGACCATCCGCGCGCGTGTGACGGTGCCCAATCCGGACCTTACCCTCACGCCCGGCCAGTTCGCACGCCTGCGCGTGGCGCTTGGCGAACCCACGCCTGCTTTGCTGGTGCCGGCTGCTGCCGTCATTCCTGACCAGTCGCAACAGCTCGTGATGACCGTGGCGGCGAACGGCACCGTGGTACCGAAGGTGGTGCAGACCGGCGACCTGTATCGCGGGCTGCGCGTCATCCGCGAGGGTCTATCGCCCAGCGATCGCGTCGTCATCAACGGCATGGTGCGCGTCCGCCCGGGGATCAAGGTCACGCCGGTCGACGGCTCGATCATTCCCGAGCCCCCGGCCGGCGACGCCGGCTAAGGCCCCCCGCCGGCGACGCCGGCCAAGGAGAGCGCAATGCGCTTCACCCACCGCTTCATCGACCGCCCCATCCTGGCGACCGTGATCAGCGTATTCCTGACGCTGATCGGCCTCGGCGCGCTGGTCACCCTGCCGGTCGCGCAATATCCCCAGATCGTGCCGCCCACGGTGCAGGTGACCACGACCTATCCGGGTGCCTCGGCCCAGGTCGTCAGCCAGACGGTCGCCACGCCGCTCGAGCAAGAGATCAACGGCGTCGAGGACATGATCTACATGTCCAGCCAGTCCACCGGGGACGGCAATCTCACGATCACGGTGACGTTCCGTATCGGCACCGATCTCAACGTCGCGCAGATGCTCACGCAGAACAGGGTGGAGGACGCGCTGCCGCGGCTGCCGGAGGATGTCCAACGGCTCGGCGTCCAGGTGCGCAAGGCGACGCCGAACATCTTGCTCGCGGTGCACCTCTATTCGCCGGACGGTTCGCGTGACAACCTCTACCTCTCGAACTATGCGACGCTGCACGTGAAGGACGCGCTGGCCCGTTTGCCGGGCGTGGGCGACGTGCAATTGTTCGGCGCCCGTGACTACGCGATGCGCATCTGGCTCGATCCGGACAAGGTGGCGGCATACCACCTCGATGCCGACGACGTGCTCGCGGCGCTGCGGGCACAGAACGTGCAAGTCTCCGCGGGGCTTCTCAACCAGCCACCGGACTCGGGCAACGGGGCGTATCAGCTCAACGTGCAGACGCTCGGCCGCCTGACGACGCCAGGGCAATTCGCCGACATCATTCTGAAAACCGACGCGCAGGGGCGTCCCACCCGCATCCGCGACGTCGGGCGGGTTGAGATCGGGGCGGCCGATTACGGTTCCACCGCCTACATGGACCGCAAAGAGGGCTTGCCTTTGCTGATATTCGCCCTGCCCGGCGCGAACTCGCTGGCGGTGGAGCATGAGGTCCTGGCAACCATGCAGGAACTCAAGAAGAACTTTCCGCCCGGCGTCAGCGACATCATCATCTACGATCCGACGATCTTCGTGGCGAAGTCGGTGCACGAGGTCGTCACCACGATCTTCGTCGCCATCCTGCTCGTTGTCGGCGTGGTCTTCCTGTTCTTGCAGACCTGGCGTGCGTCGCTGATTCCGGTAATCGCCATCCCGGTGTCGCTGGTCGGCTCATTCACCATCCTGCTTATGCTGGGAATTTCGTTGAACAACCTGTCGTTGTTCGGCCTGGTGCTGGCGGTCGGCATCGTCGTGGATGACGCGATCGTCGTGGTGGAAAACGTCGAGCGCAACATCGCCGTGGGCATGACCCCGAAAGAGGCCGCGCATCGGACGATGGACGAAGTCGGCGGTGCGCTGGTGTCGATCGCACTGACACTGTGCGCCGTATTCGTCCCCTCGGCCTTCCTGTCCGGCATCTCGGGGCAGTTCTTCCGCCAGTTCGCCGTCACCATCGCGGCCTCGACGGTTATTTCTCTGGTTGTCTCACTGACCTTGAGCCCGGCGCTGTGCGCGCTGCTGCTGAAGCCGCACGACGCGCACGAGGCCGCCCGCACCAACCTGGCTGCCAGGCTGCTGCACGCCGGCTTCGCACGCTTCAATCGCGGATTCGAATGGATGTCGGACGCCTATGGCGCGCTGACCGGGCGGCTGGTGCGCGGCCTCGCGGTCGTCGCGGCGATCTACATCGCCCTCATCGGTACCGCCGGCGTCGAATTCGCGCGCGTGCCGACCGGCTTCATCCCCGAGCAAGACCAGGGCTATCTCATCACCGTCCTCCAGCTTCCTCCCGGCGCCAGCCTCGCGCGGACCGAGCAAGTGGTGAAACGCGCGGCCGACATCATCCTGAAAACGCCGGGGGTAGAGCATGTCGCGCCGTTCGCGGGGCTGGACGCCACGACGTTCACCGTTGCGTCGAATTCGGGGACGATCTTCTCCGGCCTGCCGTCGCTTTATAATCACAACATCCCCGGGATCACCGCGAACTCGGTGCTGGCCGATCTGCGCCGGCGCCTCTCCGTCATTCAGGACGCCTACGTGCTGACGATTCCGCCGCCGCCGGTGCAGGGGATCGGCAATTCCGGCGGCTTCAAGATGATGCTGGAGGATCGCGCGGGTCTCGGCACGCAGGCCCTGGTGAACGCTGCCAACGCACTGGTGGCCGCGGCGAACAAGGACCCAAGCTTCGCCGGTGTGTTCACCTTGCTCAACGCCGGATCGCCGTCGGTCTATGCCGATATCGATCGCCTGAAGGCAGAGAAGGTCGGACTGACGCCGACCCAGGTGTTCGACACGCTGCAGCTCTATCTCGGCTCGCAATACGTCAACGACTTCAATTTCCTCGGCAGGACGTATGAGGTGATCGCGCAGGCGGACAGCCGGTTCCGGCGCGATCAGCAGGATCTGATGGGCCTGAAGGCGCGCAATACGAACGGCGCGATGGTGCCGATCGGCACGGTGGCACACTTGCGGACCGCGACGATCCCGTATCGCGTGCCGCGCTACAACCTCTATCCCGCCGCCGAGGTGCAGGGCGTGGCCGCGCCAGGCGTCGCCACCGGCACGGCGCTGAAGCACATGGAAACGCTGGCGGCGCAGGTGCTGCCGCCCGGCATCGGCTACGAATGGACCGAGATCGCCTATCAGCAGGAGCAAAAGGGCACGCCGACGATGCTGGTGTTCGGCACCGCCGCGTTGTTCGTCTTCCTCGTGCTGGCGGCGAATTATGAAAGCTGGAAGCTGCCGCTCTCAGTCGTGCTGATCGTGCCGATGTGCCTGCTTGCCTCGGTCACCGGGCTACTGTTCCGCGGCATGTCGATCGACATCCTGGCGCAGATCGGCTTCGTGGTGCTGGTCGGCCTGGCGGCGAAGAACGCGATCCTGATCGTCGAGTTCGCACGTCAGGCGCAGGATGCCGGAAGCTCGCCCGCCGAGGCGGCGGTCAGCGCGGCGCGGCGGCGGTTGCGGCCGATCCTGATGACATCGCTCGCTTTCATTCTTGGCGTGGCGCCGCTGGTAGTGGCGACCGGCGCGGGGGCCGAGATGCGGCAGTCGCTGGGCACCGCCGTGTTCGGCGGAATGCTCGGCGTCACCGGGTTTGGCCTGATCTTCACGCCGGCCTTCTACACGCTGGTGCAGCGGATCGGCACCCGCCGCGCGCGTGCCGCCGAGCGGGCCTTCGCCGCCGATGCGTTGAGCGAGCGGACATAGAAGGCGAGATCACCCCGCGCATCGCTCTGCCGGCGGGTAGCGCCGCAGCAGCCACAGCATCAGCCCCATCGCCGGCAATGCGGCGAACGAGCACGCGATGTAGAAGTGCGTCCATCCGGGCCGGCGGTGAGCACGCCGGAGAAGGGCCGGTTCCGCGGCGGCTGCTGACGGGCTCTGCGTAAGGCGGGGCGCATTCCACCATCGGCATGGGGGAATGCGCTTTGGTATTCGGGTGGGGTGACGGCAACGCGCCACCCCTACCCTGCCGCGTTTACGCCGATCGTGGCATTGCGATGCTTACCGTGGCCGGCACGGGTGTGGTTCCGAGGTCGGGCAAATGGAGTTCCACGTCCCGTGTCTCGGGTCCCAGCAGCGCGCCGACGATCATCAACAGGCCGGCCAGCCCGAGGAGCAAAATCGGCGCGTACAGATAGGGCATCACATGCGACAGCCACAGCACGTAGATGCCGGAGAAGGATGGGATGACCACGGCCAGGCTGTATCCGATGCCATAGCCGCTGGCACGGACGTGGGTCGGGAAACGCTCACAGATGTAGACCGTGACAGCTCCCCAAGGCGAAATTGCCAGCACATGGAAGATGCCGAACAATGTGGTCGTGACCAGCGGCGAGCCGCCCGAAAGAGCGTTGGTGATGGCTGCGTAGTACAAGGCAGGGCAGCACACCAGCACCACCAGCGCGGAAATCACGATGCTGCGCCGCCGGCCGATCATCTGGCTCAGCAGGCCGTAGAAGAGGAAGGCGAAGAACAACCCGATGCTGGCGAGCAGGAAGCCGTTCGATGTCATGGTGGTGGGGACATGGAGCTGTTGGATCATGATGCTTGGCAGCAGCGTGGAAGGTTGGCCCACCAGCCAGAAGCCGCTCATCATGATGAAGATCTGTGCGAGCGTGGTCAGATGACGGCCGGACAAGACGGCCTTTAGCGGCATCTCGCTCTTTTCTGTCGACTCCCACAGGGTCGATTCAGGCACCGTGCGGTAGTACAGCAGAAACGCCATGGCGATGGCGAAGCCGATGATGAAGGGAATCCGCCAGCCCCAGTCGAAGTATTGCTGCTTCGTCGTGATGGTGAGCATGATCGTGGTAACGGCCGTGGTCATCGCGAAGCCGACCGGGAAGGCGCCCTGGATCAGGCCGCCGACGAAACCGCGGCGTTCCTTTGGCACCATCTCCAGGGCCAGCGTGTTGTTGGAGGTGTATTCGCCACCCATGAAGATGCCGCCGATGAAGCGGATCACGATCAGCAGGTTCAGCGACCAGACGCCGATCGAGGTGCTGCCGGGGATGAACGCGATCAGCCCGGTGAACACGCCGAAGCCGACGATGCTGATCATGGTGGTGCGGCGGCGGCCGATCTTGTCGGCCCAGTGACCAAAGATGACGGCGCCGCACGGGCGGCCAAGCAGTGTGGCCACGATCGTGAAGTAGTAGATCGTCGTGGTTGCCGTGGCGGTCAGGCCCTTCGGCTCGAAATAGGCCATCACCGGTGCCAGCACCAAGGCGGGCAGATAGATATCGAAGAAATCCACGGCAAAGCCGACGAACCCGGCGAAAATCGCACGCCGCGCCGCTGGCGGCAGTGGTTCGCTCGCGAACAAACCTGATTTCATGGACAACCTCCCAAGTTGCCAGGCATTGCCCGGACCCGCATCGGGCGGGCTCCGCCTTATTATTTTTGCAGGGCGTAGGATATTTCCGGACTACGCCGGGGAAGCATGAAGCCAAAGTCGCGTTCGTGGCAATCCCGGAATCCGGGCTCGCGCTGTCGGCAGAATGGATTTTGCGTGGAGGGGTGGTGACTTTCGTCACGCGGAGCATCGTTTCCCAGGCGGACAGATCTGGCCGCGGGAGGACGCGCAGCGCGATTGCGAGGCTTGGACGTTGGCCGCCTTATGTTTGCTCCGCCGGCGGGTAGCGCCGCAGCAGCCACAGCATCAGGCCCATCGCCGGCAGCGCGGCGAACGAGCACGCGATGTAGAAGTGCGTCCATCCCAGGCCGGCGGCGAGCACGCCAGAGAAGCCGCCCAGCGTGTGCACCGTCAGAGCGGCCAGCGATGACAGCAGCGCGTAGTGCGTCGCGGTGAACGCCATGGAGCAAAGGCCGGACAGGTATGTGATGAAGGCCGCGTCGGCCATGCCCTGCGCGAAGGCTTCGGTGGCGACGGTGCCGTACAGCACGCCATGCTGGCCGGCGGATCGCGACAGCACGACATACATGACCATCGCCAGGGTCTGCGCCCAGCCGGTCCACAGCAGCGCCCGGCCGACGCCGAGGCGCGCGACCAGCCAGCCGCCCAGAGTGATGCCGGCGAGCGTGGCGACCAGCGAGAACGGACCGGTGGCGGCGATCGCATCCTGGCTGAAGCCGAGCGCGCGATAGAACGGTGCGGTCATGATGCCGGCCATCGCCTCGCCCAGTTTGAACAATGCGACGAAGGCGACGATGCCCCACGCACCCGGGCGGGCAAAAAATTCCGCCAGCGGTTCCAGCACGGCGCGGCGCATGCGTGCGGCGAAGCTGGCGCCCATGCGCACGACCGCGGCCGGTGGTTCCGGCGCCAGCACGGTGACCGCGAGGCCGATCGCGAGCAAGCCGGCCATGGCGAGCAGCGAGACGTGCCAGCCGATCCTGCCGGCGGCGGCGATGACGCCGGTGGTCGAGATGAGCAAGGCGATGCGATAGCCCCAGACGTAGCAGGCCATGGCCGCGCCTTGCAGGCGTGCGGGGAAGGTCTCGATGCGCCAGGCGTCGATGACGATGTCCTGGCTGGCGGAGAGGAACGCGACCAGCGCACCGGCGGCGAGCGAGGCAAGCGGGACGGCGCCGGGGTTCGACAGCGCCAGCAATGCGGCCGCTGCGATCAGCGCCGGCTGGATCGCCAGCAGCCAGCCGCGGCGGCGGCCAAAGCGGCGCAGGGGACCGGGCGGGGCGGTCTGGTCCAGCAGGGGCGCCCAGAGGAATTTCAGGGAATAGGCGAGGCTGATGTTGGCAGTCAGGCCGATCGCCGCCAGCGACACGCCGCCTTCCGAGAGCCAGAGGCGGAGCGTGAAGCCCGACAGCGGCAGCGGCAGCCCCGAGACGAAGCCGTAACCTGCCATTACCGCCAGCAGGCCGCGCGCATGCCAGCGGGAGAGGTCGCCGCGAAGCGGCGGGTGAGGGCGATCGGGCGGGGGGGATGGGTTCTGTTGCACTGTGCCGACCCGATCGCCCTCTCCAGCGGTGCTGCGCACCTCGACCTCTCCCGCTTCGCGGGCGAGGTGATATTCTCAGGGCACATCCGCGTCGCCGCGGCCCAGGGCGCGTTGCATCGAAACCACATCCAGCCAGCGACCGAACTTGATCCCGACCGCCCGCATGGTCCCCACCATGAGGAAGCCGAGGCTGGCATGCACCCCGATCGAGCCGACATTCTCGGAATCGCCGATCACCGCGATCATCTGGCGCATGCCGGCTGCCGTCGCTTGCTCGATCAGCTTGCTCACCAGCGCCTTGCCCACGCCCTGGCCACGCACGTCCTCGCGCACATAGACGCTGTCCTCGACGCTGCACCGGTACGCCGAGCGGTCGCGGAACTGCGCGTAATAGGCGAAGCCCAGCACCCCGGTCGCATCGGTCGCCACCAGCCATGACCAGCCACGGCCGGTCACCTTGGCGAAGCGCTCGGCCATCTCCTCGACCGATGGCGGCGCCTCTTCGAAGGTCCCGGTCCCGTGCAACACATGGTGGGCGTAGATCGATTGGATTTCCGGCAGATCAGCCGGGGTAGCTGGACGCACTTCCATTGCAGCGACTTCCTTTCGGTCGACGACATTTTGCCCGCGGCGCGGCCCGGGCGACAGGACGGAGGGCGACACGACGGAGGGCGATACGGCGAAGCGCCTGCGCCTCCCCGTTGCGGCCTGATGCCGTGCTTCGCCGCTCGGCCGGCACCGCCACGGGGTGCGTGGGCAGAATCACACGGCCAGCCCCAGCACCGCCGCGGCGTCGCAGGCCAGCGCCAGCAACGCCCGGTCATAACCCGGCCCAGCCACCAGCGAGAGCCCCACCGGCAGACCGCGAACGCGCGCGGCGGGCAGCGTCACCTCCGGCAGCCCGCATAGACCGGCAATGGCGGTGACGCCCACCGTCGCCTGGCGAACCGCGTCTTGCTCCAGCAGGTTCGCCGCCAGCAGGGGCGCGACACAGGGACTGGTCGGGTAGACCATCACCGCGCCACCCGCGAGCAAGGGGCGAATGCGGGCCTGCAACACCCGGCGGAACGCGCGTCCCGGCGCGGCCATCGCCGGGTCGGTTGCCTTGGCCGCGGCGACGCGTTCGGCGACGCCGGGGCCGAGCCGCGGCTTGGTCGCCTCGACCCAGCCGCCCAGGACGGCCCAGGCTTCCTCCGCCTGGGCCGTGCGGAAATGATCGTAGAAGCTGTCGATGCCCTCCGGCGCGATCCGCAATGCGACGGCACGGCCACGGATTTGCTCCAGCTTTTCCAGCGCCGGGCGCAGGGCCTCGGCCACCTCGGGCTGGGCGTTCACCCATGGCTCCTCTGGCCGCAGCAGCGGTCCGTCGGCACCGGAGCGGGGGCCGGCAAGCAATACTTCGCCGACCCCTGCCAACAGTGAGGCGGAGCGGGTGAACCAGCCGCAGGTGTCGAAGCTGGGTGCCAGGGCGCAGGCACCGGCCAGGCTGACCGCGCCGTGGGTCGGGCGAATGCCGAACACGCCGCAATAGCTTGCGGGAATTCGCACCGAGCCGCCGGTATCGGAACCCAGCGCGAAATCGACCAACCCTGCCGCGACGGCGGCGGCCGAACCGCAGCTCGAGCCGCCTGGGAAGCGGTCCGGCGCCGCCGGATTGGTCGGCGTGCCGTGCCAGACATTCTCCCCGGTCAGGCCGTAGGCGAGTTCCTGGGTCTTGGTCTTGCCGGCGAGGCGGGCACCTGCCTGCAGCAGCGCCAGCGCAACCGGAGCGGTTGAGGTTGCCGGCGCATGGGTTCTCGCCCAATCGGGATTGCCGAAGGTCGTCACGACCCCGGACAGGTCGAACAAATCCTTGATCGCGAAGGTGAGGCCGGAGAGCCGGCCGCTGCCCAGCGGCGCACGCTCCTCGCGCGGCCCGGCGACGAAGGCGCCAACACTGTCTTCGATCGCGACCATGGGATGTGATCCTCCGCTTCGCTGGCGGTATGGCGGGATGGCGTGCCCCAGGATGCCAGCCGCGGCCCCGGGCGACAAATTCTGTCTGCAAGGCCGGCCTGCGCACGGAGCCGGGAGCGGAATTAAGGAATGAGTTGAAATCGCCCCTCTCGATCGGCATACTCGGTTTTGTGAGGAACAGGCCGCAGAAAGTAGTGGCCAAACCGTGTAGCGAGCGGATCATCCTGCCTACAGTGCAGGATCGCATTCACATCCGCCGCCGACCCGGACCAAGGCTTCAATCGGGGCGAATGTGTCTGATATCGCAACGCCGCTGAGAAGGATTGCTCGTGGACATATCTGACGGGACCACCGCCGGCCCACCCGGGCAGGACCGCCGGTCTTCGCCTTCGCTTCCGGCCGAGGCAAGCGCGGGTGGCAGTGGCTCCGACACCGGCGGCCCAGGCGATCTCGCCGGGCCGCACGAAGCTCCGGTCCATCCGCGCGTACTGGCGATGATCCTGGCCGGCCGTTATCACGGCATCGAACTTGATCCGGCCGAGTACCGCATCCCCGTGAGCGAGACCGAGCCGTCGGCCGCCTCGCTCTCCTCCTGGGCACAGAATTCCGGCATGTGGTCGCGCGCGGTGCGGTTGCACTGGCGCCACCTGATGCATTTCAACAACACCGGTCCCGTCGTGCTGCTGTTCACCGACGGCACCGCGGGGCTGCTGACCGGCATCAACCTGGAACACAACGTCGTCTTCCTGAAGGATCCGCGCGGGCCGTCCGCCGAGAATCCGGTCCCGGTCGACGAAATGCGGCTGAACGAGGTGTGGAGCGGCGAGGCCGTGCTGCTGCGCGCCAACCGCGGCCAGACCGAAGCCGACGCGCCGTTCTCCTTCCGCTGGCTGATGGGCGTGGTCGGCAAGGAGCGCAAGGCGCTGCGCGATATCGGCATCGCGTCGTTCACCATCAGCATGCTCACCATCTTCCCGCCGTTCCTGGTGATGACGGTGGTGGACAAGGTGCTGACCCACCACAGCTACTCGACGCTGATCCTGCTATCGACCATCCTCGCCATCTGCATCGCGTATGAAACCATTCTCGGCTACGTGCGCCGCCTGATCATCGTGATCGTCGGCGTGCGCATCGACGCCAAGCTCAGCCTGCACGTCTTCGCCAGGCTGGTCCGGCTGCCGCTGGATTATTTCGAACGCCACCCGGCCGGCGAGACCATGTACAACATCACCCAGATCAACCGGGTGCGGGAATTCATCACCGGCAAATTGCTCACCACGTTCCTCGATCTGATCACGCTCTGCGTTCTGCTGCCGTTCCTTTTCTACCTGAACGAGACGCTGGCATGGATCGTGGTGGCGTGCGCTTGCGTGATATCGCTGATCATCGTCGCCTACCTCCGGCCGCTGCGCGTGGTGTTCAAGCGCGTGGTCGACGCGGAAACCAAGAAGCACTCGGCGCTCGCCGAGACGATCTACGGCGTCAAGACGGTGAAGGCGCTGGCGCTGGAGCCGCAGCGCAAGACGCTGTGGGACGAAGTGGTGGCGGATGCCGGAAAATGGCGCATCGCCTTCGGCAAGCTGGCCAACTGGCCGCAGACCCTGGTCACCCCGGTCGAGCGCTTCATGTGGATCGGCGTGGTCATGATCGGCGCCTATCTCGCGATGACCGACACGCAAGGCTACATGGTCGGCAGCTTGTTCGCATTCATGATGCTGTCGCAGCGCGTTGCCCAGCCGCTGGTCGGCATCGCCCGCCTGATTGAGGACTATGAAGAAGTCGGCGCCTCGATCGGCCAGGCCGCGTCGGTGCTGAACCGTCCGTTGGAAGTCGATGCGGCGTCAGGCGGATTGCGCCCGCGATTCTCCGGCGGAATCACCTTCGACGATGTCACCTTCACCTATGCCGGCACCAAGACGCCGGCGCTGGACCGGGTCAATTTCTCCATTCCGCCAGGCACCATGCTGGGCCTCGTGGGCCGCTCGGGCTCGGGCAAATCCACCATCACGCGCCTGCTGCAAGGCATCAACCGCGACTACACCGGATACGTGAAGATCGATAACGCCGACCTGCGCGAGATCAACCTGCGCCACCTCCGCTCCAGCTTCGGCGTCGTGTTGCAGGACAACTTCCTGTTCCGCGGTTCGATCCGTGACAACATCCTCTCCGGCCGCCCCGGCCTGACGCTCGACGATGCGGTACGCGCCGCGCGCCTGGCAGGCGCCGAGGAATTCATCGAGCGCATGCCGAACGGCTACGAAACCTACGTTGAGGAAGGCTCGCCCAACCTCTCCGGCGGGCAGCGCCAGCGTCTCGCCATCGCGCGTGCGCTGATCACCGACCCGCGCATTCTCATTCTGGACGAAGCCACCAGCGCGCTCGATCCGGAATCCGAGGCGCTGGTGAATGCCAACCTGCTGCGCATCGCACGCGGCCGGACCATGATCATCGTCTCCCACCGGCTGTCCTCGCTCACCGAGTGCGACCAGATCTGCGTGCTGGAGAAGGGCAAGGTCATGGACGTTGCCCCGCATCACACCTTGCTCGAACGCTGCACCGTCTATCGCCAGCTCTGGGCACAGCAGACCCGCTTTATGAATAACGAAGGTCCCCGCCATGCAGCTCCTGCCCCGACCCTCGTCCAAGGGGACTGAGCGCCGCGCGCTCGTCGTCGCCGAGGCGCGCGACCCGACGCTGCCGGCGATCCTCGAGTTCCAGTCGCCGTCCACCGCCGTCGTCAACGCGCCGATTCCCCGCGCAGCGCAGCATGCGGCGTGGCTGGTCACCAGCATGTTCGTCGCCTGCATCATCGCGCTCAGCCTGATCCGGGTGGACCAGGTGGTGACCGCGCCCGGCATCGTGGTGTCGAAGAACGCCACGCTGGTGGTGCAGCCGCTGGAGACCGCCATCGTCCGCTCGATCGACGTGCATGAGGGCGAGGCGGTGCATGCCGGCCAGGTGCTTGCCCGGCTCGATCCGACCTTCGCCGCCGCCGATCTCGGCGCCAGCGCGGCGCAGGTGTCCAGCCTGCAGGCCGAGGTCGAGCGCATGCAGGCGGAAGTGGACGACAAGCCGTTCCACTACGCCGGCCTCGATCCCGACCTGTCGTTGCAGGCGGCGATCTACGCCCAGCGCAAGGCCGAGTACGACTACAAGATGGAGAACTACCAGCAGAAGGCGGATAGCCTGGTCGCAACCATCGCCCACGCGAATTCGGACGCCGCGGGCTATCGCGACCGGCTGGAAGTGGCCTCCGCGGTCGAGAAGATGCGCAAGGATCTGGAGAAGCTCCAGGTCGGCAGCCGGCTGAACACGCTGGCGGCGATGGACAACCGCGCCGAGATGGCGCGCAATCTTGCCGCGGCACAGGAACAAGCGGCCGGCGCCCAGCGTGACCTCGCCGCCCTGCTTGCCGAGCGCAACGGCTTCGTGCAGCAGTGGCATGCCGACGTCGCCGACAAGCTCTCGGACGCGACCAGCAAGCTGTCGGATGCCCGCGAGTCGCTGAACAAGGCGCAGCTTCGCCGTCAGCTCGTGGAGTTGCGAGCCGATCGGGATGCCACGGTGCTGACCGTTGCCAAGGTGTCGGTGGGCTCCGTCCTGCAATCCGGCCAGCAGCTCATTACTTTGGTGCCGTCGGATGCGCCGCTGGAGGTGGAAGCCAACATCATGGGCCGCGACGACGGCTACGTGCATGTCGGCGATCCGGTGGCGATCAAGTTCGACACCTTCCCGTTCACGCAATACGGCATGGCCTATGGCACGGTCCGCATCATCAGCGCCGACAGCTTCAACGCGCAGGAGGAGCAACGGAATCCGACCACGGCCGGCGCTCTGCCGATGCCGACGAACAGTGGCGGTGAGCCGTATTACCGCACGCGGGTCGCGATCGACCGGGTCGCGTTGCACAATGTGCCCGCCAGCTTCCGGCTGATGCCGGGCATGCCGGTGACGGCGGACGTGAAGGTCGGCAAGCGGACGGTCCTGAAATATCTGCTTGGCCGAGTGCTGCCGGTGACCCAGGAGGGCATGCGCGAGCCATGAGGCGGCGCGTGCCTGAACCTGCCCCAACCACCGGCGGACCCGGTGGCGCGTCTGCCGCCGTGCGTTCGGACGGCGAATTGGGCCCCGCCTTTCCAACCCCGATGAACCGCCAGCGCGTGGCCCGGTGCCCGCGCGCGACGGACCTGAGGCAATGAGCGTGCTCGATAATCTGGTCGGCCGGGCTTCGCCCCGGGTGGCGTTGAAGCGCGGCCTGCGGCTGGCGGAGCAAGGCCAGACGAAACGGGCATTTCCGCTGCTGGTGCGGGCGGCCACGACCGGCATTGCCGAGGCCGAGTACCGCGTCGGCCGGTGTTATCTGGAAGGCGTCGGTGTCCCGCCGAGCCGCGCGCAAGGTGCCCGATGGCTCGAGCGGGCGGCCAACCAGGGCTATGTCGAGGCCCAGGTGCTGTTGGCGACGCTGTTTGTCCACGGGCTG
>Ga0335072_10001484_pt1 | contig 38166 bp, 22 predicted proteins | sample Lox_Sample_21_FD_206725 | JGI IMG/M metagenome (GOLD analysis project Ga0335072, IMG submission 206725) | Soil microbial communities from Loxahatchee National Wildlife Refuge, Florida, United States - Lox_Sample_2.1 | ecosystem: Environmental > Terrestrial > Soil > Wetlands | place: USA... | reverse complement strand
TCTGCGAAACGTGGTGCCGACAATGGCCGGTCCGAAGCGGCCGCAGGACAGCGTGCCGCTGAAGGATGCGGGCACGTCGTTTTCAAAGACGCTTGAAGGCGCGCCGAAGCATGTTGCGGTACAGAAAAACGGAGACAAGTTCGAACTGGGCGACGGGTCGGTGGTGATCGCGGCGATCACGAGCTGCACGAACACGTCGAATCCGTCGCTGATGATTGGTGCCGGATTGCTGGCGAAGAAAGCGGTGGAGCGCGGGTTGGCGACGAAGCCTTGGGTGAAGACGAGTTTCGCACCGGGGTCGAAGGTGGTGACCGATTACATCGAGAAGGCCGGATTGTGGCCTTATCTTGAGGCGCTGCGATTTCACCTGGTGGGATACGGATGCACGACGTGCATCGGGAACAGCGGCCCGCTGCCGGAGGCGATTGGAAAAGCGATTAAGGAAAACAGTCTGGTGGCGGTATCCGTGCTGAGCGGGAACCGAAATTTCGAGGGGCGCATCAATCCGCACTGCCGGGCGAATTATCTGGCTTCGCCACCACTGGTGGTGGCGTATGCGCTGGCAGGGCGAATGGATGTGGATATCGTCAACGAACCGCTGGGAATGGACAAATCGGGCAAGCCGGTTTTTTTGCGGGAAATTTGGCCGACGCCGCAAGAGGTGGAAACGGTGATGCGCGCTTCGGTTTCTTCGGAAATGTTCCGCAAGGAATACGGCGATGTTTTCACCGGCGATGAAAATTGGCGGAAGCTACCGATTCCCGAGGGGGATCTTTACGGGTGGAGCTTGGATTCCACGTACATCAAGCATCCGCCGTTCTTTGAAGAGATGCCTGCGAAGCCTGCGGCGATCACAGACCTTAAGGGTTTGCGTGTCCTGGCCGTATTGGGCGACAGCGTGACGACGGATCATATTTCGCCGGCGGGCTCGATTCCGCCGGATTCGCCCGCGGGGAAATACTTGATTGAACACGGCGTGCAGCCGAAGGATTTCAATTCCTACGGGGCGCGGCGCGGGAATCATGAAGTGATGATGCGCGGAACGTTTGCGAATATACGCTTGCGCAACCAGCTTGCGCCCGGCACTGAGGGTGGATGGACGACGCACCAACCGGACGGCGAGAAAATGACGACCTACGACGCGGCGATGAAGTACCGCGGGGAGAAAGTTCCGCTGATGGTGATTGCGGGGAAGGAGTACGGATCGGGCTCTTCGCGGGACTGGGCGGCAAAGGGAACGATTCTGCTGGGGATTCGCGCGGTGCTGGCCGAAAGCTTCGAGCGCATCCACAGGAGCAACCTGGTGGGAATGGGCGTGCTGCCGCTGGAATTTTTGCCGGGCGAGACGGCGGCGTCTCTAGGCTTGACGGGTCACGAGACTTTCGAGATCGAGGGGCTGGCGCAGAACTTCGAGCCGAAGAAGAAGCTGCAGGTTCGCGCGCGGAAACCGGGCGGCGAGGTGAAGAGCTTTACGGCAACGGCGAGAGTGGATACGCCGTTCGAGGTCGCTTATTACCAGCATGGGGGAATCCTGCAGTACGTGCTCCGTCAGATGGTGTAGCCCGCGGGCGAAGGCATGATGCGGCCTCCTCTTGCGCCGTCAAGAGGCAAAAACGACCAGGCCACAAGCGTTGCGAGCACACGAAGGCGCTCGCTGCTGAGGAAACGCGCCCTGGCGAAATATTCCTGCCAAGGGTCAGGCGCTATGACCCTTCAGGTGCGGCTGGCCGGGATGCTTTGGGCGCAGCCTCATCAGGACCGGCGCGAAGAGCGCATAGACGAGCGCCGCGACGAGAACGAAGCCCCCGATGGCGAGCCAGATCTCCCCGGTAAACCGCTTCAGCAATAGAAGTGCAATTTCCCCCGCTCCGAAGGCCAAGACGGTCATCAGAATCGTGCAAACCGCGCCAGGCGACAAACTAGCCTGGCAGTTCGGGCAGACGACTCCATTCACGTGCGTGGCTTTCCAGAGTGCTATCAAAGGTACGCGCTGACTGCATTGCGGGCAGGTCATCGCCTAATGCCTCCCCATCCAGGTGTGGGTTGCAGACCTTTTCGCCCGTTGTTCCCCCGGTCTGCAAATCAGCCCCACTCTACCCAAATTGGGCTACCTAATACAAGCCCTTGTGGGGTGGAAGCGAGGGTAAGGAAATGTCAGGGAAGGAGGGTCCGTCGGTCGGTTGTGACGCTTTTCGGAAGTGAGAGGGGCGCGTGGCCCGAAGCAGCAATCCCGGCCCGGCCCGCATCCAACATTCTCAAGCCGGCGTTTCGGGTCGCACCACCCGTTGCCTGCCAGAGCACCCTAGACGACCCATTCCATCGTGAGACAATTTTTTGACGTTACAATCAGGGATACCAGTCATCTTAACTAGGCAGGAAATGAGGCTACGCGGGATTGTGTAAATCGAGGACTCCAGGTTGGGACACGAGGACCACATGAGCCAGAAACGGCGGAAATTTGCGGTTGTCGCGCTTCTATTTTCAACTTCGCTAGTGGCGGCAATTCTGCTGCCATCGCGCCGCCTGTTTGGGCAGGCGGATCAAGCGGCGAAGATGGTGACACAGACGGTGAATAATAATCTGCGGACGGTGCTTCGCGGGAGCACGTATCCGCTGGCGCGTCCGCAATACGACCAGGGAGCGGTGCCGGGGTCGATGCCCGTGAATCACCGCACGCTGGTGCTCCGGCGTCCGCAACAATTGCAGGAAGCGCTGGACCGATTTGACGCCGAGCAGCAAGATCCATCATCTGCGAACTATCACCACTGGCTGACACCGGAAGAATTTGGCGAGCAATTCGGCCCAGCGGATGCAGACATTGAGGCGGCGACGGACTGGCTGGCGTCGGAAGGATTCACGAACATCCATGTGGCGAACGGACGGATGTTCATTGATTTTTCCGGCACTGCGGCACAGTTCAACACTGCGTTTCAGACTTCGATTCACTACTATTCGGTGCGGGGACATCAATATTGGGCGAACTCATCCGATCCAACGATTCCCACGGCTCTGGTTCCCCTGGTGGTCGGCATAAACGCGCTCCACGATTTCCCGAAGCATCCGGCGCTTCACGTCTTCGCGAAGAGAGCGCTGCAGCCCAAGAAAGGATTCCATCCAGCGTACTCCTTCCCCTCAGGGTGCAACACGGACGTGACGAGCACGAGTCTCTGCAATTTCGGAGTGAGTCCGGGAGATTTCGGCAGGATCTACAACGTGCTGCCGCTTTGGAATGCTGGAACAGATGGCAGCGGAGTGACGATTGCGGTGATCGGGCAGAGCAACATTGACCTCACCGACATTTCGACGTTCCGGTCGCTCTTTGGACTGGCGGCGAAGGCCCCGACTGTAACAATCGTAGACGGCACGGATCCGGGGCTGGGAAGCGGCGATGAGGGAGAGTCCGATTTGGACGTGGAATGGTCTGGGGCTATCGCTCCGAACGCGAACATAAACCTGGTAACCGCCGCCGTGGCCAATGGAGGCGTAGACGCCGCAGCAAATTATGCGGTGGACAACGACGTCGCTCCGATCATCTCCGAAAGTTACGATGCGTGTGAGCTGTCCATGGGGACTGCGGGGAATATGGAGTACAACAACTTGTGGCAGCAAGCCGCGACAGAAGAAATCTCCGTGATACTCGCCACCGGGGACAGTGGATCGAGCGCTTGCGATGTCTACGACCAGAATGAACCCTTGACCCCACAGCCGGCGGAAGCGGGCCTGATGGTGAGCGGTCTGGCTTCCACGCCCTTCGATGTTGCGGTGGGCGGGACGGATTTCGACCAGTTCACCGATCCGGGAAATTTCTGGTCGACTACAAACTCGACGGTCGGCACGCTCACACAGGTTTCGGCCGATGGGTACGTTCCGGAGACGACGTGGAACGTCAGTTGTACGAATTTCATTTTTGGACTTGCCGGATATGACGCAAACCCTGAGACGAATTGCAACGACACTGCCGACCTGATCGGCCAATCGAATGGATTCGATTTCAATTACATCATCACGGGCGGCGGAGGCGGAGGACTGAGCAATTGTACGACAAACGACACCACCGCTAACTCATCAACCCTTGATCCGAGTTCCTGCTCTGGCGGGTACCCTATTCCCACCTGGCAAGTCGGGCCGGGCGTTCCTACAAGCGGGCACCGGGCGATTCCAGACGTCTCGATGTTCGCGGGGAACGGGTTCAACTACAGCTTCTACATCGTCTGCCAACAAGATGCGGCCGGGGCTTGCAGTCTCACCTCGGGAGATTTTGAGGAGGTCGGCGGCACTTCCGCTTCGGCGCAGGTCTTCGCCGGAATTATGGCGATGGTTGTGCAGAAGCAAGGCTCGCAGGGAAACCCCAATCCAACGCTATACAAACTGGCGGAAACGCAAGCGCTTTCGACTTGCAATTCGAGCAACTCGCCGGCGAGCACGTGCATTTTCTACGATACGACGAACGGGACAATCGCGCAGCCTTGCGCGAAGGGATCGCCGAATTGCACGGTGACGAACGGCTCGGATTCGATCGGCGTTCTGACGGGTTATTCGTCGTCGAGCGGTTATGACCTGGCGACGGGGCTTGGGAGCGTAAACGCGGCGAACCTGGTGAACAACTGGACGAACACAACGAACACGGGAACGGCAGACTTTTCCGCTTCCGCCAATCCAAACACGATCAACGTCGACGCGCCCGGCGACACCGGAACCGCTACGATGTCGTTTGTCTCAACGAATGGATTCACAGGTACCGTGAACCTCGATGCGAGCGACTGCACGAATATGCCGACGAATGCGAGTTGCTCGTTCTCGCCTTCCTCTGTGACGCTTACAGCGAACGGGACGGCAAGTGCCACGCTGACCATCTCCACGACGGCCACATCGCATCTGCTTCCCATCGGGGGCACGGGGCCGTGGAAGGTAGCTCCGTTTCTTCTGACGATTGCGGCAATCCTCTGTTTCTTCCTTCTGGCAGCGGCGCGCAAGCAGATTCGCTGGAGCACGGCGCTGGGCGCACTGGCCATTGGCCTGCTGTTGACGTGCGGGGCTTGCGGGGGCGGTGGCGGAGGAGGTGGTGGTGGCGGCGGTGGGGGTGGAGGAGGCAGCACAACGCCGGCGGGATTCTATACGGGAATTGTAATCAATGTATCGAACGGCAGCATAACGCACACGGTGCCGCTGACGATCAACGTTGAATAAGCTCCCGCAGGCCTGCGAATTTTCGCGCGCGGATCGACAGCACGATAAGAACATGAAGCATGCGCCGGTCAGCGGAATACTCCAGACAGCCGGCGCGTGCAGTTCCGTCATTTACCTCGCCGACGCCTCCGCAGAGGCGTCCCAGTCTTCGATTTTGTCGTCGATGCTCAGCATAGATAAATATTCAGCATCCAATTCCTGAAAGGGCGGCTCGCCCTCCGCGCTGGATGCCGCTTCGCGGCGATGAGCCAGGCAATTGGCGATGTATACGATTCCCACGCAATCGAGCTGATCTTGAGGAACGCGCTGGGGGCGGTGGTGGTGCGCCACTGCTTCGACGACCAGCGTGGGCAGTCCCCAAATGGCGAGCAGGTACGCGCCGACCTCCGCGTGCGAAACACCCATCAATTCTTCTTCGACCTCGAAGAGCGGACGGCGTTCTTCGCGGGCGCCTGAAATCGCACGGGCGAAATGTTTGGGCGATTTCATGGCCATCAGGAGTTTACCGACATCGTGAAGCATTCCGGCGATGGAGACGGCATTGTGGATGTTTGCCGCGGCAGGAATCCTGGTGGCAATACGCGCGGTGAGTTGTGAATGCATCTGGACCTTTTCCATGGAGAATCCGGGAATCGCGGCGGCACCTTCGAAGATGCGAAACACTTCGGCGGAGAGAACGAGGTTCTGCATGGTGGCAATGCCGAGATAACTGACCGCCGTCGAAACAGAGGCGATTTGGCGAGGGACGCCGAAAAGAGCCGAATTGACCAACTGAAGAATTTTCGCGGAGATTCCAACATCCTGCTCGACTATTTTCACGACGTCGCGGGCGCACGACTCCGGGTCCATCAGTTTTTCGCGAAGCGCCAGATAGGTGCGAGGGAGAACGGGAAGGTCCCTGACAGAGCCGACGATGCTGGCCAGAAGCTTGTTTCCAAGGACAGTCGAGAGGCTGGTGGCGCGCTCGATGGCGACGCGGAGCGAGCCGACCTCGCACGGCTTAACGAGGAATTGGTGAGCGACCGGAACGGCGCGAAGAGCGCCGGCGAGCTCCGTCTGGCTTGATAGGACGATGCGGACGATCTCGGGATGGCGCTCGCAGACGGCCTTCAAGAAGGACGCTCCGTCCATGCCGGGCATCTGGAGATTGGAGACCACGACATTCACCGGAGTTGTGGCGAGGGATTTGAGGGCGGTGTCGCCATCGGGCGCGAACGTGACTTCCCAGTGGTTCGAAAGCGGCGAGAGGATGCCGCGGAGCGTTTCCGCTTCTGCTGGGGTGCTGCCAACGAACATAAGCTGTTTCATTCGAGTTTCCTCTCACGCCGAATCGGCTGCGGGCCGGACGGTGTAGCTGCGGCCAGCGGCGCGTTCCAGTCCATTTCATGACCGGATTCGGTTGATGTCCCTGAAGCAGACACAGGGATTTTCATGAAGGGGAAACGCAAGAGACTTCAAGAGGGAAAAAGGAAATCAGCCGGCGGTTCGAAAGCTAAAGCCGAGCTGCCGCCGTTTCACGCTTGCGCCCATCGGGTCCGGCAGCCGACCCACTAGAAATGAGTATAAGGGAGAATCGGCGCACAGTCCGCTGCATGTGCCCAGGGAATCAGCCAGGGCGAAGCGGCAATTCCAGAGGCCATCGCGCAAGCCTCTGCACGATTTTAGCAGAGCCTTCCGGCCGCTTGTCCGGACAATCAGTCCCGGCTAATTCGGACTCTTATGCTTTCCGAGCAACCCACCGAGCGCTCCGGCAGCGGAGCCTACCTGGGAGCCGTTCTTCGAATTTCCAAGGATGCCGCCTAGTTGGTTGCCGATGGCCGATTTGACGATCGCGGACGTGTCGGGCACAAAAACGGGGTTCGATGTCGTTCCCTGAATCATGAAGGGGATTCCGCCGCTTTGTTTTCCGCTTTTGCTGCCACCGGTGAGGGCGCTCAAGCCTGAACTGGCCCCTCCGAGAGCGCTTCCGATTCCTGCCAGGTCCGCCACCATTTTGAAATTCAATTGGCCGGTGGGACTAATCGTGCCGTTGCCGGTCATCGAGCCGAGCGACGCCACAACAAGATTAAGATTTTGCGCCTGCGTGCCGGATGGGTCGACGCGGAGATTGGTGCTGAAGGTTTGGATCTCGGTGTCCGAACCGCTCCCTCCCGTGTGGCCCGTAAAAGCCTCCAAGGCGGCAAGTTTGGAACCCATGCTGAAGCCAGCCAGTTTGGCGTCGGATATCTTTACGGGGCCTGCGATGGACAGCTTATCCACAGGGCCGCTGAGCGCAAGATTCAGGTCCATGGTGCCGCTCTGGAGAGAAGCGCCGGATGGGAGAGTGACGCCGACGGCCGGGAGAGCGCCTTCCAGATCGGGGACGGGCATTCCCTGCCCGTTCAGCTTCATCTGGATGGACGTCGTTTCGCCAGCCATATTGTAAGAGCCGGTAAGATGGGCAAGCGCCTTGCCGACATGAATGTCGCCCTGCTTCAGGACGCCGGTGCTGCGCTTGAGATCGTAGTCGGTGTTGTAGTCGACATTGACGGGAACCGAGGAGGGCGAGCCGTGCGGCGAGGCTTTCAGCTTTGTAGCCTTCACGGTGCCTTGCGAAGAAGCGGTCTGCCCATCGGAAGTAAGAGTGCCGGTGAAATCGAGAAGACCGGCAATTCCGGCGGAAGGATCGATGAAACCGGTCGTGGTGAGATCCAGATGCTGGACATTCACTTTGGCATTGAGAGGCGTGGAAGACATGTCCGTGCGGTTAATCGGGCCGGCCTTGCCATCGACCTTGATGGCGGCGTTGCCTGGGCCCGTGGCAGAAACGGAAATGGGAAATTGGCTGGAGTAGGAGAGGTCGGAGGATTCGAGATTGACGTTGTCGTACTCGCTGGGCTTTTCGCGCGAGCCGACGGTGCCGACAAGGATCTTTCCATTGGAAATCGTGAGTTTCTGGACGTTGAAATCGGTGCTGCTGGTCGAGTCGCCGGCCATCGAAGCGTACTCGAGAGGAGGTTGCGCCGGGCGGGATTCGGAAGACTTCGCAATGCCGCTGCCGAGAGTGGAGTAGTTCCATTTGCCGGAGGGCGAGTGGAGGAGCGTGACCTCCGGTGAATCGATGGAGAAGGAACGGACTTCGACTTTGCGCGAAAAAATCAGGGGAAGGAGTTCGACGCCGATGGTCAATTGCTTGGCTTGAAGGAAAGGCGATTGGCTGAAGGCAGGATCGTCGGAGACGCTGACGTTATCGACCGTGACGCCGCCGGAGAAAATGGAGAGGGAGATATTGCCAATCTCGACCTTGCGGCCGAGAGCGGCGTTGAGATTTATCTCCAGCTGAGGCTTGAATTGATTGGCGTTCACAAAAAAGGGCAAGGCAATCAGGACAATCAGAATAAGCACGACTACGACACCGATGCCGATCAATACTTTTTTCATGATAGGCCTCCCTGAAAGGAACTCGAACGGATAGGGCCCAAGCGCTCCCACGCGGGAGCGCTATCATACTCCCGCGGACGGGTGCGGGGAAAGAACAGGATGGACCCCGCCAGAGGCTGATTTGGTGGGCCCAGATGAGAGAAAATGCTAAAATTGGAGCTTATGCCGCGAGCAGCTGATGGTTGGGTTTGACTGCCAGGCGGGGCCAATTGGGCCAGCGGGAGAGGAAGGAATGCGAAGGACGGTGGCGGGTCTTGTGCTAGGACTGGTTGCTCTGTTTCCGATGGGGCGCGCGGCGAAAGCAGGCAGCCACAACAGCTCAAATTCCTCAGTGGTAGAGCACCGGCTGGTGCTCTACAACACGCACACGGGCGAGCGGCTGGATATCGTATATCGGCGCGGGAGCGAATATATTCCGGCGGCGATTGCCAAGCTGGACTATTTCTTGCGGGACCATTGGACGGGCGAAGTCCGGCATTTCGACCCGCGACTTTATGACATTTTGAGTGATCTGACCGCTAAAGTGGGGCACCCGGACGGCGAGATAGACATCGTGTGCGGCTACAGATCCGCACAAAGCAACGCGGCGCTGCGGGAGCGAACGGCAGGAGTGGCCCGAAACAGCCTGCACATTCAGGCGGAAGCGATCGACTTGAGAATGCCGGGAGTAAACACGGAGGAACTGCGCGAAGCGGCTCTATCGCTGCATCGCGGCGGTGTGGGTTACTACCCGCACTCGGATTTCATTCATGTGGACACGGGACGCGTGCGGCAGTGGTGTTTTGATTGCACGACGGCGCAGATGCAGGGCGACTAAGGGGTAACACGCGACTTGACGTTGCGTCTGCCCTCCGCGAAAAGACCACAAATCCCGCCAAAGGGACCCACTCTTTCACCATGGATAAGGATAGCCGCTGGCGAGAGCCTGCTCGAGTGCGGCATCGTGGCCGTAAATGTCGTCGAAGAAATGAACGGTGCCATCGTCAGCGACATAGACGGTACCGTAAATGATGATCACGGGAACCGGCTTGGCTAAATCGACGCGCAGATTGTCTGTGCCATTCATCGCTGCGCGAACGCGATTCATGTCCCACCCGGGATTATTCCGCAGAACCCAGACGGCCAAATCCGCCGGGCTCTCCAGGCGAATACAGCCGTGGCTAAAATCGCGGCGGGAGCGAGAAAAAAGGGTAGTGGCCGGCGTATCGTGCATGTACACGCTGAATTCGTTTGGAAACATGAACTTGATGAGTCCCAATGAATTCTTCGGTCCAGGCTTTTGCCGGATCATGAGTTTTCCAGAGCGAATCTGCTGAAGAATCTCCGGTGTGACGTTGCCTGACCCCAGAGGATTCTGACGCGCGTCTACAATTTCGAAATTCCCCTTTTCCAAATAATTCGGATTGCGAGACAGCGTGGGGAGAATCTCCGCTTTGACAATTGAGTAGGGCACATTCCAATAAGGGCGGAAGATAACGTACTTCATTTGCCCGGTAAATACCGGCGTGACGTGATCGTAGGCTTTGCCGACTACCACGTTCATGGAAAAAGCGAGTTTTAGGTTGTCGTCATAGGCGCGCAAGCGAAATTCGGGGATATTCACAACAATCGGCGCGCCGCCAAAGGATAGCGGGAGCCAACGCCAGCGTTCGAGGGTGAGCTGAATCTGCGTGACCCGGTTTGAGAACGGGATATTCATTTCCTCAATCGTCTTGGCGCTCAGGACACCATCGGGCGGGAGGCCGTGGCGCGATTGAAAATGCTTAACGCCATCAACGAGAGATCCCCCATAGACATTCAATGCATCCGGAACGCTCGCATTCGCCGGCAGGTCGCCGACCAATTTGAGAAACGAACCGAGTCCCGCCGCGTCCGGATACGTGCCGCCGGGCTTCACGCCTGTCTTAATGGAAGGAAGCGGCGGAGGCTGCTTTGCGACCAGTTCCCGGTACGTTTGCAGAGCGCGCTGCGTGCGCCAATAACCCGGGAACGGCGGTTCAATATGAAACAGCACATTTTCCAAATCGTTTGAGTCCACGACGTCTGTCGCAAGGAACTCAGGAAGATTCAACTTCTTCTGGTTCACGTCGAGATTGAAATCGAGATGCTGTGGATTGACACGGCCGATGCGCAGGTCCGAGATATAGCGCATGGTGTTGACGGTAAGCGCCACATCGAAGCGAATTGCGTCGATCTCTTTGGGATTTCGATTGGCAGGAAGCAGACTGGCAACGCGCGCGGCCCAGCGGGAAGCGTCGTAGTCTTCCGGATTGAGGCCTTTGTCGGCAGCGGATTGAAATTTCGCGATCATGATCTTGGCCTGTGGGCTTGGCTGCATGTCGCGAACCCAAGGTAAGGAATACTGGTAGGAGGCGTAAAATTGCTGTACGTAGCCGCGGTAATCTGTGAAATCCGGCCAACGGAGGTCCGGGAAGTTTCCTGAGTCGATGATGGAGCGAAGCTCCGACTGCCCTGCGGAGCTGAGCGGCTGCGGAGGAGCGGAAGCAGCGGCGACGTTGGAAGGCTGAGAAAAGAACCGCAGGTACGACGGAAAACGAATAGCGACGGCCAAGAGAGCTAGGAGGAGGAGCGCTGTTGTAGAACGGCACAGATAGCTGCGAATCCTCACGTCTGCTCTCCCGAGAGAAAGAGATTGAAATGGGGCCCCATTCTTCCATAAAGCAGCGCCTGAGTCTTGCACAAGGTTTTAGCGGTTTAATTCGCATGCGCTACAATGGCGGTGGCTCGATTCTTCAAAACAGCCGGCCGAGGCGGAAAAAGATGCGGCCCTGACTGTTGTTTCCGTAGCTCCCTCCAAGAAAGAGAACTCCGAGCCGTGTAACGCTGACCCATCCGAGCACTCCATCCTGGAAGACCTGCGCCGGAACGTCGTTCGAGTAGGCGCTGCCGACTTCGTAGCCTGTGAACAGGTAAGAACGGCTGAAGATGCCGATGGGATCTTCCGATATTTTGCGGAGGAGATAACCGTTCGCGCTGTAGTAGTTGTCCCCGCGGAGCTGGAAGGGACCGAGGGAGCTCAGCTGAAGAGGTCCGCCAAGCGTGAAGGTTCCCAGAGGAGTGACCGTGTTGACAGCCGTGCCTCCGGTGGCTTTACCGATGAGCAGCCAGTTATCGCCCAGTGTGTGAGCGCCAAGGAGGCGAGCCTGAAATACGGGATATTTCTTGCTAACGCCGGGAGTAGCAAACATCCAGCGGGCTTCGGCCTCTGCGCGGACGCCGATCTGGGGGAGGAGGGGATTGTCGGTGCCGTCATAAGCCCAGCGCGCGCGTAGGAAATCCGAATTGCCGGTGATTTTCGACAGATCGGGACTGCCGATTGTGGTTGAGGCGTTGATATTGGACAGGACGGCGCCGACACGAATTTCGGTATTGCGACTCCAAGCGTAGCCTATATCTCCTCCTGCGCCTGCAGTGCGCACAGCGTAAAGGGCATTGTTCGTGTTGCCAGAGTAAAGATACTGGAGCTGGCGATCAAGAAACAGGCGAGGAGCGAAAAAGAATCGGGTGGAGTGAAGGCGCCAGTAGTATTCAGAGGAAAGTCCGCTGTCCGTGCCGAGACTGTAGTTGATGCGCAACTCTGAGAGCGGCGAGCCGAGGTCGAGAAATGTGATGCGTCCGTCGAAATCAAAACGGATGTCGCGGGTTTCGGTGCCGTCGATTGTGAAACCGAAATTCAGGAGCGGCGGACCATAGCTCTTTCCGTTGAGATGGACGCTGAGCTCGGGCTTTCCGTCGTTCCAGATTTCATCGTATCGCCCCGAGGAGTAAAGGCCGTTGCCAACCACATTTTCGATGCTTCTGGCGACTTCAGAGGGAGTCGAAGGATGGGCGATGAGATGGTCGAAATCCTTGGTGTCGACTTTCTGCTCGTCTTCTCCGCCGCGAACGGATAGAAGCTGGGGTGGCTCCCAATGGCGAGTTCGAGCTTGGCGCGCTTGGACATATTTATCCCAATCGGCGTTACTGAGGGCCAGCGTTGAAAGGAACCGGGACTTGGACTCGGCTGCCTCGTAACCACGGGTTTCGAGGTCGCTGGCGCGGGTAAAATCCGCCGCGGAAAAGCCCGCCAGGTCAGGGGCGATCACGAGGTCGGCGGCAAGGAGGCTGCGCCGCTCGTTTTCACTAATCATCACGCTGATCGACTGTGCGGCAATGGAAAAAAGTGTGGCTTTCGAGGGATCGAACTTCTCTCCGTTGTCCAAGGAGATGGCAATGACGATGTCCGCACCCATTTTTTTCACGGTGTCGACGGGCAGATTGTCCATCAAGCCTCCGTCGACAAGCTCCATTTTGCCCATCGGAACAGGGGTGAAAATCGCGGGCAAAGACATGGAGGCGCGCAAGGATTCCCCCAGCGAACCACTGTCGAGCACGACTTTCCTTCCTTCGACGAGGTCTGTGGCAACGCAGCGAAATGGGGTGGGCAGGTCGTCGAAAGTCTTCATGTCGCCGTAGGGGGCGGCAAATTGGCTGATGATGAGGCTAACGGCCTGGCCGGTGTTCAAACCAGTGGGTAAACGAAGGCCGTCGCGATAGCCGAATTCGAGATAATTGGAAAAGTCGATGACGTCTTCCTTGCGACGGAAGGAAAGATCTTGGTAGGAGATCGACGGTCCAAACGCTTTCGCCCAATCAATGTTCGCGATGAATTGCTGGATTTGAGCGGCGTTTTGGCCGGAAGCGTACATTCCGCCGATCAGTCCACCCATGCTGGTCCCGGCAACGTAGTCGATTGGAATGTGGTGCTCGGCAAACCACTTCAGGACGCCGACGTGTGCAAGCCCCAAAGCGCTCCCTCCGGCGAAGGCGACTCCGATCTTGGGGCGTCTGTGAGGAGAGCGCGCGGAAGGCTGCTGAGCAACAGCCGTTGCGCACGACACGAGAAACAAGAGAAAGACCGACAAGATACTTCGGACGAATGAGTTCATTTAAGACCTCGAATGGGCGTCACGCCGAGAGGCAACATCAAATGAGCTGGGAGGAGCTCTTGGCGCACTCGGGCAACAGCGTACCGCAGGGCTTTGCAATTTCGGTTCAGAATTGAGGGGGAGAGGAAGGTGGGGCGAAGGAGGCGCATAGAAGAAAACGCGAAACGATTTCGGTTGACCGGGTTATGAAGCTATGGTATCGTGAGGCTGCGTTTGTTGCTCTTGTAACACCTTTAGATTCGTGTGAGGGGGTCACGGGCTAACGCTCGGGACCCCTTTTTGCTGTACGGCTGGAGGCGGTCGAGCAGCATCAAATAGCTCAAAAAGAAGGAAGTACATCAGTGAAAGAACAAGGAACTGTGAAGTGGTTCAATGCCAGCAAGGGTTATGGGTTCATCCAGCGCCAGTCCGGCGAGGACGTTTTCGTCCACTTTTCCGCGATCGTTGCGGACGGGTACAAGTCGCTGAACGAAGGCCAAGCGGTTGAATTCGAAGTGACCCGTGGGCCGAAAGGCCTGCAGGCTGCGAACGTCACCAGCCTCTAGTCGAAGAGGGCGGGCCGAATCAAATCGGCCCGCCCTTTTTGTTTTTGTAGCCCCGCGCAGTCGCCGCAGCCCTTCCCCTTCGTTCCAATCCTGCAATTCCTACGAAGCAGGTGCGAGTCTCTTGCGAAGCATCATCGAGAACATCAGCCGCGTAATGCCGCTGATCAACATGCTGATTCCCACCAAAGTCCCGAGGACCCATTCGGCGCTCGAAGGCCACGTCTTCCAAACGAGAAATCCTAGGACTAGCGTCACAACCCCGTCGAAAAGATACCAGCCCGCAGCACCGGCCTTTCTCTGCTGAAAAAACAATATAATTTCCATCACGCCCTCGATTACTAGATAGAACGCAAGAGCGAGAGTGAGGGTAGCCAATCCGCGAGCAGGATGGTCCAGCAGGTATATGGCAATAGCTAGATAAAGTATGCCGATTAGAACCTTGAAGAGCACACCCCCGCGCTCGCGCGTGATCCAGGCAAAGACGAAGTGCGCCGCGGAAGCGAAGACGAGCATCCATGCGACGAATATGTTCACCGCGATTCCCGCCTCCAGCGGCAGGCCGATCGCCAGAATGCCGGCGATGATCAGAACTATGCTGATCGCGATCGACCAACCGGTCGCCTTTCGGGCAATGCCGCCAATGGTCAAATCACTCATGACATCCTCCCAAGGAGAGCGTTTGACCGACTTATACCATCAGAGGGGGAGTGATTCGGAGAAGTATTTCGACGCGCGGAGGAAAATGGCGTTGCGGGAAGGTATCCAGCGGATCAATCAGAGTCGTGATAGAGTTGCAGTGCCGCAAGATTCTTCGGGGCGGTGAAAACGATTGCCGATTCCATTCTCCTCCCACTTCCCTGCCGAGATTAGTCCAACGGGACAGACCCTAGACGAGAGTTCGGAAAATGCTGCGTTGTTTGCAGGCGCGTGGCGCTGGATTGCGCGCCACTGGATGAAAATCGTCATCCTCTCGGCGGTCGCGCTCGTACCCTGTTTTTGGCACGCGCGAATCGAAGCAGGAGATTTGGGGAGCCACACGTACAACGCCTGGCTGGCTCAATTGGTGGAGCGCGGGCAGGTGAGCGGACTCGAAGTGGTGTGGATGTGGCACAACGTTCTTTTCGATTTTCTACTGGCAGGCTTCGGCAAATTTCTAAGTCTCTACGCGGCTGAAAAAATCGCGGTGTCGATTTGCGTTCTGATTTTCTTTTGGGGTTCGTTTGCGTTTGTCACGGCGATCAACGGACGCGCGCCATGGCTGCTGATTCCCTGCCTGTTGATGTTTTCATACGGCTGGACGTTTGAAGCGGGATTTGTGAACTACTACCTTTCCCTCGGAATTTCTTTTTTCGCTCTAGCCATTCTATGGCGGGGTCGAGGATGGGAAAAAGCAGGAGTGCTGCTCCTCGCTCCGCTCGTGTTGCTCGGCCATGCGGTCGGACTTGCTTGGTTGCTGGGGGCGAGCGCCTATCTGGCCGCTTATCGGGTGGTGAACCGCCGGTGGCGCGCCCCGCTTCTGATTGGGGGGATTGCAGCGCTTACCGTACTGCGATTTTATCTATACCATCACTACATTGCCGATCCGGAAAAAAGCCCCTTTTATTGGTTCACGGGCGCGGACCAAATTGCGCTTTCAAGCCCGTGGTACTGGGTGCTGGCAATTGCGTTTTTATTTCTCGCGGCGGCGTTTATCGTATGGGACGCCGTTCGCAGCAGAGTTGCAGGCGTCCACAATGGCGCGGTCTGGGTTTCGATTCACTTGTATGTCCTCGCCCTGGTGGGAACCTACCTCATGCCGGATGGAATTCACGTGCCGCCTTATTCAGCGGCGCTGGCCTTGATCACGCCCCGGCTGACGTTGATCGCTGCCATTATGCTTTGCGCCTGGCTGGGAGGGCTGCGGCCGCAGATATGGCACGTGGCAGGATTCGGCGTCCTGGCGATTGTCTTCTTCGCAATGCTCTACCGGGATACCGGGCGGCTTAATGTAATGGAGGCAAGAATCGAACAACTGGTGCGTACCTTGCCACCCGATCAACGTGTGTTGGGAACGATACTTCAGGAAAAGAATTCGCGCTTTATCGTTCAACACATTTTGGACCGCGCGTGCATTGGCTACTGCTTCAGCTATGGTAACTACGAGCCGTCGTCTGGTGCCTTTCGAGTGCGCGTGACGGACACGAACCCCTACGTGATGGAAGACGGTGAATCCACCGCAGAAATGGAGGATGGGAAATATATCGTGCAGCCCGACGATCTGCCCGCGTACCAGGTTTACCAATGCGGACCGAGCTACACGGACTTGTGCATCCGGCCTCTGGCTGCGGGAGAAAAAAACGACGCGGGCGCGTTTCACCCGAGAAAGCAGTAGGATTTGTGCGTTGGCGCTGCCTCGCGAATTCAAGGGCGCTTGCGGATGCGCTTGCTAATTCAAAAGGCCAAAGACAATGACGCCTGTCGGCGTTCCGACGTATACCTTGCCGTTGGCGATCATCGGGGTGACGTACTTATTGTCCGAGAAATTGTCGCGGCCGTTCGCGGCCTGATTGCTGTTGTAGAGTTCGTTGGCAAGATTGGTCGCGTCGTATGCGTGCAGAACCCCGCCGTTATTGTTTTCGACGGCCCACACGATGCCGTTGGAGGTTCCGTTGGCCGAAATGCTCGGAGTGGTTCCCGGATATCCAAAGGCCTCGGAAGACTGAGAGCTGGGGGGAGTGACGAGTTTGGCGGCGGAGAAGGCAAAGGCCTTTAAGTTGTCGCCGACCGCGCCGTAGTAGAGGGTATTGTTGAAGTATGCTGGCATCGCCCAGACGCCGCCACTGATCCCATTCGAAGTGACTTCCTGGTAGATGTTGTCCGTCGATCCATTGAATTTTCCCATCGAGTCGCGGTCGCAGAGGTAGATGATGCTGTCCTTCCCCGCTCCAACAGCAAGATGGCGAGTTTGATTGTTCGAGTCGGTCATATCCGGCAGCACGAGAGCGCCGCCGGAGCCAAGGTCGACATCTCCGTTCGATTCGGAGACCGTGTCGTACATCGTGAAGTAGTCTGAGACGGCCAACTGGTTGTTTGTCGTCGAGAGCTTCACAAAGGCGTTGCCGTAATCCTGCTGATTCGGAAAACCATTGCCGTCAAGAGTTGTGTCGAACGTGCCGTTGGCCATGAGGAAATAAATGTAATTCGAAGAGTCGGCGGCGAGTCCGGCGCCCGACATCCACGCTGACCCCATGTGTCCGTTAGGTGTGAGGTCGATCACGGTAGCTTGCTGGAGCGTGGACGAGTTGTAGCCGATTACCCAAGCGGTATAGGGCGAAGCGTCGCAGTGGGAAGACCAACTGGTGTACACGATTCCGTTCAGGAGGAGAAGGCCAGGGCGCTCCTTGTATTGCGCAGGATCAAAAACGACATTTCCGTTGGAACTGTTGTCGCCTGTTCCTGGATACGTGGCTTGTACGGTGATGGGGCTTCCGGATAACTCGGCTCCCGTCGTAAGGTCGAGCGCATGGAGGCGCTGATAATAGTTGTTCGAACTGTCTTTCGACATTGCTACGACCCATATCGTGCCGTGCGGACCCGCAGCAGGATCGATCACAGGAGTGGAAGTGACGCCGATTTCCGGAGTGACCTGACCGCAGCCGCGGTCGTCACTTGTGGTTTCGTTCGCACCGGTTAAGGATACCTGCCAAAGCTGCGCGAATGTGTCGGCATCAAAGGCGTAGACCAAGTCGTGCTCGGTGGCCACAAAAACAACGTTGTGCGACGCGCCATTCACGGTGAGGTTCGGGACGTAGAGCGGTTCGGCGTCGACGAGACCCGTGACAGAAAGAAAACCCAATTTACCAAAGCTGGAGGAGTTTACATTTGTGCGTGTAAGGATCGTCTCGTTCAGATTCTGCCCGGTGCGCGCGACATCGTTGTGGTACGTGAGCACGCTGACTGTTGACGTCTGGCTGCTACTAACGGTGAGCGTGGCCTGATTGCTCGTGGCTGATCCCGCCGAATTGGTCACAATCACGTCAAATTTCGAGCCGTTGTCCGACGAGGTAGTCGCTGGAGTCGTGTAGCTGACGGCCGTAGCGCCAGATATGTTTGACCCGTTCTTCTGCCATTGATACGTGAACGGGGATGTTCCGTTTGCTACGACCGAGAAAGTGGCCGTCTGACCGACAGTGACCGTTTGATTCGCAGGTTGGGTCGCGATCGTGGGTGCTATCGGTGTCGCGCTTACTGTGAGGGTGGCTTGAGCGCTTGTCTTGGAGCCAGCTGAGTCCGCGACAACTACGTCAAATTTCGAACCATTGTCGGAGGAGGTAGTCGCCGGAGTCGTGTAGGTGGCCGCCGTCGAGCCGGACACGTTCGACCCGTTCTTTTGCCACTGGTATTCCAAAGGGGACGTACCTGTGGCCGTTACCGAAAAAGTGGCCGTTTGTCCCAGCACAACGGTGATGCTGGATGGTTGCGCCGTGATAGTAGGAGTCGCAGAGTCGTTCGAGTTGCTGCCGCCTCCCGAGCAAGAGGACAGAAAAATTAGGCCGACAATCACGGCCACTGGAAGAAGACGATTTAGACTCCTCAAATCCATCCTCCGGATTCCGACGGCTCAAGGCCAATTGCACCAAACGACGCGCCGCTAGGGTGCGGCGCATTGCCTTACGGTAACCCTCCCGATTTCATTGACTCTCGGAGAACGCCTTAGCAATTGTAGACCGTCCGGTGGGAGAAACATGCCTGTACAAGGGTACAGTATTCGTGAAGCTGGACCAACGGCCTAAGGGTCAATTCTGCGGCGTCAGGAAAGCGATCGAGTTGAATACATGTGTCCCTTGATCGGAATATCGGTCATGCTGCGGGAAACGTACAAGAAAAATTCTGAAGAAGTGACTGCAACTGCAAAAAGTCCGTCAAGCCCGCCTTTTCCTGACGCAATTTCTACAAGCCTTCGGCTGTGGACGGCTGATTTGCAGACAAGGTCTCCGAGCCTTGACGCAATTTCTTGTCGTAGAACCAAGCCCCAAGGCGCCAGGCAATGAGTGCCGCAACTGCATAGGCGTAATCAACCGGTTTGTGTATGTCGGACTTGACGAGCCAGAAGTAATGGATCACGCCAGCAATCGCGCTGGCGTGGATAGCGCGATGCAGCATCCGCCATCGCCGGCCACCCAGTCGGCGAATCCAGCCTGCGGTGGAAGTAATCGCCAATGGGACCATCAGAAGGAATCCGAGCAATCCGACAGTGATGAACCGGCGTTTTGCGATGTCGTCGATCATGTCGTGCAAGTTGAAGAATTTGTCGACACCGAACCACATGGTGAAATGGAAGCAGCCGTAGAAAAAAGCAAAGAGCCCCAGCATGCGACGGAAGCGGATGAGGTCCGGAAGGCGCAACATCCGCCGCAAAGGAGTGATGGAGAGTGTGACGATGAGGAACCGCAGCGTCCAATCGCCGGTTGCGTGCGTCAGAAATTCAATCGGATTGGCGGTCAAATCTCCGTGGACGGCGCGGAGAATCAAGTTTGCAAGTGGAAGGAGACAAAGGGCAAAGACAGCGGCCTTCGTCCATTTGCTCGTCAAGAACGCGCTCACGGGGCGCTCGCCATCAGAAATACTTTCTCAGATCCATTCCCGTATACATGCTGGCGACCTGATCGCCGTAGCCGTTGAACATCAGTGTGGGACGCCGGAAGAATTCTCCTAACCGCCGCTCCTTCGCTTGGCTCCAGCGCGGATGGTCGACATTCGGATTCACATTCGAATAGAAGCCGTACTCGTGAGGGTTCTCGAGGTTCCACGTTGTAGGCGGCTGGTCTTTGACGAACCGGATTCGCACGAGCGACTTGATGCTCTTGAAGCCGTACTTCCAGGGAATTACCATGCGCACAGGCGCTCCATCCTGATTCGGAAGAGTCTCACCGTACATGCCGACCGTGAGAAGCGTCAGCGGATGCATAGCCTCGTCGAGACGCAATCCTTCCACGTAAGGGAGCTCGATGCCTGCCTGCGGCCCCAGCGGCATTTGGCGGATATCGTAGTAGCTCTGAAACGCAACGAACTTGGCCTTCTCGGTGGGCTGAACCAAGTTTGCAATCGTACTGAAAGAATATCCAATCCATGGCACGACGATCGACCAGGCTTCCACACAACGATGACGATAGATGCGCTCCTCGAGGGGCGCAAGATTCAGGATTTCGTCCATCGTAAACTTGCGCGGCTTCTTCACTTCGCCGTCGACCATGACGCTCCACGGGCTAGTGACGAAATTCCCGGCGTTCTGCGCGGGATCTTCCTTGCCGGTTCCGAACTCGTAGAAATTGTTGTAGTGAGTGACGTCGTTTTCCGGAGTGACGGCCTCGGTCGTGCTGTACGGCCACTTTTTCAAGTTGTTCAGCTTTACAGGGACGGAGCCCGTCGCCCGACCGTTCAGCAGATAGGCATACTTCTTCCAGCCGACCACGGCCGCTCCGGTAGCGAGCATCCCAAAAAGAAAATTGCGGCGGTTCTGATAAGCCCCTTTGGGCGTCACGTTCTTGTACGTCAATTCGTCTTCGCGCTTCACCAACATTGCGAGTTCCTTCGTCTCCTGTAATCAGTACGCAGAATATACTCTCTTGGATGCGAACGGGGGCCCAGAGGCGCTTAGCTCGACGCACTAAAGTGCACGGCGCGCTCGTCCTCAGAGAAAGCCCTTGGGGCGCAGACCAAGCGCTGCTTTTGCTAATCCGCTCAAGTCGACGCGGAAATCGGGACAATCAATCTTGTTCGGGAAGTTTTTTCGAACGCAGCATCTGAACGAACGCGGCAGCGGCGCGCGGAAGCGTGCGATCCCGGCGGTAAACCAATCCGAGCTCCCGCCACAGGTCGGCATCGGCGATGGGGATGAGTTTCACTTCGCCCGAGCGAACTTCGTTGCGGGCAAACGTCGCGCTAATGAGCGAGACTCCAAACCCAGCCCCCACGAACCGCTTGATCATGCCCACGCTCGGCAGCTCCATGGTGACCCGCAATTTCGAGCGATACGCATGAAATTGCTTGTCGAGAAGCGCCCGCATGAATCCTGTCTTCGGAAAAATAAGCGGCTGTTCGGCAATCTCAGCCATAGAGACGCTCTTCTGGCGAGCCAGCGGGCTTTCGGGGCTGGTCATGAGCATAAGCTTGTCGCGAAATATCGAGTGAATGCGGAGGCTGGGTGACTTGATGGGCAGCGTGACAATGCCAAGATCGACCGCGCCATCCTCCACTTTCTCAATCACCTTGCGGCTGAAATTTCTATAGATGCTGATTTGCACCAGCGGATAGCGGCGATGATAGTCCGCAAACGTCTCAGGCAAGACGTACAGGCATGTCGCTTCGTTCGCGCCAATGGTTAGCGTGCCACGCGGCGCACTGGCTTGATCCGCCACTGCTTGCAGCGACTCGTTGCGGAGCGCCAGCATTTTGCCCGCGTATTCAAACAGCGCTTCTCCAGCCGAAGTCAGCCGGACAGACTTTCCCACGCGATCAAACAGTTTCTCTCCATACTCCTGCTCGAGTTGGCGAATCTGCGCGCTGACGGCAGGCTGGGAGCGGTATAGCTTCTGCCCGGCGCGCGAAAAGCTGCCGGATTTGGCGATTTCCACGAATGTTACGAGGTGGTCGAAGTCCATGTTGGAGGAGAGTATAGCAAAGACTCGCAGCGGACCGAATTTTGAATCGGCTGGGAAAAGCAGTCATTCAATACAACGGGAAAATCCGCTAGCAGACAGGATCCCCGGCCACCTCGGTGTCGCTGGGAGAGGTGAGCACAATTTCGTCGAGCGGAGAAGTTTCGCGCGCGCTCGCCGTGTCGCGAAACGGCGCCCAGGTCTGCTCGATTGAGCAGGGTCTCGAGACAGGTTCGAGGCGAACCAGGGGAAGTGGCGAGATTGAACGCAGCAGGCGCCGGGCCCTTGGGCTGCCCGTCAGGCGCAAATGTTGACGCAGGACGTGGCGAAGCCATTCTTCTTCAGACGCTTCGATTTCACGCCAGCGAAGGAACTCAGCATTGTACTCAGTTGACGTCAATTCGGTCCGCGGGATGTAGGCGAGCCCGCCGGTCATTCCCGATCCAAAATTTCTTCCGGCAGAACCCAGCAGGACGACAACGCCTGAAGTCATATACTCGCATCCGTGCTGCCCCAGGCCTTCCACCACAGCCAAGGCGCCACTATTGCGAACGGCAAAGCGCTCGCCTGCCCTGCCGGCAATATAAAGTTCGCCCGAGGTAGCACCGTAAAGCACCGTATTGCCCGCCAGGACGTCGCCACGGCGAGACGCTTCGGGCCCTGCAGAGATCGAGATCGACCCGCCGCAGAGGCCCTTGCCGACGTAATCGTTTGCCTCGCCGACAAGGTGGAAGCGCACTCCTGGAATCAGAAAGGCGCCGAAGCTTTGCCCTGCAGCGCCACGAAATTCGCAATCGATTGGCTCGCCGTCCAATCCCGAATAGTTCGTCCGCCGCAAAATTTCGCCGCTAAAGTGCGCGCCAATCGAGCGGTCCGAATTCGAGATGGCAAACCGCAAGGGACGAAACGGAAATTGCGGAAGGCGAGCGGCTACTTTCGCGAGCTTCTCTTGAATCCCCGTGAGCGGCTGAGTGGCAGGACCGCAGCCTGTTGAGGCTTGCACATGCTCGGGCAAGTGGTTTGGCGGTTCGGGCGGAGTAGTGAGAATCCAGCCGAGCGACAAAGCGTGGTTCGCATCCCTCAAGCGCAGTCTTGAGGGCGAGCCCACAACCTCATCAAGCGACCGCGCGCCAAGGAACGCCAGATGTTGCCGCACTTCCGCAGCAACACCCTTGAAATACTCCATCACCATCTCCGGCTTTCCCTCAAAGCGCGCTCTGAACTTCTCATCCTGTGTAGCGATGCCCACTGGACAAGTGTTGAGGTGGCACTGGCGCGCCATTACGCAGCCGAGCGCGAGAAGCGTGGCGGTTCCGAACCCAAATTCATCGGCGCCGAGGAGCGAGGCGATGACAACGTCGCGACCGAACTTGAACCCTCCATCGGCGCGCAGGCGGACACGGTGGCGAAAACCGGACCGAATCAGCGCTTGATGGGCGTCCGTCAGCCCTGCTTCCCATGGGAGGCCGGTATTCTTGATCGATGTGAGCGGCGATGCACCCGTGCCGCCGTCGAAGCCAGCAATTGTAATTACGTCCGCTCCCGCCTTTGCAACACCAGCGGCTATGATCCCTACGCCGGCACCGGACACCAACTTCACGCCGATTCGTGCCCGCGTATTGATCGACCGCAGGTCGTAAATCAGTTGGGCGAGGTCCTCGATGCTGTAGATATCGTGATGCGGCGGCGGAGATATCAGGCTCATTCCCGGCACGGCGTGGCGCAGGCGCGCGATGAACGGTGTCACCTTGATGGCAGGGAGTTGTCCCCCTTCGCCGGGTTTTGAGCCCTGCGCCATCTTGATTTCCAGCTCATCGGCACGCGTGAGGTATTCAGCCGTAACGCCAAATCGCGCCGAAGCCACCTGTTTCACTCGATTCGAAGCTTCCGGTTCACTCCGATAGATGCGCGGATCTTCGCCGCCCTCGCCGGTGTTGCTGCGCGCGCCAAGCCGGTTCATGGCGATGGCGATCGTCCGGTGCGCCTCAGGACTCAGAGCACCCAGAGACATTGCCTGCGCGGTGAAGCGCTCCAGAATGTCCGCTTCGCTTTCGACTTCCTCCAATTGAATCGGATCGCCGGGAACAAGACACAGCATGTCGCGAAGCGCGACCGGTTCCCTGCCCTCGGATATCTCGGCAAAGGCCTGATAATTTTCCGCAGTCGGAGATTGAATGTAGCGGTGCATCCGCCGGATAAGTTCCGGTGAATTGGAATGGCGTTCACCGGTCTGGCGGAAGCGATAGAAGCCTGCATCTTGCATCCCGCCGCGATCATCGGCATAGGCGGCAGCGTGGCGCGAGAGGCTATCCGCCAGAATATCGTCGAGGGTCTTGCCTCCGGGAATCATTCCTGCGTCGTGAAAAAAATCGATGGCAACGTCCTCGTTGAGGCCGATCACTTCGAACAAGTGACTATTGCGATAGCTGGTGAGGGCCGAAATCCCCATGCGCGCAAGCACTTTGCGAAGTCCCGCTTCCACCGCAGCCCGATAATTCGCGGAGCCTCCGGGTTTCAAGCTTTCCGAAAGCTCCATGGCGAGGTAGGGGAAGACGGCGCTGGCGCCAAGCGCCACCAGTAAAGCGATGTGGTGGGTCTCGACAGCCTGGCCGGTTTCCACAACAAGTGGCGAATCAAATCCTCCCGCCGCGCAAAACTCGGCCCAGGCCGCGGAACAGGCGAGCATGGCGGGAAGCGCGGCGCGAGAGGCGCTTGCATCGCGGTCGGTAAGAACCAGGCACTTTGCCTTTGAATGGCCCGCTGCAGCCGCTTGCGAGCGAATTTGTTCTAGTGCCTTTTTCGCACCGGCAACGCCCGACTCCGCCGAATAGGTGATATCAATGCGGGCGATCGAACTGCATAACCGCTCCTCAAGTTGCTTCCATTGCGCCGCGTCCAGCACGGGAGACGGCGCAACAAACTCATCGCCGAAAAACACGTCGAGCGTCATCACGTGCGCTTCGCGAAGCGGATCGATCGGAGGATTCGTTACTTGTGCAAAGCGTTGCTTGCAATAGTCCCACAGCGGGCGGCGCATCGATGAGAGAAACGCGGGCGCCGCATCGTCTCCCATGCTCCAGATGGCTTCCTTGCCATCCAGGCCGAGCGGCTGAAAGAGAATCTTGAATTGGTCGTCCGTCCAGCCGAGACCAGCCGCTGCGCGACGAGGGTCTGCCGTCGATGCGGCCTGTTCAAGACCTGCTGAGGAACGTAGCCGCGGCAAAGCAGCGCCGTTCGACGGGATTCGCAACAACTGAATGACGTCCTTCCCCCTGTAAATCTCTCCTGCCAGCGCGTCGACCAGCAAAATCTCGCCAGGGCCAAGCCTCTGGCGCTCGCCAATCTGTTTTCCTTCGCAATCCATCAATCCCGCTTCGGATCCGCAGATTACGAGGCCGTCCGAAGTAACGCTATACCGCAACGGGCGCAGCCCATTTCGGTCAAGTTTCGCGCCTACGAACTTTCCGTCGCTGAATACGAGCGCAGCTGGTCCATCCCAGGGCTCCTGCTCACGCGCTTGCAGTTCCAGAAAGGCGCGCAGTTCCTGTGAAAGGTTCGCATCGGTCTCCCAAGCGGGCGGCGCCATGCGCAGCATCGCCTCCGCCAATCCGAAGCCCTGACGCACCAGAATTTCGCACGCATTGTCGAAGCTCGCCGAGTCACTGACGCCCGTTTCGAGAGCCCTGAAGGTTCTTGCTGCGCCGAAACTTTCTCGGATTGATTTCTCCCGCGCACTCATCCAGCGGCGGTTCGCCCCAATGGTGTTGATTTCACCGTTGTGCGCAACGAAGCGGAACGGCTGAGCCAACGCCCACGACGGGCGCGTGTTTGTGGAATAACGCTGGTGAAATACGGCGAACGGCGCCTGGAATTCAGGGCTCGCGAGATCGAGGTAAAACGCGTCGAGCTGCGCCGGAGAAAGCAGTCCTTTGTAGACGACCGTGCGCGAGGAGAGAGAACTGAAATATGCCGGAACGCTTTCCGCCTCAAGCTGCTTGCGGAACAGGAAGAGAGATCTCTCAAGGTCGGCGGTGGGGCTTACGGACGAAAAAAAGCACTGGCGGATGACGGGAAGCGTCGTCTGGGCGCGCGGGCCGAGACATTCCGGATTCGTGGGAGTTTCTCGCCAACCGAGACATCGCAGCCCGAATTCGCTCGCCTGGGATTCGATTGACACCCGCGCGACATCTTCCTTTCCGACGGAAAGGAACGCCATGCCGACGCCGAATTCGCTAGGCAGGTCAATCCCACAGCGCGAGGCTGCCGCGCGAAAGAATTCCTGTGGGATGGGGAGCAGCAGGCCCGCTCCATCGCCGCTCAGACCGTCGGAATCCATGCCCCCGCGGTGGGACAGGCGGCCAAGGGCTACCAGAGCCCGATCGATGACCTCGCGGGACGCAGGTCCCCCCAGCCTGGCGATAAATCCGACGCCACAGGCATCCCGGTCAACTTCCTCAGCCATGGGGTGAGACGTCCGCATAATACATTCCTACTCCGCATTGGCGGCCTTTGTACAATTCAGAGGTTGGATACAATGCATCAGTTTTCTAGGCGTGGTGTCTTCGAGCCAAATCGGTGTACTCACAAAGGTTTCGCGCAAAAGCACCTCATGGAACCTCGAAGATTGGCAGGTTCCGCGCCAACCTGTGGGATATTCGAGAGTCCATGACCGCTAACTTTTCGGGTTTGCGAACAATCCGTAGAACGCTTCCACTGCTTCATGCCGGGTTTGTTGTGACCGGAGTTTTCACGGTCCTTCTTGGTCCGGTACTCCCCCTGCTCTCGCTCCATTGGTTGCTCAGGGATTCGCAATCAGCGAATTTCTTCATGGCGCAATTCGGCGGGTTGCTCTTAGGCGTCGCCGCTTCTGGCCTCTTGCTTCGCCGTGAATACCGATCTTCATTGGTTTCCGGGTTCATGCTGATGGGTTTGGGCGCGGCGAGCTTGGGGCGCGGGCCATGGCAAATGGCGCTTCTCTCGCTCTTTTGTATGGGGCTTGGCAACGGGTTCGTCACCGCTGCGACGAATCTCTTGGTGGGAGAGTCGATACCCGAACGAAGAGCGCGCGAACTCAGTTTTGTCAATTTTTCCTGGACGTTTGGCGCCGTTGCCTGTCCGTTTCTCTTCAAGTTTTTTGCCTCGCCGCACGCTTTCTTCGGAGTTCTTTGGACGCTATGTGCCCTAAGTGCACTGCTCGCCGGTGTCTTCGCCCTCAGCAATGTGGACGCGACCCGCCACGACGCGCAACGGATTGCCACACCGATGGAATCGAGCCGGCTCAAAATCGATAGTTCAGCAGTGATTTTCGCGCTACTGTTTTTCCTCTATGTGGGGGCGGAAACGGCCGTCGGTGGCTGGCTCGCCGCTTACTCACGTCGCGAAGTGTCCGGCGCCGGCACTTACTGGATTCTTACTCCAGCCCTATTCTGGCTGGGTATGATGACGGGCCGTGGCGTTGGGACGTTGGCCCTTCGGCAAATACGCGAGCGGCCAATTGTCCAAGCAGGATGTCTGGTCGGACTTGGCGGAATCTTGCTTTTGACCCGGGTGAAAACACTTCCCTGGATTTACTGCGCCGCCTTCATCACAGGCTTGGGCTTTTCCATAATTTTCCCCATCGTGTTCGCCTGGATGGCAACGCATTATGGAGCGGACGCGCGTCGCATGACCGGACGCATGTTGGCGATCGGCGAGTTTGGCGCCGCCGGCATACCATGGTTCGTGGGAATGCTCTCCGCCCTGACTGGCTCGCTTCGCTTCGGGCTGTCGTTTCTCTTTGTGGATATCGCTGGTGTCTTTATGCTTGCGTCGGTGATCCGTTTGTCCAAAGGGGTTGAGAATCCAAAAGCGATTGGGCGCGCTGCGCCGGAGTCTTCGGGATAGACTACTTCTGTTCCTCTCGCAACGCTTGGTAGCGCGCGAATCGCCTGCAGTAGATAGGGACGCCATGAAAATTCGAAATATTCATCTCGCAGGTTTTCTCTTTGCGTCTATCATCTGCCTGGCTGTTCCACGCTGCGTTCTTTCCGCGTCCTCTGTGAACTCTTCCGTTGTGGTCTTTTACGAATCCGGATTCCCCGCCGCCGACACGTCCGCCCCCTCGCGAGGCGACCTGGAAAATCTCTTGCCAGGCTCATGGTTTGCCAATGCGGAGGACCTCTCCCGCGTTCTCAGCGAATCCACGACGCGCCTGCTTGTCCTGCCGTACGGTTCTTCCTACCCGGAAGCCGATTGGGACAGCATCTACGCATATTTAAGTCGCGGCGGGAACCTGCTGGTCTTGGGCGGCCGGCCATTTTCACGCGCTGCCTTTCACGACAACGACGGCTGGCACCTGCGCGAATACGGCGTTCGCGCCATGATTCCGCTGCGGATCGACCAGTATCAGGAAACGCCCGGGTCCGCCGGAGAAACGTTCGAGACGAATCCAGACGTCGTCCCCAAGCTCGCCGCTTTCGAGTGGAAACAAGCTTTCAGCCCCATTCTGCACCTCACCGACTCCGGTGTTTATCCGCGACAAGGCTCGGCGGGACGAATCGATTCGCGCCTCGATACTCTTGCATGGGGCGTACAGGACGGGCGGCGAATGTCGGCTCCGGCAATGCAAATCGACCACATCCGCGACGACTTCGCCGGGGGACGCTGGGTCTTTCTTTCGGCTGATTTAGCCGAACAGTTTTATTCGAATGGACAATCGAAGGCGATTATCCCCGCGCTGGCCGCTGCCGCTCTGCGGGGGAGCGACGAATTCATCGCCGCTCCGGTCTTGCCGCTTTATCTCCCGGGCGAGCCAGTAGAAATCGACGTTCGGTGGATCGGGGAATCCTCGCCCGGCGCTGCGTTGAAAGCGCGCGTCACGATTAGTTCCGAAGATTCACCGAACGACAAGGCAACGCAGACGGTCGACATTCCCGACAGCGGGCCTATTCAGTTTCCCGCTCCTGCGTCGAAGGGCTTGCACACGATTGAAGCCGAGCTCTATGAGGGAGACATGCTTCGCGCCATCTATCACTCTGCTTTTTGGACTCGCGACAAGGAGTACCTTCGGTCGGGACCGCGTCTCAGTGTCGATCACGACTATTTTCAACTCGACGGACATCCGCTGGCGGTCGTCGGAACCACCTACATGTCGAGCGAAGTGCAGCGCCTCTATTTCGACCATCCAAATGTGTATGTATGGAACCGCGACATGGCGCAAATCCATTCCGCGGGCTTGAATATGCTCCGCACCGGATGGTGGACGGGTTGGGACAAGGTGTGCGACGAGGAAGGGCGGCCATACGAGCAGACGTTGCGTACGCTTGAAGCTTACCTGATGACCGCGCGGCGAAACGATCTTCCAGTTCAATTCAATTTTTTCGCGTTTCTACCGGATATTCTCGGTGGCGAAAATTCCTATCTCGATCCGCAGGCGGTCCGGCGCGAGACGAATCTGATCTCTATGGTCACCGCACGCTTTCATGATGTCCCCTTCGTGGCCTGGGATTTAATCAACGAGCCCAGCTTTTCGAAACACACCTGGCAAATGCGCCCAAACGGCGACTCCTTTGAATTGGCCGCCTGGAACAAATGGCTCGATGCGCGCTATCCGGACCGCGCCTTGCTGGCCGACGACTGGGGATTTCCTTCGATCAGCGTCGGCGAGACGTTGCCCGTTCCCCGAGAGGAGGAATTCGATCCGCGCGGGATGTATTCCGGATTCAATTCGCTGAAGCTCTACGATTTCTATCTGTTCGCGCAGGACACGTTTGCCGGTTGGGTGAAGCATTTCGAGACGGCAATTCGCGCGACAGGCTCGCAGCAATTGATCACCGTCGGCCAGGACGAAGGCGGCTACAACGACCGTCTTTCCCCCGCTTTCTTCGGCCCATATGTGAGCTTCTCTGCGAACCATTCCTGGTGGGTGAATGATGCGCTGCTCTGGGACTCACTGGTTGCCAAGCAGCCGGACCTCCCTATGCTGATCCAGGAGACCGGATTGCAGCGCGAGCTGACGCTCGATGAGATTGCACGCCGCACGCAGCCGGCCGAAGGCAGCTTGTTCGAACGAAAGGTGGCGATGTCGTTTGTCGAAGGCTCGGGCGCCATCGAGTGGCTGTGGAATTCGAACGATTACATGACGGCGGGAAACGAAGTACCGATCGGCGCGCTTCGGGCTGACGGCACGGAGAAGCCAGTGGCGACCGTCCTCCGTGGATTCTCAGAGTTCTCTCAGCAGGCCAGCAGCTACCTTGCCGATCCACAGATGCCACCCGTGACGGTGGTCACCTCGCAAGCTACGCAATTTTCGGCGATACAGGATTTGCAGGTCGAAGCGCAGAGAAAGTCCGTGCGGGCACTCTGCTACGGCGAGCGAGTTTCGGCGAACATTTTGGCGGAAAACGAAATCTCGAAACTGGGCTCGCCGAAGTTCGTAATCCTTCCCTCGGCGCAAGCGCTCGCCAATTCCACCTGGCAAGCGTTGCTCGACTACGCGAACGCCGGAGGAAATCTTCTGATTACCGGCCCGGTCGAGCGAGACCCCCATTGGCATCCCGCCGCGCGCGCGAAAAGCGTGAAGCTCGACGCCCATGCAGAGGCATTGACGGCGCACACGGCAGAAATTCGTGTGGATGGCGAGACCATTCCCCTCAGTTTCGACCAGCAGGCGCAAAGCTGGCTCGAAGAGCTTCGTATGCCTGGAGATGACGGATTCACCTCGATCTCCTACGGGAAAGGCCACATCTATTGGGCGGCCTATCCGGTCGAATTGGCGCAGGGCACAGCGCCTGCGATGCAACTGTATTCGGCGGTGCTGAAATTGGCAGGAATCATTCCGGAATTTGAGCTAAAGACGGCGGTATCTTCCGGCGTGCTGATCTATCCGACGGTGTTGAAGGATTCCGTGCTGTATGTGATCGAGTCGGAGTCAGATCGCGACGAGAACATCGACTTGCGGGACAAGACTACAGGTGGAGAGGTGAAGCTGGATCTCGCATCGCAGCACGCTGCACTGGCGCTACTTCGCAAGTCCGATGGAGCCATTATCGCCCGGTACGGATTCTGATCAAGCGTTTGTAGCTGTTTGGATTGTTACAGGGTGTGCAGCGAGCAATCGGTTTTGCGGGATCACTTTTGAGCGCAAGTGGGTAGAGGAGCGCCTTACTCGAGCGATTCAGGCTGAAGGGCGATTCCCATCTCACCTGCCGATTTCTTCTCCCAATATTTTCTCACCCAAGCTTCCCAGCTCTTGCCGGCGGCAGTGTCGCGACCGGAGAAGGCGAGACCGGCGATGTCCGCATAGGGAATGGACAGCTTTTCGCCAGAGTCGCGCGGAATCAATCGGACTTTCGATTCTGCAAGCGTCGCGCCGCTGCGTCGATCGAAAATATATCCTTCGATTTTCGTGCCGTCCTTCCGCGTAATCGTCACATCGCCGCGATAGTCGAACGCCTTCTCAAGTGCCTCGCGCAATTCTTCGTGGGTCGCCAAAGCCGGGACCCAGCCTTCGATTTTTTCGTGAGCGAAGCCCGGCGAGACTTCCAGCGCTTCCACATTCACGGACGCTTGCTCCGTCTTGACCGCTTCTTGAGAAGAATTATGCGCGTTCATGCCCGAGTCTCTTCGAGAGTGCTGGCCGGCGATTGAATCTGAATCAACGGATTGTAGGAATGCACAGGCCGGGCTGGCTCGCGCAGCATGTGCAGCGCTTCGCGATCGGGATAGGCGCTGAAAAGAGTCGCACGCGCCGTGTTCCAAAAGCCACCCAAAGAACTGAACGTATCATGCACGGCCGATGCTTCGTATCCACTGTGCACCATGCAATTCGCGCACTTGGGATTGCCGGACTCCGTGCCGTAGTTATGCCACTCGGTCGCTTCCATTAATTCCTGGAAAGTCTCCGCATACCCGTCTTGCAGCAGATAGCAGGGCTTCTGCCAGCCGAAGATGTTATAGGTCGGCATGCCCCAGGGCGTGCATGCATATTGCCGCCGCCCCATCAGGAATTCGAGGAATAGCGGAGACTGGTTGAACCGCCAGGATTTTTTGCGATTTGCCAGGATCGAACGAAACAGGCGTCGCGTGCGCGCGCGCCCCAAAAAGTGCTTTTGGTCGGGAGCTTTGTCGTAGGAATAGCCAGGAGAGAGCATCATGCCCTCGACGCCAAGCTCCATCATTTCGTCGAAGAAGGCGCGCACGCTGTTGGGATCGGCGCCGTCGAAAAGCGTGGTATTCGTCGTCACGCGGAAGCCGCGCGCCAAAGCAGCCTTTACTCCATCGAGAGCTTCTTCGTAGCCGCCTTCCCGGCACACCGAGAAATCGTGGTGTTCGCGCTGGCCGTCAAGATGAACCGAAAAGGTCAGATATTTGCTGGGCGTGAAGAGATGGAGTTTTTCCTTCAGCAAAAGCGCGTTCGTACAAAGGTAGATGTACTTTTTGCGCGCTACGAGCCCTTCGACAATCTTTTCGATCTGCGAATGCATCAGCGGCTCGCCGCCGGGAATCGACACCATCGGCGCACCGCATTCTTCGACCGCCCGGAAGCACTCCTCGGGACTGAGTTCCCTCTTCAAAATATGCGCGGGGTATTGAATCTTGCCGCAGCCTGCGCAGGCCAGATTGCAGCGGAACAGTGGTTCGAGCATCAGAACCAGCGGGTAACGCTCGCGCCCCCGAATTTTTTGCTTCACCACGTACGACGCAACGGTCCACATCTGCGAGACGGGAACAGGCAAATTGGCTCCTTCCTTGGCCTCAGGCTTCGATTCTGGCTTCGGTTGCCATAGGCGAGTATACAACAAGCTATCGCGAAAGTGAATTCGCTTTCGCTTTTGAGTATCTATGCGAGAGTTCGTACATTATACTGACCGCTATAGGCTTAACCATGGCAGCGAATATCGCAGGGACGAAGCAATCGATACAAACGGGGGATCTGCGTACGAGACGTCGAAACCCGCTGCAAATCCGCAGCCAGGAAACAGTACAGAGAATTCTCCGCGCGGCGTCGCAGCTTCTGGCGTCGACGGCGATCGAGGAAATCACAACCAGCCGCATCGCCCGCAAGGCTGGGATTTCGGTAGGCGCGCTCTACAGGTTCTTCCCTGAAAAGCAATCCATCATCGACGCGATTGCCGTTCGGCACGTGGAAGAATTTCAGGCGGAATTCGAAGGCCGCTTTGCGACGATCAATCTTCACGACGGCCCCGCATTCCTGGGAGCCGTCATCGATGCGTTCGTGGAATTTCTCGACGCGCGTCCTGATTTTCGCGCGATCGCCTTTGGTCCGCACATCAGCGCCTCGACGCGCCAGCGACAATCGAACCCCGATGCCGTGGGTGCAGGCTTGGTGAGGAATTTCATGATCGGAAGGCTCGGGATGAAGGACCTATCTTCCCTTGACCTTCGTCTGCGCGTGGCGATTGAAACCGGCGAGCGGCTGTTCGCGTTTGCGTACGAACAGAGTGATACGGAAGAGCGGGCGCACATAATTTCCGAACTGAAGAAACTGCTCTCGGGTTACCTCTTCGGCGGCTGAGCAATGCCCCGTCACTTGAGCTAGAGTCAAGCAAGCACTGCGCTCCTGGCTCTCCGGACAACTACTTTTGCAGATCGCGATAGCTTGGATATCCAGGGATCCCTGTTGCGTTCATCACGGCGCGAACGATGGCTTCTGACATCGCTTCGGCGGCCAGTGCTCCGATGGACCCCACATGCACACCTTCTTTCAGTGCTCCCGTCGAAAGTGCAAACACCGTATCCCCATCAAAGGGCGTGTGGACAGGGTTGATGGCGCGCGCATATCCATCGTGGGTCATTTGCGCTACTTTTGTTGCTTCCGCCTTGGTCAGGGACGCATTCGTAGCCACAACGCCGATGGTCGTGTTCTTCCCCATGCTCGCCATCGACACCGCGTAACCAGCACGGATTTGCTTCATCGTGTCGCGAAACCCCTTCCCGTTTTCCGATCTCGCTCCCGCCAGGATTTTTCCGCTTTGTGGATCGTACACATCGCCAACACCGTTGGCCGCCACCATGGCAGCCACGATCACGCCGGTATTTCCGGCGCGAATGCTAGCGGTCCCCAAGCCCGATTTCATCGCAAATTGCGGCCCGAACATTTTTCCGATCGTCGCTCCGGCGCCTGCTCCCACACTTCCCTCCACAACCGGTCCTGGCGACGCATTTTTACACGCTTCATAACCCGACTCCGCGGTCGGCCGGATCTTCCAATTGCCCACTTCAAGATCGAACAGTACAGCGGCAGGAACGATGGGAACATGGATGGATCTGCTGACAGGAAACCCAATTCCCTTCTCATCGAGATATCGCATCACGCCGGAGGCAGCGTCCAGGCCAAACGCGCTCCCGCCCGAAAGACAGAGTCCGTAAATCTGCTGCACTGTATTGACAGGATTCAGCAGATCCGTTTCGCGCGTTCCAGGCGCGCCTCCCCGCACGTCGACTCCGGCAACAGCTCCGTCCTCGCAAAGAACCACAGTGCATCCCGTCGGCCTGCGCGTATCCGTGAAGTGCCCCACCTTGAGGCCGCCGACGTCCGTCAAACTTCCCACTGTCGTATCCTCTTTCCCTGCGGGGCGGGAATTCTCGCGGCTGGACGAATGTTTTCCGTTGGCGGCTCCCGCAGCAAGAAGACCTCCAGCCACCCCTGTGAGCCCCTTCGCAAATTCCCTTCGAGTCATCGTGTTCTCCAGGAGTTCCCCAGATGTTCTCCAGAACGTTCGCACTCCTTCCAGTCTATCACCCAGTTCAGGCCGACTCCTTTGCCTGACCTTTAAGAGCGCCCGACGCATTGGCTTTCGAAGGCACTGGCGCGAGCCAACCGACCGCCAAGGCACAGGCTACAGCTCCGAGAATTCCCACGAGGGGCGGCGACAGAACTCCCAGGTGATTTTTAAGCGGCGTGTGTTGCGCGACGAGATCCAAGGTAATCGCCGCAAAAACGCAGACGAGCGCGGCGGCCGTATTCATCCGTTTCCAATAGAGCCCCAACACCAGAGGCACGAAAAGTGCTACGGCTAGCAAGCCATAGAATATCGTCACCGCAGCAATCACCGAGGGCAAGACAATCCCGAGCCCGATGCCGGCGATTCCCGCGCAGACCGTTGTAATCCGGCTGATCTTGAGAAGTCTATTGGGCGAGACGTGTGGGTTTAGAAATGCCTGGTACAGGTCAACGGAAAGCGAGGTAGAGAGCATGAATAAAATTGCGTCCGTCGCGCTCAGTTCGGCAGAAAAAACCGCCGCCAGTGCCCACACTCCCAGCCATTGAGGGACCATGTGAATCATCACCGACGGCAGGGCCAACTCCGGATTCGCAAGCTTTCCGAAACGCGCGAGCGCGGCCATCCCGAAAATTGCAGGAACAAAAGCGAACAGCAATTGCCCAGCAGAATTCAGGGCGATTCCCCGACGAACCGTCTTTTCATCTCGCGCCCCGTACAACTTTTGCACCAGGCCCGGTGAACAAATGAACGAGGGGACTAAGATCGCAACGTAAGCAAGAATCTGCTTGGGGCCGGCGCCTGTCCAACTCGTCAGCGCAGCGCCGTTCGAACCTGTATCCGTTGCGAGCGCGCTGGCGATGCCGTGCCATCCTCCCAAGCCATGCGCCACGTATGCAGCTGAAAGAACCAGTCCCGTCATCGTCACAGTAAGCTCAAGCAGATTGACGATCGCTGCGGACGACAGGCCACCTGCCGTACAGTAAGTGATCGCGACAGCTCCCCCCGCGACACACCCGGCCCACTTTGGCAGGCCAATCACGACATTCAGAATCCATGCGATCGCAATTATTTGCCCTGCCAGAATGGCCAGGGTCCCAAACCACAAAATGACCGCAATCACTCCTCTCACGGCGCGGCTGTATCGCAATTCCAGATAATCGCCCAGCGTGTGAAGCTGATGTTCCTTGGCGATTCGCCACAACCGCGGGCCAACTGTTTGCGACAGAATCAGCGTTCCAATTCCGGCCGATCCCACCCACCACCACGCAGACAATCCAAAGTGGTAACCCAGCCCGCTTGCACCTACCGTCGAACCGGCGCCGATGTTCGCTGCCAAGAAGGTCGCGAAAAGGATTCCCGCGCCGAAGCGGCGTCCTCCGACGAGAAAGTCCGAAGCGGTGCGAACCCTCCGCGAGGCGACAATGCCAATGACGATCAGGAGCGCGCCATACAAAATCAGCGCGACAAAATACACGTTCATTGCGGCTCCCAGACGGCAGCGTGGGAATGAGAGTTAACGACCAACGCACTCACGCTCCATCGGATGGCCAAAGCGTCTATAGTATATTGCTGAAGCGGAGAGATTCCGGCCTGCATCGGAAACTTTCGCCGGGCAGCCGACACGAATCGAAGGTTTGGGAGATTCCTCACCAAGCGCTCATGCGGGAACCAGGCGGATGATTCAATCGTCAAGGCTACTTGCATGGCTCTTGGCCGCGCTCGCCGCTTTCCTGCTGCTCACAGGGTCGCCGGCTGCTTCCGCCCAATACACGGCGGGAACGGTCCAGGGCGCTGTGTTTGACCCTCAAGGCGGGGTCGTCGCGAGCGCTCAAATCACACTTCAGAACATTCAAACGAACGAATCCAGAACGTTTCATACGGGAGCGGACGGCATTTTTTATTTCCCGGCGGTTCTCCCTGGCCGCTACAAAATCACTGCAAACGCGGCTGGCTTCGCTAAAGCTTCTGCCGACATCACCGCGCTTGCGAGCCAAACCGTCACGCAAAACCTCACGCTGTCTCTCCCCGGCCAGGCATCTCAAGTGGTTGTCATCGGACAATCGGCTGCGTTGATCGACAGGACCGACCCGCAGTTGAGCACGTCTTACAGCAGCGCGGAAACCGACAACCTTCCAAGCAACGGCCGCTCCTTCAACGCCTTTTCAACTCTTGTTTCGCTGGTTCCTGGCGCGACGCCCATGTATAGCCCTGCAGGCGGAGGTGGGTTGGTCAAAGTCGGCGGCGCGCAGACTGGCTTGATCAGCTCCAACGGCGGCCGTCCAGAAAACACGAATGTGGAGTTCGACTTCTCGGACGCAAACGACTGGGAATTCGGCGGGGTTGCGCTTGGAACGATGCCGTCACCGGACATGGTGCAGGAATTCAAAGTTCTTACCTCGAATCTGCCCGCCGAATATGGGACAAAATCCAACGGCACCATCGCTGTGATCAGCAAGAGCGGCACGAACGATTGGCGTGGACAAGCTTACGACTATGTGAAAAACGACTACTTCAATGCCCGCGATTATTTCGATGCCACGGGCAATGCAACTCGGATTGACGAAAACGATTACGGCTTCTCGATGGGCGGACCCATTGTCCGGAACAAGACCTTTCTCTTTGGGGGTTGGGAGCAAAATAAAACGATCGGCGGCGGCTTCACCGATTTGGCGCTTGTCCCGAGCAGTGCCGCGCGGACGAGCGTTACAGACCCGACGGTCGCAGCTCTAATCACGCAATTCCTCCCGCCGCCGACGGGCGCTACGAGCGACCCGAACGTCGGCACCGTCCCATCGCAATTTTCTGCGCCGACAAATAACTACCAATTCCTGATTCGCGGCGACCAGCAGTTCAGCCATGCGCACACACTTTCCCTTCGCTACTTTCAGGCGACTGGAACGTCTGTCTTACCCTTTCCGCAGTTCAACACACTCGCGGGCTTCGATGCGGATCTTCATTATGAGGCGCGCAACGCCAACGTCACAGACACATGGCAAATCTCACCGCTGGCCATCAATCAATTCCGGATTGCCTACGCGCGTTCCTCTGGGCTTCTCCCTCCGGAGGATAATCTGCAATCCGCACGCTACGACATTCTGGACGGGAGTATCGCCAGCTTCGGCGCCCTGCCCTTTTTCACGCAGGGCAGAATCTTCAACGTGTATCAGGGAAATGACATCGTGAGCCGCGCCGCCGGAAAGCACGAGATCAAATTCGGCTTCGATTTCCGCTACATACAGGATAATTCGGTAAATCAAACAAACGACCGCGGCGAATTTTTCTTCTCAAGCCTTGCGAATTTTCTGACGGCTCAACCGGAATCCTACACTCGCGCCTTCGGTCCGACGGAACTCGGCTTCCGCGAACGTCTGTTCAGCGCATTTGCGCAGGACGACTACCGGGTTTTGCCGACTCTCACGATCAACCTGGGAGTTCGCTGGGAATATCAGGGATACGTCACGGAAGCTCACGGCCTCACCTCACTGCTCGACCCCACGTTGCCGGGAAGCATCGGAATGGCCGGTCCGGGGCCTCTGGGATCGTTTTTCATCGGCAACCCATCGGTGAACCGGAACCCCTTGAATTTTGCGCCTCGACTTGGGTTTGCATGGAATCCACATTCGGGACGATTGGTGTTGCGAGGCGGATACGGCATTTATTATAGCTCGTTCGCGTTCACACCTCTTTCTGAGGCGCGCACGAG